>JADMIO011054735.1_pt1 | contig 67841 bp, 64 predicted proteins | sample 8958161 | NCBI WGS metagenome assembly JADMIO01 (sample SAMN16585339, study PRJNA669376) | soil metagenome | isolation source: Crop rotation soil | place: USA: Cullars Rotation, Alabama | collected 2011 | reverse complement strand
GCCGCGACTTCAAGTCACGTGAATTCCAAGCTTCGGATCCCACTGTGCTGGAAAGGCGCGAAGAACCTGGGGACGCAAAACCTGGAGGGTGGCTCCCAAAAGAATTATGTACCGCGAACCAACGATTGCAAAGCCTGCAACAACAGCACCTGCGACGCCGCCGACGGCGATCCCACCTCCGCCCGCAGCAGCATCTTGAGCTTGCTCTCCAGGGCAATCGCGATGCCGCTCTCGGGGTCAAACGGGAAGGTGAGGAAGCCGATCCGGCCGCCGGCGAAGCCGAGCTGGCCGTCGGCGCCGTCGACTTTGAGGGGCACCAGGTTGGGATGGAGGCCCACCATGCCCCAGAAGAGGGAGGAGCTGGGGGTGCCCAGGCCCTCGTGGGTGTCGTCCACGATCACCACCAGAGGCCGATGCTCGGCGGCGGCGGCAAGGGACCAGCAGAAGGAGGTCCGTTCCCGCGACGTCGGCGTGTAGCCCGTGGCCTCGCGGGGGAAATCGAGCAGGACGACGGCTGGCTCGCCGTTCGGCAGGGTGGCGAGAATCCGGGAGATGGCCGCCGGGTCGAAGTGACCGCCATGGCAGCAATCGCAGACGGCAGGCTCAGCCCCAAGCCGCACGGTGAAGAGATCCCGCGTCCCCGCCGGGCACGGGTCGGGCAGCACCACCTTGCGTCCTTCCCCGACGACCAACTGAGCCGCGAGAGACAGGGCGTGCGCCGTGCCCACGGTCACCATGGGGAGGGACGAAGGGATCTCGGCCCGCACTCCCCGCCGCTGCCACTCCCGCCACAGGCGTCGTAGAGCGGGGAAACCCTCCACCGAAGAATAGAGGAACGCGCGGCTCCGCTCCGCCTCGTCGAGGCCGGCGAGGGCTGCGGCCATCGTGGGCAGAGGGACGGCGCCTCCCCGGCCGTCGGTGATCTGGCCGATCGTGGCGTTGAACGTCTTGCCTCGCGCCTCCGCCGTCTGCAGAGGCAGGAACGACGCCGGTTGCCGCAAGGTCCGTCCGAGCGGGGACATCGCCTCCCAGAGGGCGGGCGAGGCCTCCCGGATCACCTTGTCGGGTTCGAGGATCGGGTCAGCTCCGGCCATCCTGGGATCTTACACAGGCTCGGCCAGGAAAGGCCCCGCTTGCAATCCTGCGCGTCCTCCACTAATATTTCCTTGACGCCCCTGTCGTCAGACTTCCGCTTCGGAGGCCGCCAGGGGGAATTCCCAGACCAGCGCGCGGCGTTCGGAAGGTCAGATCAGACCTTCCCGGTACCCATGTGCGGTCCGGATCGAGACCTTGAAGACCAGGAGGACAACCATGGCCACGGCAACCGTCGAGACCCTGCAGTTTCAAGCCGAAACCCGGCAGCTCCTCGACCTGATGATTCATTCCCTGTATTCGAACAAGGAGATCTTCCTTCGCGAGCTGATCTCGAACTCGTCGGACGCCCTCGACCGGCTCCGGTTCGAGGCCCTCACCCGCCCCGAGCTGCTCGAGGGGGATGAAGACCTGAAAATTCGCCTGGAAGCGGACCGCAATCTGCGGACCCTCACCATCCACGACAACGGCATCGGCATGAGCCGCGACGAGGTGGTCGCCAACATCGGCACCATCGCCAAGTCCGGCACCCGCGAGCTGGTCGAGCGTCTGAAGCAGGGCGAATCCCAGCAGTCGATCGCCGAGCTGATCGGCCAGTTCGGCGTGGGCTTCTATTCCTCCTTCATGGCCGCCGAGCGCGTCGTGCTGACGACCCGCCGGGCGGGCGAGACGGCCGCCACCCGCTGGGAGTCCACGGGCGACGGCACCTATACCGTAGAGGAGACGGAGAAGCCCGATCGCGGCACCTCCATCACCCTCTATCTCAAGCCCGAGGACAAGGACAACGGCGTCGACGACTACTCCGACCGCTGGGTGATCAGCCGCATCGTCCGGCGCTATTCGGACTTCGTCAGCTATCCCATCATCCTCAAGGCCGAGAAGGACCCCGAGATCGAGGACCTCGCCAAGGAGAAGGAGACCGGCGAAAAGCCGGTGATGCCGCTCGAGGAGAAGACCCTCAACACGATGAAGCCGATCTGGACCCGGCCGCAGTCCGAGGTGAAGCCCGAGGACTACAACGAGTTCTACAAGCACATCGCCCACGACTGGACCGAGCCGCTCAAGGTGATCTCCTACAAGGCCGAGGGGCGCATCGAGTACCAGGCGCTGCTGTTCATCCCCGCGCAGGCGCCATACGACCTCTATTACGTGGCCTCGAAGCCGGGCTTGCAGCTCTACGTCAAGCGCATCCAGATCCTTGAGAAGTGCGAGGACCTGCTCCCCCAGTACCTGCGCTTCGTACGCGGCGTGGTGGACTCGCCGGACCTGGCGCTCAACGTCTCGCGCGAGATGTTGCAGCAGGACCGGTTCATCACCCTCATCCGCAAGGGGCTGACCAAGAAGATCCTCGACGTCCTCCAGGAGATGAAGGACCGGGAGCCCGACACCTACCTCAAGTTCTGGGCCGAGTTCGGCCGCGCCATCAAGGAAGGGACCAGCTCCGACTACGAGAACAAGGAGCGGCTGCTGGAGCTGCTGGTCTTCCAGTCATCGAACGACCCGGAGAAGCTCACCACCCTCAAGGAGTACGTGGAGCGGATGAGGGAGGGGCAGAACGAGATCTATTACCTGACGGGCGAGTCGCGCTCGCAGGTGGAGAGCTCGCCCCACCTGGAGGCGTTCAAGGAGAAGGGCTACGAGGTGCTCTACCTGGTGGACCCCGTGGATGAGCTGCTCACCCAGTCGCTCAACGAGTACGGCGGCAAGAAGCTGAAGTCCGCGGGCAAGGGGACGGTCGCGCTGGGCAGCGAGGAGGAGAAGAAGCAGACCGAGGAGGAGCTAAAGGCCAAGGAGGAGCAGATGAAGCCGCTCCTCGAGGCGTTGCAGAAGAAGCTCGACGCCTGGGTCAAGCAGGTGCGCCTCACCAACCGGCTCACCACCTCGCCTGTCTGCCTGGTGGGTGCCGAGCACGACTACAGTCCGCAGCTCGAAAAGCTCCTGCAGAAGGGGAAGACCGGCGGCCCCAAGCAGCGCCGCATCCTGGAGCTCAACCCCAAGCACGAGATCCTGGCCAAGATCGGCGAGCGTTTCGACAAGGATCAGGAGGACCCGGTCCTCGACGACTACGCCCAGCTCCTCTTCGGCTACGGCCTCATCGCCGAGGGCGGCGAGCTGCCCGACCCCGTGCGGTTCAACAAGGCGGTGGCGGATCTGATGGTGCGGGGAGGCATGTAAGGTAGCTCGGGGGCGGGACCGCTCGCTGTCATCCCGCCCCCACCCCCACTCTTTCCTCCACTCTCTTCTCCACGGGGACCGGCACCACCACCCCCCCGAACCGCCGCTCCCGCCGCTGGAACTCGCGCACGGCTTCGGCGAGGTCGGCCTTGTCGAAGTCGGGCCACATGCGGTCGGTGAAGACCAGCTCGGCGTAGGCGCACTCCCAGAGCAGGAAGTCCGACAATCGCTTCTCGCCGCCGGTGCGGATCAGCAGGTCCACGTCCGGCACCGGCCGGCCGTCGTGGGGCGGATCGGCGAGGAGGCGCGCGAAGGCCTCTCGGGAGAGATCGCTCTGAGCACGGCAGCGGGCGGCGGCGCGGAGGATGGCGTCCCGTGCCGAGTAGTCGACGGCAATCCGCAGCAGGAAGCGCTCCGCCCCCGCAGTCACCGCTTCAGCCTCTTCGACCACCCTCACCAGCCCCGGAGACAGCCGGTCCCGGCGGCCGATGACCACGATGCGGATGCCGTTCTTCGCGCACTTGGCCGCCTCCGCCGTGAGATAGCTGCGGAAGAGACGCATCAGGGCCCGCACCTCGGCGTCCGGACGCCGCCAGTTGTCAGAGGAAAAGGCGAAAAGGGTGAGAGTGCCGATCCCCAGGTCGGCCGCGGCCTCGACCACCCGGCGGACCGCCTCAACGCCTGCCGCGTGACCTGCCGAGCGGGGCAGCCCCCGGGAGATGGCCCAGCGGCCGTTGCCGTCCATGATGATCGCCACGTGCAGGCCGGCTCCGGCAAGCTCGCCGGGAACCGTCACGGGAGTTGCGAAGCGTAGAGTAGTGCTCACCGTTTCTCCTCCCTGGCATGATCGAGCAGGGCGACCACTTCCGTGCGTCCCCGCAGCCGGGCGACTTTGGGCGCCAGCCAGTCCTCCCAGGTGTCCCCCAGCCGGAGATCCGGCGCCCGGCCCAGCAGCGCCTTGACACACCGCGCGTCCGCCGCGACCACTGCGTGGGTGAGCGCCGTCTCCCCGCCGGGCTGCTTCACCCGCGGGTCCGCCCCGGTGGCCAGCAGCTCCTCCACGATCTCCCCCTCCCCCTGGGCCGCCGCCAGCATCAGGGGAGTGAGGCCGTTCGGGGACGCCAGGTCCGGGTCGGCTCCGGCGGAGAGGAGGGCGATCACGCTCCCGAGCTGATTCTTGTGGATGGCATGCAGCAGCGGCGTCCAGCCGTTGGGACCCGAGTCCCGCTGATTGGGATCGATGCCGGCGCGCGCCAGCTCGGCGATCGAGTCGGCCCGCCCGGTGCGCGACGCCCAGATCAGGGCTCCCAGGCCCTCGCTTCCCTGGATGCCGGGGTGGACCGCCAGCGTCCGCCGCAGCTCCTCCCGCGAGCCGCTGGCCGCCGTCACCTCCAGGGGAGCACGGGGATGGGCTCGCGGCAACGAGCTGAGGATCCACAGCCCCCCGGCCGCCAGCATGGCGAGCCCGAGGGCGATGAATGCCAGAACCCGGATGGTCTTCAACGTAGTCCCTCCTTCGATAAATGACTTTGCACCACAAAGCGCAAGGACGCGGAAAGGCCCCCGCTCACCCCTCCCGGGTGGCGTGGATGATCGCCTCCATGTGATCGAGGTAGCGCTCCAGGGCGCGGCGGCCCGGGTGGGTCAGCCGGTACTCCGTCTTCGGCATGCGGCCCTCGAAGTACTTCTCGCAGGCGATGTAGCCGGCCTCCTCCAGCTTGCGGGCGTGCACGCTCAGGTTGCCGTCGGTCGTCTTGAGGAGCTTCTTGAGGTCGTTGAAGCTCAACTGGTCGTTGACCGCCAGGGCGCTGACGATGCCGAGCCGCATCCGCTCGTGGATGAGGCGGTCGAGGTCCAGCGCCGTCTGGAGGGCGGGTCCGGCGACGGACACCTCGGTCTCCTCGTCTCCGGCGGTGCCGCCGTCCTCGTGCTTCAGCGCCCTAGCCACCGTGCCTCCAGGCGATGAGCGCTCCGAAGATCAGGTGCAGCCCGCCGAAACCCGCCGCCAGCAAGGCGTCTCCCCAGGAGGGGGGAGCGAACAGCGCCACGGCGCCCATCCCCATGAACGCGAGCCCCATCACGGGCACTGTACGCACGGAGAAAGCGCCGCCCGTGACCACTCCCGTACCGTAGAGCAGCAGCCAGAGCCCCGGCAGCACGGCCTGGAAGCCATAGATCAGCAGCGCTCCCGTCAGCAGAGCGCCCGCGAAGAGCGGCGGCAGCAGGCCGAGGACGAACCGCCGGCTCGGTGCGGAGAACAGGCTCACCTGCGCCCGCCGGGCTTTCCAGGCCACAGCGACCATGGTGATGAGAACGGCCACCACAGCCTCCCCAAGCCACGTGACGAGCCACCCCTGGGGGCTCCCCTGCCGCGACGCCAGGTACGCCGCCCCCAGAGCGGTGAGCCCCACCGCCATCTCCCCCAGGCCCGAGACCGCCGTGAAGTAGGCGGCCCCCTCCATGGTCTCGCGGATGAACCGCAGGTTGTCGATCGCCGTCAGGTGAAGGGCGGGAGGGGGCACGAGGCGGGGACGGGCGGGTTGCGGATTTGTCGTCACGGAATTGACTTTACGCCGGAGGTTCGGATCCGTCAAGTGCTTTGCGACATAAAGCCCCCCGCTTTCTGCTTCGCCAGGCTCGCCACCATCCCCACCATCCCCATCAGCCCCATGGACTTGCCCATGGAGAGCTCGCGGCCGAAGACTCTGTAGACGATGTCGGTCGGCACTTCGGCCACCTGCTCGAGGGGAGCGCCGGAGAGGGTGTCGTCGAGGATCACGGCCATGGCCTTGGCCGAGATCCCCTGCGGGTTCTCCACGGCGAAGTGGAAGTCGAGCGTGCCGTCCGGCCGCTCCTCGGGAAACACGTAGGCCTCGGACTCGCAGGCCGGCACCTGGCTCTCCTTGGGGAAGGGCCGGTGGGCGAGCCGCGCCGGCACCTCCTCGAAGCGGCCGGCGATGTCGATGAGGAGCTGGATCCGCTCGTTCCGGTCGGGGACCGACCCGAGCAGGTCCAGCGTCTGCGTCAGCTTCTCCGGTACAGCCATGGCACGCTCGTCCTCTTTCATTTCAGCCCCTCTCCTTGAGGAGAGGGGCTGGGGTGAGGTCTTCAGCGCTCGATGGGCACCCCGACCAGGTTGCCCCACTCCGTCCAGCTCCCATCATAGTTGCGGACCTGCTTGTAGCCCAGCAGGTGGGTGAGGACGAACCAGGTGTGGCTGCTCCGCTCGCCGATGCGGCAGTAGACGACGACGTCGTCGTCCGGCTTGAGCCCCGCCTCCTGCTCGTAGAGGCCGCGCAGCTCCTCGGCGGTCTTGAAGGTGCCGTTGTCCGGGTTGATCGCCTTGGCCCAGGGGACGCTCTTGGCGCCGGGGATGTGGCCGCCGCGCAGGGCCCCCTCGTTGGGGTACTCCGGCATGTGGAGCTTCTCGCCCGAATACTCGGCGGGGCTGCGCACGTCGATCAGCGGCCGCTTGCCGTTGGTGTGCTCCAGCACCTGGTCGCGGAAGGCGCGGATGCGCTTGTCATCCCGCTCGGCGGCCACGTAGTCGCTCGGCGGGTAGGTCGGCACGTCCTTGGTCAGCGGGCGCCCCTCGTTGACCCACTTGATGCGGCCGCCGTCGACGATCTTCGCCTTGTCGTGCCCGAAGAGCTGGAACACCCAGTAGGCGTAGGTGGCCCACCAGTTGTTCTTGTCGCCGTAGAAGACGACCGTCGTGTCCTTGGTGACGCCGATGCGCCGCATCAGCGCCTGGAAGCCCTCGCGGCCCAGGTAGTCGCGACGCACCGGATCGTTCAGGTCGCGCGTCCAGTCCACCTCGACGGCGCCCGGGATGTGCCCGGAGGGATACAGCAGGGGATCCTCGTTCGACTCGACGAGTCGGATCCCGGGATCGTTCAGATGCTCGGCGACCCAGTCGGTCGAGACCAGCACTTCAGGATGAACGTAACCGCGGCCCTCGATTTCGCTCACGTCAGTCTCCTTTCGCTCCCCGATCCATGCACCATGCCGGGAGCGGCTATTTGTGACCAACGGTATCATGATTGTAGAAGGGTGCCAACGACGGGCCCTCCTCTCCCGGAGGAGAGGAGGGAGGGGGTTAGAAAGGATCGTGGGGTATGCGGGCCTAGTACCGGACCGTGCCCTGGCTCGGGGAGCCGGTCCGGGCGCCGGCGTGGCTCTCCTGGCCCAGGTACTCCTGGACCACGGTGGGGAGCTGCTGCTCCAGCCAGCGGGCCATGTCCTCCTCGTCGCGGAGGATGTCCTCGCAGATCCGCGCCACCTCGGTCTCGCCCAGAGCGCGGGCGGCTACGATGAGCGCCTTGTAGGAGGCGATCTCGAAATGCTCGGCGGCGTAATCCGACAGGGCGTTCTTCACCAGCTCGTCCGGCGAGATGCCCGTCGAGCGCCCCTGGAAGAAGCCGGAGATGGCGCCCATCGCCGTCTTCACCGACGAGGTGGTGCCGCCCAGCCGCTCCACGCAGTCGCGGACGCGCTCGGCGTGCATCCGCGTCTTCTCCAGGTGCTCCGCGATCTTGCGGTACATCTCGGGGCGATCCTTGACGTCGCTGGCGTGGTTCTCCAGTACCTGGACCAGCCCCTTCTCCATGGCGAACGCATCGTTGAGCCAGCCGATGAGAGTTTCCTTCTGATGAGCCATGCTGCTTCTCCTTCCGTTGAATCTCCAGGATGATTTGACCGGACGCCGGGTTTCTCCGACGGCATCAGGAAAGAGTGCAACGCGCGTGCCGAATCCTCTTCCGTCAGACGGGCCCCTGCTGGGGCTCGTGGGAACCTTTCCCCGCCTGCCGCGTTATGGTGTCTGGAGAGACGAGCCAGCCCATGAGCATGCCGATGGTTCTGGAACAGCCGAGCGACGCGGAGTTGATGGTCCGGGTGCGGGAAGGGGACCGCGATGCCTTCGCGGACCTAGTCGGCCGCCACAAGGACGCGGTGGTGAGCTATCTCACCCGGCTGACAGGCAATCGCGACCGCGCCGAGGACCTGGCCCAGGAGACCTTCCTGCGCCTGTTCCGCTCCGCCCGGGACTACACCGAGCAGGGCTATCTCCGGGCCTACCTCTTCCGCATCGCCACCAACCTGGTGCGGTCCGAGGAGCGGCGGGAGCGGCGGCTGCGCCTGCTGACGCCGTTCCTGCCGCGGGAGGAGCACGCCGAGCCCGCCGCCCCTTCCGGGCTGTTGCGCCGAGAGCTCCACCGGGAGGTGTCCGCGGCGGTCGCCAAGCTGCCGTTGCGCTACCGGGTGCCGCTCGTCCTGCATGAGATCGAGGGCTGGTCCTACGTGGACATCGCCCAGGAGATCGGGTGCCGGGAAGGCACCGTGAAGTCGCGCGTCCATCGCGGACGCCAGCAGTTGAAACAGAAGCTCGAGCCTTACTGGACTGGAGGTGCGGCATGGAAGACGACCGGCTAGGAAGCCTGCTGCGCGAGCTGCCCCGCGAGCAAGCCCGTCCGGGCTTCGCCGCCCGGGTGCTGGAACGGCTCGACGCAGCTCCTCGGAACACGCCCCGTTGGAGCTTTCGGCTCGCGCTGGCCGCGGCGGTGGCCACCCTCGCGGCGGTCGCGATCTCGGCCGGGGTCCTGACCCGGGAGCCCAGGGAGGCCGGCCAGGCCCGGCAGGCCCTGCAGGAGCTGAGGGCCGAGCACGGACGCCTGGAGCAGGAGCTGCGGGAGATCTCGGCACCGCCTGTGGTCTACCTCGGCGGCGACGAGAACGTCGACCTCGTCCTCGACCTGGGAAAGGTCCGGGACCCCAGGGTCGTCACTCCCGCGGCCTATCACGAAGAGACGTTCTGAAACCGGACGAAACCGGATCGAAAACCGATAGGAGGAACATTGCCATGAAGAATGGAAAGGGATTCCGCGTCCTGGCCTGGGGCCTCGCCCTCGGCCTCGCGGCCTGGACCGGCACGGCGAGCGCCGTCCGCGCCGAGGAGGGGGACGGCGACGGGAAAAAGATCGAGAAGCGGCGGGTCGTCATCGTCAAGGACGGCAAGCCGGAGGTCTACGAGAGCGGCGGCCCCCTGGTGCGCCGCGGCTATCTGGGAGTGGGGCTGACCGACCTCACGCCGGAGCTGCGCACCCACTTCGGCGTGCCCGAGGATTCCGGGGTGATGGTGGCGAAGGTCGAGCCCGGCAGCCCGGCCGAGAAGGCGGGGATCAAGGTGGGCGACATCCTCACCTCGATCGACGGCAAGGCCGTCAAGTCGAGCTGGGACATACGCGGCAAGGTCCGTGACTATGACGACGGCCAGCAGGTGCCGGTCGAGGTCTGGCGCAACGGCAAGGCTCAGAACCTCTCCGTGGGGATCGTGGAACGCGAGAGGCCGGAGCTCGACATGGCGCCGTTCTTCCAGAAGGGCGAAGGCGGCATGCTGCTCAACCTGGATCACGAGAAGCTGCTCAAGGACTTCCCCAACTTCGACAAGTGGACGGACGAGGGGGGCCAGCACGTCATCCACCTCAAGGGCCTCGCCTCTCCCCGCGAGGCCGAGCTGGAGAAGAAGCTGAAGGAGCTGGAGAAGCGGATCGACGAGCTCCAGAAGCAGTTGGAGAAGAAGAAGTAGAAAATCTTTACCCCTCTCTCTTCCAGGAGGAGAGAGGGGTGTGCCCTTCAGTACGCCAGCACCTCCCGCGCCGCCTTCACCACCTTCTCCCTGTCCGGCAGCAGCACCTTCTCCAGGTTCTTGGCGTAGGGCACCGGCCGGTCCGGGTAGGCGACGCGGCGGATGGGGGCGTCGAGCCAGGGGAAGGCGGCGTCGGCCAGCCGGGAGGCGACTTCGGCGCCGAAGCCCAGGGTGATGGGCGCCTCGTGGACGATCAGGGCCCGGCTCGTCTTGCGCACCGAGGCCAGCACCGTCTCCTCGTCGTAGGGCACCAGCGTCCTGAGATCGATCACCTCGACTTCGACGCCCTCCTTCGCCAGCTCCTCGGCGGCTTCCAGCGACGTCCAGGTCGAGGCGCCGTAACCGATCAGCGTCAGATGCTTGCCCGGTCGCAGCACCCGGGCCTCGCCGAGAGGGAAGACGACGTCGCCGTCGGGCAGCGCGCTCTTGATCCGGCGGTAGAGGAACTTGTGCTCGAAGAGCATCACCGGGTTGGGATCGCGGATGGCCGCCTTGAGCAGCCCCATGGCGTCCTCGGCCGTGGCCGGGCAGACGACCTTGATGCCGGGCGTCTGCGCGAACCAGCCTTCGGGGTTCTGGGAATGGAACGGCCCCGCGCCCACGCCACCCCCCGTGGGCAGGCGCACGACGATGGGACAGGGCACCTGCCAGCGGTAGTAGAGCTTCGCGGCCACGTTGACGAGCTGGTTGAAGCCGCAGGAGATGAAGTCGCCGAACTGCATCTCCACCACCGGCTTGTAGCCGAGCAGGGAGGCGCCGATGGCGATGCCGAGGGTGCCGCTCTCGGCGATGGGCGTGTCCAGCACCCGCTCGGGCCAGCGGGCGTGGAGACCCCTGGTGGTGCGGAAGGCCCCCTCGAAAACGCCGATGTCCTGGCCCATCACCAGCACCGACGGGTCGCGCTCCATCTCCTCCAGGAGGGCCTGGTTGATGGCGTCCACATAGGTGACCTCACCGGAGCTCCGCGAGCGGAGGATCGCCGGCGCCTCCGGCGGCGGCACGGGGGCGAACACCGGCCGCAGGGCCACCTCGGCAGGGGGAGGCGGCGCGTCGATGGCGCGGGTGATGGCCGTCTCCACCATCTCGGAAATCCGCGCGTCCAGACGCTCGCGGGTGCCGGCATCCAGCACGCCTTCCTCTTCCAGCCGCCGGGCATAGGCGGGCACGGGATCGGCGGCGCGGTAGACGGCGAGCTCGTCCGGCGGCACGACCTTGAGGGAATCGTCCCCCTCGCTGTGACCGCGCATGCGGCCCAGCATGGCCTCGATGAGGGTGGGTCCCTGGCCGGAGCGGGCGCGCGCGACCGCGCGGCGGAAGGCCTCGGCCATGACGTCGGGATCGTTGCCGTCCACGGTCTCGGCGGCGACGCCGTAGCCGATGCCACGGTCGGAGAGGCGCTCGGCCGCGTACTGGAGGTGGGCCGGGGTCGAGAAGGCGTAGTGGTTGTTCTCGATCACCAGGATCAGCGGCAGCTTCCAGACGGCGGCCATGTTGAGCCCCTCGTGGAAGTCGCCCGTCGAGGTGCCGCCCTCGCCGATGAAGTTGATGGCCACCCGGTCGCTGCCCGACTGGCGGAAGGCGAAGGCGCAGCCGGCGGCCACCGGGATCATCGAGCCCAGGTGGCTGATCATGCCGACGTGGAGAATGCCCGCCTCCGGCGCCAGGTAGCCGTAGTGGAACGAGCGCTCGACGCCCTGGGAGAAGCCGTCGCCCTTGCCCAGGAGCTGGAGGGCGAGGCGGTTCAGAAGCTGGTCGGGATCGGGCCGGCGGCCGTCCGGCTCGCCGAAGCCGAGATCGGGAAAGGCGCGGGCGGGATCGAGATAGACGGCGAGGATGGCTCCGAGGTCCCGGTGCAGGGTGCACAGGGCGTCGCCCGGCCCCAGGGCCAGTCCGGCCGGGATGGTGGTGGCCTCGTTGCCCACCTCGCTGTACCACTTGGAGACCCGGCCGGTGAGCAGCAGGGCCTCGAACCGGGCGTCGAAGTCCCGGGTGAGCTTCATATAGGCATAACGGAGCAGCCGCTCCCGGGAGTCGTGGGGAGCGGCGAGGGTGGTGGGTTCAGAAGAGAGGAGAGTCATAGGAAAAAGAGTGTATCAAGGGACCGCTGGGAGCGCCGGCGTCCCGCCGGCCTACTTACTCCGTTTTTTCTTCTTTTGATGGGAGGTAGGAAAGGCAAAGTTAGTAGGCCGGCGGGACGCCGGCGCTCCCAGGGCCCTCCGCTGGGCTATCTTCTCTGCAGCGATCCCACCTGCTTCTCCAACCTTTTCCTATGCCGGTTCTCCGGGTCCATCTGGAGGAGGATCTTGAGCGCCAGCTCGGCCTTGCCGGCGTCGCCCTGCTCGATGAAGGTCTCCACCTGACGGACGCCCTGCTCCAGCGACTGCTGGCGGCGGTCGATGGTCTCCAGGCGCTCGACCTCGGCGTACATGGCCGCCGTCCGCGGGCTCGCGGGCTGGGCCTTCTCCAGCTCCAGGGCCACGTCGCGCGCCGCGAACCAGTCGCGGTCGGCCACGGCCTGACGGTAGCGGCGCTCGAAGACGGCGCTCTGCTCCTCGGCTTGGATGTGGTTGCGCGCCTCTGTCCACTGCTCGCGGTAGAAGTCGAGCGTCACCCGGGCCACGTCGAGCTTCGACAGGGCGTCCAGCTCCTCCTTGGCCTCCACCAGCCGCTGGGCGGCGAGGAGCTCCTCGAAGCGGCGGCGCCGGCGCTCGATCTCCTTCCCCTGCTCCGCCGCGCGCTCGGCCGCCTCCAGCTCGTGGCTGAAGGCCTCGGCCCGCTTGCCCGTGGGATCGTTGCGGGCCACCGTCTCGAGCTCGCGCCGGGCGGCCCTGACGTTGCCCTCGGCCAGAGCGGCCCGGCCGGCGGCGAGAGCGGCCTCGGCCCGCTTGCTCCGCTCCGCCTCGTCCGCCAGCACCTGGAGCCAGCTCTCGAAGTCCCCCCGCCTGGGATGGTCGGGCTGGATCTCCAGGAGCGTCTCCAGGGCCAGACGGGCGAGGGGGAGCTGCTTGCGTTCCAGATAATTGGTGAGCACCTGCTCGGTCTCGGCGGCGCGGCGGACCCTCTCCTCCCGCTGCCGCGCCTGCTCCTCCTGCTGCTGGCGGTCCTGGGCCAGCCGCTCCTTGAGCCGGTCGAGCCCCAGGGCGCGGGGATTGACGGCTTCGATCTCGGCGATCAGGCGCTGCGCCTCGTCCAGCCGGCGCGCGGTCAGGGCGGCATCGGCGCGGGAGAGGTCGACGGTGTTCTCCTGCACGCGCTTCGACGCCCTCTCGATCTGGGCCAGGAGGTCCAGCCTCTCGGCCCGCGACAGCTCGCTCGAGCTGCGCTGGCGGGGCGGAGGCGGCGGGACCGGTGCGGGCGGTGGGGCCTCCTGGGCCTGGGCCACCACCGAGAGGGGGATCTCCCGCGTCTCCGCGCCCTGCATTCCCTTCGCCACCTTCTCGAGGGCGACAATGAAGCTGCGGGCATCGGGATAGCGCTGCTCGCGGTCGCGCTCCAGGGCCCGCCGCACGACGCGGTCGAGCTCCACCGGCACGTCGACGCGGGGATTGCGGCCGCGCAGCGGCAGGGGGTCCTCCGACAGCCGCTTGAAGATGAAGCCGTGCTGGTTCTCGGAGTCGAAGGGCGGCAGGCCGGCGATCATCTCGTAGAGCACGACGCCGAAGGAGTAGAGGTCGCTCCTGTGGTCAAGGGTGACGCCGCTGGGCACGCCCGCCTGCTCGGGGGAGCAGTACTGGAGCTTGCCCATGAACATGCCCACCTGGGTGATCTCGAAGTTGGCGTCCGCCTCCAGGGTGCGGGCGAGGCCGAGGTCGATGATCTTGATCCGCAGGTTGCCGGACTTGTCCTCGGTGATCATGAGGTTGTCGGGCGACAGGTCGCGGTGGATGACGCCGGTGGCGTGCACGGCCTCGAGCCCCTGGAGCGCCTGGATGCCGAGTTGGACGGCCACCGGCACGGCGAAGGGACCCTGGCGCCGGATGCGGTCGCCCACGTCCTGCCCCTGGATGTGCTCCCACACCATGTAGAAGCTGCCGTCGGGCAGGGTGGCGAAGTCGTAGAGGATGGCGACGTTGGGGTGCTTGATCTGGGTGGCGAGGCGGGCCTCGCGCATGAAGCGCTTCTGCGCCGAGGGATCGGCCGCCAGGTCCTGGCGCAGGATCTTGACCACCCGCAGCTCCTGCAGGTGGACGTGGCGTACCAGATGGACCTCCCCCATCCCACCGCTGCCGAGGCGCTGGACGATCTCGTACTTGCCGTCGAGGATGGACCCCGGCTCGCGGGCGCTCAAGCAAACACCTCCGAACTGAAGAGGTGGGTATTGTAACCCGAGCCCTCACCCCTGTGAGGGGTCCCGGCAGTGCGGCGACCGGTCCGACTAGGGCTTCAACACCGTTCGATCGAGGGAAGCGATGTATTCGAAGTCCCCGTCAAAGGTCAGGAGATGCCCCCCGCAGTCCAATGTAGAAGCGGCAATCCAGATATCGTTGATCGGGATCGGTGTCCCAGCTCGCCGCAAGTCAGCGAACAGCCGGCCGTAAAAGCGGGCCACCGCGGGCGTTACGGGCAAGATCGAGACGAATGGCTCGGAGAGGAACTCGGCCAGAAGCGTACGGTTCTCACGTCCCCGCCGACCGAGAGTGAAGCCTGCTTCCAACTCGCCCAGAGCGATCGTCGGAAGAAGGACGAACTCGGCTGCGGCGATCAGGTCGAGGACGCGCTCGTCCCCTGCCCGAAAATGGGAATAGGCGGATGTATCGAGGACGAGACGGCCGGCGAATTCAGCGCCAGAGCGGGTCATCGATCGTCCGCTGAGCCGCAAGCGCTTCGTTGAACTCTGCGAGATCTTCGGCGGTCCACGTCGCGTAGCGGGCCAGTTTGCGCCGCCGCTCGTCCGGGCCGACGGCAGCCTCCAGAATCTCGAGCACAGTGGCGTTGACGCTCCGACCGCGAGCCCGGCTGAGACTTTCAAGCCTTTTCCCGACTTCCTCCGACACGCCGCGAATGGTCAGTTGCTTCGCCATGACAGCAGGATAGCATAAATGTGCAGGCATGCAGGCGGCCCCCTCCCTCTTCTCCCGGTCGGGGGGAGGGCGATGGGAGAAGAGGGCCGGGGTGATGAGGGGCTCCTACATCTCGTCCAGCAGTTTCTGCCGCTTGGCGTTGAACTCCTCCTGGCTGATCAACCCCTCGTCGAGCAGGCCCTTCAACTGGCGGAGCTTCTCGGCCATGGGGCTGGCCGCGGGGGCGGCGGCAGCGGCGGGGGCCGGGGCTGCCCCCGTCCCCGAGGTTCCCGCCATGGCGTCGCGCATCATGCCCGGGAGCATGGCGCCGAGGCCGGCTCCCATGCCGATGCCGAGACCCGCGCCCACGGTGCCCCCCGCGCCGCCGCCCGGCTGGGCGGCGGCGTCGCCGATGGCGCGGGCGGTCTTGAACTTCATGTAGGCGTTCATGTCGCCGATGGCACCCATGCCGCTGCGCTCGTCGATGAGCTTCTGCACCTCTTCGGGCGGTGTGATGGCCCCGAGGTAGAGGTCCGTCAGCTCGATGCCGTACTTGCCGAAGTCGTCCGCCACCCGGGCCTTCAGGGCCATGGCCAGCTCGTCGTAGAGCTTCGGCAGGTCGAAGATCGAGGTCAGGTTCTCGCCCAGCACGTCGGTCAGCCGCGCCACGATGACGTCACGGAAGTAGTCCTCCACCCCTTCGGTCGAGTAGAGGCCGCGGCTGCCCACCACGGTGTTGACGAACACCTGGGCATTGTTGACCCGCACCGCGAACTTGCCGAAGGCGCGCAGGCGCACCATGGCCAGGTCCTGGTCGCGGAAGGTCACCGGCTCCTTGGTCCCCCACTTGAGGTCGAGGAAGGTCTTGGTGGAGACGAAGAACACCGCCGCCTGGAACGGCGAGGTGCCGCCGAACGGGATGCCGAAGATGCTGGCGAGGATCGGCACGTTCTGGGTCGCCAGCGTATGGCGGCCCGGGCCGAAGGTGTCGAGCGCCTTGCCGTCGCGGAAGAACACCGCCTGCTGGCTCTCCTCGACGATGAGCTGGCTGCCGAGCCGGATGGCCGACGTGCCTTCGCGCGGATAGCGCGCCACCATCGTGTTGCCGGTGGGGTCCTGATATTGGATCACTTCCATGGTCGGAATCTCCTGGAGATCGTCAAGCGCGTTGTCCGCCCTACACGGCGTTGCCGCCCTGCACGGCGTTGCCGATGACCTGTTTGCGCTGTTTCCACTGATCGTCGAGGGCGCGCACCGACTGCTGCAGCCGGTCGAGGGCGGGCGCGGGGTCCTCGACGCCCGGCGCCGGCACGGCGGCGATGCCGGCCTCGAGCTGCGCCAGGTCGTCCACCAGCGAGAGGTCGAAGTCGTAGAGCCGCTGCAGCTCCGCCTCGCCGATCTTCACCGGATCGAACAGCCCGGTGGCGCCGTAGTCGCTGAAGCGGACGGCCTGCGACAGGCCGTCTAGCTGCCGGTCGAGACGGTCGAAACCGGTGAGGGCGCCGATCTTGCCGGCATCGGTGTAGCGGCGGGTGTGGTCCCGCAGGACCGATTTCAGGCGCCCCACCTCCGACGCCAGATGCTCCCGCAGCAGCCGGTCGACGTCGCGCCGCAGCTCGCGGTCCTGAAATCCCCGGTAACCCGGGATTTTCTCGCCGAGCTTTTCGAGGACGTTTCGTTGCGCCTTGGCCTCTTCGTAGCCGTTGCTCATGCCGCTCTCCTCCACTGTGGGCTCGCCGCAATCCTATCGCATCTTCCCGCACTCCGCGGATTCGGCTATCCTTCGGCCCAGCACGTCGGAAAAGGCAGTTTTTGATTGCTTAGACGCCAATCGGGAATCGAGATCCGGAACGCGCACAAATTTGCGCTGGCCCTCCTCCTCACCCTGCCGCTCGTCTGGGGCTGCTCGCGAGGCGAGGCCGGTAAACCCAACCTCCTCCTGGTGACCGTGGACACCGTTCGAGCCGACCACCTGGGATGCTATGGCGACCGCGATGCGGTGACGCCCACCTTCGACCGTCTGGCGGCCGAGGGGATCCGCTTCGAGTCCGCCTCTTCGTCCGTGCCTCTGACCCTCCCCTCCCACGCCACCCTGCTCTCGGGGCTGCTGCCCCCCCACCACGGCCTGCGCAACAACGGCGCGGGCGCGCTGCCGGCGGGGACGGCCACTCTCGCCACCCTGCTGAGCGGGGCCGGCTACCGCACGGGCGGCTTCGTGGGGGCCTTCGTGCTGGACCGGCGGTTCGGGCTGGGCCAGGGGTTCGAGGTCTACGACGACGAGATCCCCCGCGATCCCAAGGCCGGCGTCTCCCTGGAGGCCGAGCGGCCGGGGAAGGACGTGGTGGACCGTGCCCTGGCTTGGCTGGCGCAGAAGGACGACCGCCCCTTCTTCCTCTGGGTGCACCTCTACGACGCCCACGCCCCCTATGCTCCACCCCCGGCCTGGGCCGCCCGCCATCCCGGCCGGCCCTACGACGGCGAGATCTCGGAGGTGGACGAGCAGGTGGGCCGCCTGCTCGCGGAGCTCGACCGTCGCGGCCTCGCCGGCCGGACGGTGGTGGCGGTGGCGGCCGATCACGGCGAGTCGCTGGGCGAGCACGGCGAGCTGACCCACGGCCTGCTGCTCTACGAGCCGACGCTGCGCGTGCCCCTGATCCTGCGGGCCCCGGGCCGGCTCACGCCCCGCGTGGTGCAGGCGCCGGTGAGCCTGGCGGACCTCGCTCCCACCCTGGCCGGCCTGCTGGGCCGGGCCTTCGCTGGCGAGGGCGTCCGGCCGCGGGACGGCCGCGACCTCAGCGCCGACCTCCTCGACGGCCGCGAGCCGCCAGCCGGGGAGGTCTACGCCGAGAGCCGCTATCCCGCCATCTTCGGCTGGAGCCCCCTCTCCGCCCTGCGCCGGCGCGGCCTCAAGTACATCACCGCGCCGCACCCCGAGCTCTACGACCTGGGGAAGGACCCCAAGGAGACCGCCAACCTCCTGGATCGAGATCCGGGGGCTTCAGCCGGGCCGGCCAAAGGATTCGCGGCGCGGCTGGCCGAGATCGAGAAGGGCGCGGTGGCGAGCCCGCAGCCGGCCACCGACGCCGAGACCCGGGCCCGCCTGGCGAGCCTCGGCTACGTGGCCGGTGCGCCGTCCTCTTCTAATAAGGATACGAAGGGGGGATCGCAGGGGGCTTCGCCGGACCCCAAGACCATGGTCGACCTCTTCCAGCGCTTCGAGCGCGCGAACACCCGTCTTCAGGACGGTGACACCGCAGGCGCCACGGGCGAGCTCGCGGCGCTGGTGGCGGCCGATCCGGCCAATCCGGTCTTCCGCGGCAAGCTGGCCGAGGCGTGGCGCAACCGCGGGGAGTACGGCAAGGCCGTGCCGCTCTACCGCCAGGCCGCCGAAACGGCGCCCGCGGACCCCGAGGCCTGGTACAACCTGGCCGCCGCCCTCCAGGAGGCGGGCGACCTGCCGGCGGCACGCAGCGCCATCGAGCGCGCCCTGAAGCTCGACTCCAGCCGTCCCGAGGCGCACAACACCCTGGGCATCGTGATGATGGGCGAGGGCAAGCTGGAGCCGGCACGGCGCGAATTCGAGACCGCCGCCGAGCTCGATCCGCGCAATGGCCGCGCCTTGAACAACCTGGGCAACGTGTTGAAGGCCATGGGCAAGCTCGACGACGCCGAGCGCGCCTACCAGCGCTCGATCGCCCTCGCCCCCCGCTATGCCGAGCCCCTGAACGGCCTCGGCACCCTGGAGGTGGAGCGCGATCGGCCGCGGGCGGCACTTCCTTATTTCGAGCGCGCTCTGGCGCTCGCTCCGGGGTACCATGAGGTCAGGCTCAACCGCGCCATCGCGCTCGACCTCGCCGGCGATCCCGCTGCGGGGGCGAGCGCGTACCGGGACTTCCTCGCCGCCACCGAGGGGGACCCGCGGTTCGCGGAACAACGCCGCGCCGCGCAGCAGCTCCTCGCCCGGCTCGCCAGCCGGACGGCAGGGGGAGCGCCGGCCGGGAGGAGGTAATGAGTGCTCGTACCGTTCCGTTCGAGAGCGAATGGATTCGCTGGCATACGATCCAAATGGCATACGATCCAAAGAGAAGGAGACGAGTCATGAACCAAAGCAAGAAGGGGGCGGCATTCGCCCTCGCGATCGTGCTGGCCCTGGTGGCCGCGCTGGCGCTGGCGCCGGCCGTCCAGGCCCAGGCCACGGGCGCGACCCTGATCGGGAAAGTACAGGACAAGAGCGGCAAGGCCCTGCCCGGGGCCACCATCACCGTCACCCAGCCCGAGACCGGCTTCACCCGCAGCATCGTCAGCGAGAGCGACGGCACCTTCCGGCTGCCGTCGGTGCCCGTCGGCTCCTACACCGTGGTCGTGGAGCTCAACGGCTTCGCCACCGTCACCGTGCAGGACGTGCGGCTCAACGTCGCCACCCAGCGTGAGCTGACGGTCGACATGAGCCCCTCCACGGTCGAGGAGTCGATCACCGTGGTGGACGAGGCGCCCCTCGTGCAGACCACGCCGACCATCGGCGCCGTGGTCAGCGAGGAGCAGCTCGAGAACCTGCCGCTCAACGGCCGCCAGTTCGCCAACCTGGCGATCCTGGCCCCCGGCACCGCCCTGAACTACAACTCCGACCCCACCAAGCCCGGCCAGCTCACCGTGGCGTTGAACGGCGGCATCGGCCGCAACGTCAACTACCTGGTGGACGGCGGCGACAACATGGACGACACCATCGGCGGCGCGCTGCAGAACTTCAACCTGGAGAGCGTCCAGGAGTTCAACATCCAGACGCAGCAGTACAAGGCCGAGTACGGCCGCTCCACGGGCGGCGTGCTGACCGTGGTCACCAAGACCGGCACCAACAACTTCTCGGGCAGCGCCTGGGGCTTCTTCCGCGACGACAGCCTCAACTCCAAGACCGAGTCCGAGCGGCTGGCCGGCATCGACAAGCAGCCCTATGACCGCAAGCAGTACGGCTTCTCGCTGGGCGGCCCGATCGTCAAGGACCGCGCCCACTTCTTCGGCACCTACGAGAAGACCGACCGCAAGACCTCCTTCACCGTCAACACCAACGGCGTGCTGTCGGCGGTCGACGGCACGTCCGTGCCGACGCCGTTCAAGGACGACCTGATCACGGCGAAGGTGACCGCCAACCTGTCGCCGAAGCAGTTCCTCCAGGTGCGCTACGGCTACCAGAAGAACTCCGACAAGTACGGCGCCAGCGCCCTCTCCGCTCCCGACTCGCTGGGCACCGTCAACAACAAGTACAGCTCCATCCTGGCGGGCCACAGCGCCCAGCTCGGCAGCGACAGTCTCAACGAGTTCGTCTTCCAGTACACGAAGTTCAACAACTCCATCACCGCGGACTCCTCCGCGCCCTATCTCTATTTCCCGTCGGGCGCCCACAGCGGCCAGAACATCAACACGCCGCAGACCACGAATCAGACGAAGTACCAGTACAAGGACGACTTCAGCTTCTCCCGCAACCTCTTCGGGCGGGCCAACAACTTCAAGACCGGCGTCAACTACATCAACGAGCCGACCCTGGGCGGCGACTTCACCACCGGCACCAGCGGCCAGTTCTCCTTCGCGGCCGACAATCTGAGCTCGCCGGTGGTCGACATCACCTTCTTCGGCGGCTTCTTCGGCGACAAGACTCCCGTCAAGCAGTACGGCGGCTACTTCCAGGACGACATCCTGTTCAACGACCGGCTGACGCTCAACGTCGGCCTGCGCTACGACCGCTGGACCGGCTTCGACCTCGACCAGCATTCCAATCCGATCTGGCAGGCGCTCTCCACTCAGACCCGCTACAACGAGTTCTACCTGCGGGACTTCCAGGGCGGCCGCGGCGGCAAGCTGGAGAACGACACCAACAACTGGGCGCCGCGCCTCGGCTTCACCTATGACGCCAGCGGCGACGGCCGGCACCTGGTGCGCGGCGGCTGGGGCATCTACTACGACTTCCCCTACACCAACGCCACCATCCTGTTCCCGGCTTCAGCCGTGCAGTCGAGCTACGGCGTGGTCTACAACGTCGCCAACCCGAACGGCATCCGCAACGCGGACGGCACCTTCTTCCGTCCCGGCCAGCCGCTGCCCCCGAACCAGCTCCCGGGGGCGGACATCGCGCCGCCCAACGAGGTGGCCTCGCCGACGCTGGCGACCCCCTACTCGCAGCAGGCGTCGCTCGGCTATTCCTGGCAGGTGAACAACTGGCTGGGTCTCAACGTCGAGGTCGTCTCCATCGACTACCGCGACATCCCCTTCCGCTTCCGCGCCAACCCCATCGATCCGGCCACGGGCGCCCGGCGGTTCCCGCAGTTCGGCAATTTCCGGCTCTGGTACGGCAACGGCAAGGCGAGCTATGACGGCGCCAACCTGAGCTTCCGCGCCCGGGTCTCGGACAAGCTCGAGCTCACCGGCTTCTACACCTACGCCAAGACCGAGGGCAACGTGCTGGCCGGGGCCGACGAGTTCCGGCTCACCGACGTCGGCCACCAGCCCAGCCTGCGCATCGCCCGCGACGTCTCGGTCAATCCCCTCGATCCCCTGTGCGACGCCTGCACCGGTCCCCTGAACACGGACGCGCGGCACCGGGTCACCCTGAGCGCCGTCTACCAGGGTCCCTGGGGGCTCAACGCCGCCGGCATGCTCCGCTACCGGTCCGCCCTGCCGTACACCTTCCACTCCGCGGCGGACCTCAATGGCGACGGTTTCCGGCTCGACCTGCCTCCGGGCGTCTCCGAGGTCAACTCGAAGCGTGGCCACTCCTTCTCGCAGTTCGACCTGCGGCTGTCGAAGGACTTCAACTTCGGCCGCGCCGGGGTCGAGGTGATCGCCGAGATGTTCAACGTGTTCGATGAAAAGAACCCGACGGCCTACACCCTCGACTTCGATGCCGCCGGCAACCCCATCGGGGCCCACCCCACCGCCTACGCGGGCGATCCGCTCCAGGGCGAGCAGCGCCTGACGCAGGTCGGCCTGCGGGTCCACTTCTAGGAGCCGGTCCGCCGGCCACCATCCTTGGCAGGGGTATCTCGGGGGCGCTCCGGCGCCCCCTTTTCCTCGGCCTTCCCCTTCTCCTTCTGCCGGGCCGCCGGCGGCCATTCCCTGGGATCCCTGGCCTCCCGCTTCTCCTTCACCACCGGCACGGCGTGCTCGTCGGGCTCGATGCGCGAGCCGTAGTGGCTGGCGTAGACCTGCGTGAACTCGGCGCCCAGGAAGAGGATCTGGGACGAGTAGTAGACCCAGAGCAGGAGGATCACCACCGATCCCGCCGCGCCGAAGGTCGACCCCACGCTGCTGTGGGCGATGTAGAGGCCGATCAGGAATTTGCCGAGGGTGAACAGCAGGGCCGTCGCCACCGCCCCGATCCACACGTCCCGCCAGGCGATCTTCACGTCCGGCAGCACCTTGAAGATCATGGCGAAGAGCAGCGTCTCCACGGCGAAGGAGACGGCGAAGGTGAGGATGCGGACGAGGACCTCCGCGCCCGGCAGCAACCCCGTCGCCCACGTGCCGAGGGCCGCCATCGCCGCCGAGAGGACGAGGGAGACGAGCAGCAGGAAGCCGATGCCCAGGATCATGCCGAAGGAGATGACGCGGTTCATGATGAACCCCTTCAGCCCCTGGCCCGGCCTGGCCTCGACCTCCCAGATGCGATTGAGACTGTCCTGGAGCGCCACGAACAGGCCGGTGGCGCCGAAGAGGATGGTGAGCACGCCGATCACCGTCGCCACCACGCCCGAGCCATGGAGGCCGGCATTGGCGACCATGGTCTGGATGGCCTCGCCTCCCTGCTCCCCCACCAGACCGCGGAGCTGCCCCACGAGCTGTCCCTGGACCGCCTCGCGGCCATAGATCAGGCCCGCGACGGCGATCACGATCAGCAGCATGGGCGCGAGGGAGAAGATCGTGTAGTAGGAGAGCGACGCTCCGAGCTGCAGAGCGTCGTCGTCCTGCCACTCCTTGAAAGTTTCCTTGAGCATGCCGAGTCCGGACTTGGGATTCATGGGAGGGTCCTCCTTGCGAGCAGAGTCACGGAGCGCTCGTGGGTTCGAAACGGAAGCGTGTCTCGCCGAACGAAAACGACCAGCGGCCCGGAGCCGGGCTGCTGAGGAACGGCCCCGAGACGCGGGGCCAGGCCGCGGGCTCCAGCGCCTTCCCGTCCACCCGGGCGCGGAGACCGGGGAGGAAGTCGAGACGGGTGCCGCCGCCGGCCGTGAAGCGGATCTCCCCGTCTTCGCCCAGGGCGAGCCGCGCGGTTGCGACTTTCTTCTTCCAGGCCGCGAAGTCGCCGTCCTCCGCCCGCCGCCCCGCCTGCAGGCCGACGCTCGCCGGCTGCGCCTTGGGCACCGCCACCCACGAGCCGGCGACGCCCCGCCGCGGCTTCTTCGGGTCCCCGTAGAGACCGGGGAACCGCTCCGTGGCCGGGGCCACCTCCCAGCCTCCCCGGGTGACCAGGGCCACATAGGTGTCGCCGCAGCGCGACACCACGACGTCGCCAAGGATCTCGGGCTGCGACCACGATGGCGCCAGGTAGGCATGCCCCAGGCCCTGGCCCGGCGTGTCGAGCCGCGCCGCCAGCAGGTTGCGGCTCGCCACCGCCTGATCGCGGGTGTCGAGCTGGGCGGCGAGGCCGCCCTTGGGCATCGCGGTGCGGCTCCAGAGATAGAGCGGCGAAAACTCGGGAGCTTCGGCGTAGAGCGTCGCCACGATCTCCTGTCCCCCGGAGACGCGCAGTGCCAGGTTGCCGACGCTCTGCGCGGCACCCAGGATGTAGTCCGGCGTGGCCCAGGAGTAGAGCGCCGTGTCCACGCCCTTGCGCTTCGCCGGCTCGATCCGCCGCCGCTCCCGGATCTCGTAGGGCAGCTGCCTGCGGCGGTCCGTCAGCAGGCGGACGACGCCGTCGGGGAGGCGGTAGCGGCTGACGGGCAGCTCCGGCCGGTCCATGAAATTGATCTCGTCGGGATTGCCGATCCCGGCCTCCAGCCAGGCCCAGGCCTGCCAGGGGCTGCTGCGGGGGCTCAGGGCCCAGACGCTGTTGGTGCGGCTCTTCGGCCCGGCGGGAAAGCCTCCCACCTGGTTCTGGGCCCAGGCGGCGAACAGCACGTCGAGCTGGCGCCGGGCGAGGTCGCGCACCGCGGCCTGCGGCGCGTGGTCGGCGAGCTGCAGCAGGCCGTTCACCGAGAGAGCCAGGTAGCCGGGGCTCTCCGCCTCGTACCAGCCGTCGCGGTCGTGAGCGCGCAGGAACGCCTCGGCGAAGGCCCCCCAGCCCCTGGCGGCCGGCGAGTCGGGGGTGCCGGCCACGGTCTGGCCCACCAGGCTGCGGGCCATGGAGATCATCCGCTGGTTCTCGGTGTCGGCGAAGGACCAGGGATTCCGGGTCTGCCCCTCGCCGGGGGGCGGCGCCGTATTGGAGACCGCCTGGCGCAGCCGGGCGAGCAGCTCGGGCGGCAGGGCCTGGGGATACTGGAGCACCAGCCGTTGCAGGGGGAGCTGCGCGCGGACGCACTCATTGTTGCTCCACTTCGGGCAGCCCTTGAACACCCCCTCCGTCCAGCGCGCCACCTCCTCCCGGAGCTGCGGCGCATCCGGCCGTCCCTGCTCCGCCAGGGCCGCGGCGGCCAGGGCGCCGGAGGCCAGCGGCTGGCTGCCGATCCAGTCGAAGCGCCCCTGGAGCTTGCGGATCTGGGCGAGCTCCATCTCTAGGTAGCGCACCTCGCGCTCCGAGAGCTTCTTCCAGGGCCCTGTTGCCGGAGGAGCGGCCAAGCCCCACCCGGCCAGCAGGACGCCGGCCACGCCAGCCAGAACCAGGGCTGCCAATCCGGCACCTCGTGGTGAAGGATCGTTCATCGCGTCGCAGATCCTGTCGAGCCTCTCGCCTCCGCCCGGGCATGAATGCCAGGGCGGGGCTGCCGGACAGGCTTCCCCCTCCGCCCACCTTCATGCAGGATCGGGGCCGCCCGGGCCACGATCTTGCAGAGACCCGTCGGCAGAGGAGGAACGCGGAATGGACACGAGGACTTTCCTGCAGGTGCTGCTCGCGGTCGTGCTGATCGCCCTGGCCCTCTCCGGCCTCATCCTGGCCGTGGGCTTCCGGCGTCTGCGCCACATCCGCCTGCCTCCGAACCCGGATTTCTTCACCACGGTCCGCGCCGTCCCCCTCTCCCTGGTGGTGGGGCTGGACCTGCTCGACCTGGCGCTCGACTCGTTCGCGAGCCCCATCATCTGGTTCCTGCTGCGGCGGGCCAACCTCGAAGCGCTGCGCAAGGTGGCCACCGTCGAGGCCATCCTCCCCTTCACCGGCCCCATCCCCACCCTGACCCTGGCCTGGCTCGCCGCCCGCACGTTCAACCTCGGCGAGCCCTACGATCCCAACCTCATCGAGACGCAGCGCGTGGGACCGGACCGCTACATGCCGCGCCCCCAGGGGCGCTGATCCCCTGATCGGCGCGGACGCGGCGTCAGGGACCTCGTGCGCTCCTCCGCGCGCCGTCTGCCGCCGTCCGGTCCCGATATTTTCTCCAGGTTTTCATATGGAGAACCGGCCGCTGGAAGCCCGACGCTCGCCTCAACCTATAATTTCCCCGGGTTTCCATATACAAACGTGGCCGTCAGACGTCTGGCGGCCACTCGCCCATATAATTTCACGAGCGTTTCATATGAAAACTCGTCGCTCGGTCCTCCTGCGTACCCGGAATAGAGGCCGCGGGCCGTGTCCTCATATGGAACCGCCGGCTTTTCATATGGAGACTCCGCCGCCAGGCGCTACGTCGCCCTGTTTTCATATGGAACGGAGCGGAAATAATATACGCGCCTCTCCGCCAGCTCTCCGGCGCTGCTGTTTTCATATGAAAGTGCCGAGAAATCATATGGACGGGTGGCGTCCAACCCCCTCGAGGTGACGGAACGGCGCTCCAGGATTGCCGGGCGGCGTTCCGTCGTCGCGGTGAAGCGGGCCGCATCGCCTCGGAAGGAGTCGCGGGAAGGGCGTAGCGGGGCGATCCCTTCCGGATTTCACTTCCGCATCAAGCGGAACGCCACGAAGATGGCGGCGAAGAGCAGCCCGGAGATCCCCAGGTTGCGGAGGTACTCCGGGTTCGAGGCGAAGCTGAAGCTTCCCGGGGCGCTGAACTTCCGTTCCAGGTGCTTGGAGCTCACCCGCGCCAGGAGCTTGCGCACGCTGCTCGCGGGCACGGCGAAATTGAGGCTCTGCCCGCCCTCGTAGAAGGCCACCGCGACCCCCACCACCTCGCCTTCGAGGTTCATCACCGGCGAGCCGCTCGACCCTTCGGAGATGGGCGCCGTGATCTGGAGCAGCGGCCCCTTGATGAACTCCGGGTTGTCCTCGATGCCGTTCTCCCGCCAGGCCGAGACGATGCCGTCCGACAGGGTGCTCGAAAACCCCAGGGGATTGCCGAGCACCACCACCCGCTCGCCGGGCTCGACCGGGTCGGAGCCCACGAGGGGGAGCGGCTGCAGCGAGTGGGCGGGAGCCTGGAGGATGGCGAGGTCGTGGCCCGCGTCCTGGGCGAGGATGCCCTGCAATTCGAGGACGCGCTTGTCGGGCAGCACCGCCTGCATGCGCGAGGCGCCCTCCACCACGTGATGATTGGTGAGGATGTAGCCGTCGCGGATGACGAAGCCCGTGCCCTCGCCCACCTCCTCGCCCGAGGCGTCGAGGTTCTTGAGCAGCACCACTGAGCCGCGGGACCGTTGATTGAGCTCCTTGAGAGTGAGCTGCTTCAGGCTCTGCGCGGTATCTGCGGCATCTGAGGCATTGGACGCCGCCAGGACGAGCGCGAAAAGAGAGGCCAGCAGCCAGCGAGCGGGTTTCATCGGCATCCTCGGAACGATCGGCCGTCAGCTTACTTTAGACTACGCCCACCATGAAAGCCCTCTGCTTCGACCGCTTCGGCGGCCCCGAGGTCCTGGAGATCCGCGAGCTCCCCGATCCGGCACCGGGTCCCGGGGAGGTCCTCGTCCGCACGCGGGCCATCGGCCTCAACTTCGCGGACGTCTACCGCCGCAAGGGGAATTATCACCTCCAGGGGAGCCCGCCGTGGATCCTCGGCTACGAGGGCGCGGGCGTCGTCGAGACGGTCGGGGAAGGCGTGAAAGGCATGGCGCCGGGAGATCGCGTCGGCTTCGCGGACGTGCCCTTCGCCAACGCCGAGCGGGTCCTCGTCCCCGCAAACCGGGCCATTCCGCTGCCGGAATCGATCTCCTTCGAGACCGCCGCCGCGCTCCTCCTCCAGGGATTGACGGCCCACTATCTGACGCAGGACAGCCACGGCATCCTCCTCGGCGAGACCGTGCTCGTCCACGCCGCGGCCGGGGGCGTCGGTCTCCTCCTCACCCAGATCGCGCGGCTCCTGGGCGGCCGGGTCCTCGGCCTCACCTCCTCCGAGGCCAAGCGGGAAGCCGCCCTGGCCGCCGGCGCCGAGAGCGTGGCCCTCTACGGCGACGACTGGGTGGCCACGGCCCTCCGCTTCTCGGAGGGACGGGGTGTTGACGTGGTCTACGACTCCGTGGGCTCGACCTTGGAGGACAGCTTCCGCGCCACCCGCATCGGCGGTCACGTCGTCTTCTACGGCATGTCCGGGGGAGATCCCAAACCCGTCGATCCCCGCATGCTGATGGACACCTCGAAGACCCTGACCGGCGGCGACCTCTGGAACGTCCTCACCTCCGCCGAAGAGCGCCGCACCCGCGCCCGCCAGCTCTTCGACTGGCTGGAGGCCGGCCAGCTCCGGGTCCACCCGCCCACTGTCTTTCCCCTCACCCGGGGAGCGGACGCCCACCGGCTCCTGGAAAGCCGGCAGAGCACGGGGAAGATCGTTCTGATCCCTTGACCCAAGTCAAGAAAGGAGGCGACGGCCGATGCCATTTGGCGGCCCACGTTCCCGAAGGATCTACATCAGGTGCATGTTGGTTTCCGCGGCCGGAATACTGCTCTGCCTGATTGCGGCTCTCGTAATACTCGCCCTGCAGTCGCCGCGGTTCGGTATGGGTCAGCCCTGGTTCGACAAGGCTTTGAGCATCTTGAAAGCGCTCCTCCTGTTCTTCAGCCTTTTCACTCTGGCGCTCAAATTCCTCGTCCAGATCTCGGACGGTCCCGGAGATCCCTCCAAGTGAGGGAGCGCCCCGGCGCGGCGACACCGCCTCAAGGAGAAACCGCGCCCTGCCCCTGATTCGCCCAGGCTGTGCTACCGTCTGCGAGGCGTTCGCTCCAGGGATTCCACCTCGGCTCAACCTCTCGTCGTTCCTGGAGGAAGGGGAAGTCCCCCCTCTCCTCTGTGCAGAAGGGAGGAGTCTATGAAGCGCTCAAGACTGAGAGCCTCAGTGGCCCTGTGCACGGCCTTGGCCATCCTCTGGGTCCCGCTGGCCCTCGACGCCCAGACGACGCCGCTCGTCTGTCAGACCTCCGGCCCGCAGCTCGACAACCGCGACGGCTACCTCGTCAACCTGGAAGAAGGGCCGGTGTCTCCCCTGGCCTTGACGGCCGACAAGAGCGAGCTGTGGGCCGTGAACATTCCTGACGCGAGCGTCTCGGTCTTCGGCCTCATCACTCCCACGAGCCTCGGGCTCAAGGCCACCGTCAAGGTGGCGCTGGGGCCGGTCGCCATCGCCGTGAGGCCGGCGTTCACTCCAGAGGAAATCTGGGTGGTCTGCCAGTCGTCGAACAGCGTCGTGATCATCGACCGGGCCAGCCGGCGGGTCGTGGACAGCATCCGCCTCAAGGACGAGCCGTCCGGCATCGTGTTCAACGCCAGCGGAACCAAGGCCTGGATCTCGCTCTCGGCCTCCAACAAGATCGCCGAGATCAACGCGACCCCCCGTACCGTGGCCATCAACCTGGACTTCTCGACCCCATTCCCCAGCGCCACCTCGCCCGTGGTTCACGTGGAGGAGCCCCGTGCCCTGCTCCTCGACGGCTCCAACCTCTTCGCCCTCTCTTTCGAGGGCGGCAACGGCACCATGCCGCTTTCCGGCACGATCCTCGACGACACCATTTTCAACCTGTGGAATTTCTATAACCCGACCGCCACTCCCATCGTCCCGCCACCGCCGGACCGCGACGTGCTCCAATTCACGGTGCCCGGGCCCAGCCTGGCTTCCGTGGCCCTCTGGCGGGCCGGCTCCATCAACTTCGACGTCAAGAAGAACAACAACACCGGCGAGCTGTGGGGCTCGAACGTGGACTACAACAATACGCTGACGGGCGAGTTCCAGTTCGGGACGAACAACCCGATCGCCCGCCACCGGGTGACCCACGCGCCGCCCCTGGCCGCGGGTGCTCCTGCCCCCTTGACGGCGCCGGCCAGCCTCGACCTCAACAGCGGCGCCCTCGCCAGCCTGATCAGCCAGGGCTATGCCTGCTCGATGCCCAACCAGATGGCTTTCACCTCCAGCTTCAGAACGCTTTACGTGGGGTGCTACGAAACCCACAACGTGGCGGTGGTGGACCTTACCGGAACGCAGCCGCAGGTGGTGGCGGAGCTGCGCGGGCTCACCACTCTGGCCTCGGGCCTGCACCAGAATTTCGGCGTCCGCGGTGTGCTGCTTCACCCTACCGCGGGGGCCCTCTACACCTACAGCCGCGACAACCGCATCCAGGTCTATGCGTTGCCGGTCGCCTCCGGCAGCGTCAACGCGCCGGTGCAGACGCTCTCCATCGGCTTCGACATCACCTCTGCGCCCACCAAGGAGGGCCGCTTCGTCAACATCAACTCCCTGCGCGCCCAGAACAAGGTGCAGAGCTGCAACACCTGCCACGTCGACGGCCATCTCGACCGCATCGCCTGGAACCTGTCGGATTTCACCGGCGACCTCACCGTCAATCCGCCGCTGGGCCGCGTCCCCAAGGGGACCAAGGTCACCATGTCGCTGCGCGGGATCGAGGAGACGCCGCCTTTCCATTGGCGGGGAGACCGCGCCGACCTGGCGAATTTCAACCCGGCCTTCCAGGGTCTGCTGGGCGCCGCCCAGCTCTCGACCACGGAGATGGCGCAGTTCGAATCCTTTATTTTCTCCCTCTCCTACCCGGCCAATCCCAAAGAACAGGAGAACCGTACGCTCACGGCGACAGCCCAGCAGGGCGAGTTTGCCTTCCGCTGCCTGAAGGCGCATGCCGTCAGCTTCGACGCGCATCCCACCGCACCGCTCGTGCAGCCCATCTCCTGCCAGTTCTGCCACGGCATGGCCGGCGCTTCCGGCACCAACAACCAGATCAACAACGACCTCCAGGGCCTGCTCGCCGACGACGCCACCCAACTGCGGGGACTCTTCGACAAGGAGAGCGACATCGTCGACTACGCTTCGCTCTTTCCGCCGACGCCTCCTTCACCGTTCCAGTCCTATCCCCTCGACCGCGTGCCGGCGACCGGCTGGGGCTTCGGCAACACGGGCAGCTTTGCGGACACTCTGACCGACTTCGTCAACCTGGGACCGTTCCAGACTCAGCAGCTCACCGCGACCGACCGCGCCAACATCGTGGTGTTCCTCGGCGAGATCGACACCGGCACCCCGCCCGCCGCCGCCTACGCATGGACGCTCAACGCGGCCAGCGCCGCCACTCCGGTCGTCAATCATCCTTTCACCACGCTCCTCCAGGGGCAGACCGCCAAAAACATCGATCTCGTAGCCCGCGGCTGGATGTTCGTGGGCGCCGTAGCGCGCAACATCGGCATGAAATACAACACCGCGACCGGCAGCTTCGATACCGACACCACTGGCGTGGGGCCTTTCACCTACGCCCAACTCGTGACCACGGCGGTGAACAACCGCGGAGTGTTCCTGCTGGTGGGCACGCCGCGCGGCTCGGGCTACCGGCTCGGCCTGGACTCGGAAATGGATTTTGCCCTGGACGGCGATGAGGCCGCGGTGGGCGCCGTCGTGGGGATCGCCGATACCGACGGCGACGGATTCCCGGACGGATATGAGATGCGCCTCGGCTCCAATCCGGCCAGCGCCGCCAGCCTGCCGCCCCCCGACATCACACCCCCGACCTTCTCCTCGGGCCCCATCCTCGCCTGGAAGAGCGCCAACATCGCCAAGGTGCGCTGGCAGACCAAGGAAGAGGGGACGAGCCGCATCGAGGTCCGGCCGGCCGGAGCCCCGCCGGCCTCGACGCCGATCCTGGTCAAGGAGGACCTGCAATTCAAAAAAGAGCACGTCCTGGTGGTGCGCGGCCTGCCGCCGGGGCAGAGCTATGACCTCTACGTCAAGTCCACGGACCCGGCCGTCCCGGGCAACACAGGCACCAGCGTCCTCACCAACGTCGCGATCCAGAGCCTCGACTTCCAGTCGGTCCACGTGGCGCAGACGACGCTGGCGCCGGGAGCCATCACCTGCGGCAGCACGGTCTCACTGACGGCGACCTTCACGGTCGTCGACCAGAACGGCAATCCCGTCCCAGGAGCCACGGTGAGCTTCTCCGAGGTCGAATGGATCCCGGGCTCGGGCAGCGGCAATACCACCCAGGGAGTGTTGCCACAGCCGCCACTCGTCACCGGTCCCAGCAATGGCCTGGGCATCGCCACCCTGACGTTCACTTCCACGCGCAACGCCTGCGCCGGTGTCCAGGCGGAGGTCTTCGCCCTGTCGGTCTCCGATCCCACCACGAACCTGCTCTACTTCCATCCGCTCGACGGCCAGTTCGGCTTCTGGAAACAGACGAGCTTCTGAGTCTCATCAGGGGGGCCGCCGGCCCCCCTGCCTGGCTGCGGCTTGCCTGCGTATAGAATTGAGTCGAATTTCAGCCGCGGTGACCGCTCACGCAGTGGGTCCGACAGATGAACGTGGAAGAGGGTACTGCCCGTCTTTTGGCCCGTTTGAAGGCAGGAGAAAACCGCGAGGAGGACTTCGCGGAGCTGTTCCGGCGCTACCATGACCGGGTCTATCGCTGGTTCCCCCGCTCCGTGACCCCAGCCGTCCGGAGCGAGCTGACCCAGGAGGTCTTCTTCAAGGTCTGCCGTCATGTGGAGAGTCTTCCGGACGAACGCTTCGAAGCCTGGCTCCATCGCGTCGCGCGACGAACCTTCCTCTCATGGTATGAAAGCGAGACTCGTCTCAAACGCAGAGGTATGGTGGTGCCGTGGGAGGACGGCGAAGCGCAAGCTGATCTGCAGGCAGGTCATACCGGAAGGACGGCAGAGGCTTCTCCCCTGGAGGACGCCTTGAGCGCGGAGAGGAAGCAGGTTCTCCGCGCGGCCATCGAAGAGCTGCCGGCGCAAATGAGGAGCTGTGTGCTGTTGCGCGTTGTCCACGACCGCACCATCGAGGAGGTGGCCCGCGCGCTGCGGCTTGCTCCGGGGACGGTGAAAGCTCATCTGCACGCCGCCCGCGCCCGTCTGAAACCCCGGCTGGCGGCATACTTCTCGGACATCGACCTGGTTGGTGGAGACCCGCCATGAGCGCCATGAGCAAAGACAGCCCGGACTTTCGCAGCAGTCTGCGTCGGGCCGTGAACAAGGCGGATCGGGAGGGCCATCCTTCCTCTGACATGCTGGAGGCTTTCCACTGGGGAGATCTGCCAACGGACCGGGCCGATTCGGTTCGCGCTCACCTGAGCGACTGCGCGCATTGCCTGGACCTGCTCGCGCAGCTCGACGAGATCGAGGATGCCGCGACATCCGCCGAGGTCGAGGTCCCACCAGGAGAGCTCGAGCGGTCGCTGGCACGGGTGCGGGAGCGGCTCCGCGCCGAGTCGGTGATCGCCGATGAGGGCGGAGCGCGGTTCTTTCCTCGCTGGTCAACAGCGCCGGGCCCCTACGCCCTCGCAGCGCTGGCGCTGGTGGCCGGGATCGGCCTTTCCTTCTGGCTCGCCAGCCGCCTGGAGCTCGAGAGGCAGCGTCTGCCCGAGCTGAAGTCACGCCTGGCCGCGGCGACGGCGCGCACCACGGCTGCCGAGGAGAAGCTGAACGCAGCCCAGCAGCAGGCGGCCGCCCTGCGCCGCGAGCGGGATCTGCTCCTCGCCCCACAAGCCAATACGCCGATCGTCGATCTGCGGGTGAGCGGGGAGCGAGGTGGAGGCACAGGCCACGTTACGGAGATCCGCCTGCCACAGGGAGTGAAATTCATGACCCTGGTTCTGGAAGATCCGGGGGAAGCCGCCTACGACGAATACTGGGCAGTGCTGCGAACCCGTGAAGGCAGGGAGATCGGCCGCGTCGGACCGTTGGAACGTACTCCCTACCGCAACTTTGTCTTTTCCTTCGGTATAGCCGACTTGGAGCCGGGTGAGCAGCAAGTGACACTCCTGGGAGGTGACGGCGGCAAGCTTCATGCCGTTGCCCAGTACCGCTTCAGAATCAACCCGCGGAGCCCGGGCGAATGAACCGGCGCTACAGTCTTCTTGTTCCAGCAGTGTTGCTCACATTCATCTTCCTGGCTGTCTCCTGGCCTGCGAACGCGGAATCCTCACCCCTGGCACCCGTTCTATCACTGGTTGCCGATACGCCCATCGAGCGGTCGCTGAGCGAGGGCGAGACCGATGTGCTCGAGCTTTCTCTCGACAGCGGGAGGTTCGTCGACCTGCTGGTGGAGCAGATGGGCATCGACATCATGTTTCGCCTCTTTGATCCCGCGGGGACCCTGCTGACGGAGCAGGACGCGGTCAAACGCCCGAACGACTCGGAGGAGTTTCGCTGGATTACGGCCACTCAGGGCGTGTACCGTGTCGAGATCCGCTGCAGGTTGTGCAAGCCGGAGCTCGGTTCCTACAAAGCCTCGATCATCGCCTTGCGCGAGCCCCTGGCGACGGATGAGATCGTGGTCCGAGCGGACCGGGCGCTGTCGGAGGGAAGGAGGCTGCGCGACCTCGGGACCGCCGAGGCTCTACGTCAGGCGATCGGGCAGTACGAGCAGGCCGCCGATCTCTGGAAGCAAGCCGAGAGAATCGGTGATCTGGCCGACGCACAGAACACCATCGGCTTTCTCCACCGCCGGCTCGGCGAGCCCCACGAGGCTCTGACGCAGTACCAGAGGTCCCTCGACCTTTGGCGACTCCTCGACAATGTCCGGGGCGAGGCGATGACCCTGGTGAACATGGGAACCTTGTTCGCCGAGCTGGGCCGTCTGGGCGAAGCACGGCAGGCCAACGAAAAGGCTTTGCAGTTGCAGCGACGGTCCGGAGATCGAGTTGGGGAGGCATTGGCCCTCAGCAGGCTGGGTGATCTCTGGTTTGACGCTGGAGAGGTCGACCGGGCGCACGAGCTTTACCAGCAGGCGATGAATCTACGCCAACAGACTGGCGATCTCGGTGGCCAGAGCAGCTCGTTGAACAGTCTGGCGATGCTGTATTGGCGAACCGGAGAGCTTCAAAAGGGGATCGATCTCCTTCTCCAATCCCTGGATCTCAAGAAGGCTTTGAAAGATCGTGCTGGAGAGGCGAGCATCCTCACCAATCTGGCGGCGTTCTCGTTCGAGCTTGGCCAATTGGAAGGGGCCAGGCGTTTCCTTCGCCAGGCGCTTGCCATTCACGAGGAAAGCGGCGATCGGTTCGGCCAGGCGGAGATCTACTCCAGGCTGGCGGCGGTCGACCGCAAGTTGGGAGATTACAAAGCCGCGACAGCCAGCCTGGAGTTGTCTCTGGCGATCCAGCGCGAATTGGAAAAACCGCGAGGTGAAATAGCGGTCTTGAGAGAAATGGCTGAGGTTGCGCGCAAGCAAGGCAACCCCGAGGAGGCCATACGACGGTTGAAGGAAGCTCTCGCACTCATGCAGCGCACGGGGAACACGGAAAGTGAAGCCCCGGCTCGAGCCGCCCTGGGAGACTTGTGGCTTGAGAGCGGGAACCTGGATGCGGCCATGGCAGAGCTCCTGAAGTCGCTCGACCTCCTGCGTACCGCAAAGGATACAACCAGCGAAGCAAGGGTCCTGCAATCTCTTGCACGGGCTCAGATCCGCAAACAGGACCTGCCGGGAGCCTTGCGAAATCTCGAGGCGTCGTTAGAGCTCATTGAGTCGACGAGGTCTCGGCTGTCGGAGGAGAAGCTGCGAGTCTGGTTTCTTTCTTCGCGCACCGAAATCTACGAGCTTTACATCGACACCCTCCTCAAGGCAGACGGTGAGCCCGGCGCCAAGGCCTTCGAGGCCAGCGAGAGGGCGCGAGCCCGAGGCTTGTTGGATGTGATCACCGACGCCTCGGCACCCGGCGAGATGGATTCCTCTCTGTCCCGGGTCCGTCTGCTGGCGGCAGAAGTCAGGGCTCGCGACCGTTATCGCCTGGAGCTGGTGCAGCGCGGCGCCGACTCAGGAGAGCTCGCCGCGGCGGCGGCAGATTACGAGCAAGCCCTCTCTCAGCTCGAAGCCGACGTGCGATCCCGGCTCCGAGCCCAGGATCCGGCTTTTCTGGCGCAGGGCGCGGTCATGTCGCTGACCGACCTTCAGGAGCAACTTGGGCCGGGCAATTCGACGGCACTTCTGGAATACTTCCTCGGGGAGAAACAAAGTTATCTATGGATCGTTCGACACGATTCGATCCAACTGTATACCCTTCCGTCGCGCGGCAAGCTCGAGGAGTTGGTGCAAGAGGTTGGCGAACGGATTCAAGACTCGGCAGAATTGCTGGGTCGAAAGGCTTTCGAGCATTCGTCCCGCAGGCTTGCAGAGGTGCTGCTCGGCCCTCTCCAGAAACTCTCCGGGATCGAGCGACTGGTGATCGTTCCGCACGGTTGCCTGCACCTGGTGCCTTTCGGGCTCCTGCCCAGTCCTGCCAGCGCGCCCGGCACCTATCAACCGCTCGCGGTCCGCTTCGAGCTGGCGTACCTGCCTTCGGCATCTCTTCTGGGTCCGCTGCGGCGACCACGGGCTCAGGGCTCGCAGGGCCGCAAGACCCTGGCGATCGTGGCAGATCCGGTCGTCACCCGCGCCGACCCCAGGCTGCGCTCACCGATCCCGAGCGGCGGGAGCTCACGTCCTGGTCTCTCCAGGGCTATCGATGCCTTGGGGGACGATAAGCTGGAGCGGCTTCCCTTCAGTGGGCGTGAGGCCAGAGAGATCGCCCGTCTCCTGCCGGCCAAGAGCAGGCTCCTGGCGATGGGCTTCGCAGCCAGCCGTAGCCTGTTCACGGCCGAGAGACTGAGCGCCTACCGTATCCTCCACTTCGCCACCCACGGCCTGCTGAACACCCATTACCCCGAGCTTTCGGGTCTGGTCCTCTCTCTCTATGACGAGAACGGGCGAGAGCAAGACGGCTTCATGCCCGTGAGCAGGATCTACAACCTCGATCTGCCAGCCGACCTCGTCGTGCTCTCGGCGTGCCGGACCGCCCTCGGCAAGGACGTGAAGGGCGAGGGGCTGATCGGTTTGACACGCGCATTCTTCTATGCCGGTGCCGCAGGTGTCGTCTCCAGCCTGTGGAAGGTCGACGATCGCGCCACGGCCGAGCTGATGAAACGCTTCTACCGCAAGCTCCTCAAGGAGAAGCTGCCCCCGGCGGCAGCCCTGCGCGAAGCTCAGCTATCGATGTGGCGCGATCCCGCCTGGCAGGCTCCCTACTACTGGGCAGGTTTCATCTTCCAGGGAGATTGGCAGCGCCGGCCCCTGGGGCGCTGACCGCATCACCTCGTCTCCTAAACCTTCGATCCGACAACGCGGTTAAAGATCCTGAGGCGCTCGTGCGATCGGGGCAAGGACGGAGAAGTCCTTGCCGTTCGCGAGCGCCAGCCATGACCCACCAGGACTAGGAGGATGAAACATGATCAATGACCGTACCCTTCGGAGCTGGCTCCTGACTCTCGTCCTGTCCGGTTTCATGCTCACCGGACAAGCGAACGCCCAGCAGTGCGCGGGCGATGCCATCCTCGATCCGCTGGGAGCCGGCGCCAACGGCCAGACCCGGCTCCAGAACTTCCTCACCCTCGTCGACGATCTCTATAGCAACCCGAACGTCACGAAGCGGCTGTTCTTCGACACGCCTTCGGGTGGGAAGTGGCACCTGGTTTCGCCGTGGTACCAGGCCGGGAACCGCTGTAGCGAGGCCGATCTCCACACCTGCCCGGGGTTCACCTCGCCCACATTTACCTGCTATCTGGTGAACGGTGACGAGCTTTCTGAGCTGGCAATCGTAACCGCCCTCGCCGACAACGAGCAGCGGATGACCGAAATCCACCATACCGTCGAGGCGATGATCGCAGGGAGTGCCCATCCCGGCCTGCCCTGCTGGCTTGCGAAGGTAGAAAGCGGCGTTTTCTCCTGCTTCCAGACTGACACCGCATCGGACATCACAGCCCGCTTCGGCCTCGCGTACTACTTTGCCGCACGGAACCCGCGCTTCTCACCGGCGCAACAGACCCTCTTCCGCAACGCCGCTACCGCCCTTGCCCGTCAACACCTCGACACGGAGTACGCCAACTTCGACCCACAGGTCGAGCTCTGTCCCGCGATCGCGCCGACCGGCCGCCGGATCTGCGACTGGGCCGGCGGTGGCGGCACCACCGCGAAGCGTAGCTCGTTCGATACCGGCGGCACCCATATGTTCACCGGCTACTTCCAGGACATCATTCGCTTCCTGATTGCGGTTGCAGAGAGCGAATCGGAGAGCGATCCTGCTCTGGCGGCCCGCGCGCTCAATGTCGCGGACCAGGTCGTCGAACAATGGCTGGGCGCCAGCCGTTTCGACGGCTCACGCGCGACCTTCGGAGACAAGGAGTTCACCTGGGATGTCGCGAGTTCCCCGATCCGGCCACGGACCTTCTTGGAATGGGACTATCATGACGCTCCGCGCGCGCTGTGGATGGGTGACGTGCTGCGGGCAATTCACCTTTATACCCGGGGTGCGCCGCTCTCCGGCGCCTATGCGCGGCTTTCGGCCTGGGTTCAGCTCCTGCTTGCCGGCGACACGCAACAGGCCGGCTGCTCGGTCATCAAGTACTCGCCCGATGGCCAGGCCCTCGAAGCCTGCAACGTGGGTTACTACGAAAACGGGCTCGGCGCCGGCCTATTCACCTACCACTCGACGGATCTGCTCGATGCGAAACTGGACGCCACCCTCAGCCCCTACCGCTGGGTGGACAAGACATGGGAGAAAGACAACCCGAATTTTTGCTTCGGCATCTACGGGCCCGTCCGCCCGCTCAAAGCCCTCGCCGCGGCCATCGGTCTCGATGCGGCGGCCTTCGGTACGAGTTGCACACCCGTCTCTCACCTGCTCACCGTGCAGCGGAGCGGCACCGGCTCAGGAGCCGTCACCAGCAGCCCCGCGGGCATCGACTGCGGCGCCGACTGCTCCGAGAGCTACTCCGCCGGCACCCCTGTCACCCTGACGGCGAGCCCGGCGGCAGGCTCCTCATTTGCGGGTTGGGGAGGCGACTGTAGCGGCACTGGCGCGTGCAGCGTGACCCTGGATATCGATCGCTCGGTCACCGCGACCTTCACCGCCAGTTGCCCGGCGGCACCCACATGGCTGCGGGTCTCACCGGTTTCCCAGACCCGGCTCGACCTGCTCTGGCAGGACAACTCGACGAACGAGGCCGGCTTCAAGGTTGAGCGTAAAGAGGGCTGCTGCGGCCCCTGGACCCTCCTGCCTTCGGCATCCGCGAACGCCACCACCTACCAGAGCACCGGTCTCAAGTGCGGCACCACCTATGCCTATCGCGTCTGGGCCTTCAGCGCCGGGTGCGAGTCAGCCAAGACGAACGAGGCGGCCGCCGCCACCTCGGCCTGCACCACGCCGGCCGCGCCGACCTGGCTGCGAGTGTCGGCGGTCTCGCCAACGCGAATCGACCTGCTCTGGCAGGAGAGCTCGACGAACGAGTCCGGCTTCAAGATTGAGCGTAAAGAGGGCTGCTGCGGCCCCTGGACCCCCCTGCCCTCGGCCCCTGCGAACGCCACCACCTACCAGAGCACAGGCCTCAAGTGCGGCACCACCTACGCCTACCGCGTCTGGGCCTTCAACGATGCCGGTGACTCGGCGAAGACGAACGAGGCGGGTACGGCCACCCAGGCATGTCCATGATCGTATGGGCGGGCGATTGAGCCAGCGCGGCGATATCGCCTCTTGCAAGGCACGCTCCATCCTGCCTAGGGCCTGACGCTCATACCTCCTGCGAGCGACCGGATCTCTGGTACAATGTTGGCTATGAACGAAAACCGCTCAGGATACAGCGTCAAAGCTCTGGGCCGCGGGGGAGCTAGCCCCGCCCTGCGCCTGCCGGACCGCGGCTCCTTCCCGCGGGTGGACGATCATCTGGTGGAGGCGGAGGTCACGCGTGACGAGATCATCGGCGGCCGCCGGATGGTCGCCATGCCGGCCCTTCCGCCTCACGCCGACCGGCAGAGCATCATCGATCGCGTCATCGGGTCCTGCGTGGCCCCGGGCTACACGGCGGCGGCGGAGCTGCTCACTCGCGTCGACGCGGATTCGGACTTCGGCACCGACGTCTGCGTGCGGAAGGACGGCGTCGATCCCGCGACGGGCGCCCGCTACCTGGAGGAGATCGCTTTCGAGGTCGTCTCGGAACAGGGGCCTGGGATTGTGACGGAGAAGGCCGCGCGGATGCACCACCGGGGCGTGCGGCGGATCTTCGCCATTTTCCTCAAGCGCCCGCGGGTCTGCGAGTGGTCTGCCGAGACTGGAGGCTGGCGAGCCTTGGAGCCCGGTTCGCAGATCGAGGATCCCTGCCTGGTGACGTCCCTGCCAGTGAAGGCTCTGCTCGATGCCGCGGTGGCCGCCGTCGCCGTAGTGAAAGGTCTGGCTGCCCAGGGCAACCCGGAGATCCAGCGGCGGGAGGATGCGGCCAGGAGTGAGGGGAAAGCGGAAGGCGTCGCCGAGTCTGTTCTCAGGATTCTGGAAGCGCGCGGTATTGCGGTGAGCGAGGCGCAACGGCAGGAGATTTCGAGCTGCCGCGACCTGGCTCGCCTGGACGGGTGGCTGGTGCGAGCCGCATCGGCTTCCTCTGCGGGCAAGGTCGTGTCAGAGCCCTGATTGGCCACCCTTGCACCGCCGCCCCCCCGGCGTTACCATGGCGGCCGGTCGACACGCATCCAGCGGCGGGCAAGCCTGAAGGGGGGGTCATGACCACAATCTCGCTGAACGTCAATGAGAAGAAACACGTCGCCGACGTGGAGCCGCGGACGTTGCTCGTGGAGCTGATCCGCGAGCACCTGCGGCTCACCGGCACCCACGTGGGCTGCGACACCAGCCAGTGCGGCGCCTGCACGGTCTGGGTCGACGGCAAGTCGGTCAAGAGCTGCGCCATGCTGGCGGTGGAAGCCGACGGCGCTTCGGTCACCACGATCGAAGGGCTGGCGGCCCTGGCGGGCAACGGCAAGCTGCATCCCATGCAGGAGGCCTTCCACACCTGTCACGGCCTGCAGTGCGGCTTCTGCACGCCCGGCATGGTGATGCGCGCCGCCGAGCTCATCCAGAAAAATCCGAATCCGACTGAGGACGAGGTGCGGCACGGCCTGGAGGGCAACCTCTGCCGCTGCACCGGCTATCACAACATCGTGAAGGCCGTGCTAACCGCGGCTGAGACCGTGCGGGGAGGTGCGCAATGAGCGATCAGGGCCTGGGCGTTTCCGTCGCCCGCAAGGAGGACAAGCGCTTCCTCCTCGGCAAGGGGCGGTACACCGACGACGTCGCGCTCCCCAATCAGTCCTACGCCGTGTTCGTGCGCTCGCCGCACGCGCACGCCGCCATTCGCTCAATTGACGCCTCGCAGGCGCTCGCAGCACCCGGCGTGCTCGCCGTGCTCACGGGCGACGACGTGGCCGACGACGACCTCGGCGGCATCCCCTGCGGCTGGACGATCACCAACAAGGATGGCTCGAAGATGGTGGCGCCGCCCCACCCCGCCCTGGCGCAGGGGAAGGCGCGGCACGCCGGCGATCCCGTCGCCATGGTGATCGCCGAGACCCGGGCCCAGGCCAAGGATGCGGCCCAACTCGTGGACGTCGACTACGAGCCGCTGCCGGCCGTGGCCCACCTGAACGCCGCCGTCGCGGACGGCGCCCCCCAGGTCTGGGACGAGGCCGCCGGCAACGTCTGCTTCGACTGGCATCTCGGCGACGCCGCGGCCACCGAGGCCGAATTCGGGAAGGCCGACCGTGTGGTCTCGATCGACCTCACCAACAACCGCATCGCCCCCAACGCCATCGAGCCCCGCGCCGCCATCGGCCACTACGAGGACTTCGACGACCGCTACACGCTCTACACCACGTCGCAGAACCCGCACCTGATCCGCCTGCTCCTCGGCGCCTTCACTCTCAAGGTGCCGGAGCACAAGCTGCGGGTGGTGGCGCCGGACGTGGGCGGCGGCTTCGGCTCGAAGATCTTCCACTATGCCGAGGAGCTGCTGGTGCTCTGGGCGTCGAAGAAGGTCAACCGTCCCGTGAAGTGGACCTCGGATCGCAGCGAGGCCTTCCTCTCCGACGCCCACGGCCGGGACCACGTGAGCCACGCCGAGCTCGCCCTCACCAACGACGGCAAGTTCCGCGGCCTGCGCGTACGCACGCTCGCCAACATGGGGGCCTACCTCTCGACCTTCGCCCCGGCCATCCCGACCTATCTCCACGCCACGCTGCTCTCCGGGCCGTATGTCATCCCCGCGATCTACGCCGAGGTGAAGGCGATCTTCACCCATACGGTTCCCGTGGATGCGGTGCGCGGCGCCGGGCGCCCCGAGGCCACCTACCTGCTGGAGCGGTTGATCGACAAGGCCGCCCGCGAGCTGGGCGTCGACCGGGTGGAGATCCGGCGGAAGAACCTCATTCAGCCGGACCAGTTCCCCTACCAGACGCCCGTGGCTCTCCAGTACGACGTGGGCGACTACCCTGCCACGCTCGATCTCGCGCTGCAGGCGATCGACTACGACAAGCTCGCGGAGCGCAAGGCCGAGTCGGAGAAGCGCGGCAAGCTCAGAGGTTTTGGCGTCTCGACCTACATCGAGGCGTGCGGCATCGCGCCGTCCGCCCTGGTGGGCGCGCTCGGCGCCGGCGCCGGTCTCTACGAAGCGGCCACGGTGCGCGTCCATCCCACGGGGAGCGTGACCGTGTTCACCGGCACGCACAGCCACGGCCAGGGGCACGAGACCACCTTCGCCCAGCTCGTCAACGAGAGGCTCGGCGTGCCGGTCGAGAACGTCGAGATCGTCCACGGCGACACCGACCGCATCCCGTTCGGCATGGGCACCTACGGCTCGCGCTCGGCGGCCGTCGGCGGCTCGGCGATCTACAAGGCGATCGACAAGATCATCGACAAGGGGAAGAAGGTCGCCGCCCATCTCCTGGAGGCGAGCGTCGCCGACATCGAGTTCGAGGATGGAAAGTTCCGCGTCGCCGGCACCGACCGCGAGAAGGCGTTCGGCGAGGTCGCCTTCACCACCTACGTGCCGCACAACTATCCCATCGAGACCGTAGAGCCGGGGCTCGAAGACTCGGCCTTCTACGATCCCAAGAACTTCACCTTCCCCGCCGGCTGCCACGCCGTCGAGGTCGAGGTCGATCCCGAGACGGGCGTCGTCGAGGTGGCGGACGTGGCCATCGCTGACGACGTCGGCGTGATCATCAATCCCATGATCGTCGACGGTCAGGCGCACGGCGGCCTGGCGCAGGGGATCGGCCAGGCGCTGCTCGAAGAGTGCGTCTACGACGCCGACGGCCAGCTCCTCTCCGGCTCCTACATGAGCTACACCATGCCGCGCGCGGCGGACCTGCCCTCGTTCAAGGTGGGCAACCACGTCACCGCCTGCACGCACAACCCCACGGGCATCAAGGGCGTGGGCGAAGTGGGGGCGATCGGCGTGCCGCCCGCGGTCATCAACGCCGTGATCGACGCGCTGGCGCCGCTCGGCGTGACGCACATCGACATGCCGGCGACCCCGGAGAAGGTCTGGCGAGCGATCCAAACCGCTCAGGGAGGTGCCGCATGAGGAATTTCGAATTCCATCGTCCGCAGTCGCTCGCCGATGCGGTCACCCTGCTGCAGGGCAACGATGGGGCCAAGCTGCTGGCGGGAGGGCAGAGCCTGCTGCCGGTCATGAAGCTCGATCTGGCCCAGCCCTCGGACCTGGTGTCGCTCGCCGGCATCCCCGGCCTGCGGGAGATCCGCTCCGACGGCAACGACGTGATGATCGGCGCGCTCGTCACCCACGACGAGGTTGCCTCCTCGCCCGAGGTACGCAACCGCATCCCAGGGCTGGCCGGCCTCGCCGGAGGGATTGGCGACGCGCAGATCCGCAATCGCGGCACGATCGGCGGCTCGCTCGCCCACGCCGATCCGGCCGCCGACTATCCCGCGGCCGTGCTCGCCCTGGGAGCGACGATCGTGACGGATCGCCGGAGCATCGCGGCCGACGACTACTTCACCGGCCTCTTCCAGACCGCGCTGGCGCCGGACGAGATCATCACCGGCGTGCGCTTCCCCGTGCCGCAATGCTCGGCCTACGCCAAGTTCCCCCATCCCGCGTCGAAATACGCGGTGGTCGGCGTGATGGTGGCGAAGACCGCGAGTGGCGTGCGCGTCGCGGTGACCGGGGCCGGCTCCAAGGTGTTCCGGGTCACGGCCATGGAAGCGGCGCTCAGCGCGAGCTTCGCACCCGAGGCCGTGGCCTCCGTGAACGTCGCGCCCGGGGATCTGCGGACCGGCGGCGAGTCGAGCCCGGAGTACCTGGCCCATCTCGTCAAGGTGATGGCGAAGCGGGCGATCGAGGCCTGCAAATAGTTTGGACCTGCCGCGCAACGTCGAGGACACGCGGCATCTGCTCGCGTCGGGACGCTACGTCGCCGACGCGAGCCTCGCCACCGCCGTCTTCCTCGCCCTCGAGCTGGGCCGTCCGCTTCTCCTCGAAGGAGAGGCGGGCGTGGGCAAGACCGAGGTCGCCAAGGTCCTCGCCGGCACCTTAAGCCGGCGGCTCATCCGTCTCCAATGTTACGAAGGGCTGGACGCCTCGGCGGCGCTCTATGAATGGAATTACCCCCGCCAGATGCTGGAGATCCGGCTGGCGGAGCTCGAAGGCCGGGGTGAGAAAGCGCGCCTGGCCCACGACATCTTCGACGAGCGCTTCCTGCTCAAACGCCCGCTCCTCCTGGCCCTGGAGCCCGACGCCGCAGGCCCTCCCGTGCTCCTCGTCGACGAGCTCGACCGCACCGACGAGCCCTTCGAAGCCTTCCTCCTGGAGATCCTGAGCGATTTCCAGGTGACCATCCCGGAGATGGGGACCGTGCGCGCGCCCTCGCCGCCCATCGTCGTGCTCACCTCGAATCGCACGCGCGAGATCCACGACGCGCTCAAGCGCCGCTGCCTCTACCACTGGATCGGCTATCCGGACGCCGCCCGCGAATTGGAGATCCTGCGCCTGCGCGCCCCCGAGCTGGCCGAATCGCTCGCCGATCAGATCGTGCGTTTCGTGCAGAAGCTGCGCACCGCCGATCTGTTCAAGCTGCCGGGAGTGGCCGAGACGATCGATTGGGGACGCGCCCTCCTCGCCCTCGATCAGATCGCCCTGGACCCCAACACCGTGAACGCGACCCTGGGCGTGCTGCTGAAATATCAGGACGACATCGAGAAGATTTCGGGGGCTCCCGTGAAGGAGATGCTGGCGGGATTGTAGGGTGCGCTGTGCGCACCATCAGCGTTCACGGTGCGCACAGCGCACCCTACGGCAATACGTCACCATGTCCAAGCTGGCCGAGAACGTCGTCCACTTCACCCGCCTCCTGCGCGGCGCCGGCCTCCGTCTCGGACCCGCGAGCGCTCTCGACGCCCTCGCCGCCGCCTCCGCCGTGGATGTGATCCAACGCCACGAGCTTTACTGGGCGCTCCACGCGGTCCTCGTCAAACGCCCCGAGGACTTTGACCTCTTCGATCAGGCCTTCCGTCTCTTCTGGCGTGATCCATTCGGCGCCAACGAGGCCCTGGCCCAGCTCCTGCCCCACGTGCGCGTGCCCCCCGCCTCCACGGTCTCCCGCCGGCTCGCCGAAGCCTGGCGCCCGCCGTCGGCCACAGGGCCGGTGCCTCCCGAAAAGATCGAATTCGACGCCGCCCTCACCTTCTCCCCCGACGAGCTCCTGCGCACCCGCGACTTCGATCAGATGAGCGCCGACGAGCTGGCGCGGGCCAAAAAGATCGTCGCCAAAATGGCGACAGCGCTCCGGCCCATCCGCACAAGGCGTTTCGCACCCGATCCTCACGGCAGAGAAATCGATCTCGCCAGGACCGCGCGAGAGAGCCGCAAGACCTTCGGCGATCTGGCCCCCCTGCAATTCCGCTCCCGCATCCTCCAGCCGCCGCCGCTCGTGGTCCTCTGCGACATCTCGGGATCGATGGGCCGCTACTCGGAAATGATGCTCCACTTCCTCCACGCCCTCCTCGACGCACGTACGCGCGTCCACACCTTCCTCTTCGCCACCCGGCTCACCAACGTGACGCGAATCCTCCGCCGCCGCGACCCCGACGAAGCCCTCGCCCGCTGCGGCCACGAAGTCACCGACTGGGCGGGAGGCACGCGCCTGCGCACCTGCCTGCACGACTTCAATCGCCATTGGTCGAGACGGGTCCTCGGCCACGGAGCCGTAGTGCTGCTCGTCACCGACGGCCTCGACCGCGACCCCGAGCCAGGCCTCACCGCCGAAGCCGACCGCCTCCACCGCTCCTGCCGAAGACTGATCTGGCTCAACCCCCTCCTCCGCTGGGAAGGCTTCCAGCCGCGGGCTCAAGGGATCAAAGCGCTGCTGCCCCACGTGGACGAGCACCGGCCCGTGCACAACCTGGAGAGCCTGGAGGATCTGGGGCGGGCGCTGGCAGGTTGAATTCATCCTCTTTTCTACCTATGCTTGCCCCTATGGCACTGAGCATCAAGAGCCCAGAGGTGGAGAAGCTGGTGGCTGCGCTCGCCGCGATGACCGGCGAGAGCAAGACGGAAGCTATCCGGCGTGCCCTGATTGAGCGCCGCGAACGGCTGAGCCTGCAGCACGTTCGTCGCGAGCGCGGCAGCGACTTCCTGCGCTACCTGGAGGAAGAGGTTTGGCCGAAAGCTCCGCCCGGTCAACTCGGCCGCCGGCTCAGCCGCGAAGAAGAAGACGAGATTCTTGGCTATGGACCGGAGGGAGTGTGATCCTCGACAGCTCGGTCATCGTCGCCATCGCCTTACGGGAGCCCGGCCATGAGGCACTGGTTGACAAGCTCCGGTCCGCGGATACCCTCGGCGTCGGCACCCCTTCCCTTACAGAAGCCGGAATGGTGTTGTCCTCGCGCTTGGGTGTCGAGCCCCAAGCGCTGCTGGACCGGTTTCTCCGTGACTTCGGGGTGGTGCCGGTGGCTTTCGGAGACCTTCACTGGCGGGAAGCGCTGGAGGCTTTCCGCCGCTTCGGCAAGGGGGACGACGGTGCGTTATGTGCGACGGGGATTCCCTCGCTCTACGGCACCCAGGCATATCCCAGCTTCAGGAAGAACGTCCGGTCGGTCCGCGTCAGGTCGATCCGCTGGTCGGCGGCGGAAGTGTCGGAGTAGCCGAGGAAGAGGACGGTCTGCGGGTTCAGCTTGTAGGAGAAGAGGAGCTGACTGAAGAGCGCTTCCGTGCTCTCGTCGACCGGGGCGAGGTAGAGGGCGGGGTTGCGCCTGACGTTGGTGTACTGGAGGATGGCGCGCACGAAGGTGCGCACGTTGAGCTGGTAGATCCCGGAGAGCTGCGTGAGGTTCGCCGTGAAGAGATCGCCGCCCTCGACGTCGAGCCGCTGGTAGACGTGGGAGAGCTGGGCCCGCAGGTGGCGCCCCAGGTCGTAGCGCACGGCGGGCGAGATCTGCACCAGATCCCCCGCCTGGGTGTTGACGAAATCGATCTCGCCGCCGCGTTTGAGGGAGAGGCTGAGGAAGAGATCGCCCGTCGGCTGCATCTCGGAGTAGAGGGAGGAGAACGTATCCCTGAACGTCACGCCGTTGAAGAACCGGTCGCGACGCATCACGTTCAGGGACACGAAGGACTGCATGGGGCCGTTGCAGTCGGCGGTGACCTCCGCCAGCTCTTCGAGGCGCTGCCCGCGCTGGTCCTCGCGGCGGTCCCAATCGGCGCCGAGGCTGGCGCGGTTGAAGCCCCGCCAGTTTCCGTTCCAGACGCGCCCTCCCCCGGCGAGCAGGAAGGTGTAATCGACCTGCGGCAGGAATCCCATGTCGGCGCGGAAGTCCCGCCCCACGTCCTCGTAGCGGGTGTAGGCGAACCAGTCTCGGGAGTCGTGGTTGTAGGCGATCTGGTAGGCGTCGGCCGCGAGCGTCCCGGTCGGCTGGCCGAAGCTCGCGGCCACCTCCCGGGGGTACGCGGTCTGGGAGCGCAGAAATTGCAGCCGCACGCGATCGGAATCCGTCATCCGGTAGAGGCCGTCGATCCCCGCCAAGTGGTTCCGATACCCATCCCCCTGGCGCCCCGTGTACAGGACACCCAAGGCCGAGGAGCTGCCGAAATCGCGCCGGTACCGCAGCACGGCGTCGGTGGTCTGGAATCCGAGCGCGGCCGACGAGGAGCTGTTGCTGCCGGGAAAGAGCAGGTTGGTCCGCTCGTCCCGTGCGGCGAAGACGCCGATCGCGTTCTTCCCTTCCTTGCCGGTCAGCTTGGCGCCCCAGGAGGGGTCGGCCACGTTGCGGGTGAAGACCGCGTTGAACGGCGTGCTGAAGAAGTCGGCGCCCTCCAGGAAGAAGGGGCGCTTCTCCGGAAAGAAGAGGGCGAACTGGGTGTTGACGTCGAGCTGCGCGGCGTCGGCCTCGACCTGGGAGAAGTCGGGATTGAGGGCGGCGTTCAAGGTGAGGTTCGGAGTGACTCCCCACTTCGCCGTGAGGCCCAGCTCGGACTTGACGCCCCCCTCGTTGAGAGGCCCGGAGGGGAATTCCTGCCGCTGGTCGGTGCGGGCGGCCGTCACGGTGGGCGCGAGCTCGATGTTGCGCCCCGGCGTGATCCCCGAAAAACCGGCCATCTTCGAGTTTTGACAAAGGTAGCAACTGATGTTGCGGTCGAGGGGATGGTCGGAGATGCGGGCGCGCTGGCTGCGCGGATAGAAGCGCAGGACGTCGATGCTCCAGGTCTGCTCGCCCTCCGTGCGCGGGAAGCGCAGGGAGCTGAAGGGGACGGCGATCTCGACGGTGTAGCCATCCTCGTTGATCCTGCCGGCCGCGTTCCAGATGGCGTCCCAGGAGGCGTCCTCGTTGCCGTTCACGTCATCCATGAACAGGTCCATCTGGACGCCGAGCGGATTGACGAAGAATTCGAAAGCGCGGCGCTCGTCGTTGAAGGTGTCGAGGACGATCCCCACGAAATCGTCATTGAAGGCGCTGTCACGGTCCGAGACGTGAGCGCGGATGGCCGAAGGATTCGGATCGTGCGCGCGGAAGGCCACATAGATCTGGCCGGCGTCGTAGGTGACGAAGGCCTCCGTGGTCACGGTGGGAGGAGTGTTCTCCCCCGGCCGCGTCTCATACCTCAGCTCGATCTTCGCCGCCTTCTGCCATGCCGCCTCGTCGAGCACGCCGTCGACGGCGATCTCCGACGCCGCCCGCTCGACGCGATGCACCGGATGCGGAGAGCGCGACGGCCCGGCCTCCCCCTGCTGAGCCCCGCGGACGGCGAGGGGTGTGAAGGTGAAGACGAGCAGCAGGATCCTGGTGATTCTCGATGGTCCGTTCATGGGGGTCCCTCCTGCGACATTCATGACTACCGGGGTAGTACGAGACTCGGCGGTCAAGGTTTCGGCAGACGTCCTCCCCTCGAAGGTCCGTCTTGAATCCGGCCCGGTACCCTTCGCGACCTCACCCCCGGCCCCTCTCCTGAAGGAGAGGGGTGTCTCCTGCGGGCGTTATTGCCGTAGGGTGCGCTGTGCGCAACGTCACCGTTCACGGTGTGCACAGCACACCCTACGAACTCCACCTTTCCAGCAAAGTCCCCCCTCTCCTTCAGGAGAGGGGCCGGGGGTGAGGTCGCGAAGGGCAAGCCGCCAACCCTCGAAACACCCCCTTAGACGCACCAACCCCCGAAACGGTTTGCCGGCGGATAATCCGAAGCTAACCGCCGGGCGCCTGCCGCGTCTAAGGAGTCGAAATGGAGCGCACCGAGATCAGCGTGGTGAGGCTTGCCCGGGCGGGCGATGCCGAAGCCTTCCGGGAGCTGGTGGAGAGCTACGGCCCGAAGCTGTTCCGTCTCACCTATCGGATCACCGGCGACGAGGACGCCGCGGAGGACGCCGTCCAGGAGGCGTTCCTGCGAGCCTACCGGTCGCTCGGCCGCTTCGACGAACGCGCGCAGTTCGGCACCTGGCTCCATCGCATCGCCGTCAACGCGGCCCTGGAGATCGTGCGCAAACGGCAGCGACACCCCTTTCAGAGCAGTGAAGAGGATCCCAATCCCTCTCCCGATCCGGGACCGGACCGGGTGGCACTCGGCCTGGAGGTGGAGCGGGCCGTGCGCTCGGCTCTCGCCGATCTCTCTCCCATGGAGAGGACGGCGTTCGTGCTCCGCCACTTCGAGGGGAGATCGATCGCCGAGATCTGCGAGCAGCTCGGTCTGGGCGTGAGCGCCGGCAAGCAGGCGATCTTCCGCGCCGTCAAGAAGCTGCGCCGCGTGCTGGAGCCCTTTGTGGAAAGACAGCCCGAGAGGCAGGAAGTGAAGCCATGAAACCGCTCGACGACGACGACCTCATCCTCTATCTCTACGGCGAGTCCGAAGACCCGGAAGCGGTGCGCCGGCAGATCGAGTCCTCCGCAGAGCTGCGCGCCCGCTATGAATCGCTGTGTCGGGTCCTGACCGCGGTGGACGACGCCGTCCCCGTGCCCGAACGGAGAGAGAGCTACGGCGCCGAGGTGTGGGCGCGGCTCGCTCCCCGGCTCGTCCCCGGGGAGTGGACGAGCCGGCGGCTCTCGTTCTCGATCCGTCCCCGCCGGCAGGCTTTCTTCTGGGCCGCGGCTGCCCTGGTCCTGCTCGCCGTAGGCTTCGGCCTCGGCCGGCTGTGGCCTCGGCCGTCGGCGCTGCCGCCCCAGGCCCGCGACCGCATCCTGCTCGCCCGGGTGGCGTCCCACCTCGAACGCTCCGAGCGGCTGCTCACCGAGGTCGAGAACGCTCCCGGCTCCGTCGATCTCGCGGCGGAGCGCGCCTGGGCTCGCGACCTCCTCACCGCCAACCGCCTCTATCGCCAATCCACTCGTCAGGCCGGACGCCAGCGGCTGGCCAGCGTGCTCGACGAGCTCGAGCCGTTCCTCCTCGACCTCTCTCATGCGCCCGACGAGACGCCCGCCGAGGAGCTCGCGGCCCTGCGCGAACGGATCGCGAGCCAGGCCCTCCTGTTCAAGGTACGGATCGCGAGCAACCGCCTGGAAATCCGGAAACAGACTCTTTAGGAGACGCCCATGCGAACCACCCTTTCACTGTCTCTGGCCGCTCTGGCCCTGACGGCCGGCCTGGCCCTCGCGGCCACGGCCAAGGCGCCGAAGGACGACCTCTATCGCGCGGCCCGTCAGGACCTCGACGCCGGACGGCTCACCGACGCCATTGAAAAATTCGATCGCGCCGCTCAGCAGGGAGGCAAGGACGCCGACGCCGCCCTCTACTGGAAGGCCTACGCCCAGAACAAGGCGGGCCGGAAGACGCAGGCCCTCTCCTCGCTCCGCCAGCTTGGCGGCGCCTATCCCAAGAGCTCGTGGCTCGACGACGCCCGCGCCCTGGAGCTGGAGATCCGCGGCACGACCGGCAAGCCCCCCGATCCCACGGCCGAAGAGGACGAGGATCTGAAGCTCTATGCCTTGAACGGCCTGCTCGCCTCCGACTCCAAGCGCGCCGTGCCGCTGGTCCTCAAGTTTCTCGAAGGGCAGCACTCGCCGCGCCTCAAGGGACAGGCCCTCTTCGTCCTCTCCCAGAGCGACTCGCCCGAAGCGCGCAGGACCCTGCTCGACGTCGCCCGCGGCACCCGGCATCCGGAGCTTCAGCGTCAGGCGATCGAATCCCTGGGAGCGGCGGGGGACAAGGACACCCTGGCGGAGATCTACCGCTCCTCGCGCCCCGAAGTGAAGATGGACGTGCTCGACGCCTACATGGCGGCCAACGCCCGCGAGCACATCGTGGCCGCCGCCCGCAGCGAGAAAGACCCGCGGGTCCGCCGCAAGGCCCTCGACCTGCTCGGTCCGGCCGGGGCCCGGGATGAGCTGCGCCAGCTCTATCGCAGCGAGAGCGATCCGGGAATCCGCAGGACGCTCCTCGACGGTCTCGCCGTGGCCGGCGACGTGGAGGCCCTCGTCAACATCGCGCGGGATGAAAAGGATTCTTCTCTACGCGCGAAGGCCATCTCGAGCCTGGGGATCAGCGAGACGCCGCAGGCGAGCGCGGCCCTCAAGTCCTTCTACACGGGAAGCACGGACGAAGAGGTCCGCAAGGCCGCCGTCGAAGGGCTCTTCATCCAGGGGAACGCCGCGGCCCTGATCGATCTCTACCGTGCCGAGAAAGATCCGCAGTGGCGGCGCGCGATCGTCAAGCAGCTCGGCCTCATGGACTCCGACGAGGCCCAGACTTTCCTGTCCAAGGTTTTCGGCAAGGGATCTGATTGATTGAATCTTCCGGAGGTGAACGCCATGAAATCACTACCGTCCGCCCTTCTGCTCCTCTGTCTCGCCGCACCGGCCCTGAAGGCCCAGACACCGGCTCAGACACCGCAGGTCGCCAACGCCCATCTCGAAAACGTCTCCGCCGCCGGCGGGCTCGAAGCCGCCGTCCGCCAAGCGAGCGCGAGCTCCCGGGAGCCCTTCTGGATCGCCTGGTCCGTGCCTATGATCGCGGGCCAGCACTACAACTGCTGCCTGAGCAACACCGACGGAGGCAAGAAGTGGCAGACGACCACCTGTCATCTGGAAGGTAAAAACCAGGGATGGGGCAGCACCGATAACAAAGCGGTGCCCGCCGACCAGGATCTGCTGGTGCTCGCCCGCGTCGCAGGCGGCCAGATCGAAAAAATCCGTTCCTATTCCTCGACCTGCTCGCTCGACGCCGGCGGCCGCCGTTTCGTCTGGCTCGGCGACGCCAAGCCGGAGGAGAGCGTGGCCCTGCTCGCGAAGACCGCCAGCTCGGAGCGCGCGGCGTCGAGGAACCTCGTCGAGGAATCCCTCGCCGCCCTCTCCTTCCATCGCACCAGCCGGGCGGACGAGGCGCTGGAAGACATGGCCGGCGCTCCCCACTCCCGGAAAATGCGGGAGGACGCCCTGTTCTGGCTCGGCCAGAGCCGTGGCGAGCGCGGCGCCCGCTTCATCACCCGCATCATGAACGAAGACCCCGACGTCGAGATCCGCAAGAAAGCCATCTTCGCCCTCAGCCAGAGCAAAGCCTCCGGGGTCACCGACGCCCTCATCCGCCTCTCGCGCGAGGATCGCAGCGCCGACGTGCGAGGAGAAGGACTCTTCTGGCTGGCGCAGCGGGGCGATCCCAAGGCTCCGGACGCGATCCTGCAGGCGATCGAGAAAGATCCGGACCTGTCGGTCCGGAAGAAAGGCGTCTTCGCCCTCTCCCAGCTCCGCGAGAGCCGCGGCGTGCCCCTGCTCATCGAAGTCGGCCGCAAGACCCGGGACCGGGAGGTCCGCAAAGAAGCGCTCTTCTGGCTCACCCAGTCGAACGATCCCGCGGCCTTCGAGGCCGTGGAGAAGGCGCTCAATCAGTGAGACGGCCGCGCAGAAGGAGCCCACAGGCCAGCGTCAGCTTCCGGCACGCTTGAAGAACTGGACCTCACGCTCGTGCTGTCGTGCTGCTTCGAGCGTGGGGAAGGTGCCCAGGTTCTTCCGCTTGCCCGTCTTCGCGTCCTTCTTCCGCGAGTAGAGACGGTACTCGCCAGACTTGAGCTTTCTGATCATGATACCGCTTCGGCTCCCGGCTTGTGGTGCAGCACCTCTGCAAGGAGGGGAACCGTGGTCAGCGCACCCACGGCCAGGAGGGTCCAGCCCACAGCCCGCCGCGGTTTGGGATCGAGCCGCTCGCCCAGCAAAAGGGCGATCCCCGCACCGAGAGCCGCGCGTGTTCCAGCGATCATGCCCAACTCGGGCAGAGAGATGGTTCGCGAAATCATGTCTGCCTCCCTTCTCTTGCCACGCGCCAGGAGCGGAGAGCTCCCGCGCTCACTGCGAGGAGGCGCAAGAGGCATGCCAGATCTCCTGTCTCACGGCTCCGCGACGCTGCGCATAGTCGCGCTATCCTTGGAGCATGAACGGAGAGACCCTCTCGGATTGGGAAGCCCTGCTGGCCGCCGAGCGTCACCTCCAGGCTTTAGTGGAGGGCTCGGTGCTGGTGGGGGGAACCGCCGCGGCGCTCCATGCCGGACACCGCGTCAGCCTGGATGGGGATCACGTCGTGATGGATCTCCGAGAACGGTTCGACGAAGTCCTGGCGGATCTGGAAGCTGCCGCCGGTTGGCAGACCTCGCGGGTCCGCCGGCCGGTCCTGATCCTCGGACAGTTGGACGGGGTCCTGACCGGTATTCGCCAGCTCCGCCGCGTCCAGCCGCTGGAAACCGAGGAGATCGCCGGGCTGCGGGTGCCCACGCTCGCGGAGATGGCGCGCATCAAGGCATGGCTGCTCGCCACCCGCTCCACGACCCGCGATTATCTCGATGCCGTGGTCCTCTTCGAGCGCCTCGGCGAGGAGGAGGTTCGCGAGGCCCTGCGGAGGCTCGACGAGCTCTATCCTCAGCCGAGTGGTGCCTCGGTGCTGGCCGAAGTCGTCGAACGACTGGGATCGGCCCGGCCCGTCGATGCAGGAGAGATCGATCTGGCAAGCTATCGCGGCCTCCGTCCGCCGTGGAACGACTGGCAGCACGTGACGTCCCGCGGTCGCCTATGGGCTCAGGTTCTGGCAGACCTGCTGCTCGGCGAGAAGGAGAATGAAAAGTGAGCCGCTTCGATCTCTCCCAATCGCGGGCACTCTGGAATCGTACGGGCCTCGTATTGGAGAGTGACGAGGTCCTGGCTCAGCTCCTCGATCGCGGGGAGCTTGCGGCCTGGCGCGAGCTCTACCGCATGGCCTCTGGATCCGGGGACGAAGCCGCGGCGCTACGCCGGCGGATCCTGCGTCTCTGCCAGACCGTACCCCTGTCCTTCCCCCATCTCTTCATCGCGGCCATGGGAGCCCTCGAAGGCCACCCCATCGAGCCCTATCCGAGCGTGCCTCCACCCGCGGACGATCTCGCCTGAGCCCATCCCGCCGTCGCCTGTTGAAGCAACGGCAGGGAACCGCTGAAGACGTTCAAGTCGACGGCGCCCTGGATGCCCGGGACCGATCCGCTCTCGGAGTGCTGCCAGAAGGCCCAGCTCGTCCAGCCATGCGGCAGCGTGGGCTGGGCCACGCCGTACTCCGCCACCCAGAGGGGATAGCTGCCGAACGCGGTCGTCCCCAGGCCGTTCCAGAAGCCAGGATCGGTGTAGATCATGGGCAGCCGTCCCGAGGCCTTCTGAAGCTCCTCGAGGAACTGGGTGAGATTCGAGATCAGGGTGGCGGTGGAGACGCCCATGGTCTCCTCGACGTCCACGACCAGCGGCAGCTCGCCGGTGTCTCCCACCGTCTTCCAGAACAGATCCACCTGAGCCTGGGGCGAGTCCTCCGCCCGGAAGAAGTGGTAGGCCCCGCGCAGGAGGCCCGCCGCCTCGGCGCCGGTCCAGTTCTGCTCGAACTCGGGGTCCGTATAGGTCTCCCCGTCCGTGGCCTTGATGAAGGTGAAGACGTAGCCGGCCTGGACGACGGTGGGCCAGTCCACGGTCCCCTGGTCGTGGGACACGTCGATACCCTGGGCCTCGGTGCTCGCGGCTTCCTGCATGGGCTCTCCTCCGGTAAATTCCGCGTAGTCTACTCTACCGCTGAGCCCAAGGCCTTGCCCGAAGCCGTGCTAGCATTTCGCCGATGATCGAGATGGAGGACATCTGCGAGCCGGAGTGGGCCGACTGGTACCGGATGACCCCCTGGGAGCGCTGGGAAGAGAGCGCCCGGCTCTGGCATCACTATGTCGCGATGGGAGGCTCCCTTGATCCCGAGCCCGATCCGCAAAGCCCTTTCTACGATCCGCAGACATCAGGTCGCCCACCTGTTGATGGGCGGCCAGGCCTGCGTGTTGTACGGCGCAGCGGAGTTTAGTCGCGGCAAGCCTCATCCTACGGCTCGGATTCAAAAAGAGCACGCATCTCGACACTCGAGAGCCCACCCTCCCGCTTCTGCCGTGATCGAGACCGTTCGATGATCTCCAGGAATCCGGGGTGGTTGCTCAGCGAGACCGTCTCCAGATCAGCGTTTTCGACCCCGATCACCACCGCAATCGGTTGTCCATCTCGTGTCACCACTAGAAGACCATTCTCCATCTCCTGAGCGTACTGAGCCAGAGGCTCTGTGGCATCCGCAATGTCCACCTTGCGTAGACTCATAGCTCGAATTCCTCTCCGCCGATCAGCACTTGGTTGCGTTCCTTGATTCCGACCGCCCGGATAAGCACCAAGGGCGCCGGAGTCTCCTCCACATCATAATAGACGCGAAGCTCACCGATTCGAAGCTCCCAGGGTGCGAGCGGATTCGGGCGCATCAGCTTGCGATTCCGAGTCTCTACCGCGGGCTGATAGGCCAATTGCTGGTCGACTGTGTCAAAGACGATGGCTCTCTGCCGGGCCGTCAAGGCACGTAAGTGCCTCACTGTGTTGGCAGACCTGGCTTTTCGAGATCTTGGCGCTTCGCTGGAGCAGACCAGACTATAGCAGGCTCGGCCCCTTCGGCATTCGCCAGCCGCGGGCGACGCGCCTGCTCTTGAACCCGCCCCCGCCTGGAGGTATCTTGGAGAGCCGGATACGGGGGCGGGGCATGAACCACTGGAAGGAAACAGCGGAGATCCTCTCGCGGCTCGCCGAGCTCAGAGAGGCGGGGCGGCGGGCGGCGCTCGCTACCGTCGTGCACATCGTCGGCTCCGCCTACCGGCGACCCGGTGCCAAATTCCTCATCGAAGAGACGGGTGACACCCTGGGCAGCGTCAGCGGCGGCTGTCTCGAAGCCGACGTGCGCGAGGTGGCCAAGGGGGTCCTGGAGACGGGAAAGCCCAGCCTGCGGCACTACAGCACCGGAGCCGATGAGGACATCGTCTGGGGCCTCGGGCTGGGATGCAACGGACTGGTGGACGTCTTCATCGAGACCGCTACGGAAGGCCCCCTCGCCGGGTTGGCGAACACCATCCGGCAACTCGTGGCGGGCGATTCCCCCTTCGTGATCGCCGCGGTGGTGGACGGCGAGGATCTGGGGGCGACGGCGGTGATCGGGCCGGAGGGGATCGTCCAGGGTTCCCTGGGACCGGCGGAGCTGGACCGGCTCGCCGCGGATCAGGCCCGCAGCTTGATGCCGGGAGGTCGCTCGACCGTCCAGACGATCGGCGAGCGCAGGATCTTCTTCGAGGTGCTGCCGCCTCCCCCTCACCTCGTCGTCTGCGGTGCCGGCGACGATGCCCGGCCGCTCGTGGCCTATGCCGCGGATGCCGGATTCCGCGTCACCGTGGTGGATCACCGCCCGGCTCTGCTGGACCCGGCGTGGTTCCCCCAGGCGTCGCAGAGGCTTCTGGGACGGCCCGAGGATGCAGGGATTGTCCTGCCCCCTCCCGAGCGCTCGCTGGCGGTGGTGAAGACCCACTCGCTGGCGCACGATCGCGAGTGGGTGCGGCGGCTGCTGACCGCGGGCCTGCCCTACGTGGGTGTGCTGGGACCCCACGCGCGGACGGAGACCATCCTCAAGGAGATCGGCATGCCTGGAGACGGCAGGGTCTTCGGCCCCGTGGGGCTGGACCTCGGCGCCGACGGCCCACGGCAGGTGGCGCTCTCGATCGTCGCCGAGCTTCTCGCCTTCACCGCCGGACGGGAGCCACGCCACCTCTGTGAGAGGAAGGAAGCCATCCATGCCGCATGATCGGATCGAATCGCGCGAGGGTCCCGTCGCCGGAGTCCTGCTCGCTGCGGGCACGTCGAGCCGCATGGGGAGCAACAAGCTCCTCTTCGAGCTGGAGGGGGAGAGCGTTCTGCGGCGGGCGGCGAAACGGGCCCTGGCCGGAGGCCTCTCGCCCCTGCTGGTGGTGCTCGGCCACGAATCGAACAAGGCCGCCCAAGAGCTCAAAGGCCTCCCCTGCCAGTGGGCGCTCAATCCACTCTATGAACAGGGAATCAACTCCTCGCTCAAAAGCGGCATCATGGCCGTGATGCCCAAGGCGCGGGCCGCCATGGTGCTGCTGGCCGACATGCCCTTCGTCACCCCGGAGATGATCGCCGCCATGATCGACCGCTACCGGACGACCCAGGCGCCGCTCGTCATCTCGGACTACGACGGCGTCAACGCGCCCCCCATGCTCTACGACAGGAGCCTTTTCAACGAGCTGCTGATGATGACCGGGGAAGGCTGCGGCCGGCAGGTGGTGAAGCGCCACCGGGACGAAGCCGAGGTGCTGCCCTGGCCGGTGGCAGCCCTCAGCGATATCGACGTGCCGGAGGACTACGCGCGGGTGAAGGGATGAAAAGGAGAGAACCGTAGTTTGGTTAGGGCTTAGAGTTTTACCGGCACCTCATTTGTTAGCCTTCTTCCCGGGGCAGGGCACTGGAACCCATTTCTGGTCCGCACCTAGTTCTCGAGACCCTACCTTGTCGTCCCACCTAAAGTTGCGAGCCTTCACTGAGGTAACCACTCCTTTTTTGACCTCGATAATCACCTCATGAATGAAGTTTCCGTCCGGCGCAAAATGTTGAGTCGCCGTACCGGCACAAAGAACCTCGACCGTAGAGCCCGATGATGTCGCGGTGTAGGCGAGAGGGAAATGAGTGTGCCCTGCCAGAATGTGGGAGATTCCCTCGTCATGGGCGGCATTGATCAAAGCTTCGTCCTCTAGGAGACGGAGGAAGTCATCGATCTCGGGGTATTGGGGTGGGAAGTGAACGACCCATAGGAGACCGATCTTCTGAGGGTACTCCTTCCGGAGGTCAACCGTCAACTTCTTCATTGCCAGAACAATGTCTGTATAGGCTTTTCCCTGCCCGAGTGATGCTCGGACGCGGAAGCGACCGCCCTTCGCATCACTGAACTCCTGCAAGGTCAGATCAGCACTTACCAACCCCAGATGCGTATCTTCCTTGATAGAAGAGACCCAAGGCTTTACTTTCATGCCCTCCCAACCGAACTTTTCATTGAAATCCGTCCCGCCTGGAAGGAAGTAAGGGATGCCAGGGATGCTCCGGTAGCGGTCATGATTGCCGGGGAGTAAGACGATCTTCCTCGCGGCTCCCTTGAGGGTCTTATTGTTCGCTATTTCCGGACGCCCGAAATACAACGGGAAATCACTGTCGCCATTGATACAGGAGAAGGCCTTCTCAAGATCCTTCTTTTTTCCGGTAGTGGCGAGATCGCCCGAGAGGAGGACAACATCAAACGGGTCCCTCTGGTGAGAGACAAAATCGATCAATCCCTCCAGCAAGTATGGGGAATGGGACGAGGTGAGTGCGACCTGTGGCCGGTCGCGGCGGAAGAGCAAGCCCGCCTTCCAGGCATCCCACCACCCTACTCGGGTCTGCTTGTCCGCGATATGTAAATCTGAGACGTGGAGGAGTCGGAAGATCGCCATGGCTGATGGAGCTGAAAGATACTCCTCAATCCCTGAAACGTGCTCTGCGATGGATGACCTCACCGAAAAACTGTCGGAGTCGCTGTAGTAGGGTGACCACAGGATCTGCCACGGCCTCGTCGACCGATCGCGGCATCCTCGTCTCCCACCCGTCGGGCTGAGCATTCGTCCAGGTGTATCCAAATGGGCCCTCGGATTGCGGTAGGGGTTCGGAAGACACGAGCTGAACCACCTCCATATTCGTCTCTTTCTCCGTAGCACGGAGGGCGCCCCAAGGGGTCGGGCGTTGGCCTTGGTTGTACTCGGTAAGCCAAGTGTGGAATTCGGTGGCCAAGCGGTCGAGGAGATCGCGATCTTCCAGCACCTCAAATCCCAGCCCTTCGCCGATCGCAGCCGCGACGTCGTCCTCGAACCTTTCGTCCGACGCCAGACGCAGCGAAGAGGTCCCCAACCTCGCCGCCCGGCGAGCCACGGTGGCCAGGAAACGCCAGAGCCGCAACCCCACGTCGTACTGGATGGCTGCGACTTCCTCATCTACTCCTGCCTCTGGAGAACCTTCGCGGAACGCGAAGCGGGAGGCGGCATCCTGGCACCACCTCTCTGAGGGAGTGAAGAAATCTCTGCGCGGATCGAATGCGGCGGTGGCGCTCATTCTAGGATGGTAACACGCTCCCTGGAGCGGTCCTGAGAGCGAAGATCTGCCGTGCGGCCTCGGCAGCGATACGCTCTTCCTCCAGAGAAGCCTTTCGCGCGGGATCCTCACCGACATAGCGCCGCAGAAGGATCGCCACCGCATCGGCTGTCTGTTCCCCAGTGCTCATGACGTGCCTTCTCGCAATCGGACAGGTTCATGCATGGAAAAATTGTCTCATTACTGCGACGAGCCGTCAAGCCCCTCCGACAGGCGTCCTCCACCTTGAACCCCCCGCCCTCCAGGGGTATCTTTGACGAGCCATGCGCGCCGAGCTCCTCCAGATGGCCGCCGACCTTGCGCACCGGGAGGAGCCCTTCGTGCTGGCGGTCGTGGTGCGCCGCCGGCCCGCCAGCTCTTCGCAGGCCGGGGATATGGCGCTCATCACGGCCTCCGGAGCGTTCCATGGCTGGCTGGGCGGGAGCTGCACGCAGCCGACCGTGGTCCGCGAGGCCAGGCTCGCTCTCGCCGACGGCCAGCCCCGGCTCGTCGTCCTGTCTCCCGATCCGGAGACCGAGCGGCGGCCGGGGATCGCGGTCTTCCCCATGACCTGCCACAGCGGAGGGACCGTGGAGATCTATCTCGAGCCCGTCCTGCCGGCGCCCCGCCTCGTGGTGTTCGGCGTCTCCCCCACGGCCCGGGCCCTGGTGAGGCTGGGCAAGGCCATGGGTTACTCGGTGGTCGCCGTCGATCCCGCGGCCGAGCCCGATCTCTTCCCGGAAGCCGATCAGGTCGTCACCGATCTCGGCCGGGCACCGCGCCTCTACGCGCCGTCCAAAGGCCCTCGTTTCGCCGTGGTCGCGACCCTCGGGGAACGCGACGAGGCGGCGATCCGCGATGCGCTGGCCCTGGCGCCCTCCTATCTCGGGGTGGTGGCGAGCCGGAAACGCTTCGCCCAGATGCGGGAGACCCTCCTGGATGGAGGAGTGACGGCCGCGGCGATCGATACGATCCGAAGCCCCGCGGGTGTAAAGATCGGAGCCGAACGGCCGGAGGAGATCGCCCTCTCCGTGCTCGCGGAGATCGTCGAGCAACAGCACGCGGCGGCGGTCGAGAAAGAGGTGGAGACGGCCAGCGATGAGGCCGCGGAGGCGATCGATCCCATCTGCGGCATGACGGTCACCGTCGCGGGCGCCCGTCACACCGCCGAGCACGCGGGCCGCACCTGGTATTTCTGCTGCGGCGGGTGCCGCGAGCGATTCCTTGCATCCCCGGAGCGGTACGCCATTCAGGAGGGGGCCGCTTGAGGGCGGAGATCGCGGCTCTCCAGGAGGCGATGGAGCGGCAGGGATATATCGCGGATCCGGCGATCGCCACCGCCCTGTTCCTCTCCCGCGAGATGCGCCGGCCGCTGCTCATCGAAGGCGATGCCGGGGTGGGCAAGACCGAGATCGCCAAGGTGATGGCACGCCTCCTCGACACCGAGCTCATCCGTCTCCAGTGCTACGAGGGGCTGGACGTCTCGACCGCGCTCTACGAGTGGAATTATCAGCGCCAGATGCTGCGCCTGCGAATGGCGGAGGATGAAGGAAAAAGCGCCGGCGAGATCGAGGATCTGATCTTCGGTCGGGATTACATCCTAGAGCGGCCGCTGCTGCGCGCCATCACTCGGATCGAAGGGCCGCCGGTGCTGCTGATCGACGAGATCGATCGCGCCGACGACGCCTTCGAGGCCTTTCTGCTGGAGGTGCTCTCGGATTTCCAGGTGACGATCCCGGAGCTGGGCACGCTCCGCGCCGAGCACGTCCCCTACGTCGTCCTCACCTCCAACCGCACGCGCGAGATCGGCGACGCCCTGCGCCGGCGCTGTCTTTATCTTTATATCGAGCATCCAACGCTGGAGAAGGAAGTGCGCATCCTGCGGGCGCGCGTGCCGGGCGCCAGCGCGCGGCTGGCCGAGGAGATCGGCCGCTTCATGCAGGCCCTGCGCCGCCGGCGGCTCAGCAAAGCGCCGGGCGTCGCGGAGACGATCGACTGGGCGCAGGCGCTCTGTCATCTGCACAGCGAGCATCTCGACCGCGAGACGGTGGCCGAGACCCTGGGCTGCATCCTCAAGGATCAGCACGATCTGCGCGAGCTGGGAGCGGGCGGGCTCGAAGCGGTTCTGGCGGAGGCTATGGATTGAGTCAGGTCGATCTCGTCCGCCATCTCGCGCATTTCGCCGGCGCTCTCCGCCAGCGGGGCGTGAACGTGACGATGAGCGACGAGGCGGACGGCCTGACGGCCCTCACCCTGATCGATCTCGGCGACCGCGACGAGGTGCGCCGGGCCCTGCGGGCGGCGCTCAAGATCCGGCCTCGCGATGTTGCGGTTTTCGAAGAGCTCTTCTCTCTGCTGTGGAGCCCGCGCGGGGAGCCGAGGTCATCGAACCCTCCAGTCCGGGACCCCGCCCGCGCGCCCGGAGCCAAGCCACGCCCCGGTGGGCGTCTGCCCAATCGGCTGGAGAGCGAGACGAGGATGGAGACGGCCTTTGCCGAAGGAGAAGAACCCGGCTACAGCCCCGAAGCGGTGCTGCGCCGCAAATCCTTCGAAGAGTATTCGACGGTCGACGTCGCGGCCATGGAGCGCCTCCTCTCCCGTCTGGTCCTGCGCATCGCCACCCGTCCCAGCCGGCGGCGGGTGCCCACTCGCGGCCGCGGCGAGACCGATCTGCGGCGCAGCTTCCGGCGGGCGATCGCTCACGGCGGCGAATTCCTCTCCCTCGCCCGGCGAGCCCGGCCGATCGAAAAGCCCCGGCTCGTCGTGCTCTGCGACACCAGCGGCTCCATGGATCCCCACACCCGCTTCCTCCTCACCTTCGTGCTGGCCCTGCGCCGGGTGGCCCCCCGCAGCGAGATCTTCGCCTTCAACACCACGCTGGTGCGGCTCACCCCCTGGCTCAAGGCAGGCCAGGTCGAGCTCACGCTGCATCGTCTGGCCGCCCAGGTGCCCGACTGGTCGGGCGGCACGAAGATCGGGGAGTGTCTGGCCGACTTTGTGGCGTACTATCTCGACGAATTGGTCAACGGACAGACCATCGTGCTTATCCTGAGCGACGGCCTCGACCGCGGCGACGTGCAACCTCTCGCCGGAGCGATGCGCGCCATCCACGCGCGGGCTCGAAAAGTCCTGTGGCTCAATCCCCTGGCCGGGGATGATCGCTATGAGCCCACCGCCCGCGCCATGGCGGCGGCGCTCCCCTACGTCGATCGCCTTCTCCCGGCCCACAACCTCGAGTCGCTGGAGCGGCTCCTTCCCCTGCTGGCGGCTTGACGGAGGGAAATCAAATATGGGCATGGAGATCACCAAAAGCTTCGTCGTCAAAGCCCCCGCCGACGCGGTGTGGGGTTTCCTCACCGATCCATACAAGGTGGCGAGCTGCCTGCCGGGGACCGCCATCACCGGCAAGGTGGACGAGCAGACCTACACCGGCACGAACACCATCAAGGTGGGGCCGGTGACGGCGAGCTACCGCGGCAAGATGCGCTTCGAGCGTCTGGACCCCGTGGCGAGGGAGGCCGATATCTCGGCTTCGGGCCAGGAGACGCGCGGCAAGGGGGGCGCCGACATGCGGATGAAAAGCCGCATCGTCGAGCGCGGGCCGGCGGAGACCGAGGTGACGGTCGTCTCCGACGTCAACGTGATGGGCGTGCTGGCGCAGTTCGGCCGCGGCATGATCCAGGACGTCAGCGATCAGCTCTTCCAGAAGTTCACGGACGCCATGCGCCGCGAGCTCGAAACGCCCGCCGCCGCTCCGGAAGCTGCGGCAGAAAACCCCGGTCCTGCTGCGGCCGCGTCGGAGCCCGCCGCGGTCTCGCCCCCGCCGACGAAACCTCCGCCGGCGCCGCCCCCCGCCGCTGAAAACGTTCTGGACGTCGGCTCGATCGGCGCCAAGGCCGCGGGCCGTGCGGCCGCCCGCACCCTCACCCGTCCCGCCTTCTGGATCGCAGTCATCGTTCTCGCCCTGCTCGTCTACTGGTTGGTCAATCGGTAGATCGCGCCCGCGCGAAAGGAGAGTTATCGATGATCCCGGCATCTTTCGATTACCATTCACCTCAGACTCTGGAGGACGCCCTGGCCCTCCTCCAGAGCCACCGCGACGACGTCAAGGTCCTCTCCGGTGGGCAGAGCCTCCTGCCGCTGCTCAAGCTCCGATTGGGAGCCGCCGGCCACCTCGTGGACATCGGCCGCATCCCCGGCCTGGAGTACATCAAGGAGGAGGGAGGCATCCTGAAGATCGGCGGCCGGACCCGCGAGTCGGCGCTCGAGCATTCCGAGCTGATCCAGACGAAATATCCGCTGCTGGCGGAGACCGCGGCGGTGATCGCCGATCCCCTGGTGCGCAACATGGCGACCGTGGGCGGCAACCTCGCGCACGGCGATCCGGCCAACGATCATCCGGCCACCATGCTGGCCCTGCGCGCCGAGGTGGTGGCGACCGGACCCAACGGCACGCGCACGATTCCGATCAATCAGTTTTTCCTCGGCCTGTTCATGACCGCGCTGGAGCCGGACGAGATCCTCACCGAGATTCACATCCCGGTGCCGGCGGCGAAGAGCGGCGGCTCCTACGTCAAGCTCGAACGCAAAGTCGGGGATTTCGCCACCGCGGCCTCCGCGGTGCAGTTGACGCTGGGCGCGGGCGGCGAGGTGGAGAGCGTGGGCATCGGCCTCACCAACGCAGGGCCGACGCCGTTGCGCGCCATTGACGCGGAGCAGTATCTCACCGGCAAGCAGCCGGGAGACGACGTGGTCGCCGAGGCGGCGCGGCTCGCGTCCGTGATCGCCTCGCCCAACGCCGACCGGCGGGGGGCCATCGAATACAAGCGGGAGATGGCGCGCGTCCTGACGGCGCGGGCCCTCAGGCGGGCCATCCAGTGGGCCAGGGAGCATTGAGCCATGGCGCAACATCAAATCCAAGTCAAGATCAACGGCACGGATCGGAAAGCGGAGGTCGAATCGCGCCTCCTCCTCGTCCACCTTCTGCGTGAGACCCTGAGCCTGACCGGCACCCACATCGGCTGCGACACCACGCACTGCGGCGCCTGCACCGTGCTGCTCGACAGCGTGCCCGTCAAATCCTGCACCGTGCTCGCCGTGCAGGCCGACGGCCGCGCAGTGACCACGGTCGAGGGCTTGGAGCAGGACGGCAAGCTCCACGCCATTCAGGAAGGTTTCTGGCAGGAGCACGGGTTGCAGTGCGGCTTCTGCACGCCGGGCATGATGCTCACCAGCTCGGCCCTGCTGGCGCAGAATCCGAACCCCAGCGAAGGGGAGATCCGCCAGGCGATCTCCGGCAATCTCTGCCGATGCACCGGTTACGTCAACATCATCAAATCCGTGCAGTACGCGGCCGCCAAGCTGCAGCCCGCCACCGAAGCGGCGGCGAAATAGGAGGTAAGCCATGGAACCCCGAACTTCAGCAGCCGTCTGCGGCATGGGCCATTCGATGAAGCGCAAGGAAGACCCGCGTTTCATCCGCGGCCAGGGTCACTACGTCGACGACATCAAGCTCCCCGGGATGCTCCACATGGACATCGTGCGGAGCCCCTATGCGCACGCCAAGATCGTTTCCATCAACACCGAGAAGGCCCTCGCCATCCCGGGCGTGCTGGCGGTGATCACCGGCGAAACCCTCAAGGCCTACAACCTGCACTGGATGCCGACGCTCATGTCGGACACCCAGATGGTGCTGCCGGTCGAAAAAGTGATGTATCAGGCGCAGGAGGTGGCGGCGGTGATCGCCACCGACCGCTACATCGCGGCCGACGGCGTCGACGCGGTGGAGGTCGACTACGAGCCGCTGCCCGTGGTGGTCGATCCCAGGAAGGCCCTGGAGCCGGGCGCGCCCGTGCTGCGCGATGACAAGGAAGGACGCACGGACAATCACATCTGGCATTGGGAGACCGGAGACCGTGCGGCCACCGAGCGCGCCTTCGCCGAGGCCGACGTGACGGTCAAGCAGGACATCTACATTCCGCGCATCCACGTCGCCTCGATCGAAACCTGCGGCTGCGTGGCCGACTTCAACAAGACGGACACCCATCTCACCGTCTACATGACGACCCAGGCGCCGCACGCCATCCGCACCGTCATCGCCCTGGTGGCCGGGCACGTCGGCCTCTCGGAAGAGAAGATCCGCGTCATCTCCCCGGACCTGGGCGGCGGCTTCGGCGGCAAGGTGCCGGTCTATCCCGGATATGTGATCGCCGTGGCCGCGTCGGTGGTGATCGGCAAACCGATCAAGTGGGTCGAAGACCGGATGGAGAACCTCCAGGCCGACTCCTTCGCCCGCGACTACCACATGACCGCCGAGCTCGCCGCCAGGAAGGACGGCACGATGACGGCGCTCCGCATCACGACGCTCGCCGACCACGGCTACGCCGACGCCGCCGCCAACCCGTCGAAGTTCCCGGCCGGCCTGTTCTCGATCTGCACCGGCTCCTACGACATCAAGACGGCCTTCACCGAGATGGACGCCGCCTACACCAACAAGCCGCCGGGCGGCGTCGCCTACCGCTGCTCCTTCCGTGTCACCGAGGCCGTGCACGCGATCGAAAGGGTTACCGACGTGCTGGCCCAGGAGCTGAAGATGGACCCGGCGGAGCTGCGCTTCAAGAACTTCATCCCGGCCGACAAGTTCCCCTACAAGTCGGCGCTGGGCTGGGAGTACGACAGCGGCAACTACAAGGCGGCGCTCGAAAAGGCCATGAAAGGGATCGGCTACGACGAGCTGCGGAAGGAGCAGGCCGAGAAGCGGGCGAAGGGCGAGCTGATGGGGATCGGCATCTGCTCCTTCACCGAGATCGTGGGCGCCGGGCCGTCGAAGGACTTCGACATCCTGGGCATCAAGATGTTCGACTCGGCGGAGATCCGCATCCACCCCACGGGCAAGGCGATCGCCCGCTTCGGCACCAAGTCGCAGGGCCAGGGACATGAGACGACCTACGCGCAGATCGTCGCCGAAGAGCTGGGCATCCCGGCGGCGCACATCCAGGTCGAAGAGGGGGACACCGACACCGCTCCCTACGGCCTCGGCACCTACGCCAGCCGTTCTACCCCGACGGCCGGCGCCGCGGCTGCCGTGGCGGCGCGGAAGATCCGCGACAAGGCGAAGAAGATCGCCGCCTACCTGCTGGAAGTGAGCGAGGACGATCTCGAGTGGGAGCCCGGCAAGTTCTCCGTCAAGGGGGCGCCGCAGAAGTCGAAGACCATCCAGGAGCTCGCCTTCGCCGCCTACACCAACCATCCGCCGGGCATGGAGGCGGGGCTGGAGGCGGTCGACTACTACGATCCGCCGAACCTGACCTTCCCCTTCGGCAGCTACATCTGCGTGGTGGACATCGACCGCGGCACCGGCGAGGTCAAGGTCCGCCGCTTCCTGGCGGTCGACGACTGCGGCAACATCATCAACCCGATGATCGTCGACGGCCAGATCCACGGCGGCTTGAGCATGGGCCTGGCCCCGGCGCTCTACGAAGAGATCAGCTACGACGAAAACGGCAACATCTCGGGCGGCAGCTTCATGGATTACCTCGTCCCCACCGCCATGGAGACCCCCAACTGGGAGACCGACAAGACGGTGACCCCCTGCCCCCACCACCCGCTGGGAGCCAAGGGCGTCGGCGAATCGGCAACAGTCGGCGCCCCGCCCGCGATCGTCAACGCCGTGGTCGATGCGCTCTCGCACCTGGGGGTGAAGCACATCGAGATCCCGATGACGCCGGAGAAGGTGTGGAACATCCTCAAGGAGAAGGGGGTGGCGGAGTAGGGGTCGAAAGGGGGGGCCGGTCATCGTTTCTCACCGGTTCCCCCCAGAGACGCTGGCGCCTGCTCGCGCACCGTCGGGTCGCGCTCGAAAACGCCGTGGGAGTAGAGCGCTTCGTCGAGATCGTTCGTGGCCTGGGCTTGATGGAGCCAGAGGTTCCAGTAGGCGATCAGCTCCTCCCATGACAGATTGCGCAGGTCGAGGTCCTCCTCGCTCAGGAACTCGTCTCGGATCTCGCTCACGGCTCTGCTCCTCCCCTGGCAGGCTCGAAGGGGAGAACCCCTTCGGCACGTGAGGTTATCAGGCGATGGGCCTCCAGCAGCGACAGGCTTGCGATCTGCCGTTGCACGTCCGGCCAGAGTCCTGCCCAGGCCTCGGCGGCAGACTGGTATCGAGCCAGACGCTCCTCGTTGGTACGCATGAGCACGCGGCGCTCACGATCGAGAGCCTCCTCCAGAGCTTCCCGTCCTTCAGCGATGCGGGCAAGGAGTGGCCGGAGCGGGGTCACCTCTGGCAGCACCGCAGGATGCTCGGCGGCGAGCTTGATCAAATCGCGGCTGCTGCGGGAGTACAGGAGCTGCGAGCGAGGGTCGGTCATCAGGCGCGCCAGCTCACCGACGACAGCGTAGTCCTTGTCGCGGTTGGTCAGCTTCAACGCCGCCAGAGGCTCCGGACTGACGACCTCATTACCTGTCACCTCAGCCTCCTCCCACATGCGAGTCAACTGATCCGGAGTGATTCGCGGAGGTCGAGTGACGAAATCCGTCCGCATCCGCAGAGAATCCTGCCGGAACTCGAAGTGCGAGCTCCAGCCTCCAGCGAGCCAGCGCAGATCGAGTGGCGCCCCGAAGCGGTAACGTGCCCCCTTGTGGGCTTTCCAGCACATTGGGATCCTAAGCTTAGAATTCCACGTGGACAAGTTGTCGC
>JADMIO012791291.1_pt1 | contig 67847 bp, 66 predicted proteins | sample 8958161 | NCBI WGS metagenome assembly JADMIO01 (sample SAMN16585339, study PRJNA669376) | soil metagenome | isolation source: Crop rotation soil | place: USA: Cullars Rotation, Alabama | collected 2011 | reverse complement strand
GGCCGCGACTTCAAGTCACGTGAATTCCAAGCTTCGGATCCCACTGTGCTGGAAAGGGATGCAGACGCGAAAACAACTGTTCCGAGGAATTATTCTTAGCCTCGGCGTTCGTGGTTGCGCCGCTCCCGCAATCCGCGGTCATGATTCCGGATTAACGGGGAAATGTTTATTTTTCAGACGCTCCGGCACGCGCTGCGTTCGTTCGGATTCGATTTTATCGGTCGCGGCGTTGAGGGCATCGTAGGCTTCGCGGCTTTTTTTGGCGCGACACATATAGGCCGTGGCGTGGGCGAGGGGAATCCGCGCTTCCGGCAAGCCGACGAACTCAACAGCTTGCTGGGTCGCGATGGCCAGCGGAAGCGCTTCGGGATCCGCCAGGCCCACGTCTTCGCTGGCGAAGATCACAATTCTGCGCGCGATGAACCGGAAGTCTTCGCCCGCGTGCAACATTTTCGCCAGCCAATACATGGCGCCCTCTTCATCGGATCCACGCATGCATTTGATGAACGCGCTGATCGTATCGTAGTGCGCGTCGCCCTTTTTATCGTAAACGACCGCTTTCTGCTGGATGCTCTCCTCCGCCACCGCCAGCGTGAAATGAATCGCGCCGGTTGAGTCAGGAGGCGTGGTGAGCACGCCGACTTCCAGCGCGTTGAGACATTTGCGTCCGTCACCGTCGCTGAGTTTTGCCAGGTGCCGACGCGCGTCCGGGTCCATGCGGACCTTATATTTCCCAAGACCGCGTTCCGTGTCGGCCAGCGCGCGATCGATCAAGTGTTCGAGTTGCTCGACCCGAAGCGGTTCCAGTTGAAAAACCTGCGAACGCGAAACCAGTGCGCTGTTGACGTAGAAGAACGGGTTATAAGTGGTCGCCCCGATCAATCGCAGGTTCCCGCTTTCGACGTCGGGCAGCAAAATATCCTGCTGCGCTTTATTAAAATGATGGATCTCGTCGATGAAAACGATCGTTCTTTGCCCGGAGGTGTTTCTCCGGTTCGCTGCTGCCGCAATCACCCGCCGCATTTCCGCGACGTTGCTTTCCACTCCGCTGAGGCGGATGAATTTCGAGTTCGTCAGGGCGGCGATGACATGCGCGAGTGTCGTTTTGCCTGTCCCCGGCGGACCGGAAAAGATTACGGACGGCAAACGATCGGCTTCGATTGCCCGGCGCAACAGTTTGCCGGGGGCGAGGATGTGTTCCTGGCCGATAAATTCCTCGAGAGTTCGCGGCCGCATGCGCGCGGCCAGCGGAGCATTGGGATCGGTCCGGGCCGGACTGGCCCCAAGATCGACATCTTCTTTCTGTTCACCAAAGAGATCCTGCACCGCCAAAAATACGGTGCGGTGGCGATTCCTGCATCTGATTTCCAATTGAGAAGCGCCCGGCATTCCGCCTAATCTGCGTCGAATGAAATTTCCCAGGATGCCGCGCCAACCATTCGTTGGGCTGGCTGCGGCGGCAATGCTGGGGATTTTGTTAGGTGATCTAGTCCCCCTGCCGCCTTCTTGGGTTCTCCCATCAGCCACAACAATCGCGGTTCTCGCGATTGTGTTGTTTTGGTGGCCTCGTCCGATCCTGATCTATGTGCTGGTTGGCTGCGGCTTCTTCGTCCTGCACAATGTTCGATCGATAGGAACCCCAGGAATGCGACTGGCGTCATTATTGGGAGAAAAATCGCGCGTGGCCACGGTAAGCGGTGAAGTTCTTACCGAGCCGAAGTTCGCGGCCAACGGCTTCGCCACGTTTCTCATGCGATTACGATCGCTCGAAGCGGAAGGTAAAATCTGGCCGACTGATGCAACCATTTTCGTTCGCTGGCGGGGACAACCGCAATTTGGCGATGAATTGAAATTGTTCGGAGTTATCGAGGCTATCGAGCCACCGCGCAACCCGGGCCAGTTCGATATGCGAGCGTATCTTTCCCGGCACGATGTTTACCGCCAATTATTCGTTAGGTACTCCGAGAATAGCGTCATTCTCGGACACAACGGCGGAAACCCGATTTTGCGTGCGGCGCAAATCTCGCGCCGGTGGATGCAGAAAGCGCTCTGTCGCGGCCTGGAGGATTCGCCGGACGTGCAAAATTTCCTGAGCGGGATCGTGCTCGGGTTGCGGCATCGGACACCGGAAGACATTGAGGATCCATTTCAGCAAACGGGAACCCTTCACCTATTTGCAGTTGCCGGTCTCCATGTAGGAATTGTGGCCCGTTTGCTGTGGGTATTGGCCACGGCAGGACAGTTATCGAAAAAGCTGGCGGCGGGCTTGATCATCCCGCTGTTGCTGTTTTACGCCACGGTTACGGGCCTGCACGTCTCGAGCGTACGCGCGGCAATCATGGCGTCGATTCTTCTCGGAGGTTTATTTTTCGAACGAAAGGTTTTTGCGTTAAACAGCCTGGCCGCGGCCGCTTTCTTTCTGCTGTCGTGGAATACGAACGAGCTGTTTGCGACCGGCTTTCAACTTTCATTTGCGGTAGTCGGCGCGATCGTGCTGCTGGTTGATCCCATTTCAGAGATCGCCGGGCAGCAACTGGCAACCGATCCGTTTCTTCCGAAGAGCCTCGTGTCCGCACCAAGAAAAGCATTCCATTCCGGAGCACTTGCGCTGTCGCACGGAGCGGCTGTCTCTGCGGCAGCGTGGATTGGATCGGTCATCCTGATTCTCTGGTATTTTCATTTAATCGCGCCGATCTCCCTCCTGGCCAATCTTATCGTCGTGCCAATTGCGTTTTTTGTTTTGGCGATTGCCTTGTTAAGCCTGGTATCTGCGCCGCTGATCGCGGGGCTATCGCTCGTGTTCAATAATGCGAACTGGGTGCTGGCGCGTTGCGTTATTGCCATTGTCCATTTGTTCGCGCAGGTGCCCACCGGTCATTTTTATCTTGGAGAGACCCAATGGCCCGACCGAACTCAATTGAGAATGGACGTTCTCGACATGGGCTCGGGCGCTGCGGTTCATTTAAGAACCGAAGGCAAGAGCTGGCTGTTCGATTGCGGTAACGAACGTGATTACGAGCGCGTGGTTCGCGAATATTTGCGCGCACTGGGAGTGAATCGATTGAATGGTCTTCTTCTCAGTCACGGCGACGCCCAGCACATCGGAGCCGCGGCCCGGGTCGTTTCCGACTATGGTCCACCGGAGGTGATCGATAATCCTGCGCCTGATCGATCCAGTTTGCATCGACGGCTGCGCGCGAACTTCGAGCGATCCGGTGTCGCACTAACAAATCTCAGCGGCAATGCTGAATTTCGATTGTCGAACGCAGTCATTGCGCGAGTTCTGTTTCCTCCGGCGGGCTTTTCCAAGCCAAGCGCCGATGATCAATCCCTGGTGGTGCAACTGGCCACGCCGAATGCGCGTATATTAATAATGTCAGACAGCGGTGATTCAACCGAACAAGCGTTGCTGGAGGCGAACGTCGACTTGCGCAGCGACATTTTGGTCAAAGGCAAACATCACAGCGCGTGTTCGAGTTCCGACCGCTTCCTGAAGGCCGTTAGTCCCCGTCTGATCATCGCCACGTCCCGCGACTTTCCCTATTCCGAACACATCAGTGAAGATTGGGCGAACCGGGTGAACGCTTTGGGCATTAAACTCTTTCGTCAGGATGAAAGCGGCGCGGTGAGATTACGTTTTCGGCCTAACGATTGGGAAGCGCGGGCTTATATGACCGGCGAGATCTTTCGCAGCTCGAGCCGGTAGATCGGAATACGTTGTTCCTGGAACTTAACTTCGAATTTGCTGCGCGGAAGATCGACATGATCCGCGGGCCTTGTCGCAAAATCCGATCTGCCGGCGGTGAGTTCCTTGATTTGCTCGAAGTAATCAAGCTGGTCGGTGGCGACTAGTAGCTTGCCATTGTCCGCCAAGGCTTCGTGGATTGCGTCCAGGAAATCATCGGTAACGACGCGTCGCCGCTGGTGCCGCCGTTTCGGCCATGGATCGGGAAACAGAAGATAAAATTGTTCCACCGAACCCGGCGGCAAAAGATAGCGAATCGCGTAAGAGCTTTCCATCCGCAGCACGCGAAGGTTCGCGATTTTTTCCGCCTTGCGTGCTGTGCTATGAGCTCGCCCTAACATGCGTTCTATGCCAAGGAAGTTTTTGTCGGGCTTCTGCGCTGCGATTTGAAAGAGAAAAGTGCCTTCGCCGCAGCCAAGATCGACATGGAGGGGGGCGCTTCGGCCGAAGATGCCGCTGAGATCGAGGGGTTCGACGTAGGACGGCGGCTCAAGCAATCGCGAGAAAGCCCGGCCGGTGCGAGGCGGTTTGGTCACCTCGCCAATCGACACTTCACTAGAGGCCGGTTAGGCCGTCGCCGAATCCTTGGCGACGAACCCGAGAAACAGCATTGCTGCCGCCAGCACCACGTGCAGCCAGGTATCGGCGGTATTGTTGGAAACCATGCCGAGCAACAGCCCGTCGCCTTTCATGAATCCGAGCACTGCCACCAGGCCGTAGACGATGCCGAATATCTTGAAAAACATTCGCGCGGGGCCGGGTCCCGCCATCCCGCACAGGAGAAAAACTACTCCGGAAGCAAGATGGACGAAGTTATGGGCAGTGTTCACATGAAATATACCGAGCAGCATTTCGTTGCTGGTCACGGCAGGAACAAAGCCCAGGATTCCGACAGCTAAGAAGACCAATCCAAACAGTATCGCAGCTGATTTTACCATGTTCGACTCCTTGTTAGTTTAAGGGCTACGCTTATCTCAGGATCGTGTTTATCTGACAAGTGAAAAACATGGGAACAAATCGCCCTTTTCTTTGTCTAACGTCCGCAATATGAAGCATTTTTCCGTTCTGTGTTCGCTTGTTTGCCTGGCCGTCTCTCAAGCACAGGCCCTGGCACAGTCAGAAACGAAAACCGCTGTCCTGGCCGGCGGCTGTTTTTGGTGTATCCAGCCCGCGTTCGACAAGGCGCCGGGCGTGATCAAGACCGTGGTCGGCTATTGCGGCGGGACCGAACCGAATCCAACCTACGAGCTGGTTGGCTCGGAAAAGACGAAATACCGGGAGTCGATCGAGATCACGTACGATCCGTCGAAGATTTCGTTCGAGAAGTTGCTCGATATTTACTGGAAACAAATCGACCCGACTCAGGCCGACGGCCAGTTTGCCGACATTGGACCAAGCTATCGGGCCGCAATTTTTTACGGCAACGAGGAAGAGAAAAAACTGGCGGAAGCCTCGAAAGAGAAGCTGGCCGGCTCAGGCAGGTTCAGTAAACCAATCGCGACCGAAATATTGCCCGCCATGAAATTTTATCCGGCCGAAGCCTATCATCAGAAGTATTCGGAGAAGAATCCGGAACATTTCGAAGCATTCGAGCGCGGCTCGGGGCGCTCTTCGTTCCGCAAGAAAATGTGGAGCGAACCGAAACCTTGAGGTGGCGAGGCTCTGGTATCACGGCACCATGACGATCACTTTTCCGCGAGCGTGACCTTCTTCCACGTAGCGAATTGCATCGGGGAGTTCATCCAGAGATTTGTATGTGCGGTCGATGATTGCCTTCACTTTTCCTGACTGCATGAGATCGCCCAGGATGGCCAGATCCTTTTGACTTGGCTCGGCCATCATCATTCCCATTTGTTGATCAATAAATTTGGACATGATCATCGCCTTAAGCGGACGAGTCATGATACCGAGCAAGCCCTGGTTATTTGCGCCGCCACCGCCGATCAGGACGTATTTGCCCTTGGGAGTGAGGACGCCTCTGTTTTCGGAGAGCGAGTGATTGCCAACGTTGTCCAGGATCACGTCGTAGCGTTCAGAGGCTTTGGTGTAATCTTCCTTTGTGTAGTCGATAACATGATCTGCGCCTAACGATTGCACCAATTCGACATTGCGGGTGCTGCACACACCGGTCACATCCGCGCCGTAGGTCTTGGCAATCTGCACCGCAAATGTACCGACGCCTCCCGATGCACCGTTGATCAGGACTGTTTGTCCGGGCTGAACACTGCCTCGGTCGCGAACGGCCTGCAATGCGGTCATGCCAGCGATGTCGACCGACGCGCCTTGCTCGAGCGTGACGTTTGCCGGTTTCAATGTCACAGAACCGGTTGCACGGGCACAGATGTATTGAGCGAATGCACCGCCTCTGCCGCCGAATACTTCATCCCCGGGTTTGAATTGGGTGACGTTCTTGCCGGCGGCTTCGACCGTACCGGCGAAATCAACACCAACCCGTGTGTCCTTCGGTTTTCTGAGGCCGATTCCCAGGCGAATGATGTAGGGCGTGCCTTCGACGAAATGCCAGTCGTAAGGATTGACCGAGACCGCATGAACTCGGATTAGGATTTGATCGTCGTTAGGCGTTGGCTTCTCTGCATCGACAAGCTTGAGATTAGCCACACCGTAATCGCAATAGGCGATGGCCTTCATCGGATTTGCCGGTGCGGCGCTGTACCGAGCGCAGTCGTTAGTCGATCGCCAGTAGGCGACAAACAAAAACAGGAATGCGACGACTAACAGGATGAGAACGATGCGAATCATCCATTTTAGGAGCTTTTTCATAGGCCGGAGGATCGGTTGGAGTTAAGGCGATATTAATTATCTGGATAGAGGTGCGGCCGAGCCAGTCTGCGTTTGGTTTGGCCCGGTCAAGCGAAGTCCTTTGAACAGGAGCCAAAAACTCACGACTAACTCGAATAACGCCATCGGCGTATCGAAGATATAGTCGTTAACGATTTTATTGAATCGCGGGAATATGAGAAAGATGAACGCGCAGAGCACGCACCAGCTGGAGGAAATTACACCGAAGGTCGCGAGCGCTTTCGGAATGTACTTCGATTTGAGCCATAGCCAGGCGCAAACAGTGGCAGCCGATCCAAAGAAAGGCAGGCCTACGTAGTAATCATCGAACGTTCCGCCGATGTTAAGTCGGGCCATCGCCTGCAGTCTTTCAGGCTCAAAAGCTTGAAGGTAACTGGCGTTACTCAAAATCCGCAACGCGCCTAACAGGTTGAGAACGGAAAGAAGCCAGAGCAAAGCAAATACCAGGCGAAAGAGGGCGCCCGCGAGAGCGAGTCCGGGATTAACCGGCTTCAGAATGACATAAAGGGCGATGAGAAGAACGACAACTCCCAGGCTGTAGATCAAAAAGCAAACCACCGTGAGGCGAACCTGGGTCGGGTGCGCGATGAAATTCTGAGCCGTTGCCGCTGCGTTGCCGGCAACAACGAGAGGATTGAGCAACACATAATTGCCGAACACCACAATCGCGAATGTTAGAATTCCGCTCCAACCTGCGATTTTTGCGGCGGTGTGGTGCGAATTATCGATTGGGCTGTGGATCATTTGCTGGAACGCATTACGCGCATGCTAAGCCAGGGCTGCCTCATTCAAGACGGCATCCGACGAAAGTCTGGCCCCCTTGATTAAAAACCAGAGCATGATCGCCATTTCGCCGAACAACGCCGGCTGCAAGTAACCAAACAACGTGTTGTAAGACTGGATATAAAACAGCGCGGTAAAGCTCAGCGCTATCCACCCAAAGCAATTGAGCATGAGCCAAACGCCGATGAGGCGCGGGATGAATCCCGAGCGATAAACGAGCAATCCAAACGGGAACAACCAGAGACCCCACAGGATTTCCGCGATGAATTGTCCATGGTTATACAAGCGCAGAAAAAACATCGCCAGTGCGTCGCGCTGCGGTTTCTCGAACACAACGAGAAAATCGCCACCCCGAAACAGAATCAACGCTGCAATGTCGTTAATGACATTGAGAAAACAGACCGCCGCGGAGACGAGCACCAGGCTTAGCATGAGCAACGCCCAGCCCTTGCTTATGCCACTCAGAAGTCGAAACAGCGCGACGCCCAGACAGATGAAAACCACTTGCCCGATCAGATCACCGACGATCGACAATCGAAACAGCGTCTCGTGCGCGAGAATATTCTCGGCGGTGGCGGCGGCGTTCCCGCGTACAATAAGTTTGCCCGGAACGTAGAGCATGCAAAACGGAGCGACGAAGATCATCGAGAGGTAGATCAATCCGGCGATACGGGCGGCTTTTTTAGTTTCGTTCATGTTGCCCGGTTGATTCATGCTCTCTCGAAGATCAAAGCGGTCCGCGGTAACGACGCATCCGAATTGCAGCGGCGATAAATGCCGCGGCGAATGCGAGCCCTAACCATAAGTCGGGCCGGCTGAAATAAATTGCCGGTGTTGGAACGACCGACTCAATCTGGTGACGGTGGAAGGTGAATGCGTTGGGGGCGAAGCCGCCTATGCGTTTGCCGAGCATCGACGCGAAATGCCAGGTATCGAAGGTGATCTTTTCAAAAAAGATGACTGCGATCGGCGGCAATACCGCCCACAGAAATGTCGCGCGGCGGGCCCAGCCGGAGACGAGCAGGAGCCAGCCATAAATCGGCGCATGCCAGAGCGCGATCGCGATCAGCCCGTACAGCAGCACGAACGATTCGCGGAACAAGTTAAAATTCGCCCATGTTGACCCGGCCATGCCGCTGGAGAACAGCGCCGCAGTGCTCAACAAGAGCATGGTGAAGTGCGTGAAAATCACGATGACGAAAGTCACAACGGGGATTACGAGCAGAGGAACCGTCGCCTTTGAAAGGACGGTAGTTAGGTCGGAGATCGGCAGCGATTTCCAGAAGAGAATGCTGCGATCGCGCCGTTCGCCGTGCAGCGCATCGAGACAATAAAATACGCCGACGATGAATGCGGTGAAGATGAGCATGATAGCGACGATGTTATAGGGTGCCTGGATGGCGGCGCGCTGGCCTGCCTCTCCCAAGGCCATCGCATTGCGCCGCAGGTTTGGCAGCCGATACGAACCGATCAACAGGCCGAAGAGAATGACTCCGGAAACGATCAGCGGCGCAAAGTAGATCGAACGGTTCTCCCATAACTCGCGTTTGACCGACCAATAGAATGGGCGGGACGCAGTTGCGGCATGGGATTGGTTAGGCGATCCGGGCGCGGAACTTAATGTTATGCTCATGTGTTACGGCTTGCTCAGTTCGTCATGACCGCGACGAAAAGGTCGGCAATGCTCGGTGTGCGGACTTCGCCCATCGCAGCGAGCTGGGCGCGGTCGACATTTTCGAAAAGCATGACGCTTCGGCCAAAAACCTGTCGCTCGTGCATCGGTTTGAGCGACCGGGCGCCGGCAACGTGATCCGGATGGAGCATGACTTCGCTGTAGCGCGACTCAAATTCCTCCATGCTGCACTGGAGAACGATGCGGCCATGGTTGATGAACATGAGATCGGTCAGGACATCCTGAACTTCCTCGACTTGATGCGTCGTCACGACGATCGTCCGTTTGCCGTCGAAGTAATCGTTTAGCAAAGAATCGTAAAATTGTTTGCGAAACAGGATGTCGAGACCAAGCGTCGGCTCGTCCAGGACTAACAACTTCGCATCGATCGCCATAACGACCGCGAGATGGAGCTGCGTGACCATTCCCTTCGAGAGTTCGCGGACTTTGCTCTCCAGCTTGATCGTGGTTTTCGCGAGAAAGGTTTCCGCTTTTTTCCGGTTGAATCGCGGATGAATGCCGGCGACGTAATCCAGCAGCTGGGTCACGCGGATCCACCGCGGCAGCACGGCGACGTCCGCAATGAAACAAACCTCGCGCATCAGCTCGTCACGACTGGTCCACGGGTCGCGTCCGAGCACTTTCAACGTTCCTTCGTAGGATGTCAGTCCCAGGATTGCATTCAGTGCGGTGGTTTTGCCGGCTCCGTTAGGCCCGATCAATCCGAGAATCCGGCCCTCTTCGATGCGAAGATCGACATTGTCCAAGGCGACGGTTGTGCCGAACGCTTTGCGAAGACCCTGGGCTTCAATCGTGGCCATCATTTAATGCTTCTCCTTCATTTTGGGGGACAGCCGCCGCGCTGCAGCCGCATCCAGTTCCTTTTGATTCAGGCCTAACCGATCGATTTTTTGGGCGACCCTCGGCCATTCCTGGGCCAAGAATTTTTCGCGCTCTACTTTGAGCACCCGGTCTCGGGCACCGGCTTTCACGAACATTCCCAATCCACGCCGGTTTTCGACCACCTCTTCATCGACCAGTTCCTGATAGGCCTTGAGGACGGTGAGGGGGTTGACGCGGTATTCGGCAGCGACATTGCGGACCGACGGCAACGGGTCGCCTTCCTTTAGGACGCCATCGAGAATCATATGGACGCTTTGGTCGCGCAGTTGCCGGAAAATTGGCTGGCTATCATTCCAGTCACGATTCATTAGCGGGCCTTTGGGGGGCGGAGAACAACCGGGCGAAGAGGAGCTGAGCGATAATGATCAAACTCATATAGTGTTATACATAACTATAACACTATCGCAGCAAGGGCAAGGACTTTTTTGGGATTTTTTTATCCGGGTGCCGGCCGGGGAGATTGCTGATGGAATCGAACCGGCTCAGTGCCGACGCTGCCGGTCCGGCTGAGCCAGCTTGTTCATGCTTTCGAAATTCGCCGGGTAGCTGAACTCAATCTTTTTGCCGGCCTGGTTCACCACAATTTTCCAGCCGGCCAGCTTGTCTTTGTGGTGATCGGAACCGCCATGCATATGGCCTCCGAGATGATATTTGCCAATGTCGATATCGACTTGGTCCGCGAAACGCAACGCCTGCAATTTTTCGGTTCCTTGATAACTCGAATAACTCCCCGTTTCGTTACCCCACCGTTGCACCAGTACGATGTAATCGATGGTGCTCTCCGGCGCGTCCTTCATCGAAACGTTCCTAATCGTCGCCTTGAGCGCCATTTCCTGGTTTACGGGCGTTGAATCCTGGAAAGAGTTGGTCGGCGCATTACCGTCGACCAAAATCTTCGGCACCACTTCCACGCGCAGGCCATCCTTCTCGGCTGCAAACAGCGTCCTGGCGAACAGGACCAGGAAAAAACAAGACCAAGCGGCGATCAGCGAAAGACGTGAGTTCATCTGCCGGGATGAAAACAGTTATCCGTTAGGTAAGCGAGCCTAAAATATCCTTTGTATGAAGAGAACTCGGTGAGAGGCGGTTACGCGCGCGGGCGGGTACGACGTCGAACCGACGCAACCCAGTTCTTCAGCGCCGGTAACGTCATGAAATTGATAATGCGCTCCGCCGGAATCTTTGCTTTCAAGGCAGCGGCCAATCCGAGTTCAATGAACTCGAGCTGCCACGGATGGTGGGCGTCGGTGCCTAACGAAATTCGAACACGCTCGATTCGTGCAATTTTCAGAAGCGAGAGATTCAAGTCCTGCCGGTCCGGATAACAATCGATCTCCACCGCTTTGTCGATCTTGCGGGCCTGGGCGAAGACGCGGGGCCAGTCGGCTTTAAGTCCCAGCCGGTAATTGTAGATGCGGCCGCGCGGATGGCCGAGCACTTGAATGTCGGGGTTGCGAATAGCAGCCAGGTAGCGGGCTGTCTGGTCCTCCTTGGTTCGGAGCTGCGAATGAAACGAGCCCAGAACGATATCGAGCTTTGCCAGGGCCTTGGGGTCCATGTCGCCTTGGCCCCGCGGGTTCAGGTTCATCTCGAGCGAACTGAGGACGGTAACTTTTCGGCCAGCGCGTTTGTTCGCGACATTGATTCGAGCAATTTCGGCCATCTGTTTCTGCAACCGCGGTTCATCGATGCCTCCGGCGATTTTCAATCCCTTGGAATGATCGGTGATGCCTATGTATTCGTAACCGCGTTCTTCAGCGGCGCGTGCCATGTCGCGAATCGTTCCGGAACCATCGCTGTAACGTGTATGCATCTGGAGATCGCCGCGCAGATTGTCGGACCATCCCGGAGTGCGTTTCAGGATTTTGCGGGCGTCCGCGAGCGCCATGAAATCGCTCCGGTCCGCCGAGATTTTCCCGAGAACGGGCGGCTTTTCCAACCATCGCCGAATCTGAGTGGACATAAATGGTCCGACACCGTGAAGCTCGGTAAGGGGTCGATTTTGTACTACGAGATCGGCCGCCTGTTCCGGCCAAAGAAAAGCGCTTCGCGCCGCCCGTCGATAGGCACGAATAAGGATACCGGTTTCCTTTTTTGCCTGACGCGCCAAAAGCTCGGCAATTTGGGCGTTGCCTAACACAAAAGCGTTACGCATGGGCGCGATGCCATGGTCGGGTCTCTTTGAAGCCGGCGACCCGCGGAAACTGCAGCCTAACGGTTAGTATTTATAAATCGTCGCCTTGGTTGAGTCGACGAAGTCTGCGCTTCCCACCGAAAGATTTTCATTCAGGACTTTGCCGAGTTCCTGCGCGAGCACGATGGCGATGGCCCGGGCGTCCCGGGTGTAAACCGGGATTTGGAAGGAGCCGGCGTTGCGATCGTACCCATAAATCACTCCATCGGTCTCCCATACGCAGTAGGCGTGACCGGCCGGGTGATTGTTAAAGCGAACCAAAAGGATTTTGACCCAAAAATTCTTGTCCAGGTCGTGCTGAGTCCGCAGCGCGGCGAGGTAATTGCAGGCGGAAACAACGCAGCCATTGAGAACGACGAGATCGTTCTCGCCCGGCGTTAGGACGACCGGCTGCTGGGGGCGGGCGCTCAGGGTGAAACAGGCGAGGAGGACTGCGAAGACGAAGGCGATCTGGTTAAGACCGCCGTTTTTGAGCAAGCGTTTAAACATTGAATTATGGTATTTATAACATCCCCGGTTCGAATTTGTGAAGCTTATTCTTCGCGTTTTAAACGATTTTCTCGCCCCGGCCGGCCCGTAACCCCGCGGCTTTATCTAATATCGGCGGAGTTGAGAAACCGCCTGCTCCCTGCTATCCATTCACGCCCCCGGAAACCCCTTTCGCCGGCCGTCCCGATACTCCATGAAGAACTCCGTTCCCACAGGCAACGCCCGGCTGGTCGACCGACAGGAGTTACTGACCTGCCCGGAGTGGCGGGACACGCTGGGGGCACATTGCAAAGATCACCGTTATTACGACATCGTTGAGGAGACGATTGACGGGTTCGAGCACCGGTATCTGCTCTTATTAGATAAGGCCGGAAAAATCCGGGCGATTCAGCCTTTGTTCTTTCTCCAGCAAAACCTGGTGGAAGGCGTGCCCGCACTTCGGCCGTTTGTCGAGCGTGTTCGAAAGCGGTTTCCGCGTTTTCTGACCATGCGAACGATGATGGTGGGGTGCGCTGCCGGCGAAGGCCAGATCGGGTCGCGAGCGTCAGGCGATCTGGAATGGACCGCCCGGGCGCTCCACGCCAACCTCATGACTGTTGCCCGGCAGAACAAGGCCTCGCTGATTGTGCTCAAGGATTTCCCGTCGAACTACCGCGATTCGCTGGCGCACTTTTCGGCGAACGGTTATGCGCGCGTACCGAGCATGCCATTGACCCGGCTTGAACTGAAGTTTTCCAATTTCGAGGATTTTCTAGCTTCGTTAGGCAAGATAACGCGCAAAGGCTTGCGCAGAAAATTCCGGAAAGCAGAAAGCGCGGCGAAGATCGACATGGAAGTGGTGGGGGACATCACGCCGTTCATCGATGAGGTTTATCCGCTTTATCTTCAGGTGCATGATCGGTCGCCGTTGAAGTTCGAGACGCTAACGAAGGAATACTTCTGCCGTCTTGGCCGGGAGATGCCGGAGCGGGTGCGTTTCTTTTTATGGCGCCAGGAGGGGAAGATCATCGCTTTCAGTCTGGCATTTGTGCATGACGACACTCTTTACGATGAGTGTCTCGGCATGGATTACCGCGTAGCCCTGGAGCTGTCGCTTTATTTTTACACACTGCGCGATGTGCTTACCTGGGCGATTGAAAATGCCATGAAATATTATTGCAGCACGCCGTTGAATTATGATCCGAAACTCCACCTCGGCTGCCACCTCGTGCCGCTGGATCTTTATGTCCGGCACACCGCTTCGTTCCTGAACCCGATCTTTCGCCGGATGGTCAAACTCCTCGAGCCAACGCGCCACGACCCCGTGCTGCAACAATTTCCAAACGCAGACGAGCTGCTTTGAAGATCGAAGAGAGTGCGCAAAATTCGGCGGTGGCGCTGCCGAACGAATCTGGAGCAGAGGAACAATCACCGGTTAGGCGCTTTTTCGGAAATCCGTGGCTTCAAATCGTAGTCAGCGCGATTCTCGTCACCATTGCAGAGCTTTTTCTGAAAATAGGCGCGCGCAATACGGCGCATCTGAACGAGCACCTCAGTTGGAGCGGAGTGACGGGCTTGGCGTCGATCTGGACGTGGTTTGGGATCGTCTTCATCGTTCTCAGTCTGCTGAGCTGGCTTTCTGTCCTTCGCAACATGCCGTTGTCGATTGCGTTTCCGTTGTCGAACGTTGTGCACGTAACGATTCCACTCAGCTGCTGGATTTTCTTAGGTGAAATCATTTCGGGCCGGCGCTGGCTCGGGATCGCGCTGTTGTTGATCGGCCTGTTTGTCGTGGCGAAGCCGTTTGCCCGGATGGAAGAAACGCTCGAGGACAAATTATGAGTGCGTGGAAATTTCCCCTCATATTTGCCTCGCTCATCACCTTCGCCGCCGGCCAGCTTTTGTTTAAGCGAGCGATGGAAACCTCGCAGCGGCTCGGATTTGGAAAGATGTTCGCGAAATGGTTCGTGCCCGGAGTCGCTTGCATGACCATCTCCTTTTTCCTCACGCTGGGGCTGCTTCAGTACCTGGATTTGAGTTACGTTTACCCTTTCCAGGGTTTAAACGTGATCCTGATCAGCCTGACTGCGGCGTTTTTGCTGAAGGAAAAGATTACGCTTCAACTCGCGCTCGGGGCGCTGCTGATTAGTATCGGCGTGATGCTCGTTTCGGTTAGCTGATTGTCATCCCGAGTCGCGTCAGACGACGCGGACCTCACATACTTAGGTGGGATTACACGAGAAGTATGCGTGCTCACTCGTGAATAGGGGAGGTCCTTCACTTGCGTTCAGGATGAGAGCGTCAGAGCTGGCCAAATTTTCTCAAAAGCGCACATGTTAATCCGTCTGACCGCATCCCCTGACGGCACAGCCAGCTTCGGATGATCGAAATTGGCCGCGAATCGTTGTTTCCAACGCGCATAATGCGGCTCCGAGTACGCGCCGCAAACATCACCGGCGACAATCGGGCAATGTCCGCGCAACGTTTCCAGGGCCCAGACAAGGTCGGCGGTCTCAAATCGGCCGTTCTCCCAGTTCGTGATCGCGTCCTCTTTTCGCAAACAATCCAGATCGATCGTGACGTAAACATTCGCGCGACCAAGTCCCCTAACAAACTCTTCGAACTTCGCGCGCCAGTCTGAGCGCAGGATGGCCCCGCGCCGTGATCGACCTTTTGAAGGCCGATCGTCAGCCCATGGGTGCACTTCGAGCTTTCCCGAACGCTCGGCTCGGCGATTGCCAAAAATCTGTCCCGGCCACCAGCACTCGAAGTTTCCGCAGCCCCAGATGCTCACCTTTTTAATATTCGGCAATTCAAGAGCGCGGTTGATCCACGCGCCGCAAGCCCAACGCGGTGGCGTCACAGCCCAATCGGGATGATTGTCGAGTGACACGAGAACTGTCGGCTCGCTCATCCGACGCAACCAGAGAGCGGTGAGATGGTGAAAATCGCCGGAGCCGAAAAGCAGAAACGCGGGCAATCGCTCCTGAACTTCCCGGAAAAACTCTTCAACCAGGCGCGATGGCGCGGAGAACCGGAGTTGCCGGCCCCACTGCTGGACATCCCGCGACCGCAGTCCTAAAACATCGTTAGGCCACGCGTCATCGAGATTGAGATGCAGTCCAGCCGACAAGACGAAAACTACGGGGTGCGGGAACGAAAGCGGTCGTCGTTCGCTTTAACCAAACGAAGATTTTCCCGGGCCGGCTTGCAATTTGGGTCCAGTCGGAGCGCTTCTTCGTATTCGATCGTCGCTTGTGTCATCTGGCCCTGTCGCGCGTAAACGTTGCCAAGATCGACATGAACTTCGGCGCGATTTGGTTGGAGTCTGGCTGCCTGCTCGTAATGCGTCTTCGCCTGATCGATGTTGCCCTTGGCAAACAACGCCGTTCCGAGGTCGCGATGCGCGTCGGCCAGCTTCGGATCAACCCGCAGGGTCTGTTGAAATTGCGCGATCGCTTCGTCGCTTCGACCGTGCTTATTGAGAAACGAGCCATACGTATAATAGAGCCGGGCGATGTTCGGTTTTAAGCGAACGGAAGCCTCATACTCGTTAGCCGCTTCTTCCGTCCTGCCCACGCGCTCGAGCAAGTAAGCGTGAGCCGATCGCAGTTCCGGATCGCGGGGAGCGAGCTTCAATGCGTTTGCGAAGTGCTGCTGGGCTTCGTCGAACTTCGATTTGGCGATAAGCGTGTTGCCGAGGCCGACCTGGGTTTTCACATCGGAAGAATCCAGTTGCAAAGAGGTGCGGAATTCCGCTTCAGCTTCGTCGTTCCGGCCGTCTGTTTGCAACGCCGAGGCGTAATTATAATGGGCACGAGCGCTCGTCGGCAGCGCGCCAACCACCCAGGACGTGCGCTCGACTTCAGGCGTTCGGCCGCGCACCTGGCCTAACCACATCGCAGTGAGCGGGAGCACAAAAGCGACCGCCCATTTCGAGCCGTGCAACGCCCAGCCCGGCAGCAGGCCTCCCAGTTTGACGTCCGATGTGCCCCCGGCGAGGCCGAGCGATTGGCGCGTCGATTTTTCGCGCACTTTCCAGATGAATCCGTCGTAGTAAAAATGGAGGAGACCGGACGCAGCGACCACGCCGGTTAGAATATTTTTCACGGTCTCAATGCTCATGTGCGACGTGAAATATCCGATCGAGCCGTAGGCAAAAACGAGGCCGACATAGAGACCGATGAGCGAGCCGCTGCGGCGGAATACGAACCGCATGAAACCACCGATGGTGTTGTCTTTTTCGACACGGCTGCGGTTGTAGATCCAGACTAACGAAAGATATTGCGTGTCGTGGAAGACCTCGAACAACGCGATCCCCGCGAGGATGCTGGCGACGCCGTTATTGCAATACCACCAGAAACCGATGCTGGTGACGAGCAGCGCGAGTTTAACCGGGTTTTGCCGCTCTCCCCGCGTCCACATCCAGACGAAATTTGCCAGGAATAAAACGGCGACGCCAATGGCGACGATCCATACGGCTTGCTGGATCCCATGAAGCGTGGCCGCAGAAATCATTGGGCCGCCGCTTTCGTAAAACGCATCGAGCGTGTCGGTCATTCGTTGAGGCGAAAGGAGAACGGCGGCCGCAAACCAGATTCCGCAGGTCGCAAAATCCAGGCGTCGGCTGAGCAAGGCGAACGATCCCATCTTCGCGTCGTAGATCCGGCAAAACCCGTAGGTTTGCATCATGCCATGCCACACGCCCCACAGGAAAACGACCAGCACGATTCCCTTGAGATCCCACCAGTAAAAGCCGACGCAAACGACGAGGAGAAAGATCGGTGCAAGAATGAAACGCCACCGGAACCGTTCGTATAAAGCCCGGTCTCCGTAGGCGCGTATCATTCCCGGGAGGTGATGCCCCATCGCTCCGAAAGCAGCGACGAACACGTAAATATCCTGCGCGCTCCATTTCGCCTGAGCCAGGGCGAACATCGGGACCAGCAAGAGCGGCGTGCCCACGTAAAAGAGCAGGTCGCGCCACCGGTTAAGGATCCACGGATTCCGCTCCGGCAACGTCGCCGGCACGGCCGGAACGGTCTGGGGACGCGAAAATGCGGTGACGTGCTGCATGTGGGGACGCGGGCGGAAACCAGTTTTCCTCAAACTGACGGTAAAATCAATCCCATGGTAACCGGCACGCCGATAGATCGTTGCACGCAGTTGTCCCTTCTTGTGCGAAATGGAAGAGAACAATCATGGAAAAGACCCAGACTCAGGAGTTGAAAGAACACGAAAAGAAGCGCGACATATTTTGTGTTTTCAGCGACGCGTTCCGCATCTTTGCCCGAAAGACGGCCGCCATTCTTGGCAGTGCGTGGGCGTTCATTATCGCATTGCTCATCATCGCGGTTTGGGGAATTACCGGCCCGACCTTTCATTATTCCGACACATGGCAACTGATCATCAATACCGGCACCACGATCGTGACATTTTTGATGGTGTTCCTGATTCAGAACACTCAGAACCGCGACGCCAAGGCGATGCATCTGAAGTTGGACGAAATCATTCGCGCGCTGAAAAGAGCGCGGAATGAACTCGTCGACCTTGAAGATTTATCCGACGAGGAATTAAACAGGCTGGAAGGACAATTCAGAGATTTGCGCAAGAAGGCCGAAACTGATGGGCCGAACATGCGTCACCGCACACCGCCCGAGGATATCGAAGCCCATCGTTAGGCCGGAAGTTGTTTTCTTGTAAACACCAATGTTGGGCGATCTGCGACTCAAGATGTCGACTAATCGTTGCCTTGATTTTGATCGCCGTGGTGGTGATGGTGCTTGTGGTTCTCCTTAGTCCGTCCGCTCGGTTGTTGTTCCTTGTTAGTCCCGTTAGCTGTCGTCGAGGACGGATTTGATGTCGAGTTTGTGTTTGACTTGTTAACGTCCAAATAGAGCCAGCCCGAAGGCTGCTTTTCGGCGCCGGTCGACGAAGATTTGTCCGCGCGTTCGGCGGCGTAGGCAGCCTTTCGCGCCGCCTTTTTTTGCTCATGGCTGATCTTGTGACCTTTGGTCCAATGCCTATCTTTTCCGGAGGACTGATTCGACGTCGACGTCTCTCCCGTTTTACCGCTGCTTTGAGCAGTGTTGTTTATGTCAAAAAGGGTCGACGAGCTCGACTTTGTGTTTGCCGAATTCTGATCCTCAGTCTGGTTAATTTTCCCTCCACTGCCGTGCGAGCCCTCCCCTACAGAAGTGTCAATTTTCCCTCCGCTGCCGTGAGAGCCGTTGCCAACTCCACTGCCTTGAGCGCCATTGGTAATGTCGTAGGGATTCGTCGAGCTCGACTTTGTTTTTGTCTTTTCGTGCTGCTGCTGCTTCCGGTGGTGCTTACCTCCATGTTTGGTCGAATGCTGATCTTCTGTCTGGTTAGGCGCATTTGATAGTTCAACTTCGAGATAGGGTAAGAGTAGCGTCGGTGCTGGCGTGTCTTCGATCGTCCCAATCTCCGCCACCGAGATCCCCGCGACTCCGAGCAGCAGCGCTATGGTTAAGCTACCAATATAATATCTTGTGTTCATAGGTTAGATCCGCGAGCAGCGCGGCGAATAATTGTTAGACTTTGTTCTTCTTTCGTAATCTCAATCCGTCGTCAGCGATCCCATTTTTACGACTACTCTGGCCGCGCCGATATGGTCACTTTTGTTTTCATATGTTTGGTTTCTGAAACGTTTCCTTGGTTTCAAGATGTCGATCTAATCGTTGTCGCTGCCCTGGTTCTGGTCGTCATTGTCGTGGTGGTGATGATGATGCTTTTTGTTTTTCTTTTTCTTGTGCTTCCCGTGGCGGTCGTCTGATTCGTTTGAAGAAGAGTCCTCCGCTTGTGCGCTCGGCGTCGGGGTCGGCGTGCCCAGTTGAAGCCCGTTTATAAAACCCCTTGACTGGTTCGGACTACCCTTGGAAGTCGGCTTTGCCCCTTCGCGGCGTTTCTTCTCAAGCCACTCGTCCGCAGCCTCATTAATCGATTTTTCCTTAACAGGCGCCCCAGGCGCCGCATCCGCGCACACCATGTGGGTTTCGCTGTACCAATTTACCTTTACCGAAGGCGACGCCTGGTTGTAACCGGTTCCCTCGATCCTGCCGGAAGGCCCTATCGTGCCGTTATACACGCCAGTGGTGTTGTTGCTCCAATGAATGATCACGGCGAAGCGATTGCCTTTCACCGAACCGTCGACCTCGCCGCTGATCTGCCGGAGCTCGGTGCTGCCGAAGCTCCCCCCGCCGACATTGAACGGCAAGATCTTGTCACCTTTTTTAGGTGGCAACGGGAGCGTCGCCGTTCCCGTGACCACAGTTCCGTTTTGGTGCAGGTTCATATCCACAGCGGTTGGGCCTTGCTTAAACCGCCACCCGTGACCGACGCTCCATTGCTGGCACTGAGCTTTCGCCGGAGGAGCCGAGAGGGCGAAAATGCATGTGAACAAGAACCCACCAATCGTTAGTGCAAACCACTCGCGACGGATCGAATTGTTTTGTGTTCGGTCGCTGCGGTACCCTGACCGCGCCGGCATGATTGACTGAATTTGGGTTTTCATATTGATCGTTAGGTCATTCGTTAGGCGTTAGCGTTCCAGGTTCAACGTGTCGATCTGTCCATTTTCTGCCGGTCTCTGTGTCGTTCTACGAGGTTGTTAGTTTGCCTCCGCGCATTTCATTTTTTCTACGCTGGACCACTGTTGCTTAGAGCCGGGCTGACCCTCATACATCACAGTCCCGGACAGTGCGCCATCAGGGCGGATAGTACCGACATAGCGTCTTACCAGCTTGATAGCAGGCGCATAGCGTATTGGCTTTCTAGTGACCGTGACCTTCAGGGTGAAGGCATTGCCTGTGATGTTGCCACTTATCGCCCCTGTAACAGGGCGAGTAATTTCGTTCCCTGTTAGTGTTCCTGTTCCAGTGAGATTCGCGCTGTCCTGTTGCCAGTTGCCCTTTTGCAGGTCGACCTCAAAATTTACCCCGTCAGCGTGTCGAATCGTCCACGTTCCGCTCACATCCCATCGCTTGCACTGCGCTTGCGCCGGAGAAGGCAATAATGCGCAGACTGAGATGAACAAGATTCCGGGAAGTCCGAGGGCAAACCACCTGCCCGGGATTGAATCATTGAATGACCGGTGGGCGGTTTGGATTACTGGCGCTGACAGGGTTGATTTTGTTTTCATGTGTTCGTTAGGCGTTAGCATTTTGCCCGGGTTCAAAGAACGAACTAGTCGTTTCCCTGATCCTCATCGTTGTCCTGTGCTTTTCAGCGTGGTCGTCCTTGTAATTCTTCGTGACCTTGGAAGTATGCGAGGTCTGCGTCTGCTGGGCGTCAGATTTTGGCGCATCAAAATCTACCGAGTATCTCCCCTGAGCATCGCCCGCGGTCTTGTTCCATTGCTCTGAGGTCGACTTCATAGAGGAGGTCGAAGTTTTTTTCCCAACCTTTTTCGCCTTGGACCCCGGACTCGGACTCGATGTTGAAGAAGTTTTGAGCACATCCGAAAGGGAGATCGGATCGGCGTCCGCCGCAGCCAAAGTCCAGGCGGCGCCGAACAGCAGTGCCATCGTCAATCCGGCTATGAGTGAGGTTCTTGTTTGCATCGGTTTTGGGTTCTAAAACGGAATTGGGCTTTACCCGTCAACGCGCAGTCGGACGGCAAATCACGCCATTTTTTTGTTACTTTTTACCTAACCGGTGTGTCATGATCGGGGCTCCCCGGTGAAATCGTCTGACCCAGAATCTGGAGCCTTCGAACAAGAGGCCGACGCGACAATGCCGGACAGGGGAGAGGTAACCCGCTGGCTAATCGCAGGCAGCGCGGGCGATACTCACGCGCTGGAGTCCCTGCTGCCGCTGGTCTATGCAGAGTTGCATCGTCAGGCCGTCGGTTTTTTTCGCCGGGAACGCGCCGGACACACGCTGCAACCCACCGCGCTGGTGAACGAGGTTTATCTACGCCTCATCAATCAACAGGAAGTGAGCTGGCAGAATCGGGCGCAATTCTTCGGCATCGCCGCCCAAATGATGCGGCGGATTCTGGTGAGTCACGCCCGCGGGCGGGAAGCGAAGAAGCGGGGCGGCGCCGCCCCGCATATTGCTCTGGAGGAAGAACTGGCTACCCCTTCCGAACGCGACCCGAGTCTCCTCGCGCTCGACGACGCGTTAACGAGGCTGGAAACCGTCGATCCGGAAAAAAGTCGAATGGTCGAGCTGCGTTTCTTTAGCGGACTGTCGGTGGAGGAGACGGCCGAGGTCATGGGCGTTTCGCCGCGCACGATCGATCGACAATGGCAGACGGCGAAGGCGTGGTTGTATCGAGAAATGAGCAACGCGGCGTGATCTCCGAACGTTGGAAGCAAGCCGAGACGCTTTTTGAGGAAGCTCTGGAGATCGGCGCGGACGAACGATCGCAATTTGTCGACGAAATCAGCGACACGGAACTCCGCAGCGAAGTAGAGTCATTGCTTCGCGCCCACGACGAGGCCGGCGCCTTTCTCGATGAACCGGAGCGCTTCTTTTCCGGCGAGAGTCTAAGAGAAGACGCGTTCTCGCCCGGCCAAGTCATCGATCGCTACCGCATCATCCGGGAAATTGGACGGGGCGGAATGGGCGCAGTCTTTCTGGCCGAGCGCGCGGACGATCAATATCAAAAGCAAGTCGCCATTAAACTGATCAAGCGCGGCACCGACACCGATTCTGTCCTGCGCCAATTTCGCAAGGAGCGACAGATTCTTGCTTCGCTCGAACATCCCAACATCGCGCGCCTGCTCGATGGCGGAACGACCGACGACGGACTGCCCTATTTCGTGATGGAGCATATCGACGGGCTTCCCATCGACGAGTATTGCAACACGCATGCGCTCTCCGTTGTCGAACGGTTGAAACTTTTCCGCGAAGTCTGCGCGGCTGTTTCCCACGCCCATCGTCATCTCGTTATTCACCGAGACATCAAGCGCTCGAACATTTTGATCACGGCCGAAGGCGTGCCGAAACTGCTCGACTTCGGGATTGCAAAAATTCTGCAGCAAAGTGACGAGCAGCCCCAGGTCACGATGACGGCCGTCCGTCCGATGACACCGGAGTATGCCAGCCCGGAACAGATGCTGGGTCAGCCGGTCACCACTGCGAGTGATGTGTATTCCCTTGGTGTCGTGCTGTACGAATTACTTTGCGGACGTTCGCCTTACCAATTCACCAGCCAATCGCCGCACGAAATGATGCGTGTGATCAACGACACCGAGCCGAAGAAACCGAGCACCGCAATCGCTGGTGACGGAAATCCAAAATTGTTGCGCGGCGACTTGGACAACATCGTGTTGATGGCACTGCGCAAGGAGCCGGCGCGGCGCTATCAATCGGTCGAGCAATTATCCGAAGATATCCGGCGTCATCTCGAGGCGCGCCCCGTTCTGGCGCGCAAGGATACTGTCGGTTATCGCGCCGCAAAATTCGTTAGGCGAAATAAGGCGGCACTGGCCGTTGCCGCGCTTGTCTTAATGATGCTGATCGGCGGTATTATCGCGACGAGCTGGCAGGCTCACGTTGCCACGCGTGAGAAGGCCCGCGCCGAAAGGCGTTTCAATGACGTACGTAAGTTGGCCAATAGCGTTCTGTTCGATTACCACGACGCAATCAAGAACCTGCCCGGCGCAACCAAAGTGCGGGAGCGGTTGGTCAAGGATGGCCTGAACTACCTCGATAGTCTTGCGGGCGAAGCGCACGACGACCCCGCCTTGCAGCGCGAGCTCGCAGCCGCCTACGAGAGAGTAGGCGACGTGCGCGGAGGAGAATCGAGCGGAAGCCTGGGCGACATAACCGGAGCGCGGGAGAGTTTTACAAAAGCGCTAACCATCCGCGAGGCGCTGGTCGCGGTTAACTCCGATGACATTCAGGCCCGGCGCGACCTCGCGCGGAGCCACCAAAAAATAGGCCGGCTGCAACATATGGAGGATGCGAGCAGTGGCGTCGATCATCTTCAGAAAGCGCTGGCTCTCTACCTCGACCTGACGCGGGAACAGCCCGCTAATGAAGAGTTCCAGCTGGAGCTTGCCAGCGCCCGCAATCGGCTCGGACAAGTGTTGAGCAACCATTCCAATTTCGCCGGCGCGCTTGAACAACATCGCGCAGCGTTCGCCTCCTGTGAAATGCTTGCCGCAAGCAATCCGCGCGACCCAAAGTATCTTCGCGAACTCTGGGCCAGTCAGGACCTGATCGGCTATGCTTTGAGCTTACAAAACGACACCCCCGGCGCGCTCGAAGCTAATCGCAAGACGCTCGCGTTGGGGGAAGCGTTGGTCGCGGCCGATCCGATAAACGCGGACTACCAGCGCTGCCTGATGCTGAGCTATCAGCATGGTGGCAATTACCGCATCCGGACCGACAAACGCGGCGCGCTGGAGCAATTCCGCAAGGCGGCGGCGCTCCAGGAGCAGATACTCGCATCGGATCCAGCCAACGCGTTAATCCGCAAGGACCTCGGCGGAGCGCATAAGAGGATTGCCGAGCAGCTGGTGAACCTGGAGGATTATGGACAGGCTCTCCCGCATTTTCGGAGGGCAGTGGAGATTTTCCAAAAGGTGGTCGCAGACGCTCCGACGGATTTAGTCACACAATTTGCAGTCGCTACCTGTCGCGCTGGCGTGGCCCTAACACAGGCGTGGCAGGGCGAGCTTACTCCCGCGCTTGAAGAATGTCGCAAGGCGAAGGTTCTTCTCCAGGAAATTACCGGAGACAAGACCGCGCATATTGGGCGAGCGCAGGCTTATACTTTTCTGGGCTATGCCTATCAAGCGCTGGCCGCTTCTCCGAAAGCATCCGCCAATGACAAAAGGGACTACACGAGCGCGGAGCGCGACATGTTTCGGAAGTCCGCAGATGTCCTGGACGCGTTACGGATCAATAATCGAGGCACCCTGGGCTCGAACGAGGTTTGGGCAAAGGAAATCGCCGACGAGATCGCCAAATGCGACGCGGCGTTGGCGAAACCTTAGGCTTTGCGCGCGTCGCCGGTGCGGATAAATCTCTTGCCGCTCGGGCAAAGATCAAACACTTCGCAATTCGGGCAGTCCGGTTTCCGCGCGTAACAGCGACGCCGTCCGTGCCAGATCAGCCAGTGACTCCAGATCGCCCAAAATTGTTGCGGCACGAGCTTGATCAGATCCTGCTCAATTTTTTCGGGATCTTTTTGTTTCGTTAGGCCGAGTCGCTGTGATAAACGGATCACGTGGGTGTCGACCACGATTCCTTCGTTTTTGTTAAACGCGTTGCCGAGGACAACGTTAGCAGTCTTGCGCCCGACGCCGGGAAGTTCGCGAAGCTCTTCCATTGTGGATGGGACTGTGCCACCGAATTTCCCCGCAATCGCCGAAGTCGCGCCGCGAATGCTCTTCGCTTTACTGTTGAAGAAACCGGTCGATTTAATCGCGTTCTCGAGTTCGCCGGGTGGCGCCTTGGCATAATCTTTTGCCGCCGGATATTTTTTGAAAAGTGCCGGCGTAACCATGTTTACGCGTTTGTCGGTGCATTGCGCGGACAGAATAGTCGCAATCAGCAGCTGTAGCGGGTTTTTGAAATCCAACTCGCAGTGCGCGTCCGGATAGACTTTCGGAAATGCTTCCACCAATTTCGCTGCCCGCTCGCGCGCCGTCATTTGTCGGGAGAAATCGAAAATACTTCGCTCAATTTTCCATGCCGAATTTTCTCCGCGATGACTTTTCCGCGACGGAGAATATGACGTGCCCAGGCGAATTCACTTGCGAGAATGAGGAGACCAAGAGGAATGACGATGAATGCGGGTCCGGGCAGGACGAGTAGCGCAACTCCGATCAGGACAATGGTTCCGCCGATGATCGCCGCGAAAATCTTTCGAACGGTTCGCGGAGTTTGCTGATACAGCGACAGCAGGATCTTTCGCACTCATTTCTGTACGTCGCGGGGCGAATCGCGCAAGGCATCTGTAGGGGAAGCCGCCTGCTTCCCCTGGGACGCTAGCAGCGTCCCCTACAATTCCGCAAATTGTGACAGCTTCTGTTCCAGCTGCGGAGGAACGTGCGCCACGATGATGGCATCGTCCCCGTCGTAACGAAGTTCCAGAACATGTCCCACGCGATGAATCTCGGCGATCAACGCGGATTCCTTGGACGGAATACGGAATCGCGAACGCAATCGCCATGAGCTCAGCGTGTCTTGCAGAGCCTGCACCAATCCGGCCACATTTTCGCCGGTCCGCGCCGAGATCGCCACGCTGCCGGGAAACCGTTTCACGTAGGACTCAATCAAATCAGGGTTAGGCAACTTGTCGATCTTGTTGAAGACAATGAGCGTCTGCTTCCCGAAAGCATCCAGCTCCTTCACCACGTTATCGACCGCCTCCATCTGCTCGTCCACGCGAGGATGGCTGAGATCGACAACGTGAATCAGCAGATCGGCTTCGTGGACTTCCTCCAGCGTTGCCTTGAACGATTCGATCAGGGTATGCGGCAGCTTGCGCAAAAAACCGACCGTGTCGGTGAGCAGCATCCGCTGTTTGTTAGGCAAAACGAAACTTCGCGTCGTCGGATCGAGCGTGGCGAACAGCTTGTTTTCAGCAACGACGTCGGCGCCGGTGAGAAGATTCAGCAGGGTGGATTTGCCGGCATTTGTGTAACCGATTACCGATGCAACCGGCCACTGATGACGTTTGCGTCCCTCGCGCTGCACCGCGCGCGTCTTGCGAACGGATTCGAGTTCGCGCTCGAGCCGGGCGATTCGTTCCTGGACCCGGCGACGGTCTACTTCCAGCTGGGTTTCACCGGGGCCTCGCGTCCCGATGCCGCCCGTCTGCCGGGAAAGGTGATTCCACATTCTCGTTAGGCGCGGCAGCAAATATTGCAGCTGGGCCAGCTCGATTTGCAAACGGCCTTCGCGGCTTCGCGCCCGCTGGGCGAAAATGTCGAGGATGAGCTGGGTTCGATCGAGAACTTTCCGGGAAAGCAGGGTTTCGAGGTTGCGTCCCTGCGCGGGCGAAAGCTCGTCATCGAAGATCACCGAGGTGATCTGTCGATCTTGCAGGGAATCCTTGATCAATTCGGCTTTGCCCTTGCCGATATAATAAGGCGCAGTGGGTCGATCCAGTTTCTGCGTTACGGTATCGACCACTTCCGCGCCGGCGGAGTTAGCCAGCTCTTTCAGTTCGTCGAGTGAATCCTTGAGGTCCCATTTGGAGACGCCAGCGTGTTCGAGGCCGACGAGGACTGCGCGCTCCTGAGTTTTCTTCGGACGGGTCTGGATCATCCCTGCGCGGCTAACGAACGCTGTGCCCAATACGAGATCCATCTCACAGCTTCGTTGTGGCTAAAAAGCGAAATGTTCAGCGGTTCGAAGTTAGTTTGGTTGCGAAACCAGGTCAACTGCCTCTTGGCATATTGCCGGGTCTGCTTTTGAATGTCGGCGATGCATTCCGGTTTCGGCATTTTGCCCTCGAGATGGGCACGGATAGACCGGATGCCGATCATTTTGTCGGCTGTGGAGCTCATCGGCCCGGAATTACGGACCTCGTCGATTGCGCCCCTGGAAAACATCTGTTCCACCCTGTCATTGATTCGCTGGTAGAGCTCTTCGCGGTCGCGAAAAACGAATACGCCGGCAGGCTGCACTTCCGACGTCTTCCAATCGCTTGTTAGGCCATGGGTCAGCGCCTTGATGTAAAGGCCGCTTCCGCCGGAGACGATTGCCGGCCTGCCGCGGAAATGGATTTCCTCGATTGCGCCATTCGCGGCCTGGCGAAACTTTTCCGCGTTCATTTCCTCGCTGATTGAAATCGTGCCGATCAGGTGATGAGGGACCCGGGCCAGCGTCGTCGTGTCCGGCTTGGCACTGAGGATTGGAAATCCTTCGTAGATTTGGAATGCGTCGCCGTTAACGACTTCGGCACCGATCTGTGAAGCGACATCCGCCGCAAGACCCGATTTTCCAGTGGCGGTGGGGCCGACGATGAAGAAAACGCCGGTCATTAGAAAAAGAAAACGCCGAACATCGAACACCCAACACCGAACGCCGAACGCAGGGCTGTGAATTCGATGTTCGATGTTCGGTGTTCAGTGTTCGATGTTTGCAGAATCATTAAACAAAACGGGAGACGCCGCTCTCGCATGCGTCTCCCGGTAAAACTGCGGATGTCTTCGGTTATTCGCGCGGCTGATGCTCGCTTGTCTTGGCTCCGCTAACGACGAGCTTACGGCCAAGGAATTCCTTGTCGTGCAGCTCAGACACGGCGCGCTTGGCTTCGTCGACTGTTTGCATCTGCACAAAGGCGAACCCTTTCGAGCGCTGGTTGTGCTTATAGCTGACCACCTCTGCGTTCTGGACGTGGCCAACGCCGTTGAACAGGTCGAACAGATCGCTTTCAGTAGCGTCGAAGGACAAATTGCCGACGTAGAGACGCGGCGACGTTACTTCAACCGACTCCGGTTTGCGCTGGGGCCGGGGCTGTTGCGATTGAGGTGGGTGCTCTTGTTTTTGATTCTGATGCGAACCGTTACGTGATGGCGCTGTGGGTTTGCGCTCGCCATTTCCAAAAAGCGACCCGAAAAGCCGCTGCCAGAAGGATGTCTTTTTCGGAGCGCGTTGCGCCGCGGGCTGTTGGTGCCGCTGCCGACGATCGCCACCCCGACGTCGGGACCCGCCTCGCGACCGGCGCGAGCGTCTCCCGGGATATTGAGAGTTCATGTTGATTTTCTATGGTTATCCAAACGTTCAATGGACGGAGCGCATTTGAGGATGCACGGTCCGGGGCAAAGCTGGCATTCCGCGCTGCTACCGGAAACTCCGTCGCTCCAAGTCGGGAAGTAGCTTGTCTCGAAGCGCGAACGCCGTTGAGCCAACGAAACGGTGAAGATGCAAAAAAAGGCATCATAATTTCAGGCCTGGATCGTCGTCTGGAAGCAAACGGAATCGATAAAGATTCCCGACTTGTGGCGGGACTATCAGCCCTATTTATGGAAATTGCAAGGGGCGCGTTTTTGCCCCGCTCTTCCCCTTCCTTTTCCTCTTAATCCTAATCCGGGACAGACAGAAGAAGGAGAGGAAGAGCAAAGGGAGGGCTTGTCATCCTGAGCTTGTCGAAGGATCTCGCCTATACCTCATCGGTCACACTGACCAGCTAGTGGGCCGCAGGCTGATTTGGTGAGGTCCCTCACCGTCTTTGCGGTTCGCGATGACATACAGCTATTTGGTGAATCGATCCCGAATGGAATAGGCGCGTGATTTAAGATACTCCTTCGCGCGTTCCCCCCTAACCGGCATGATCCAATTGCGCAATGATTTCTCACCCAACCGCAGCTCGTAGCCGAACTCCGGCATCAAATCGCCACAGTGCCATTCCACCCAGCCGATTTCTTCCTTCGATAGATCGCGTTCCCAGCGGGTGGATGGCTCGGCGCTGATTTTTGTGAAGCTGCCGCTGGCCGCCGAATTGCCCGACCACGTTTCGCCAATTTTTGTGGGCGTTAACACCACCTCCGGCTGATAGGCGATTTCCAGAAAATCGCACACACGTTTCATTTCCGTGGCCGGATCGTTAACGAGTTGCTCGTATCGGACAACACACCCGGGGATTTCTCCGCGCTCCGATTGTTTCGCGAGTTTTGCGGCGACTCGCCAATGGGCAATCACGTAATAGGCCGAAAATCGGTTCGTCCGGCGCCGTTTTTCGAGCGCGATTTGCGCGGCCAGGATCGCCCGTGGATCGCGCAGCGTTATCAAGAACTTCGCATGGGGAAAACGTTGCCGGATTGCGCCGATGCAATTGCGATTAGCCGGGGTTTTTTCCACCCAGCGCCTGATGTCGTTATGGGAAATCCCGAGAACGCGTGCGTACGACTCAATTAACAGCACCAGCAGATCGCGCTCCGAATTTTTGGGATCGAACGCCGCCTGTTCGAAGTGTTCGCGAAACTTCTGCTGCGGGAAACTGCTGTAATTGTGTTTTCCCGGGCGCGGCGGTGCGCCGAACAGGATCTTGGCAAACGAGTGTTTCGTTAGGTAATCGACTTGCGCCCGACGTCCGGCGTTGCCGTATTTTGTCAGCACCGTTGGGAAATAGGCGGTTTCAAGCGGAAACACGAGCAGCTCAGGATGGCCGTCGAGCAATGACACAAGCAACGTGGTCCCCGATTTCGCCTGGCCGGCAATGAAACAGGCTCGCTGATCAAAGGGGAGATCGGACATGAGCCTAACTTAGCCCCCTTTCTGTCATCCGGAGTTTGTCGAAAGATCTCATGCTTCTTTCTGGCACGCTAAGTTGTTCACAAGTTTGAGATCCTTCGACAGGCTCAGGATGACAAGAAAGGAGCCACGCTCACCGTTGCGTCTGCGTTGACCGAAACCACTCCACAAACTTCGGCAATCCATCCTCAAATCTAGTTTTCGGATTGTAGCCTAACAATTTCCCGGCCTTGGAAATGTCGGCGCAAGTCAGCGGGACGTCGCCTGGTTGTTCCGGTAACTGATTAATCTTCGCCTTTTTCCCCAGTGCTTTCTCGATCGCGGCGATCAGTTGCCGCAGCTCAATGGTCTGGTTTTCGCCCACGTTAAAGATGTCGAACAGCGGTCCTTTGTATTCGACGGCAGCCAGCGTTCCCTGGATGATGTCGTCGACATAAGTGTAATCGCGGCGGGTCGTGCCGTCGCCGAACTGGTCGATCGGCTGCCCGGCATCGATTTTCCGCGTGAACTGGTGAATGGCCAGATCCGGGCGCTGGCGCGGTCCGTAAACGGTAAAATAGCGGAGCGCGACGATGCGCATCTTATAAAGATGCGAGAATGTGGAGCACAGAAACTCCGCGGCGATCTTGGTCGCAGCGTAGGGGCTGATCGTCTGGGTGAGATGTTGATCCTCCGAGAAGGGGACGGTTTTGCAGACGCCGTAAACGGACGAACTCGAGGCAAAAACGAATCGTTCGACGCCGGTCACACGGGCGGCATCGAGCAGATGCAGGGTTCCGTTGACATTCGTGTCGTAGTAAAGCTGCGCATTCTGAATCGACGGCCGGACGCCGGCTCGCGCCGCCAGATGCACGACGGTGTCGAACTTATCTCCGTGAAAGACGTTTCGCACCGCGTTGTTTTCCCGAAGATCGACATGATGGATGGCGACATCTTTCACGAAACCGGAGATGTTCGTCTCCTTGATTCGGGGATCGTAAAAATCGTTGAAGTCGTCGAGAATCGAAACTTCATGTCCCGCCGCCAGCAGTTTTTCGACGAGGTGCGACCCGATAAAGCCAGCACCGCCGGTGACGAGGATTTTCATGAACGACGAATTAACACGAATGGACGCAAATGGATAGCCGGGACGTTGGAGGATTGGAGTAAAGGAGTAGTGGAGTAATGGACTCAGAACCAGGCACTACTCCCTCACTCCAGCACTCGATCACGTCGCTAAAGGTCATACTGCTTTGCCTGATCGTGTTTGTTGTTTCGTGCCTGGCCGCAGTGGCATGGAGGCTCTGGCCTGAACTGACATGGCCGGCGCAACTCGATCCGGCGTTTCAATTGCCGTCACCGCTGGAGCTCGCTTCGTTGCCGACTGCGACGCGTTTTGATTTCCCGTTAGGCAGCGAAGGCGGCGCGCTCACCTATAATGCGCAGCCTTTTACGAGTAATCGGCACCTCGGCGACGATCTGAACGGGATTGGCGGGGAAAACAGCGACCTGGGAGATCCGATTTACGCGGTCGCGGACGGTCGGATTTTGCTGGCGCGCGAGGCCGGGCCCGGCTGGGGTAACGTGATCATTGTGATGCACGCTTATCTCGAAAACGGCGGACGAAAATATGTGCAGTCCTATTACGGTCACGTGGAAAAGATACTGGTTAGCCCTAACGAAGAGGTTCGCCGCGGGCAGCAGATCGCGACCGTCGGGACAGCCGAAGGCCGCTACCTGGCTCATTTGCACTTTGAAATGCGCGAGTTCATGACGCCGTTTATCGGGCCGGGATATCGGCAGGATACGCGAGGATGGTTAAACCCAAGTGAGTTTATCAAGGCGCATCGTGGAGCGCCTGCGGACGATGTGGGAAGGAAACCAGTGGAAAACATCGAACGCTGAACGCCCAACACCGAATATCAAAAATCAGAGGCTTGGATTTGCGATCAGCACGTAAACCCAGTTCAATGCGAACAGCCCGAGAAAAGCGTAACGAGAAAATCGCCTCTCTACCGCGCTCAATGACCCGATTCGTAATCGCGGCTTTCGCAAAATCAGCACGGCAAGCGCGTACGCGTTAAAAATCGACAGGCCGCAGTAGAAAACGAACGCGAGAGGATTCCATTTTAATGCGGTAAAGAATTGTCCGTGGAAAAAGGCCATGGCGGAGCGCGTGGCACCGCAGGTGGCGCAGGGGTGGCCGGTGATCGCGTGAAAAAGGCAAATGGGCCAGGGCAGATGCAGGGCCAGCCAACTCGCGGCAAGGCCGAGGCCGCCTAACGAAACAGCCAGCGTGAGCAATTCGAGATCGATTTCGCCTGGCTCGAGCTGGCGCCTAACGCATCTCACTGTGAGTGATGCCTGAGGCCTTCGAGGAAGGCGTTGCCGCCAAACAAAACCACGTAGACCACCCAGAACGCGATGGCCAGGTATCCGATGATGAGCCCGGCGGTCGCCATACCTTTTCCCTGCAGACCCGGATCTTTCTTGAGCTTTCCGAGCGCGAGATGCCCGCAGATGACGGCAGGGATCCCAAGAACAAATCCACAACACACCAGGCCGAGAATTCCAAGGACCAAGGACCAAATCGCCAGCGGTTCCGTCTTGGCTGAAGCTGGAACGGGCTGCGCAATCATCGTCGCTTCACCAATGGGCGCAGGCGGCACCGGCGGCGTGATCGTCGCGCCGGCCGCGGGCTGGACGTCGGCGAATTCGGCAAATTGCGAGAGCGGTTGCCACGCAGCCATTCCTTCCTTCCAGGCGAGATCGGTCCCTTGAAAACGTCCGCTCCCAAGGCTGTCGCGAACCTCCTGGTCCGAGAACGTTCCAAGGGTGGTACCGGCGCGATTTACGTGGATGGTAGCCATAGTAGTCGCGTTTTAATGAGCGAAACCGGCAAAGTCAATGCGCGGGTGGAAATGTAGCCGCCGCCCTGCGGGCGGTCTTCTTCCTACGGGACATTGCTCATCGGGACGGGCCACAGGCCCGTGACTACAAATCAATCGAAGCGATTTGGCTTCGGTTCTTCCGGTTTATCCAGCGCTCGCCAGAAATACCATGCCGCGACGGAACGATAAGGGCGCCATTTCTCGCCGTGCTTTAACATCTGTTTGGGGGTTGGCAGCTTTCGCTTGTTGAATGTTTTGGCGAATCCTTTCTGGACGCCATAATCGGTAACCGGCCAGACATCCGGTCTTCCCAGGTCGAATAGCAACAGCATTTCCACCGTCCAGCGCCCGATGCCGCGCACTTTCGTTAGGCGCTCGACGATCTCTTCATCGGTCATTTTCGCCAGGGCGCGCGCGGTCGGCACGGTTCCATCAATCGTTTTCGCGGCCAGGTCTTTGAGCGCGGCGACTTTGCTTCCAGAGAGGCCTGCCGCCCGAAGTTTTTGATCCGGCGTCTTAACGACGAGTTTCGGATCCAGAAATTTTTTCTTCGGATAGAGCGCGCGCACTCGTCCCCAGATCGTTGCCGCCGCTTTCCCGCTCAATTGCTGATACGCGATCGATTCGGCAAGCGCGTCGAAAGGCCGGATCGACAACGCCGGCGTGACGTCGTAGCGGCGCGAACGGCGGATCAGATCCGCCATGCGGCGATCGGATTTCGAAAGATGCCTGTGGGCGTGTTCGTGAGCCACGGGAGGCGATTACGCTAAATGACGAAGCTCGAATGTCTAATGACGAAGAGGCTTCAAAATCCCAAAGCTTGAAACCTCATGACTGCTTAAAGCAGTCATGATCGCTTCGCCCGGTCCAGTTTCGGCATTCCTTCGTCATTCGTCATTTGAGCTTCGTCATTATCCTTGCCCGAGTTGGGCTTTTGCGTTTCGTGAATCTCATGGCTTCGCAAACGCAACTCACGTGGTACGGACACGCCGCCTTCAAGATCGCCACGCCGGCGGGCAACATATTGCTCGTCGATCCTTGGCTAACGAATCCCAGTTTCGACAAGGGAAAGGACGAACTGGCGGCGCTCAAGCGCGTCGACGCAATCCTGCTCACGCATGGGCACGGCGATCATGTCGGTGACGCAGTCGAGATCGGCAAACGAACCGAGGCGAAACTCGTTTCGAATTACGACCTCGCAGAGGCCATGAAGATCATCGGATATCCGGCCGAACAGGCGGACAACGACACCACCGGGCACATCGGCGGACAAATCGAAATTCTGGATGGCGACGTGAAGGTTGAATTCGCGCCGGCGTGGCACGGTTCCGGTGCCGTGAAAGACGACAAATCGCCACCGATTTATGCCGGCACCCCGACCGGCCTCGTCATCTCGATCAAGAACGGCCCGACGATCTATCACACCGGCGATACTGCATTCTTTTCCGACATCGCGCGCGTGGCCGATTACAACAAGATCGACATCATGCTGGTTTGCATCGGGGACCATTTTACCATGGGGCCGGTTCGCGCGGCGGACGCGGTGAAAGCGGTAAATCCAGGAACGGTGATTCCAATCCATTACGGAACGTTCCCGGTGTTGACGGGGACACCGGAGGATTTTTCGCGCGAGCTCAAAAAGCGCGACGTCAAAGCGGAGCTGCGCGTGCCGAAGCCCGGCGAAACCATTTCGTTCTGAAAGCGGTGAATTTTCGCCGCGGCTAATCGTCTAATTCACAACCCCAGAAAATCACGGGAGTGAGTGGAGCGAGGGTCATCGCTTCTTCCAGCGAAACTTTGAGGATGGGTTTCGTCTTTATTCGTGAATCGCGGGAATTGGAAGGAACACGAATGTTTGGAAACGGTAACGCATTGGCAGCGATTGAGAAGATCGTCCCGGACGGACTGTCGCACGCGGCATCTTCTTTCATCGAGTCACTCAAGATTGTTTCGCGACGGGAAAAGACGCAGAATGGCCGGGGTGTCATCGTAAAGCGGCATAACCTTCATGGCGCTCGCGATGCGGAGTTGATCAATGTTTATTTTCGGCCGGCCAACGTGCCGGTTCGATTCATCAGCGACGTTAACGAGTGGCGGCGTTGGGAGGCAAAATGTTTCCAGATGCTTAACGGCGACAGTTTCCGCGCATCGCTCGCAGACGCGCGGACGATCGTGCATGACAAATTGCCGGGGAAGAGTCTTTGGGATCGGCTAAACGATGGACAGCTAACGCCGCGGATGATGCAGGCCGCCGGTGAAGAGTACCGCCGGGCGCACCGTCTTCGCAGCACGGAATTCCGGGGGCCGTGGTCGCACGGCAACGCGTCGATGATCAACGCGTTTTACGATGAAAAAGCGGACCGGGTCCGGCTGGTCGATTTCGCGATGACACACGAACGAAATCTTCCCCGGATCGTTAGGCAAGCCGACGACCTCCTGGTTTTCCTCCTGGACATGGTTGATCGGGTTCCGAACGGGCAATGGCTTGAGTATGCGATGACGTTTTTGCAGGCTTACGGCGATGATGAGGTGATTCGCGAGTTGAAGAAGCAACTCGTGGTGCCGAGAGGTTTATCGCTCGTGTGGTGGAATGTGCGGACGAATTTCGCGAAAACCGCGAAAGTGCAGCGCCGCCTTCAATCGTTGCGCTCGGCGATCGATGAACTGATTTCGGCAGCGGGCGGCGAGGGTGAACCCAAAAGACGTCGGCCCTCAATGAATTGCCATGCAATCAATCCCGGAACGCCAATCAGCAAATCGCGAAAGCGCGCGATCAAGGAAATGGCGAACGCAGTTTCGCCCGGAATGCCCAGAAGACTGCCGACGACGAGATAACCGCTTTCCTGCACACCCAGCTGGCCCGGCACCGGAAACGCGGCGGCACGCACGGTCATGGCCATGCTTTGGAGGATCAGCGCGTTCAGGAAAGTGGCCCGCGAGCCGAGCGCGTACAGCGCGATCCAGATTTCGCCAGTGCTCCCGAAAAGCGACAGCAGCGTTAAAGCGGAGCACAGCAGGATTCCGCGACGCCGCGAATAGAGCCGGCGAACGGTTTCATCGAGACGCTGTCCGCCCTGAACGAGCGAACTCCATTCTTTCGATTTCACGAGCCGCGCGAAAAGGTTTGTCGTGAATCGGAAAACGCCCAGCCATTGCGCCGCGAAAAAGCCGCCAATCGCTACCAGGCCGATGAGCGCTCCGATCATTGTTGGCCTAACGAGTCCGGTGTGACCCGTGGCCGCAACCAGGAAGAACAAACCGAACAAAGTGAAAACGATTTGCGCCACGACGCCGATCGTAACGTCGACAATGACGCTCGCAGCGGAAAGGGCGAGCGGCGCACCACTGCTGATGGTGACGAGCCGCGCCCGGATGATATCACCGCCGATCGCAGTGGAAGGGACGAGGTTCGAAATCGATTCGCCGACCCACCGCATCCAGAAAAGCGATTGCCAGCGCGGGCGGCTTTCGCGTGGGAACAGAACCCACCACGAAAACGCATCGAGCAGGATCGGAACGAGCAGATGATAGGCAGCGACGGCAAAAATGGCCCCGCCTGCCGCCGCTACGGCGGTCCCCACCGACATCGCGCCCTGACGAATCAGCAGAATCGTAAACAGCGCCGCACCGGCAAACCCGAGCAGGTATAGCGTGATGCGGAATTTGGTTGAAGCCATCATCGATGAGAGAAACAGGAAGCCCGCGAATCACGCGAATCTACGCGAATTTCAAGCAAAACCGTCACGATTCACCGCAGAGGTCGCTGAGATCGCAGAGGCAATCCGAGATATGGTTTTCTCTGCGCCCTCCGCGTTCTCTGCGGTAAATCAACCACCTAGCGCAGCGATCGCCGCGGCGTAAATGCTTTGTATTTCGTCGAGGCTGGTGACGGTGACGTTAAGATCTCGCAAAAGACCGTCCTGGATCCCATAGATCCATCCGTGGACACTCAATTTCTGTCCACGCTGCCAGGCGTCGCGGGCGATGGTCGTCTGGCAGACGTTTGCGACCTGTTCGATCACGTTCAATTCGCAGAGGCGATCGTGCGAATCCTTATCGTTCGTTAGGCGGGATTCGTGTTTCTGGCGAACATCTTCGATGTGACGCAGCCAGTTGTCGCTGAGCCCGAGCCGGTCCCGGCGCAGCGCGGCTTGCACGCCGCTGCAGCCGTAATGCCCGCAGACGATGATGTGCTCGACCTTGAGCAAATCGACCGCGAATTGCATGACCGACAAACAATTCAGGTCGGCGTGCACGACAAGATTGGCGATGTTGCGATGAACGAAGACCTCGCCGGGCGACAGACCAAGAATCTGGTTCGCCGGCACCCGGCTATCCGAGCATCCGATCCACAAATATTTCGGCGACTGCTGATGCGAAAGCTCTGCGAAAAATTGCGGGTCCTGTTTCCGGATGCGTTCCGCCCACGCTTTATTATTTTCGAACAGGTGGCTAAGGGTTCGCATATCGTTCAAATGTAGTCGTGAACAACACGTGCTCGCTCTTTTTTGAGTTTCTTCAATTTCTTTGCGTTTGCAGGAGACAACTTTCCCCGGGATCTATCGTCGATTTGTCGATCGAGGTTGTTCAGCTTTAGCAAACCTCTACGGGCTCGAACCGGCCACTGCTGCTTTGAGTCGCGTGATACTTTTTCGCCAAGTTCCCGCCAACCTTTGTGATCGATCTTGCGCGGAATGCGCCAGCGCCATTCGATCTCCCATAGCTGACCGCCACATTCGCGGCAACGAAGGTCTGTGTTTAGTCCGTATTTGGCCGCAGCGCGCCGGCTGCTCCGACACTTAGTGCAGACGTATGTGCGGTTAGACAAATTTACTTCTTTACCGCCACCCATTCATTTCGCGCCCGAGAATCGGCCACGGCCTGGACGACGCGCATGTACCGCAAACCGTCTTCAAAGTCGGGGTGGGGGCGGATGCGGCCTTTGGATCGAACCGCGGCGATGAAATCTTCTTCGACGCGCCATTCGCTCGTTAGGTCGGCCGGGAGATCGACATCCTTGAATTCTTTGCTGCCGTATTTGCCCATGCGGATCTTGTCGGTGCCGAAATCGTAAACCAGGGTGCCTTTGTCGCCGTAAATTTCGACGCGATCGGTTTCGTCAGTCACGTTCACGCCACTAAACTCGAGCACGCCTTCGGCGCCGTTCTCGAACTGGCAAAGGACGTTCAGCAGATCGGGAATGATGACTTCGTAACCGCGCCGATCGGATCGCAGGATTTTCCCGCGGGCAAACACGCCGTTGATATCGCCTAACCAGCGATGCAGAACTTCGACATAAATGCCGAGCGTGAGCACGTGCAATCCGCTGATCTCGATTTTCTGCCGCCAATGCGCGGGCGATTCCGGGTTGATGTAGGTCGAAGTGAAACTCTGCAGCCGGACGTCGTGCACTTTGCCGATGGTCCCGTCCGCCAACAGCTTCTTCATCAGCAGATCGCCCTTCATGCCGAAGGGCGGGGGACAGAGCATGGTGACGAGTTCCGGAAATTTTTTCGACGTCGCCAGCATTTCTTCCGCTTCGGCGTTGTCCATGCACATGCGCGCCTGACAAAAAACATGTTTGCCGGCTTCAAGCGCGGACACCGTTACCGCAGAGTGCATGTAGGGCGGTGTGCCGATCCAGATGATGTCGAGATCCGGCAGGGCGAGCAGATCGGCCCAGTTAAGAATCGGCGTGGCGGAAGGCAGCTCTTCGTTCACGAATTTCTCGGCGCTTTCGTAAGTGGAGTTGGAAACCGCGACGATCTCGACGTCGGGCATTTTCTTGAGCGCGGGCAGGTGGCGTTGCTTCACGATGCCGCCGGCGCCGACAATACCGACTCGGAGTTTAGCTTTTTGAGTCATGATGATCTGAAATTAGTAACCTGACTCGGCTCGCCGTTCAGTTAGTTGGTTTTGAGCCGCGTTATACGGCACGAATCGAGCGAGTTAAGTTTCGTTTGGCAGCTAGAGTGTCTGTTCAGGAATCGCTTGACAATCGCATTATGCGCGGCACCTTTTGCGCCCCTCCCACAACCCCAGAACGCAATTTCCCGAAGCTTATGTCAAAAGTTTGCTCTATCACCGGATCGCGTGCCGTCAAAGGTAGCGTCATTCACCGCCGCGGTATGGCCAAGAAAAAGGGTGGCGTGGGTCGTCACGTGACCAAAAATGTGCGTCGCATGTTTTCGCCAAATCTGCACGAACACCGCATTTACGTGCCGGAGCTTAAAAAGTTTGTGCGCGTTCGCGTCACCGCCCGCGGGTTGAAGACGATCAACAAGAACGGTGCGTATCGCGCGCTGAAAAAAGCCGGCGCGATTTAGTCTTCGCTTGGAAGCGCACGCGGCACGCGCCCCGCGTGTTTGGATAACGGTCCGCAGTGCCGCGGCTATTATGCGCGTGTGCGCGCAGTTTCTGAGTAGCGCGCCCGTCTCGGCCGCTGGTTTCGGCGTCTCGACGAAACGATCTTTTGAAAGGTCGCGAACCCGAGACGGCTTCGCCAGGCACGCGAGACGCGTGCGCTCCCCAGACGGTGGCGATTAGCTGCCGCCGATTTCGGCGTCGGCGGGTGTCTCCGTTCTAACGGCGTCCGCCTTTTCTTCTGGTTCGGCGGTTGGCACCACCGCCGCTACAACGTCGTCACTCGACGACGGCGTCGCATTCTCCTCAGTCGGCACGGTCTCTACAGACGAAGGAGATCGTTCTGCCGCCGACACGACGGCCTCTGCAGGAGGAGAAGTCTCAACCTTGTCCGAAACCGGCTCTTCTTTCTTCGGTTTCGTCCGCGGCAAATCGAGTGAGCCATCGTTGAATTCGATGACGTAACCTTCGCTAACCAGCCACTTCAGATCGGAAGCGAGAGCGAGTTTGCGCGATTCAACTTCCTCCGCCGCCACACTCGCCATCAGTTTTTCCGCAAGGTCTTTTCGGTTGATCTTCGGATTCGCGCCAACAGTTTCAAGAATCGCCTTCACATGGTCGGACACGCTGGTTTCTTCGTGCACAAACGGCCGAACGCGGATTGGGGAGACGAACAGCATTCCGTTTCGGTGGCGGAAGATGTTGAGCCCGCTTTCGCGCAGACGAGCGGACAGCTCCTGCATCATTTGCGACGGCGAACGCGTCTGCGTTGTCCACGCGTTTTCGATGAACCGGTGCAGAATGCGATCGCCGAGATTCCTGCTTTGGACGCCATCGATGGTGATGTCTGGAATCGTGCGGACCAGGCTCGGCAGATAGACCTGGCGAAAATGCCGCTCAGCTTCGGCAATGTTGTTGAATGTAACCGGCGATTCTTCCTTCAGCGTCGTGTACGTCGTGAGGGTGCGAGCTTCTTCCTTCCATTGTTCGACCAATGCCGGATCGCTGACGATTTCGATCTGGCGCTGGTAATCGGCAAAACTCATTCGCCGGCTGAATCGTTGTTCGTAAAGGCTGCGCAAGCGCGGCTGGTAGGCGTGATGATTGGTTGGTCCAAGCAGCGTTCCGCTCAAGCGATCGCGCGCGACGCTGGTGAAATTTCCTTTCACCGGATCGGTCTGCGTAATGTCGATCCTGTAGAAATCTTTTTGGGCAAACCGGAAAGCGTTGTTCTCGAGAAACTGACGATCTGACGAAATGGCACCGTTTTCGCCGAGCTGGAACATGGGCGATTCCGGTTTGGCGGCGAGATGCACGTCGTAACGTTCCGGCTTTTGCAGGAACAATCGTGCGAGCGAGAAAACCGAGTAGGCGAGGGAGTCCGCTTTGATTTGTGTCGCGATGGAATCAAAAGCATTGGCTTGCGGGACAAACCGCACCGCGATTTCCGGTGGGGGTTTTGGTGGCGCGACCGGGCGTTCTTCCCGGCGCCCGTCTCGCCGATGACGATCGCCGGGCCGCCGAGCATGTCGATCTTTCCCGCGCGGGCCGCCTTGGTCGCGCCTGTCTGATTGCCGGCGTTCCGGACGCGGCCCCCGGTTATCGGGACCGCGACCTTGCCTTCTATCACCGCGATTTTGATCGCGTTGCGGCGGACGGCGGTTGCGATCTCTCCCGCCAGCTCGCCGGTCCGGGCGGTCGCCGGTATCGCCTTCGTAATGCTCGTATTGCCTGGCGTCTGGCGATTCTTTCACCCACGCGGGCAGCAATTTCAGATCTTCGAGATCGATCGATGCGGAAGACTCGGGAGGCATCGGTGATCTTTACTCTGAAATGTGTCTCGACACAAAGAGGCAGTTGAATTGGAGGGCAACTGCAAGGGGTTCGAGCAGCGAATTTAATTGCAGAATTAAGATAATTCTTTTACTTGCGGTGCTGCGGCGTGTGGGTTAAGCCTTGCGCCCAAACCAACCCACTTTTATGGCGGATAAAACAACAGAAGAGAAGGTCAAGGATATCATTGTCGAGCAACTGGGTGTGAATCCGGAGCAGGTCACGCCGCAGGCGTCATTTATCGAAGACCTCGGCGCGGATTCTCTCGACATCGTCGAGTTGGTGATGGCGTTTGAAGAAGAATTTTCGGTGGAAGTGCCGGACGAAGACGCGGAGAAACTGCAAACCGTCGGCGACGTCATCAAGTACATCGATGAGCGCGCCAAGTCGGGCGGCGGCGGTGGTGCGGCTCCAGCTGCTTCGTAAGCTTCGTCGGTTAGCCCCGATTTGCGACGGTCGTAGACCGCCGCTACAGAAGAATGGTGAATTGGAGAGCCATTCTCGATAACCCGCTGTTTCATGTCGGGGAGCACTACGTTTCAATTCGCGGGCTAGCGGCGTTCATCCTGTTTTTCGCCATCGGGCTGGTGCTGGCCCGGGTGTTGCAGAATCAATCCGTGCGACGGGTCTTTGCGCGGTTCAAAATCAGTCCCAACCTCGTTGCCATCGGCACGACGATTCTAAGTCTTGCCGCGCTCGTTTTTTTCACCGTAACCGGCATCAACGCGGCCGGAGTTCCGCTGGCGTGGGGCGCGCCAATGGCCGGGGTCAACCTGAGTCTTGTTCAGATCTTTCTGCTCATCGGGCTGCTGATGGTGGTGTTCTGGATTTCGTCGCGGACGAAACGCTTTCTCTACACGCGGTTGCTGGCGGATAGCGGACTCGACCGATCGTTGCAGTACGCGATTTCGCAGATCGTCTCGAACGTGGTGCTCGTCATTGGCGTTTTTATCGTTCTGGAAAATACCGGGATTCATTTGGGCGCGTTAACCGTTTTCGCCGGTGCGGTCGGTGTCGGTGTCGGCTTCGGTTTGCAAAATATCGCCAGCAATTTCATCAGCGGCTTGGTGATTCTGGCCGAACGGCCAATCACGATCGGCGACCGCGTGGAAGTAGCCGGCATCACCGGGCAGGTGCAGCAAATTCGCGCGCGCAGCACGGTGATCCTGACTAACGACAACATCACGATGATTGTGCCCAACACAAAGTTTATCGATTCGCCGGTCACCAACTGGACGTACGGCGATCCCAAGGTCCGCTTTCGGCTGCCGATCGGGATTGCCTACGGCAGCGACATCGACAAGGTGCGGGAATGTCTGCTGGCAGCGGCTAACGAGAATTCGCATACCCTCAAGGATCCGCCGCCCAATGTGTTTCTGCAAAAGTTTGGCGATAACGCGCTCGAGTTCGAGTTGGTGGTCTGGAGCGACGAGATGAGCGCGCGACCACGGAGTTTCAAGAGCGACATCAATTTCGCAATCGAGCGAAGACTTCGCGAAGCGGGAATCGAGATTCCCAGCCCGCAGAGAGATATCCGGATTCGCGATGGGGTGTTGAAGGTGGAGAATGCCAGCAAGACAGCGTGAATATTTTTCGTTACGCGAGATCTACATAGGTTTCAGCGTACTTGCGCTTCTCACGATTGTCGCTATTCCGGCTCTTTATTTTATCCACATCAAGCCGGGCGGCGATGGAGTACTAGCCTCGGTCCATCTTCCTGATGGTTCGGATCACATGGTCACACAGCGGTGCAATTGGGTTCCGGGCGAGCCTTACAACGTCGCATTTTACATGAAAGAAGCCGGCGGCCGGTGGGGCTGGTGTTATATCGACCATCAAGCAGACCGCTGGCGAAAAGTAACGATGGATTACGATGATAAAACCGACAAGGTTATCGTCAGGGAGAGAGGAAAGACTCGAGCTGTCTTAGATCGAAAACGAGAAATGTTTTGGATCAACACGTTCGATGACGGAGGCCGAGAAGTACCAGCGCCTCAGGAGTATCGCGATCCCGAGATCCCGTTGAGATACAACTGAGGTTTGAGGGTCTTCCGCTTCGCTTTGCTACGCCCAAGATGATATCTAGGAGGAATCGCAACTTCCTCATTCTTAGCTTGTCGAAGGACCTCAAATTGATTTCTGTGTATTTGTTAGGCGGTTGGGTTAACTATTGATCGCAGCTTTCAGCTGTGCGAAGCGATTCCTGGCCGTGCTTGCCGTAACTGGAGTCGCCAGAAGTTTACGCAAATCGACCCGTTCAATCCATTCGGGTGCGAGCTCCTTGATGAACGTGCTCGGCTGGCAGGGCGAGACGCTGCCGTATTTCATTCGGTCACGGCAATAGCTCAGCGTCAGAGTTTGCCGCGCGCGGGTGATCCCAACGTATAACAGTCGCCGTTCCTCATCGATGCTGCCTTCGGCTTTTGAGCGCTCATGCGGCAACAATCCTTCTTCGAGGCCGACGAGGTAGACATGGCGGAACTCCAACCCTTTGGCCGCATGCATCGTGATCAAGGTGACACCGCGCTGGTCGTCCTTTTGCTCTTCGTCCTCGCGCTCCTGATCGAGAACGATTTCATCGAGGAAACCAGCCAAACCCTTGGTTGAGCGCGCGCCGAACTGGGCCAGGTCGCGCAGTATGTCGCGAAGGTTACCCTCACGTTCACTCGCTTCCTCAACCGACTTGCAGCTGCGCCGTAACTCCGATGTGTAATTAATCTCCTCGATCAATTTCGACACGGCTTTGGCGGCATCGGCATTCGGTTGCATGATCAGGGAGCGATATTGCTGAATCAGCTGCGTGAATCTCGCCACGCTCGCGGCCGTGCGTTGACTCAAATCGTTCGTCAATTCAGCTGAGCGCAGCGCGTCCCAAAGAGTGCTGTGGCGCCGGACGCTCAAGCTTAACGCCTGGTCCACGGTTGTCGCGCTGATGCCGCGCGCCGGCGTGTTGATGATTCGGAGCAAGCTCGCATCCGCGTTGGGATTCACCAGCACGGTCATGTACGCGATCAGGTCTTTTATTTCGCGACGGTCGAAAAAGCTCTTCCCGCCGATGATCCGATACGGAATGTGCAGGCGTCGCAGGTTCTCCTCGAGCACGCGCGATTGTGCGTTCATCCGAAACAAGACCGCGAAGCTCTCCCACAGGTCGCCGCGATCTGCGTTTCGCTGCGCGATTTCTTCCGCCACGAATTGCGCTTCGTCACGATCGTTAGGCGCTTCGATCAACCGTACTTTCTCGCCGCCACCTTTCGCGGTCCAAAGGCGCTTGGCCCTGCGATGCGGATTGTGCCGGATCAGACCATTGGCTGTATTCAGGATTGCGCTGGTGCTACGATAGTTTTCCTCGAGTTTTACGACTTTCGGCTTTGGGAAGTAGCGCTCGAATTCCAGGATGTTGGACAGTTCGGCGCCACGCCAGCCGTAGATCGATTGATCGTCATCGCCGACCACAGCCACGTTTTGTCGCTTGTCCGCGAGGAGGCGGACTAACTCGAGCTGCAACCGGTTGGTGTCCTGGAATTCGTCCACCATAATATATCGAAACTTCGATTGCCATCTGCGGCGCACCGCGGGATGCTCGCGCAATAGTTGGACGGCCAGGACAAGGAGATCGTCAAAGTCGACGGCATTGGCTGTCTTCAGCTCAGCTTGATAACGAGCGTTAACCGAATAGAGCAGCGTCTCGCTTTCGCCGCTCTTCCCGTTCTTGCCATCGTGAGCAGACTTACCGGACGATTCTGTTCCGGTGTTTTTGCCTTTGCTAATCAACGCTCGCGCAACGTTCGGGTCGAGTTTTTCGTCTTTCGCTGCGGTTCGCGTGATGATTTTTTTGATCAACCCAAGCTGATCGCCTTCATCGTAAATGGTGAAGTTGTTTTTGTAGCCGAGCCGGTCGATGCCGCTGCGCAAAATGCGCACGCAGAGCGCGTGAAACGTCGACATCGTCACCTCTTTTGCAGCCTCACCCGGAACCATGCGCGCCAGGCGTTCGCGCATCTCCATTGCCGCTTTGTTGGTAAATGTCACTGCGAGAATGCCGCCTGGGTTAGCGCCGCGCTCGATAAGGTGGGCGACCCGGTGAGTAATCACGCGAGTTTTGCCGGTACCGGCGCCGGCAAGGATTAAAAGCGGCCCCTCGGTTGCCGTCACCGCCGTTCGTTGCGGCTCATTGAGATCAGAAAGTCGGACTCGGCCCATCGTTCCCTTGGTTTTGCGCGTCGCCACTGCACATGATTGTGTGGCTCATCGCAAGCGCGAACGTTTGTGGCAGAAATTCGGTCACACTCCGTCGCGAGTGACGATGTCACAAATGTTTAACCACGAAGGCACGCCCTGAATGTGATTTTAGATATTTCTCGAGTTCCGCCGCTCGTTTTCGATCGGACATTGCGATGTATGTCTTGAGTTTCCAAGGTTTCCATTTCGAGGTGTGGTGGACACGACCGGCATTGTGGCGTCTGACACGCTCGCGCAAGTCATCGGTCTGGCCCGTGTAGAAGTGTTCCGAATCGATTTCGCTTTGCAGAATGTGTACGTATGTGAATGCCATAGAATTGCTGGCTCGCCGGGGCGTAGCTCGCGACGTTCGCGTTTAGAGTCGAGAAGTCCGGCTTTGCCTTCGGCTACGCCGCGACAGGCTTCGCTCACCTCTTCGACGCGAGCGAAGCCTGGAGGCGAGGGGAGTTGAACCCCTGTCCTCGCCGCTATCCGCGCAAACATCTACATGTGTATCCGGCGCTTAGTTTCAGAAGCGAACGATGCACCGGCACACTGTCCGCTTCCTAGTATCCGCGAATTTCCTTCACCGTCCGACGCGGTCACTCCGTCGGAACGATTAGCCTGCTGTCCACGTTTGGAGCCGTAGCAGGCGTCCAGCTCCAAACGTCACGGTCAATTAAGCCGCGAGAGCGAGATCTTGGTGATCTGCGTTTATTTGTTTTGGTCCGGTTTTTTACGAGGCCAACGAACCATCCTCGACATGCCGCCTGCGTTTCCAACGATGAGTCGAAACCAGTGCGCCCCCGTTAAAGTAAATTACATCACTGGAGAATTTTCGCAATACGACAGCTCTGTAGCCATCGGTCTCTGACCGCCGAACCGGGCTAGAGCGACGGTCAGAGACCGCCGTTACAATAAACGTCGATCTGCGAGGGGGCACTCGGACTAACGACTGCTTAAAGCAGTCAATCGGTCGCGCTGTAGCCGAGTTGCTTCAGTTGCGGATAGCGGCTATACCAATCGCGATCGGCCGTTTGCGGCAGATCGTCGTTTCGGGTGGTGTGCGGAGGGCGAATCGTCACCGCGGCCTTAAGCAGATTTGCTCGCACCACGCGCATGCCGGCAAATTCGGCAAGATCCTTGAGGCTTTCGCGAGGACTGCTCTGCACGTCCTCGAACCTAACGAGTCGATAATTTGCCGTTTTCTTTTCGAGACGCTCGCCCGCCTCAATATACATCAGCACCAAACGCAGGCAGTAGTCGAGATCGTCTAGCCCGGCATTTGGTGCATCGCCTTTTTCACGAAACTTTAACTCGCGTTCGCGAATACTGGCCGCCGCGGCTAACGGATGCCGAACCACGTGGACAATTCGTGCGTCGGGAAAAATCTCCAGCCATGCCTGCGCGAACAATGTCGTCCGCGGCTCCTTCCAGCCCCACGCCCCGCCGCGTTTCATTCGCGCCAGCAGCCACAGCCCCTTCGGATCCTTTTGGTAGCCAAAAATGTCTGCGAAATGCTTGTCGATGTTCTTTCGAAGAAACGCGACACAATCGCCGTGGCCATCGGCGGTTTGCAGCGATGCGAGAAAAGGCGACGGACCGTACCAGGTGGCCCCAACATGACGAAGGTACTCGTCGTGTAGTTTCTGCAGCTTTTTCGGCTCCCGATGACTATCCAGCCGCTGACCGATCTGCAATCCCATCAACTCGAGAGCGTGCGCGGTAGCGGAGGTTCCACTGCGATGCGCGCCAATGATCAGAACAGGCGATTTCCCCGATCGCTTCGTGACTGCGGCTTTGTTCATCCGCCTTTAGCGATCTCCTGCATCAATGCGGCGTAATTACGGGCGAAGTTTTCCAGCGAATAGTGGCTTTCCACAAGTTCGCGGCCGCGCGATCCGAAAGCTCTTCGCAGTGCGGCATCCTGGATGAGGCGGCCAAGCATTTGCCTCCAGTCTTCGTCATTGCGCGCGAGATAACCATTTTCTCCAGAGCGCACGATATCCCGGTTCGCTCCAACGTCGGAGGCCACAACGGCCGTCCCGACCCCCATGTATTGCAAAATCTTGTAACCGCACTTGCCGCGGGTCCACAGGGAATCCCACAGCGGCATAATTCCGATATCGAAACTGGCCAGATGCTCCTGCTCGGTTTCGAGCTGCCAGACGTGATTGTCGATCTTGACGCCTTCGAGTTCCAGCGGTTTGTCCGAGATGACTTTCAGCGTTAAACCCGGAAATTTCTCGCTGACATGGCGAAGAGCACCGTGAATGTGATGCAAATAACCGAGCCCATCACTCAAACCCATCCAGCCGATCGTTAGGCCGGGGCCATCGCGAAACTCCCTAGGTTTGTATTTCGTGACGTCAATCGACGTGGGCAGGACCGTTGTTTTCGGTCCAGACGCTTCGGCAAAGCGGGCCAGGAAATCGTTTCCGGCGACGGCGGCGCGACAGCGCTTCAGCGTTCGCACAAACTTCTTGAAGGTCTTGGATCGCAGCGGCCGATTGTATTTCTGGTCGCGGAACATCACCGCGTCATCGAAATCGAAAATGATTCGCGGATTGGCCTTTTGCAGCAGCCGGAGCTCGAAGGGACTGAAGCTCAGTGTCTTGAACAGCACGATCACGTCGTGCCTTCCTGCTGCCTTCAAAAGGCGCAATCGATCGGGTGGACTTGAGCGGCGCCCGGCCAGCACAGTGATTTCGATCCCGAGCTTCTGATAGTGCTCGACGCAATCAGTCAGGCGCAGGCGGGTGCTGGGCGCCTTGCCGGGTTCAACGATGCAAAGAGCCTTCATGTTCGCGGCCGAATCATCGCTGCCGAGTGCAACGCGCGAAAGTAATTTCGTTGCCCAATCCGGCCGAACGAAAAGAACAAGAGCGACCAGTAAAATCCTACTTGCCAAGTAGACATTCAAGTGATTCCCTACTGCTCGAGTAGGAAATGAATCTGTCTAAACGAGGCGAATACGCGCTCCGGGCGCTCATTGATTTGGGGATCGCCAAAGAGCTTGGGCGGCCCGTGCTGCAGGTGAGTGAACTCGCTGCCAAGGAAAAACTTCCGGTAAAATTCCTCGAGCAGATTTTCACCCAACTCAAGGCTGCCGGTTATATCGAAGCTCGCCGTGGAAAATTCGGCGGCTACTCATTGGCGCGCCCGATGAACCGAATCCGGTTCGGCGCGGTCATCCGTATGATCGACGGCCCGCTGGCGCCGATCCGTTGTGTCAGCCAGTCAGCCTATGAGCGTTGCACCTGTCCAGACGAAGCGCATTGCGGATTACGAATGCTGATGCTCGATGTGCGAAATGCGATCGCGAAGCTGCTCGATCGCACGACGCTGGCCGAGATTGTGGAGATCACCTTGCGAAAACTTCGCCGCGATAACATCCAATCACCATTTCTCAAGCCAGTGACGCCATTGCCGCTCCTTCTTTCCGCGGCCCTCGACCCTGTTGGCCGCGGCGGAAAATTTCAATCAATCAGAAAAACAAGGAAAACAACATGATCACTACAAAAGGAATATTGTTTCACGCGGTTGCCGTTGTTTCGCTGGTTTCGGTCGCCACGCCGCACGTGATGGGACAAACGTCCGACGCCGACCGTCTCGAAAAACTTGAGCGCGCCGTGGAGCAGTTGCAAAAAAGGAATGCCGAACTTGAAGACGAAGTTCGAGATTTAAAGGCACGCACCGCATCCGCAGATATCGATTCGCAGGGAAACAAAAAGCCGCGGACCAAAGTCGTGGCCGATAACAAATCGTCGGTCGAGAATTCTGCGCCGCCAGTCGAGAAGAAGGCGGGCGACAAATGGAAACTTTCGAACGCAATTACCGAGCTGGAGCTCTCTGGCGATGTGCGGGTTCGCTATGAATATCGCGGTGGCGAATCGGCTGATGACTCGCCGCTGGCCCAACCCGGCGCTGGAGTCGCGGGGCATAACGACTGGCAAGAGCGCACGCGAGAACGGTATCGTATGCGCCTCGCTTTACGCGGAACATTGCTCGAAGACTGGTTTTTTGGGGTCCGGCTGGAAACGAGTCAGAACCCCCGTTCGACGAACGTCACTTTTGGCGACGATACCTCCGGCAGTTCAACTGCCAGTTTCAACGGACCGTTCTCAAAAACCGGCGACGGCGTCTATGTCGGACAGGCTTACGGGGGCTACAAAGGGTTTCCTGATTTTATCCTGACGGCCGGCAAAATGCCGCAACCGCTTGTGACCACGCGGCTCCTTTGGGATGACGACATCAATCCAGAAGGCCTGGCCGAGCAGTGGAAACATTCGTTCATCTTCGGCGAAACCGCGGAGGCAACTGACACAGGTAAAGACGGCAAGACTATCGTCAGCGCCAGGAAATCTGAACCATTCCTTAAACTCGATCTCTTTGCCAACTTCGGACAGTTTGTCTACGACGACGCCAATCCCGAAAATCCGTTAGGCCATCGGGCCACCACCGGCGCGAATGGCGGGACGCAGACGGTTCCGAACACCGACGCGTTCCTGCTCGCCTGGCAGGTCGGCGCTCGTTTTAATTTCCCGCACAATCTATACGCGCAGATCGCACCGACGCTGCTGAACTACACCGGTAACGGTGATACCTTCAACGTTCATTTCCAGGGCGGCGATCCCAACCTGACGAATGCAGAGTCGCTCGCGCAAAACCAGACCGGCATCAACAGTTTGCTGATCCTCGATGTGCCATGGGAAGTCGGCTGGAAATTCGACAAGATTCCACTCCGATTGCTCGGAGATTTCGCTGTGAACCTCGAAGGCGACGATCGCGCGGCGGCGGCGGGTCACCGGGGCAAAGGCGATCAGCGTTATGCCTGGACGGTCGGCGTCGGAATCGGCCAGCTCAAGAAGAAGCATGACTGGCAGCTCAACGTTGCCTGGCAGCGCCAGGATCAGTACTCGGTCGATCCGAACCTCGTCGACACCGAATTCTTCGATACAAAATTGAATCTCCAGGGAGTCGGCGCGACTGCCGGTTACATGATCACCGATGCCATTTCGGTTAACGTGCTGTATGCGCACGCCTGGCGAGCGGACGACGATCTTGGCACCGGTGGCGGCGGCGACATCGGCATCAATCCGCTCGATGAATTTCAGCTCTTTCAAGCGGACTTCAATATACGCTTCTAAAACGAAAATATCCCACTTACTACAATTATGAAAAAACGACTGTTCGTTAGTCTGTTCGTCGCACTGATGGTTTCTTCAATCGCAAAGGCGGGGGAAAAGACGGTCATCCGTTTTGGGCATTTCCCGAACATCACGCATGCCCAGGGTGTCATCGCGCACGCATTGACGCGTCAGGGGAAGGGCTGGTTCGAGCAACGGCTTGGACCGAACGTGGAAATTCAGTGGTTCACTTACAATGCGGGGCCATCCGCGATGGAAGCAATCTTCGCGGGATCACTTGACGTGACTTACGTCGGCCAGGGACCGGCGTTGAATGCGCACTTCAAATCGAACGGGCAGGAGATCCGCATCCTTGGCGGCGCCGCCAATGCCGGTGCCGCATTAGTCGTAAAACCGGATGGCCCGATCAAAGCCGCCGCCGATTTTCGCGGAAAAAAGATCGCGACGCCGCAGCTCGGCAACACCCAGGACATATCGTGTCGCGCATGGCTGAAATCGCAGGGATTCAAAGTCACGCTGACCGGAGGAGACGTGATGGTTCTGCCGACGAACAATCCGGATCAGCTGGCCTTGTTTCAGAAAGGCGGTGTTGATGGCGTGTGGACAGTCGAACCGTGGGTAACCCGTCTCGAACGCGAAGCGAATGGCAAAGTTTTTCTGGAAGACACCGAAGTCATCACGACATGGCTGGCGTCGAGCGTGAAGTTTTTGAATTCGCAGAAGGACCTCGCCAAAAAAATTGCCGCGGCGAACAAGGAATTGACCGACTGGATACAGGCGAACCCGGACGAAGCACAGAAATTGTTGATCGGAGAATTGAAGGAAGAAACGAAGGCGGATTTCGCCGCGGACGCCGTGGCCCAGGCTTGGAAACGGATCAAGTTCACCACTGAAGTGCCGCCGAACCTGATCACGAAAGCGATCCAGGATGGAAAAGATGCTGGATTCCTAAAAGGCTCGACTGATACCTCGAAACTGCTGGAATCGCCCTGATGCTCCGCAAGAAAACCGGCTCAGTCACGCAAGAGCTGGCGCTTGTTCCGCCGAGCAAACTGTCGATTGAAAACGTCTCGAAGAGTTTTCAAACGGCGACCGGGAAGGTCCTTGCGCTCGATCGTATCAATCTGCAGGTCAACGAAGCAGAATTCATATGTCTCGTTGGCCCAAGCGGTTGCGGAAAAACGACGCTGCTGAATATCATCGCCGGGCTCGAATTTCCGGACAGCGGAATCGTGCTGGCCGATGGTAAAAAGATTACGGCGCCGGGACGCGACCGGTTGGTCATGTTTCAGGAGTCCGCCCTTTTTCCCTGGCTCGATGTCTTTGGCAACGTGCTGTTCGGGTTGAAACTAAAGCCTGGCCTAACTAATAAAGATCGGCGTGACGTCGCGAAATATTATCTTGAGCTTGTGGGTCTAACGAAATTCGAACGGGCCAACATTCACGAGCTGTCCGGCGGGATGAAGCAGCGCGTCGCGCTCGCCCGGGCCCTGGCCCCAAATCCGCGCGTCTTGCTGATGGACGAGCCGTTCGCCGCGCTCGACGCGCTGACTCGCGAACAGCTTTACGGCGATCTCCAGACCATTTGGAAGGAAAAGAAAAAGACGATTGTGTTTGTGACTCACAACGTCCGCGAATCCGCGTGCCTCGGCGATCGCGTGGTCCTGTTTTCGCCACATCCTGGCCGTATCCAGGAGGAATTTCGCATCGAGCTACCGCGACCGCGCGAGATGAACACGAGCGAATTAGCAGAATACTCGGGGAAAATCATGCGGGCGTTGAAGAGCTACCGCCCGGAGCAAGCAAACGCATGAGAAGATTCATTTCCGCTGCGGGCTTTTTCCTGGCCCTGATTCTGGCGTGGCAAATTGCTTTCCAAGCGAAGGTCTGGTCGCCGGTTCTTCTTCCGTCGCCGATGCAGGTGGTCGGCTATTTGAAAGACGCGACCGCTGACGGCACACTTTGGCACGCGGTGCTGATCACGATGCGGCGGCTACTAACCGGATATTTTCTGGGGCTGGTTGTCGGATTGCCACTGGGCCTGCTCACTGCGCGCTGGACGGTGTTGCGCGATACTCTGGGAACCACGGCGCTCGGCCTGCAGACACTGCCAAGCGTATGCTGGGTTCCACTGGCATTGCTTTGGTTTGGCCAAACCGAAGCTGCGATGTTGTTTGTCGTGATCATGGGCACGTTGTGGTCGGTCATTATTGCGACTGAAACCGGTGTTAGAAACGTTTCACCTATCTATCCGCGCGCCGCGCTTACCATGGGATCGAAACGACTTCACATCTGGCTCAAGGTCATTTTTCCGGCCGCACTGCCGTTCATCGTCAGCGGAATGAAACAAGGCTGGGCGTTTGCGTGGCGCTCGCTCATGGCGGCGGAAATTTACGTGACGATCCTCACCGGGTTCGGTCTCGGACAACTGCTCCATTACGGCAGAGAGCTGAGTTCCATGGAGCAGGTCATCGGCATCATGATTGTCATCATTGTCATTGGACTTCTCGTGGATAAGACGCTGTTTGCGCCAATCGAAAGATTTTTGCACCGCCGTTGGGGAACAAGTCAGTAGTTAGCCAAGGCAATGAAAAAATCATCAGACGAGGGGACGACGGTCAGTCGCGAAATCCAAATCTTAAATCCGTTAGGCCTTCACGCCCGGCCGGCTGCGGAATTCGCCAAGCGGGCAAACGCGTTTCGTTCCGAGATCTGGATCGTCAAGGACGGTAAACGTTTTTCGGCGGCTAGCTTGATCGACATCCTGCGGGCGAACCTGGATCAGGGGGCGACGGCCACGCTGGAAGCGGTTGGTCGTGACGCGGAAGCGGCGGTCGAACGTCTCGCGCAACTACTGCACGAATTCAGGGACTAACGAACCGTTGTTAGTCTAGAAAGAAACTCTGAAGCCGCCGCTGACACTACTGTTAGTGTAGTTCGTGCGGCCCAGGACGCCGTCGTAATAAACGTAAGACGAAATCCTACTGGTCCATTGAACCGCGACTCCGGCATCAATCAAGGCTGCGTCGCGCCCAATCTTCGGTCCGTGTACCGTGAACGTGTCACCTGCGCCAGAAGCGAAATGAGCATCGATGGGGTAGGAACGATCGTTGGACTCATGCATCCATGCCGCGCGCACTTCGGGGCGAACAATCATGTTTCCGCGGTGCCAGTCGTAAGCCAAGCGCACACCGGTTGTTCCGATGAAAGAATCTTCGTCCTGTCCTTCAATGTGCAACGGCGCCAGTGACCCGCTCTCGGTGAACCCGTCGATGTCGACATCGATATATTGAATCGTCGACCAGGTGCCGACAACGAGGCACCCGAAATGCCAATCGCCTCCGTAGGCAATCATCGCGTCAAACTCGCTTCCCTCGGTGCTACCGGTAACCGGCAAATTCTGCAGCCCGGTGCGATGCGTGTCGTAGGTGTTCCAGCCGCCGCCGACGGATCCGTCGATGTGAATGTTGCTGCCCCAGATGTTGAAACCAAAGAGCGTCGCGTAAGCGCCGATGCGGCCGCCATCGACTTCCACTTCGCCGTTGTCCACCAGGTCGGCGTTGCTGCCCATGTAACCGCCATCGATACCGATCGCGAAATGATTACCGATCCGGTAATCGGCGCCGGCAATAAAACTTCCGGTCGTGATGTCGTAACCGTGCGCATTGAAATCGCCGTCGACGTTGATGAATTCGCCGGAGCCGGCCGCGAACACGCCCCAGTGAGGATCGGATGCAGCCGGTTGCACCACGGTGCCGGTCGGGGTCATCTCACCTTTGCCACTACTGTAATCCTTGCCCGTTCCGACTTCGCGCGGCTGCCAGGCGGTGCCGCAGAATCCGGTCGACCCGGCGCGGATGTCATCCATGCGATGCTGGAGATTCATGTTCTGCACGATGTTGTGCGAGAAACTGATCTCGTAGATCGACGCCAGCTCGTCCGGAGCAATCAAATCGAACTCGTGCGGCAACGCCGCGAGCGGTTCGTTGTCAAGAAAACCAATGAGATCATCGGCGTGCGGATCGTTTGCAACATTGTTTAGCTGGTGGGCAATCGCCAATTGGTTAGGCGTTAAATCATCGGAAATGACGAATGAGCCTTGCGCGAAGACGACGAAGACTTCGTTAGGATCATAAACAACCGTCGGTCGCAGAAGCGGACCGAAGTTGTCGGTGACAGTTGCGAATTCGCCAAGCACGGTGCCGGTGGCGGTAATGATTTGAATTTGATCGCCGGCATGCGGTCGAAAATTGTTGATACGGAGTAGCTGCAATGTCCCGTCCAGGCCGACGTTGCTTCCGCCCACCAGCAAATCGTGCTGGCCTGCACCGGTCCCGCCGAGCTCGATCCGTAACGTGCTGGAAGAAAACTGGCCGTACGGTCCCGTGACGGTCAACGTGCCCGGACCGCCGTTACCCGGACTGACGATACCAAAGCTGTTTACGTTCCCGCCGATCGTGCCGTTACCCCCTAACAACGCGTTTGGGAAATCGACAAACGTGGCCGGGCTCGCGATTGAACCGTCTACGATCAAAGCGCCGGCATCCACGAACGTGTCCAAGGTGTAGGTATTCGTGCCGGATAAAACGAGCGTGCCCGTTCCGATTTTCGTGAGTGTGCCGCCCACTCCGCTGATCTGGCCGGCGAAATTGGTGCTTAGGTTATTGCTACCGACCGTGAGATTGTTCGCGTCTAACAAGACAACACCATTCGAATCCCCCGCCAGCGATCCGATGGTGACGCTACCGGCGTTGTGCAGACCGATATTAAGCACGCCGCCAAATAGGCGGACCTGCGAGGTGCCGCCCGTAGAATCATCATCAAAGAGAAATGCGCCTTTAGAGCCTCCTGTTCCGCCATTCGCAATCAGGATCGCCGCGTCGGCATCAGCCGTGTTGACAAACTCTACAACGCCACCCAGTGCTCCGGCCACGTTGGCGCCGTTCGCTGTGATCGTGGCGTTCTCTGCGGACGATTGGTCCTCAAAGAACACGAACCCGCCATTGGCGCTAGTGGCGACGCCGCCATTTGCCGTGATGTGCGCGCTTCCACCTAACGAACCATCCTGGAAGTGGGTCGTGGCGCCAGCGCCGCTGACGCCGGTGCCGCCATTGTTCACGATCGTGCTGCTGCCTGCCGTGGCGGGACCTGCTTCGAAAAAGAGTCTTCCGCCGGCGTCAGTGCCGGAGACTGACGCCCCTTCGTTCGTGATGGTGCTGCTACCGGCGGTCGCGTTTTGTTGGAACACCGTCAAGCCGCCATGACCTAAGGCAACGGTCGCGCCCTTGTTCGTGATGGTTGCCATTTGCGCATCGGCAGCTGTGGAGAAATCGGTGTCGCCCGCGGTCGAACCCATCATGCCGTCCGAGGCATTGTTGGTGATGGTGGCAGAGCCTCCCTTGGCGTTTGATGTGAACGCGGTTTCGCCACCTCCGCCGGCGTTGGTGCCCCCATTATTGGTGATCGTTGACGTCCCGGCGTCGCTGCTGCCGGTAAAAACCGTTGCTCCGCCGCGCGCAAAAAGCCCAGTTCCCGAATTATTGGTGATGGTCGCTCCGTTTGCGGACGAGTTATCGTCGAATGTTGTAAGTCCGTTCGTCGAGCCGGTCGCACCTCCGCCTTCATTGGTGATGTTTGCGGTGCCGGCATCCGACATATCGTTGAAATCCGTAGTGCCCCCATGCGCGCCGACGCTTCCCGCGCCTTTATTCGTAACTGTTGCTGCCCCGGCCGTGGCGGTGTCGAAGAACTGCAGCGAGCCACCAAGCGCTGTGGCAAAAGTGCTTGCCTCGTTGATGATGAATGCGGTTTCGGCGGTCGACATGCCTTCGAAAACTGTCGTCCCCCCGGATGCAGCGGGAAAAGCGGCCCCCTGGTTGATGAATGTTCCGCCAGCACCAGTGGAATTATCTTCAAATGCGGTGACACCGCCGGAGGCACCCGCTACGGCTGCCGGACCGTTGAAGAAAGCTGCGTTACCGGCCGAGGACATGTCGAAAAAGACCGTGGATCCGCCGCTGGCGCCCGAGACCGTTCCCCCCTTGTTGATGTAATCGATGAAAACCGAGATACCGGCGTTAGAATCGTCAAAGAAATGAGTGGTTCCTGCGTTAGAGCCTGAGGCGACACCGCCGTTGTTCGTGAAATCCGTTAACGAGGAAGTCGTCGCGCCATTGCGAAACTCGATCGTTCCGGCGTCGCCGATGCCGTCGACAGCGGTAGCGAAGTTCTGGACAACACCCGAAAGATTTTGAACGCCAATCTGATTCAGTGTGAACGTCGTCGCTGATCCCGCGGTGATCGTGAAACCGCTCGCGCCCATGTTGAAATGGGCGAGTTCTACCGTCGTGTCTGCCGACGTTGAGATGGCAGTGACATTGGATGTGCCGAAATTCGCAGTGTCGAAATTCCCGTTCGGAACCACGGCGGGATTCCAATTCGCCGCGGTATTCCAATCGCCGCTTCCGGGATTGGTTAGCCATGTGGCGGAATTGCCGCCGGCAATCAGGGTCGGCCCGTTAACGAAAAGCAGAGTTGTGAAGGCGAGCGATAAGCTAATCGCCCGGAAAGCATTCGAGTTCATGGGTGTTTCTCCCGCGTGAATTGGTTAGGACAATCGCAGGATGCGCCGGGGCGATTTGAAAGTCTAGACCAATCGCCGGCGTCGTGGGGTTCAACCCCCGACGCTACTTCAGGGGCCGCGCCACGAGAATTCCGCTGTCGCTGCGATAGCGCGCGAGATACTGAGAGATTCTGGAATCGACAACGACGCGCCCGGAGTTGCTCGGCGACGAGGCGTGCATGAAATGCAATCCGTCGCTGGTGCGCAGCGCGAGGCCGACGTGCGACGTCGAAAAGAGTCCACCGCGATCTCGCGAAATGATCCCGATGATATCTCCGCTTTGCAGTTTCGGCTCGATCTTCGCCACACGATTCTTCGGAATTTGATAGAGCGGACGCGAAGAAACGCGCCGTTCCATTTGCGCGAGTGGACCTAACAAAGATTTGTTGGCGGCAAGGTAACGATAATGCCGCCAACCGACGGTCATTTCCTGAGCCGAATGCGGCACACTTTTCCCCCCGAGACGAGGTGTGAGATCTTCCACCATTCCCCGGTCTTTGTTATCCGCCAGCCAGTCTTCAAGGTAATGGAGCCGCGAAAGATATTCTCCCGTGCATTCGCCGCCGCGATACCGGTCGAGCTCGATGTAGTGAAGCATCTGTTCCGGCGTCCAGTTTTCCTCCGGCTCGTTGAGCATGCGCGCGAACGCCAGGGAAATTTCGAAGAAGGTCCAGCAATCCATGCCGTTGAAATTTACGGACGGCGACTCGATGTGATTGTCGATTTCCAGAGTGAAATGTTTGTAACGCGTGCCGACGAGCGCCTGGCCCACCGTGGCCGTTCGTTCGCCGATGGGAAGATCTTTCCAATTTCCTTCCTTCGCCTTTGCGACCAGGCGATTGAATGAGTCCTGTCCCTTGAACACTGTCCCGAATGGCAATCGCGACGTCGCCGCAAATGCCACCGCGCAAATTAGAAAAAGGGGAACGGCAATCCTCAGAACTCGCATAGGCCGAACACTCAACGCCAAATTCGCGCGCAATCAAGGAGTGACGGCTTCTAGCCGTCTTCATCATCTAATCCGTCACAACCGCGTCCATCACCACGTCATGCGCCTCGGTTGGAACCTGATCTACCACCTGAAACGAAAAACAAATACCGAGCTTGAACGCGTCTTTCGCACGCCCTGAAAGGAGGCGATCGAAAAATCCGCCTCCACGTCCGAGTCGATGTTTGTCTTTCGAGAACGCGAGGCCGGGAACGAGAATGAGATCGATCGAATCAGGCAGGTGAAGATCGGCTTCGCTCTTGGGGCTTTGAGGAACAGTCGCGCAAATGGCCTTGCGCGCCTTGCAGTCGAGCACGAGCGGTTGAATGATCGGCTCGCTCGGCAACGGCGTGAACAGGACAATGTTATGAGCGTCTGCCCATTGCTCCATCTCCAGGATGCGCTCGCAGATTTCCTCGGAATGCGCTTCGCGGTCTTCCGCGGTCAATTCGCGCAGGCGATGCCGCATGTCGTTGCGCAACGCTGCCTTGGCCGGGTCTTCGTTCGTCATCGTCGCGAAAATCTTTGATTCAACGGCGGTAGTTTATATCGTTCCGCGGTAGTGCCGATTCCATTTTCAAGAAAAAGCCGGCGCAATGTCGTTCGGCAGTCGTCCGGCAACGGCGCGAAGACTCAACAGTCGACACGCGTTAAGATGCGTCCCCGGGCCGATTGGCACAAGCGCAACTATCTGGCGGAAGTGTTCATTCCGTCGCTGTTTACGAAGCGTTCGGGAGAAAATCAACCCCCGCAATTCCCGGTCATCAAACCCGGCGAAATCTGCATCACCTGGATCGGCCACGCCTCGTTTTTGATTCAGACCCATGAGATGAATGTCCTGATCGACCCTATTTGGTCGAAATGGCTCAAAGTAATCAAGCGTCTAAAAAAGCCAGGCTTCGAGATCCATCATTTACCCGAGATCGACGTAGTGCTGGTGACGCATGCCCATTTCGATCATCTCGACCGGCGCACGTTGCGCAAAGTCGCGGCCGACCAGCCAATCGTCGTGCCGATTGGGGTCGGCAATCTGGTGCACGATCTCGGCTTTCACATCGTTCACGAGCTCGATTACTGGCAGAAGGTGAAACTGGGGCCAATCGAGGTGTCGTTGACGCCCTGTTATCACTGGGGCGCGCGTTTCCTGGCAGATCTCCACCGCGGCTTCGGCGGGTTCGCCATTGAACTGGAAAATCGCACGATCTTCCACTGCGGCGACAGCGCGTTCTTTCCCGGTTTCCGGGAGATCGGCGAGCATTTCGACATCGACATCGCACTCTTGCCGATCGGCGCCTACGACGCGCCCACCGGCCGGGAAGTGCACATGAATCCGGAGGAAGCGGTGCGCACCTTCGTCGAGCTTAACGCGAGCACGCTCGTGCCTATGCACTACGGGACATTCCGGTTAGGCTACGAACCCATGCACGAACCGCTCGAGCGTTTGGTGAAGTCGGCTCGCGAGCATGGTATCGAGGACAAGGTGCTGGTGATGAACGAAGGCAAACCAGTGGTGGTATGAAGAAAACGCCGAACGCCCAACGTCCAACGCCCAATAGGCAGAAATGCGAAACATTTGCATTCGACATTGGACGTTCGGCGTTGGGCGTTCGGCGTTTTCTGTAAATGGTCGAGCAGCGCTCTACGCGTTCGAACATTCTTGGCGCATTCGCCGCCGGACTAATCGTCACCGCCTTCTGCGCAATTCTGCTCTGGCACGATCCGCTCGTTTTCTGGAATGACGATTACGAATTGTCGATCTTGCCGGTGTTCGCCGACGTCGCGCGGAGTTGGAGTGAGGGTCATTGGCCGTTATTGAGCCCATATTCATGGGTTTGCGGCAATCTGGCCGGCGAATTTCAATACGGAACGTTTTCGATTTTCGTGAACGCCGCCGTCGTCCTGATCTGGAAATTTCCACTTACTTTTCCGCAACAGGCCGCCGCGTTATCGATTGCGCATTTGTTTGTGCTCGCCGCCGGCGCGTTTCTACTCGCGCGAGGCAGAAACCTGTCTTTCCCCCTGTCGATCTTCGTTGCGCTGGTTGCGGCGTTGAACGGCTGGATCATTTGCTGGGGAGCCACCGACTGGTTCGGAGCGTTGGGCGCCTTCGCGTGGTTGCCGTGGGCGTGGTGGGCAATGGAGAAATCACTTCGTTGGCAACCAACGCCCAACGTCCAACGCTCAACGCACAACATCGAATCGGCGTCTGCATTGGGCGTTAAACGTTGGACGTTGGGCGTTGGACGTTTTCTGTCGGTCGCCATCTGGCCGGCGCCATTTGTGTATCTCGTGATTACCGGCGGCTTTCCCTACACGGTCGTGATGCTGGCGCTCCTCGTCGTGTGGCTGGCAATAAGGTCAATGGTCGAAACAAAACGCCTAACGAATATATTGCCGATGCTGATGGGCGTTATGCTGGGTGTAGGCCTGGCTGCGCCGGCGTGGATGGCGATTTTGGATTACGTTCGCGGGTCCGCCCGTGAAGTGCAGGAAAGCTCGGCCCACTGGCAATGGATCGTGCCGTGGCACTCCTGGCCGGGTTTGATTTTACCCTGCTGGACGGTGAAATGGGCGGATTTCTCGACGAAGCTCGTGCCGCACAGCGCAACTGAGTTGGCTTGCGGACTGGTCGCGCCGGCCGCGTTGATCGCTGGGTTCATCTGGCGTCCTCGATTGCTCGTTAGGCGAATGAAATGGGACCTCATCCTGCTCGTCATCGTGCTGTTTCTTTGCATGGTTCCAACCGCGGGATTGTTCCGTTGGAGTTTCCGGTGGCTTCCTCTTTTTCACCTGGTGCTGGCACTGTGTGCGGCGCACACTTTGCAGCTCCGTCCGGGATCGCCCACTGCCGCTGCGGCTTTTTTGTTACTGGTGCTGATAACCGTTGCAATGTGGATGTTCGATACCGGTGGTCGCTACGTTGTTGAGGTGACCATGAGCTGCTTTTTGCTGGTGGTGGTCTGGGTAAGCGGTGAGTTCTTTCTGCGTGACGTGAAGTTTCACCACTGGTCGCCCGCCGCGGCGTCGTTCGGAATCTTCCTTCTAACCTACCTGTGCATTCCACCCAATTGCGGAGTTCCGAAGTACAATCTCTCGCAGGATTTAACCAAACCGGCGCCACTTGATCCTCAACGCCTCTATTTAAGCATCTATCCACCGGCGGAATGGACCTACCGGACTGAATTCAAGCCAAAGCCTGTCGGGCAGGTTGTTAGGCCGGGAAGCACGTCGATGTGGGCCGGCCTGCGTTTCATTAACGGTTACAGTCCGATTCGGCCGGCCGGTATCGCGCGCGAGCTCAATGCCGCAATCCACGGCGAACTGGATCCCGACATCGCGCGGACGCTGCTGCACGATGACTCCGGCGCGCTGGCCGAACTTGGGGTCGATGGGATCGTCATCGCCCGTGAAGTCTACGACGAACCGCAGTCGTTAGAGTGGCAGTTGGCGTTCCAAAACGAGGAAGGCAGAGTATTTCATCGGCCCGGTCCCGCGTTTCAGACGGTTCGATCGGTAAAGTGGCTCGATTCGCGGCCGGATACGGTTTATGCGATCGCCAGTATTTCGAACATCAAAGATTCACGAAACCGGGTGGAAGCCGATGTGGCAGTGCCTAACGATTCGCCTGCGTTGTTGAAATTCACGCGTCCGTTTTTTCGAGGTTACAACGCGTGGCTCAATGGAAAATCGCTCCCGGTGGATTCCTATCGAGGACTGATTCCGGTTATTGAAGTGCCGGCAGATTCCCATGGTCGGTTGACGCTGTCCTATTGCCCAACGTGGCTGGTTGTTGGTGGAACCATCTCGCTGATTTGCGCCGCGTTCGCCTGCATCAGCGTTTTTTGGGCGTGGCGAGTTCGCCTGTGAAAACGTCGCCTGAAAATTCGCGGCCTTTGGACCGATGTGAATACGTCGCAGCTATTCTGATGACGTTGTGCGCGGTAATCTCGCACGTCCGCGTGTTGCTCCATTCCGGCCCGCTTTGGCGAGACGAAGTTAACGGTCTCAACGTGGCGATGATGCCGACATTAGGCGAAATCTGGCAGTCCATCATTTATTATCCGTTCCCGATTCTTCACGATTTAATTTTGCGTGCGTGGATCGCAATCGGTTTCGGCCAAGGCGATTTTCAGCTTCGGATTCTTGCCTTTGTTCTCGCGTTGCTGCTTTTGGCGACGCTATGGGCGAGTTGCTACATGATCGAACGGCGACGTCCGCCGCTTTGGCCGCTGGCGTTGCTTGCCCTGAATCCTGTGGCGATCCAAACCGGGGATTGGGTGCGACCGTACACGCTGGCGATGATTCTCAACATTCTGGCGTTCGCCGCGGTATTCAACCTGACGGTTCGCGAATTCAGTGTGCCGAAGTTCCTCGTCGCTCTCGTGGCGGCTCTTCTCGCCGCACAGACCGTCTTCCAAAACGCTGTGGTTGTGTTCGCGATTTGCGTCGCAGGAATTTTGGCCCTGGCCTGGCAAAGCCGATGGAAGGCGGCAATCGGCGTACTCGCTGTAGGTTTGGCTGCGGCGATATCGTTAGGGCCTTACTTTCCGATGTTGCGACAGGCGCGGAGTTGGTCGGTCGTGGCCAGGATGAACTACGGCATCGGAGAAATCGTTCAAGCTGGATTCGGAGTCTTGACCGGTCATAACGGATTCGTTGCGGGGATTTGGATTGTTACTGTTGTCGTTACAATTGGAGCGTTAACGCTGCGAAAATTGCCGGTCATAATCGGCTCGACCCGATGTCGGGTTGCGTTTGAGCCTCGCCCCACCCGGTGGGTGTTTGCGACCGTTGTGTTTGTGGTCGGCGCAGCGGGAATGATTGCGTTTATCTCCACCGGCGGTTGGTTGATGGATCGCTATTTTGTTCCATTCGCGGCGGTAGCATCATTCTGCATTTATCTCGCGACGATCGACCTAACGGCAAACCGCTCTTTGCGTTGGGCAAATCTGGTTGGCTCTGTCGCGGTCGCAGCGATGTTTGTCCCGGCGGATCACTTATCGACGGTCACCCGTTCGACCAATTGTGATCGAGTCGCGGCGGAGCTCGGGCAAAACGCTGAGGCCGGCGATCTGATCCTGGTAACTGATTACACGATAGGAATAAGTTTCGCCCGTTACTACCAGGGACAGGCTGCCTGGAAAACTTTGCCGGACGTATCCGATCATTCGCAGCATCGCTGGGATCTCGCGCTGCCGGCGCTGAGCAAACCAGAACCAATGCGTGAGACTTTAGCGACGGTTGAAACGACCCTGAAGGCCGGCCACAAAATATTTATCGTGGGAGCGCTGCCGCCGTCGGATCCGTCGCTGCCAGCCTCAGCCCCTGCCTGGACTGGTGAACTGCTACGCAAGGAACTCGCCCAGTTTCTGCATCAGCACCTGGTCTCGAACCGGCAAATCCCCGTAAACAAAGAAGGAGAGGTCATTAACCCTCTCGAAGATTTGCCCTTGTTCGTCGGAACTGGCTGGCGAGAATCGCCTAACGATCAGTAAACGTCGCGCTTGTAGCGTTTGTCGCTCTTGAGCTGCTCGACGTATTGATTGGCCTCGTCGACAGATTTACCGCCGTGGTCCTGAACAATTTTTCGCAGGGCGGCATCGACATCCTTCGCCATTCGCTTGGCATCGCCGCAAACAAAGAACTGCGCGCCTTCGCCGTCGATCCACTTCCAAATCTCAGCCCCGTTTTCGAGCATCCGATTTTGCACGTAAATCTTGTGGGCTTGGTCGCGGGAAAACGCGCAGTCTATCCGCGTAAGAATTCCGTCCTGCTTGTAATTCTCAAATTCATCGCGGTAGGCGTAATCGCATGCTTCGCGTTGTGCGCCGAAAAAGAGCCAGTTCTTGCCTTTCGCCCCGCGTGATTGTCGATCTTGCAGGAATGCGCGGAACGGCGCTACCCCGGTTCCCGGTCCAATCATGATCAACGGCACGTTTCCGTCCTCGGGCATGTGAAAATGTTTGGCCGAACTCGGATAAACCGGCACGGGAACCTTGTTCGCGCGCTCGGCCAGGAAGGTGGAACAGACACCTTTGCGTTCCCGGCCGTGGCTTTCGTACCGGACAACGTCGATGACAAAATGCACCTGGTCCGGAAACGCCCGCAGACTGGACGCCACCGAATACAAGCGCGGCTGCAGCTTGGTCAGAAGCCCGACGAATTCCTCCGGCGAAAACTTCACCGAAGGATGCTCCAGGAGAAAATCGATGATCTCCATGCCCCAGAGATAATTTTCCAAGTCTTGTTTGCGCTCGGGAGCGAGCAACTCCTGCAAAAGCGGAGTCGACGTGGACGCGCGCTCCGCAATCGCTTTCATGAATTTCGGCGTCGGTTGCGTGATCGAAAAATCGCGAAGCAACGCGTCGCGAAACGGTTTTGTCGTTTTCGCGGCCGGAACGGGCTCGTCGCCTTTTGCGCCAAGCGCCCGAATGATTTCATCGACGAGACTCGCGTCGTTGGTCGGATAAACGGCAACGGAATCGCCGGGTTCATAGCTTAATCCCCAGCCGGCAAGATCGATCTCGAAATGCCGCGTCTCCTTTTCGGATTCAGGCCCGCTTAAGAGCCGATTAACGAGTAACTTGGCCGGGAAAGGATTTTGCCGGGTCCATTGCGATGCGGACGCAGCAGGTTTGGGTGGTGCAGCAGTTTCGGACATAAAGTTCAATGACGAATGACCAATGACTAATGACGAATTAATGAGTAATGACAAATGACGAATTCACACGGCCTTTTCGGCATTCGTGCTTCGTCATTTAATACACGTCGCGCTTGTAACGCTTGTCGGCTTTCAGCTTCTCGACGTATTCGTTCGTTTGGTCGGTCGTCTTGCCGCCGTGTTTTTCAATAATTTGCCGCAAGGCGGCATCGACATCCTTGGCCATGCGGCGAGCGTCGCCGCAAACGAAAAAGTGCCCGTTTTCCGCATCCATCCATTTCCAGATTTCGGCGCCGGCGTTCAACATCTTGTGCTGGACGTAGGATTTTTCCGCCGAATCGCGCGACCATGCGCAATCGAGATTCAAAAATCCGTCGCTCTTCATTTTTTCGAGCTCGTCCTGGTAGAAATAATTGCAGTGGGCGTGTTGCGAGCCGAAAAACAACCAGTTCTTGCCCTTGGCGCCGGTCGCCTGACGCTCCTGAAGAAACGCGCGGAACGGTGCGATGCCCGTGCCGGGACCGACCATGATGATCGGCGTATTCTTATCTTCCGGCAGACGAAATTTCGACGTGTTCGGAAAGACGGGGATCGTTGTTTTATCCGCGCGCTCAGCCAGGAATGTCGAACAAACTCCTTTGCGCTTCCGCCCGCGACTTTCGTAGTGAACGACGTCGACGGTGAAATGCACCTGGTCGGGATGCGCTTTCAGGCTCGATGAGATCGAATACAAACGCGGCATTAATTTCGCCAGCGTGTCGACGAATTCCTGCGGCGCCCATTTAATCGACGGATGTTCGATTAGGAAATCGATCACCTCCATTCCCCACAGATAAGCGTCAAGATCCTGTTTTCGTTCCGGTGTGAGAAGTTCGCTGAGCAGCGGTGCGCCATTGACCGCTTTTTCGGTGACTGCCTTCAGGAACTTTGGCGTCGTTTGCGTGATCCGGCAATCTTTGAAGAGAACATCGCGCAAAGGTTTTTCACCGTTAGGCCCTTTGACCGTTTCATCGCCACTGGCCCCGAGCATCTTGATGATTTCATCGACGAGCGAGGGATCGTTCATCGGCCAGACGGTCATCGAATCGCCAACTTCGTAGTTGAGACCCCAGCCTTTAAGATCGAGCTCGAAGTGGCGCGTATCTTTGTCCGAACCTTCACCGCAAAGGCTTCGGTTCGCGGTCATCTTCGCCGGGAAGGGGTTTGTGCGTGTGTAAGGTCCCGGCATAAAGGTTTTTTACTATCCCGCCCGGACTTAGCCGTCGTTGCCGATGGCGAGGGTGGGGCAAATTTCCATGGCGCGTTGCGCTGCTCCTGCTTCCTCGTCGCCTTCAGGCTGCTTGAAAAAGTACACCGCGGTTTCGTCGTCGTTGTACTTTAGAAGATTAGGAGCTTCATCAAGACAGACCCGGCAGGGAGTGCATGTGGTATCGACGTACCACGGCCCTGGGACGTTCTGTGGCTGTTTACTATTTTTATCCGCCATAAGTTTTCCTTTTACTAAGTCTGCTGGCGCCCGGCAATGCCTTTTCTGTTCTCGGCACGTTCCTGTCAGGGTCGACGATACAAATCGGGGATTGCGGTGGGCTCGACGTCCGGTTCGCTCGGCAGGATCGGTGGTGTCGGCGCAGGCGTGGGCGTCGGTAGGGGCGTAAGCAACGTTCCGCCTTTTGTCGTCAAAACACCGCCGGAAAGGGTCACGTCTTCCACGAAATAGAGTCCGCGCCGTGTGAAATCGAAGTCTTTTGCGTCTACGATTTCCGAGCGGCGATAAAACCGTTCCATCTCATCGACGTGAAACGGTCGTGAGCCGCGGCGCCCGAACACTACCGTCTGCCCGCCGGTTTCGTCTACCACGCGATCGCGCTCCAATCCGCGGGCGACGCAAATCGCTTCGCCGTGCGTGTGATAGGTCGCAATCAACTTCGGGTTTGGTCGCGGACTGAACCCCTGGGCGCCAGGTACCGTATCCGGCGAAATCAACTGGACGACACGCAAGCCGTTTCGGCCATCCGCCACCAGTGCGAACATGGATGCGCTGACGCTTCCGATTTGCACCGCGTGCGTATCGTTGAGCGCTCCATTCGCGTTGAACCTTTGATCGAGCCGGGGACGCTCCGGATTTTCCACGTCGATAATGGCGAGACCTTGCGAACCATTCGCCACGTAAGCGTAGGTGCGGGCGACATAAAGGCGATGGGCTTCGCTCAACGGAATAACGGCTCCACGCACCGGCACCGGCCGATCCGGATCGGTGATATCGAGCACTTTCATTCCATCGTCATCCGTCACGAAGGCATAACGAAATTGAACCGCCACACAGCGGGGATTGCGCAGATAGCCGTTCGTTAGGCCTCCGACGATCTGTGGATGCGTTGGATCATGCACGTCGATCACGAATAGCCCGCGCGGAGTGGTCATGTAGAGCCGATGCCCGGCTGCGGCCACAAACGTCGCGCCGGTTAGAGCGCCGTTGGGATTGAATCGAATCGTTTCGCTCTCCTTGAAATCGTTATTATCCGGGTTCCCATCGACCAGCGTGCCGACCAGGACATTCACCAGTCCTTCCTCGCGATCGGAGACGTAAACGTAGCCGTAGAAGATATCGATCGGTTGCTCTTCGTTTTCCGGAAGCCGAACGCGCAACGGATCGAGGGCGAGCGTGCTGGGCAGCGCAATGCTCGTTGCGTATCTCGTGTGAATGCGAGTGCGCTGGCCTAACGGGGAGACCGGCGCGCTAACAATGCGCTCGGAAAATCCTTTCTGGTCGATATTCGCGACGTCGAAAACTTCGAAACCGCCGGGGCCATTCGCGGTGTAGAGATATTCGCCGCGCAACCAGATGTCCTGGATGTCGTGGCCGGAATGTTCGTAGGCTTCCTTCAGTTCGCCGCCGTTCGCGAGATGCTTCTGGTAATTCGCGGGATACGCGATCGAATGAAAATGGCTGCCGATCACCGCCTGCGGTTCATCCGGCTCGGTCCAGATAACGGCATGCAATCCTTCGCGGCCTTCGCCGACGTAGGCGTAACGACCAAAGAAATTCACGGTGCCTGTCCCGAAGCCTAACAACTGCGTCATCCACGCGTTGTTGTCGTTGTTCACCGACAAGTGGCAGTCGGTGCAATTTTTGGTCGTGCCGACGCTGGAGGTCGTGTGCGGAAAGTGCGGATTAAACGCCTGTCCGCTGTAGCCTTCAGCTGAAAACGTTTGTTGCTGCGAATAAACCCATTCGCGGTTGGCGTTTTGAGAACTTACCACCACCGCGCTGGACGAACGGATCACCGCCATGCGGTTTTTCTTCACCGTGCCCTTTCCAGCACATTGGGATCCTAAGCTTAGAATTCCACGTGGACAAGTTGTCGCG
>JADMIO011403845.1_pt1 | contig 67849 bp, 53 predicted proteins | sample 8958161 | NCBI WGS metagenome assembly JADMIO01 (sample SAMN16585339, study PRJNA669376) | soil metagenome | isolation source: Crop rotation soil | place: USA: Cullars Rotation, Alabama | collected 2011 | reverse complement strand
GCCGCGACTTCAAGTCACGTGAATTCCAAGCTTCGGATCCCACTGTGCTGGAAAGGAATCGCTCGATGCGTCGCCACCCTCGAGACGCACCTGATGTGGCCGCACGCCGTCCTCGAACTGGAGGAAGAAGCGTTCGTCGAATGCGATCCCGCCCGTGCCGCTCGCCGATGCATCGAGCTTCGCCATCCAGCCGCGGATGCCGTCGGGATAGAACTGCGCGTCCCACGGGCTATAGAGCGAGTTCGTGACGTAGATGCGCTTGCCATCGCGACTCAGCTCGACCATCTGCGGACCACCGTTGAGCGGCTCGCTAGGCTTCGACGGATGCGACGCGCGCCGCACGATGCCGCCGATCCGCACGGAGCCGGTGAGCTTCGGCTCGAAGGGGTCGGAGACGTCGTACTGTCGAAGCTCACCCGTGCCCCAGCAGGAGACGTAGAGGACACGATCGTCGAGTGAGAGGTTGATGTCACTCACCAGTGGCGGCACCGCCTTGAAGCCCTGGAGCAATGGCGGCAAGTCCACGGGGTCGGCAGGCTCGGCGGGGATCTCGATGACCTTCTTCGTGGACCAGGCACCCGTCGTCTCATTGCGGTACCAGATCCAGATCGAGCTCGAGAGATTGGCGAGACTCACCACGACGCCGACGAATCCGTAGGCGCGCCGCGGATTGTGCGCTGGGCGGAGCTCGAGGACCATCTGCTGCTCGTCCCCTAACGATAGCGTCTCGAGGTGCGTTCGTCGCTTCAAGTCCCAGACATGCAGCTTGTTGCCGTACTGGCCGCCGAGGAGCAGTTCGGGATTCACGCCGTCTCGGACCATATTCGGTGTGCCCCACTCGCTCGTGATCATCGTGTCCTGGCCCAGATGCCACCAGAAGTCGTACGCGAGGCGCTGCGGTCCGCGATCCTTCTCCCACGCTCCCTTCACCTCGAAGGTCTCGTGGTCGAGCACGAAGATGCCTCCGGGTCCGTTGCCGTCAGGCGCACCGAGGGCGTTGATGTAGATGCCATCGGGTCCGCAATGCACGGTGTGTGGCGCCGCGTATCCCGTCTTTCCACTCACCTCCTCCCCTTCGATCACCTTGACGAGTCGCGGCTTTCGCGGATCGGGCTTCGTGTCCACGATGTGGATGCGCGAGCTGTGCGTGCCCGGCACGATCAGGTACCGCCGTTCGATGTGCGGGTTCGGCGCGTAGCCGCAGAGGTGTGAGCTACACGCATTCCAACCGAAGTGGTGGAGCTCGTTGCCGGCGTGTGGAAACGCCACCGTCCCCACGAGCCGCCCATAGTCGGTCGATGATGGGTCGGTGTCGACGACGCCCAGCGCGTCGGTCTTGCCGTTCGACCGACCGTTGCTTTCCGTGGTGAGGAGCGCTACGTACGCGAGGCGCTCGGACGCCGCCTCGGCCGCCAGCGTTGGCGATGGATAGAACGTCGGGTCGGGAAGCAATCGTGCCATGTTTTCCTCCGCGGACGCGAGAAGTGGTTGCGAAGCCGAGGCTATCATCGCGTCATTGCGCAACGGCGCGCTTGGAGATTTCGTGGAGGTTTCGTGGAGATTTCGTGGAGAGGCGCGGCGGCATGATCTATCGCTGGGAAGACTTCACGCTGGACACGAAGCGCTGCGAGCTGCGGCGCGCTGACGAGCCACAACACCTCGAACCGCAGGTGTATGCCGTGCTCTGTCATCTCGTCGAGCACCGCGATCGCTTGGTCATGACGAAGGAGCTCGTCGAGCACGTGTGGGGTCACCGGTTCGTGACGCCCGCCACGCTCAATAGCCGCATCAAGGCGCTTCGTCAGGCGCTCGACGATGACGGCGCGACACAACGCGTCATTCAAACCGTCCGCGGTCGAGGATTTCGATTCCGCCTCGACGTCGAGACGAGCGGCGAGGGTGCAAGTCCAGCGCCCGTCACGAGAGACAACCAGCAGATCCGGTTCTGTCGAGCACCTGACGATGTCCGCATCGCCTACGCGACGAGCGGGCACGGACCGCCGTTAGTCAAACCCGCGAACTGGCTCACGCATCTCGAGTTCGACTGGAACAGCCCAGTGTGGCGACCCTGGTTGAAGGAGCTCGGCCAAAGTCACACGCTCATTCGATACGATGAGCGCGGGTGTGGTCTCTCCGATCATAACGTCGCCGATCTGTCGTTCGACAAATGGGTCACTGATCTCGAGGCTGTCGTCGACACCGCAGGCCTCGAGCGATTTCCATTGCTCGGCATCTCGCAAGGATGCGCCGTCGCGATCGCGTACGCGGCGCGTCACCCCGAGCGTGTCACACATCTCGTGCTCTACGGCGGCTACGCGGTGGGCCGGCGGTATCGCGATCCGACGCCGCAGCAGCAAGTCGAGGCCGCACTGCTGAACAACCTCATTCGCGTAGGCTGGGGACGGGACAATCCTGCATTTCGTCAGGTGTTCGGCATGTTATTCCTTCCCGAGGGATCGCCGGAACAGTGGCAATGGTTCTGCGACCTCGCGCGCACGCTGCCGGTCGAGAACGCACTTCGGATCGAGGAGACCGCGCACAACATCGATGTGCGCGAACAAGCCGCCACGCTCGACGTCCCGACACTCGTGCTGCATTCGCGGGGCGATGCGATGATCAACTTCGAGGCGGGTCGTCGGCTCGCCGCGCTCATTCCGGGTGCGCGGTTCGTTCCGTTGGACAGCAAGAACCACGTGCTCCTCGAGAGCGAGCCGGCGTGGCGACACTTCCTCGATGAAGTGCGCTCGTTCCTTGGCGCCAATACCACCACACTCGCTCATCGATGAGTATCGACGTTCAATCGCTCGCTACGATCGGATATCAGGGGACGACGGTTCCCGAATTCCTTCAAACGCTCGAGGACGCGAAGGTCAGGCTGCTCGTCGACATCCGCGCCGTCGCAAGCTCACGGCGGCCGGGATTCTCGAAATCAGCGCTCGCCGGGAACCTTGCAACGGTCGGTATCGATTACTTGCATCTGCGGGCCCTTGGCACTCCAGCTGACGGTCGCGCGGCCGCACGCGCTGGTCGTCACGCCGAGATGCGGAAGATCTTTCTCGAGCATCTCGCGACGGATGCGGCGCAGGAACAGCTGGTCACGCTCATGGATCTTGTCCGCTCGGATCGTCGCGTATGCGTTCTCTGTTTCGAGGCGGATCCCAAGCACTGTCACCGCAGCATCGTCGCGGAGGCCGTGGCGAAGAAGTTGGGCGTAGGAGTGGAACATCTGCATCCGCCGATCGAAGAGTGAATTCCCGACACTTGACTCGAGGTAGAGATATGCGAAATGTCGCGCGCTGGCTGGTACTCGGTGTGGTGCTCGCAGTAGTCGTCGTCGGCTGCTCGCGGAAGAAGGGGGGCTACTTTGGTCCGACGCCGGAAGTAGCGACGCAGGCCCATCACTAAGGCAATCGGACAGTGCCGCGTGGGGTCGGACCCCACGCGTTTCAGATGAGAGCAAGCCTGCGCGGCCGTGCGCAGCATGGCTCCGTAGGCGAACGCAGCCGCTGGAGGCTCGAACCGTGAGCCTCCAGCGCCCGACGAGCGCAGTTCGTGCATAGCCGTCGTAGCGACGAACTCTCCACTTCGCTACGACCATGGGACTACTATCTCGTCGCGCGCGCCGCGCGCGATTCACGTGCGTGAGCTTCTGCTGCGCATTGCTGTGCGTGATACCACGCTCACAGACCCCAGCGCAGACGACGGCCGCGCCGCAAGCCAAAGCCGACAGCGCCAAGAATGCTCCGTTCTTCACACCCACCGACGCGTTCGTCGGAGCGGGGTTCGCGCTCGGCACCATCGCGATGTTTCCGCTCGATCGGCATTTCGCGGAACAGTTGCAGAATCCGAATACCCAGGCCAACAGATTCGCGAACGAGACCGCGAAGACCTTCGAGTGGTTTGGGTCATCGGGTGCATACATCATCGGCGGCAGCTTGTATCTCGTCGGCTGGGCGACGCACCACCCCCAGATTCGCGACCTCGGGTGGCATGGCACGGAAGCGGTGATCTATGCGCAGATCACCACAGGTGTGCTCAAGGGCCTGCTCGGTCGCGCGCGTCCCTTCGCCGTGAACGACACGAATCCGCGCGACTTCAAGTTCGGCGGCGGGTTCTCGGGGAGCGAGCGAACATCGTTTCCGTCAGGGCATACGACGACTGCGTTCGCCGCCGCCGCGGCGGTGACCTCCGAAGCGCGACGGCACTGGCCTGACAGATGGTGGTCCACCTGGCTCATCGGCACCGCCATGTACGGCGGCGCGACGATGGTCGGCATCGCGCGCATGTATCACAACAGGCATTGGGCAAGCGACGTCGTCATGGGCGCGGCGATCGGCACGGTGAGCGGCTACAAGGTCGTCGACTACAGCCACGCGAATCCCAAGAACATCGTCGATCACATCATGCTCAACGTGAGCGCGGTGCCCTCGCCTGATGGCGGAGTTCGTGTCGGATACGTCATGGAGCTCCCATGACGTATCGCGATGTACTTCGAACATTGGCGTTAGGCGTCGGCATCGTGGTCGCGTCGCTTCCGCGTCAGGTGGCCGCACAGGATTCGACGGCGCACGCCGAGTCGCATGTGCAGAAGACGTTCTTCACACGCCGCGATGCCGTGTCCTCCGCGGTCGTACTCGGCGCCAGCGCCGCGCTTTCGGCGTACGACGTGCGCATCGCTCGCTGGTGGCGCCAGCCGGACGTGCAAGGGGACCAATCGCGTCACGATTTCGTGAAGAGCCTGACGACGATCAACGAGACCCCGCTCACTCTCGGCGCCGTAATCACCTACGGTGTTGGGCGACTCACGCATTCGGCGACGACGACGGACATCGGCCTGCATCTCTCCGAGGCGATGATCCTCACCGTCGCGATGAGCGAAGCGATTCGCGGACCACTCGGGCGCTTACGCCCGCGGTCGTCACTTGAAGATCAATATGACTTCAAGTTCTGGGGCGGATTCACCGAGTTCGATCGCCGCGCATGGCCCTCCTTGCACGCCGCCGCTGGCTTTGCCACCGCCTCGGCACTCGTGGGAGAGATCGCGCAGCGAAAGCCTGATGCGAATCGTTGGGCAGCGCCACTGCTCTACACGGCGGCGTCGATCCCGGGCTTCACGCGGATGTATCTCGACCAGCATTGGGCGAGCGACGTGCTCGCTGGCTCCTTCCTCGGGTATCTCGTGGGTTCTCGCGTGGTGCACTACGGACACACGCACAAGCCGACGAAGCTGGAGCGGAAGCTCGGCCTGGTGGCGGTCACGCCCCTTTCCGACGGACGCTGGCTCGTGGGCTTCGCACGTTAGGCGTCTCGTGTCAGCCCGCATGGCCGAAGGCCGTGTCGGGATCTTCCGTCCTTGGCTTCTGAAAAGGCAAGGAAAGAAGATCCCGACACCGGCTTCGCCGGTGGGGATGACATGTCTGGGCAGTTCGTCCCTCCGGGACGCCACTCGTCACATCTGACGAGCGCTCGGGGACGCCACACATAGAATGCACGCTGGAAGCCGACAGATCGTCGGCAACATCAGCCCGGAGCCCCCCATGCGGTCATTCTCTGTTTCGCGTTTCGCCCTGGCGAGTGCCTCGCTCATCGTAATCGGTGCGTCGACCGCCCGCGCGCAGGATGTGCCGAGTCGTGAATCGGCGGTCGAGGTTCGAACGCGGTTTCTGAACGATCTGGACACGCTGCAGAAGAAGTTCGTCCAGCTGGCGAATGCCTTTCCGGCGGACAAGTACGCGTGGCGTCCGGGCCCCGGCGTTCGGTCAGTGGGTGAGGTATTCAAGCACGTTGCCAGCGAATACTACCTCTACACGCCGATGTCCTACGGCGCGACGCCGTCGACGGTGATCCCGCGACAGCAGGGCGCGATGAAGACCTTCGAGGCGCAGGCGACGAAGGACGATGTCCTCAAGCATCTCAACGAGGGCTTCGCGTACATGAAGCAGCAGATCGCCGGCCTCGATCCGTCTGCCATCACCGGTACGAAGAAGCTCTTCGGCGGAGATCGCACGATCGTCGAGACGTCGTTCATCATGTCGGGAGATCTGCACGAGCATCTCGGACAGTTGATCGCGTATGCCAGGATGAACGGGGTCGTTCCCCCTTGGAGTAAGTAGCCCTGGCAGTCATCAGTCGCTCGCTACGCTCGCTCTCGGTTCGCAAAGAGACCGGCCAATCGCCGGTCTCTTTGCTTTCAGTTCTCGCCAGCGACGTCACTGCTTGTGGGTCTACGCGAGGTCCTCGAGCAGTCCTTGAATCTCCTGGGCCATGCCAGGGTGACCGTGGCGATTGGAGGCCTCGATGCCGTGCTGGAAGGCTTCCCGCGCGTCTTCCACTCGCCCGAGCCTGACGAGCGCTTCGCCAAGCCGCTGCCAGCCGTTGCCTTCGTCGTCGTGCGCCGCGAGGTAGACGCGATAATGCTCGACGGCCTCGTCGAACAATTCGATCTTCATCGCCTCGTTCGCGAGGCCGAAGTGCGCCATCGCGTTCTTGGGATTCTTCTCCACCATCGCGCGAAATGCGTCGAGGCGGTTAGGCTGCGCGCTCATGATCTGTACAGAAGTCGGGTGGACTGGAGAACGCAACGGCAAACTGCGACAACTGCGGTACTGAGCGATCAGCGCTCAGGTCAGCCCAGCGGCGAGCGGAAAGCGGCGCGTCTCGAGCGGTCAGAGACGCGGCGAGCGGCGCGGGGGCCGGAGGCTCGCCGCGTCGAGGCGCGCCGCTGGGCTGAACCGCCGCTCACCCAATACATGACGCCGCGAGTGCGGAGCACTCGCGGCGTCATCAATCCTCCCCTGGGCCCTGGGCCCTAGGCCCTGGGCCCTCTGCTCTGGGCCCTCCGCTCTGGGCCCTCAACCCTAGAAGACAACCCCCCCCGCCTCGATCGTCTTGATCCCGTGTTGCTGCAGCAGCCCATTGAACGCGGCCAGATCCCTGCGCAGCAGATCATCGAGCGCCGCGCGAGCGTCTTTCACTTCCTTGGTGAGTATCCCGGCGACCTCCTTCTGCTGCGCCGTCGGCGGGAAGTCCGATGCACCAACTCCACCAGCGAGCCACGAGAGCTGACCAGCGGCCTTGACCGGATACCGCACTTCGTCCTGCCCGTGTCCCGTTAGGCGCGGATCGACGAGCCGTCCCTCGACCGTCATGAACTTTCGCTCGAGCAGATCCCCCGACGAGCGAATGTCCGGCGTCGCCTGCCCATTGGTACCCAGCGCCTGGAGCTGTGCACGCACGCTCTCGATCTGTCCGATCATCTGCGCCGCGGCGGCGTGATCTTTCTGGATCGCGAGCAACGCGTCCGTCGCCGCCTTGATGTCGGCGAGCGTCTCACCCTGATTGGGATCGCGCCTGACCTCGAGTGGTTGCGTCAGCGTCTTGCCATTCCGTGTCAGTCGCACGGTGTAGCGCCCCGGCGGCATCAGCACCGAGATCGTCCCCACTCCCGCCGCGTCGCGCGTACCATCCTGATTCATCTCGAACTCGGCGTTGAATTGCGGCTTCGTGCGCAGGCGCGGTGGGCGCGACGACTCGTTTCGCAGATCCCAGTGCAGACGATTGAGCCCGGCGTGCACGCTCGAGTCGACGATCGTGCGAACGAGCTTTCCGCCGGCGTCGAGGATTTCGACCTTCGCCATTCCCGACGTGTTCCCCGCCACCCAGTAGTTGATGCTCGCACCATAGGTTGGATTCTGCCCCGCCGTCGGATCGTCGTTCATCGAGAAGTTCCCCGAGACGTCGACGAATCGATACGCCGGTCGCGGCGCGAAGAGGTAGAGATCCGCGGACGTGATGGTTGGCGTGAGCGTCTGAAGCGGGGTGAGATCGTCGAGGATCCAGAAGCCACGGCCGTACGTCGCGATCACGAGATCGTTCATCTGATCGGGGATCACCATCCCGTACACCGGAGCGTGTGGGAGATTGAGCTGGAGCGGCTGCCAGCGCTCGCCGTCGTCGAACGACACGTAGAGCGCGTTCTCGAGACCAAGGTACAGCAGTCCTCGCCTAACGGGATCCTCGCGCACGATATGCGCGTAGCTGAGGGGTGTCTTGTGAATCCCGTTGACGATGAGCTTCCACGTCTTACCGAAGTCGTTCGTCTTGTAGACCCAGGGATCCCGATTGTTCTCCTGATGCGCGTCGACGATCATGTACGCCGACGCAACATCGTACCGACTCGGTTCGATGTGCCTGACACTTCCCCAGGCCGGCATCCCCGGAACGTTCGCGCTGACGTTCGTCCACGATGTACCGCCATTCTGGGTGATCTGCACCTGTCCATCGTTCGTTCCCACCCAGATCACGCCGGGACGCACGCGCGACTCGGCAATCGCGTATACGACGTCACCGTATTCCACGCCGATGTTGTCGGGCGTCAAACCGCCCGAGATCTTCTGCTTCGACTTGTCGTTCCGGGTGAGGTCGGGGGAGATCACGCGCCAGCTTCGCCCGCCGTCCGTCGTCATGTGGACGTACTGACTTCCCGTGTAAATGCGGTTATGATCGTGCGGCGAGATCGTGAATGGCGCGTCCCAGACGAAGCGATACTTCACATCGTCGGCGGGATGACCACCCGTGGAATACGGCCACACTTCGACGTTCTGCCCCGTGCGCGTGCGCTCGTCGAAGCGCACCACGATGCCGCCCCGACTTCCGCTGCCTGACGCCGTGGACCAGATGATGTTCGGATCGACCGGATCGGGGGTTGCCCAACCGCTCTCCCCTCCCTCCACGCCATGCCACTCGCTGCGCGCAATCTGGCCGCCGGTGCGACTGTTGCTCGGCCCGCGATACGACGGGCCGTCCTGTTTGTTGCCATAGACGTAGTACGGAATGCGACTATCGACGGTCACGTGGTAGATCTGCGCGATCGGCAACTGCACGCGATTCCAGGTGCGTCCACGGGTGGTCGAGATCGAGATCCCTCCGTCGTTCGCCACCGCCATGCGATTGGCGTTCGTGGGATCGATCCACATGTCGTGGTTGTCACCGCCAGCGGCGGTAAAGCCCGCGGCGCCCGCACCGCCGCCGCGGCCCCCGCGACCAACGGACGCGCCGCCGTCAGTCGACCGGCTGAAGTTCGCGCACAGGAAATACAGCTCGTCGGGATTGTCGGTCGAGACGACAGTGCGCGTGTAATACGGCTGTCGGCAAGCGAGATCGCGATCGTAGCTCGCGACTCTCCAGGTCGTACCGCCATCGTCCGATCGCCACAGCTCGCCGTTGTCGCTCGGGTTTCCGTGGAAGGGATTGCCGTCGCCCGTCTCGATGAGCGCGTAGACGCGATTCGGATTCGAGCGCGCGATCGCGAGTCCGATCTTGCCGACATCGTGCGTCGGAAGGCCGTTGCCGCGCAGTCGTGTCCATGTTGTCCCACCGTCGCTCGACATGAAGATGCCGCTCCCGGGACCACCACTCTCGCGACCCCAGGTGTGCATCTCGAGCTGCCACATCGCGGCGAACAGGATGCGGGAATTCGTGGGGTGCATCACCACGTCGATGCCGCCGGTGTTCTCGTCGACGAAGAGCACACGTTCCCAGGTCTTTCCACCGTCCGTCGTTCGAAAGATGCCGCGCTGCGATTGCGGCCCGTAGCTATAGCCCTGCGCCGCAACGAAGACGATGTCCGGATTCGTCGGGTCGATCGCGAAGCGTCCGATGCGGCCCGTGGAATCGAGTCCCATGTGCGACCACGTGCGCCCGGCGTCCGTGGATTTGTAGACGCCGTTACCGATCGAGATGTGTGAGCGGATCCACGGTTCGCCCGTTCCTGCCCACACGACGCTCGGATTCGACGGTGCGACGGCAAGCGCGCCGATCGACTGAACCGGCTGATCGTCGAAGATCGGCGACCAGTGAATGCCGCCATCGGTCGTTTTCCAGACTCCTCCCGAAGCGGCGCCGGCATAATAGACGTTAGGATCGCCGGGGACGCCGGCGACGCTCGCCACGCGATTGCCGACGGGCCCGATGTACCGATACCGAAGATCGTTCGCCACGGTCATCGGATCGAAGGCCACGGGCTGAACCGCGGGCGCGGGACGTGACTGCTGCGTAGCTTGAGAGGGACGCTGTTGCGCGCGCGAGGACGCCACGGCGATGGTGCTGGCGCAGAGCGTCGCGCAGGCGAACATTCGAGGCGTGAGCATGGCTCGAGGGGTTGAAGCAAGGGTTCGGAAAGAGGCGACGAGCAGGCGCTGAGAGCGTACCGTGTACGACCAGAGACCTCAATACCCGATGCCTTCCGAATTCCCTCGCGACTAGCCTCCAGCCCTCGTCCCCGCTGTTTATGGCTTTGTTCAATTGCCCGAAATGCTTCAAGACCATCGGCGAGCTTCCGGAGCGCGGCGAGCTCGTCGCGCTCTGCTCGAGCTGTCGCTTCAAGTTCCAACTCGTGCGCGGGAGGGTCCTCGAGCGCAGCTCCAAGCAGCAGCCCGGCCGGAAGAGCAACCCGATGCGGCATTACGTCATCAGGCTCGAGCTGCCGCACCGATTGAACGAAGTCACGGAGTTCGACCAGATCGGCACCGACGACAGCGTCCACGCGCGCCGTGGCGATGACGTGGCCGTCGTCTATAGTCTCCGCGGCACGCAGCGCGAGGAGCTGCTCGCGATTCACAACCTGACGACGGGGGAATCGCACGCGATCGGCACACCGGGAGAGAAGTCGTCGTCGACCGCGGCGACGCTCGGGTTTCTCGCCGGCGCGGTTTTCGGCGCGCTGACGTTTGCCACCGGCCTCTCCTTCATGATCGCGCTGCTACTCGGAACGGCCATGTCGTTGAGCACGGCTTTCGTGCTCCGGCGACGTCTCGCGCCCGTGCACGAGCTCGAGCCCGACGCCCAGGCGATCCTCGAACGCAAACATTCCTGGCTGACCGAGAAGCTGCGGCTCGAGGAAGCACGCGCGCGCGTCGCGGCCGACATCGCCGATCGGGAACGACTTCGCAACCGTCTCGTCGACCTGCAGCGAAAGATGCTCGAGGTCGGACTCGATGCCTACAAACCTCGGCTCGCATCGATCGACGTCGCCCTCGCCGCGCTCGACAGTCAGATGACGCTCGATCGACATCTGTGCGACGGCTACGACCGGAACATCAAGATGATCGAGATCGAGCAGGAGTCCACGAGCACCGCCGACCAGGTGTTCTCCGACGATCTCACGCCGCTCGTGGTCGAGAAACTGGAAGAGCTCAAAGCATTGGAAGCGAAGCAGGCGGATCTCGCTCGAGAGCTCGAGGCGAATGTCGAGATCGAGCAACTGCTGCGTTCCGGACGATCGCCAGCGTGAGCGCCGCCTGACGATGCCCGAAGCCTCCCCGCTCACCATCACGCAGTCGCTGCTGGCCGGCCGCTATACGGTCGAGCGTGAGCTCGGCGCCGGCGCGATGGCGACGGTATATCTGGCCGAGGAGATGAAGCATGGGCGCCCGGTGGCGATCAAGGTGCTCAAGCCCGAGCTTGCGCAGACGTTAGGCGCCGATCGCTTTCTTCGAGAGATCGGCATCGCCGCGCGACTCTCGCATCCGCACCTCGTACCACTCATCGACTCCGGCGAATCTGGCGGTCTTCTCTATTACGTCTCGGCGTACGTCGCCGGCGGGTCACTCCGTGATCGGCTGCGCGAGGAGCAACGCCTCTCCGTGGATCAGACACTGCGCATCGCGCAGGAGGTCGGCGCGGCGCTGGACTACGCCCACCGTTCCGGTGTCGTGCACCGCGACGTGAAGCCGGAGAACATTCTCTTCGCCGACGGGCACGCCTTGTTGGCCGACTTCGGCATCGCGCGAGCGCCACGACACGGTGAGGACGAGCTGGTGACCGGTGCGGGCATCGCGGTCGGCACGCCGGAGTACATGAGCCCCGAGCAGGCGAGTGGCGAGCGTGAGCTCGATGCTCGGAGCGACATCTACTCCCTTGCCTGCGTGGTGTTCGAGATGCTGGCGGGCGAAGCGCCGTTCCGCGGGGCGTCGGCTCGCTCGACGATGGCCAAGCACGTCACCGAACCCGCGAGGCGTGTGCGCCAGCTGCGACCCGACGTGCCCATCGCTGTCGACGACGCCATCGCGCGTGCCCTGAGCAAAGATCCTGCGTACCGCTTCACGACAGCGCACGACTTCATCGTCGCTCTCCACAGCGGCGACCTCGGGACCTCGCGTCGATCGGTCGGCGTTACGCGATCGATCGCCGTGCTCCCCTTCGTGAATGCGAGCGCCGAGGCGGAGAACGAATATCTCAGCGATGGTATCACCGATGAGCTCATCGACGCGCTGGCCAAAGTCGAGGGGCTGCGCGTGGCGTCGCGCACATCGGTGTTCGCGATCAAGGGGAAATCGCTCGACGTACGCGCGATCGGTGCATTGCTCGATTGCGCGGTGGTCCTCGAGGGAACCGTTCGTCGCGCCGGACAACAGCTGCGAATCACGGCGCAGCTCACCTCCGCCGACGACGGTCATCTGCTCTGGTCGCAACGGTATGACCGGCAATTGCACGACGTGTTCGCGATTCAGGACGAGATCGCGCAAACGATCGTGAACACGTTGCGCGAAACGACCTTCGCCGATCTCGCTCCGCCGCCCACGACTCGCCACACCGAGAACCTGCGCGCGTACGGCCTATACCTTCGCGGTCGATTCGAGCTGAATCGACGCACACAGGATGGGATCAGCGCCGGGATTCGCTACTTCGAGCAGGCGATCGCCGAGGATCCGCGTTTCGCGCTCGCCTACGCCGGACTGTCCGATGCGCATTCGCTCCGCGTGGATTATCGGAGCATTCCGGTGGCGCAGGGCTTCGAGCAGGCGATGCACTATGCTCGTCAGGCACTCTTGATCGATGACAAGCTGGCCGAGCCACATGCGTCGCTCGCCTGGGCATTGTTCGTCTATCACTGGCAGTGGGACGAGGCCGAGCAGGAGTTTCGCCGGGCGATCGAGCTCGATCCACGATACCCGACGGCCCATCAGTGGTTCGCGTTCCTCCTCTCCGTCCGTGGCCGCCGCGAGGAGGCGTTGATCGAAGGGCATACGGCCGTCGACCTCGATCCGCGCTCGCTCTTCGCCCGTCGTTCCCTCGCCTGGATCTACCTCTATGCGCGGCGATACGACCGTGCGCGCGCCCAGCTGTACAAGGCGATGGAGATGAACCCTACTGCCGAGGAGACGTACCGCACGCTCGGTCTGGTGTTGGCGCATGCCGGTGAGGCGCAGAATGCGATCCGCGTGCTCGAGGAGGCGGTCACGATGCCCGAGGCGGGGTCGTATACGAGAGCCACGTTAGGCTATGCGCTCGCCCGCGCTGGCCGAGTCGACGAAGCTCGAGCGATTCTCAAAGCGCTCGCCGACCAGGCGCAGGGTGACTACGTCTCCCCCGTCGCCTTTGCGACTGTGCTTCTCGGGCTCGGCGACATCCACCGGGCTCTCGACTGGACCGAGCGCGCGTACGAGGATCGGCGAGGCTGGGTGGCCTACGTCAACGTCAATCCGATGATGGATCCGATGCGCGGCCATCCGCGCTTCCAACGCCTCGTGGAGAAGATGGGATTGTAGAACGGTCTCCACGAAGAAGCCTAAGTTTTACAAGTCGCCATGAGGCTTCCGAAAAGTCGCTAATTCTCCCTGTCCAATCGCCTCAACGGGGGACACATTGGTGCACCTCGCGTCCCGGAGCCCCGCATGCGAATCGCGTCTGCCCTTCTGCTCGTTGCCGTCGCGCTGCCGACGCGCTCCGTGAAGTCGCAGGTGCAACAGGGCCGGACCGTTTCCGTTAGGCTTCCCGCGTACAACACCCCGGTCGTTCTGGATACCGTCGACACTCAGACGCATCACGAGGACGCGATGCGTGCGGCGGTGCTCTGGGCCGCGCGCAAAGCGTTCGAGGAGCTCGAGCTGCCAATCACCTTGGCCGACTCGACTCGCGGGCTCGTTATCAGCGCCGATCTGTCGCTCGTGCGGCGTCTCGGCAAACTCCGCATGTCACAGATCCTCGATTGCGGCACGAACCTCAATGGTCCGATCGCCGATCAGTACCGAGTGCGGATGGCGGTCGCGTTGTTTGTCGACTCCCTCGGGCCATCGGCTTCCGAGTATCGCATCGCAGTCGCCGCCGGATCACAATCGCTCGAGGGAGCGACGCGCCCACCGTTGGCGTGTAGCAGCACGGGCGTGCTCGAAGAACGTCTCGCGAAACTACTCAGCAAGAAGATCTGGACGTAAGCTGGACCTTCACCTGGAGCACTCTGTTGTTCGATTCAAGGAACCATCTCCGTGGCTTGCTGATCGCTACCAGCATCGCGTCGATCGCCGGCTCCGTCGCGGCCGGGGCGCAATCGTCACCTCATCTCGCCGTCGGACTCCCTGGATTCAGCACCGCGATCGTGCTCGATTCCGTCGCCTCGATGTACACGATTGCCGCGCCGAGAAAGGCGGTGTTCGGAGCGGCCGTGCAATCCCTGCAGGAGCTCGACGTACCGATCGAAGCGGTTGACGCGAACCGCGGCATCATCGTCAACACCTCGATCGTCAAGATGCATCGGCTGGGCAAGATGCGTCTCACGCAGATCATGAGCTGCGGAACGAACATCACCGGGCTCATCGCCGATCAGTTTCGCCTGACGATGGCCGTGGCGGTGATCGCCGACTCGATTGGACCCGCCGAGACGAAGCTCCGCATCGCGCTCGCCGGCGGTGCCGAGTCGGTCGACGGCGCATCGAAGCCCTCCGTGATGTGCAGCACGACCGGCGTTCTCGAGGAGCGTCTCGCGAAGCTCATCGAGGCGAAAAGTAAGAGCTGACGACTTATTTCGCCGCGCCGCCGATCGCCGCCAGCTTGGTGCGCGCGATAACCAGATCTGGAGTCTCGCTGGGCGCATCCTTCCAGCGCTCAGCGAACTCCTGGAATCTGCGCCGAGCTCCGGAGGTATCTCCGGATTGCAGCAGGATGTCGCCGAGCAACAACGGCGCTCGGAGATAGTCCTCCTGTCCTTCGACTCCGAAGCCCTTCAACGACAGCACCTCCTCGAGCACTGCTCGAACTGAATCGCGCGACCCCTTTGCGTCGAACGCCGCCGCGAGCAACATCAATCTCGGAATGGGCAGCGGATAGCGCTTGGCCCGTCGGAAGTAGCTGAGCGCACTGTCGGGTTGGTGCTTGAGCAGGGCCAACATGCCATTGGCGATCTCGAGCGACGCGCGATCCTTCGGGTTCAACGTGTCGGTGCGCGCCTTGATCATCGACGCCACCGTCTCGACGTCCTTTACACGCTCCAACTGCTCGCACGCGTACAGGACCAGCACGAGCATCGTCGGCTCGTACGTCGGTGCCTTCGCCAGCGCGATCACTCGAGTGACTTCTGCTTCGGCGTCCGCCATGCGGTTCGTCGCGCGGTACACGCTGGCGACGAGCAGACGGTTGCGCCCTTCGCTCAGCGCCGAATTCGTCTGTTGCGTTGCGGCAACTGCCTGCTGGAAATCCCCGATCGCCTCGTACAAACGTCCCTGCCAGAAGGCGAGGTAGCCTAACGAGCGCCAGCCGAGCGCGCGGTCCGAGACCTGGTTCTGCCCCGCCATCTTTCGGAACGCCCGCTCCGCGTCCTGAGGACGGCCAGCCAGGAGCAGTGTCGAGCCATACTCGTGGTTGATGTTGCCGCGATAGAGTACCGTGGAGTCGAGCGCTCCGGCCTGCTCGTACGCACGCACGCGATCGGCGTATTGGTGCTCATACGATGTGGCGAGGTTGATCCACGCGTTGACGTATGTCGAGTCGAAGCCGAGGGCCGTCTTGAGCGCGGCGATCGCCTCCGCGCTCTTGTCGAGTCGCATCAGCGTCGTGCCGTAATCGTACCAGCTCATGGCACTCGGATAGCGTCGCGCCATCTGCTCGGTGAGCACGAGCGCCGAGTCCAGATACCCGCGGAACGTCGCCTGAGACTGGAGCATGCGAATGCGCTCCCACTCGGAGAGGCGATCGGCGTGGGCGCGCGCCGCGGCGTAATAACGCTCTCCGTTGGCGCGGTCGTGCACGTAGTAATAGGAGCTGCCCAACGCGGAGAGCGCGAGCGCAAAGCCCGTATCGAGATCCACGGCACGAAGCCAGTGCTCGCGAGCCCGAGAATAGTCGCCGCGTATCCACGCGCTCGAGCCGTCGGCGTACGATCGCAGCGCCTCGAGCGATGCCGTCGTCACCACGGGTAACGGCTGCCGGCGCTCGGCGATCTCCCCGCGGGTTTCGCCCAGCGTACGCCGCACCTTCAGCAGCACCTCGCCTAACGTCCCCACGATGTCTCGTTGGATCGGTGACGTCGCGTCGATCTCTCCCAGCTCGCGCTCGTGCGTGACGTCGGCCATCCGTGCGGTCACGCGGTAGATCGAACCGTCGCGCGCAACGCGCAGACCCACGGCGAAGTGCACGTGATCTCGCTCGGCAACCTCGCGCGCGAGCTCGTACGTGAGCGTCACCGGTGTATCGAGCTGCATGAGCCGATACATCGACGGAAGCCGCGAGCGCGGGTACAACCTGAGGCGCGCCGACTGCTGCAGCCCGGTCGCCGCAGCGGTGACGAGACTCCGGTCGAAGAGCGTGTCGCCGCTCAGGTTCTCGAGATCGGCAAGCAGCACCTGATCGCCGACTGCCGCATTCCCCTTTCCCGCCCCCCAGCCACGCACGACATAGGTGCCGAGCGATACGAGCGCGAGAGCCACGATGCCGACCATTCCGACAACGAGGCGGCGCTGTCGTGCTGCGAGCGTTCCGTCCATGAGCATTCCCCCTCGTTCAAGGGGTCAGATTGGTTGAAAAACGTACACTCCTGCGCGTTTCTGCTCTTGACGCTCGACTGTCAACGTATTCGGCCCGCGCGCACCAACCACGCGCGGGCGGCCTCGTACCTCGGTTTCAACGCTGGATCGGCGTTTCGCCATACGCGCTCGACGACCGCGTAGTGTGCCGCGGCGCTGTCACGTTGCCCGAGCCGGTCGAACACCTGCGCCAGGAGCTCATGCGTCTCGGTTCGCGTGAGGTATAGCCCCGATCCCTCGATGCCGCCATGCAGCGGCGCCCGAACGATGCTCACCGCCTCCGAGGGACGATTCAACGCGAGGAGGCTCTTCCCGAGCTCGTAGTTGATCCGCGTATAGCCATTCGTCGGCGAATGGATAGCCGCTCGGAACTCCTGCACCGCCGGTTCGTGCTGTTGCGCTCTGGAGAGCAGCAGCCCACGCACGAAGTGATGGAGCTTGGGATCGCGTGCATAGAAGCTCTGACGGCCGATCACCTCGATTGAATCGACGAGATGACGCGCGCGGACCGTATCGTATCCCGCGACGGCGGCGGTCGCGGACAGCGCCATGAACCATGTCACGTTCCTCGGAACGTTCTGCGCTTCGTGGCTGCCTTGGGACGCGAGCAGCGGCTTCTCCATCGACCGGAACTCGTCAGCCGCCGACAGCGCCCGCCCCATCTCCATGTCGAGAATCGCCGACTGATAGGGTTCTGGGGGGAAGCCGCGGTGGACGATCGTGGAGTGCGGTACCCTCCCTTCCCGAACGAGCAGGAGCGCCTCCCGATAGCGTCCTTGCATGCGAAGGGCGATGGCACAGTACCAACGATTCTCAGGAAACTCATCGGGATTCGACGTCGTGAGCGCAACCTCGCACAGTGCGTTCGCTCGATCGACGTCATCCGACTGAAGCGCCCACGTCACCAGGTCGGCGGTGCCACCGCGAGCGCCGCCTAACGCCACGAACCTGCGCATCGCCTCGTCCGCCTCGTGCTGACGACCGACCGCGAGAAGCAGATCGGCGAGATGGCGCCACGGCGTCATGTCCTCTGGTCGCAGCGCGATCCATCGACGCCACGTGCGCTCGGCGTCCGCCATCGAATCCGCCCAGGCGAAGCGGTCGCCCAGGATCAGCAGCGCGTCGCACAGACGACACACTCCGGTCGGCCCGACGGCGGCAATCGAATCGATCGCAATGGCGCGATTGAGCAGATCGACAGCACGCGGTAACTCCGGAACGACGCCGGCTGCCCGAATGAGCGCTTCCGGATCGCGCGGAAACTTCGTGGCGAGCGTCTCGGCGGCGGTGAGGACGCTCGGATCGTTCCGCGCGTGTCCGACGTGCGTGATGATGAGAAGCCGATCGTGCGTCGACGCACGCGACGCCAGCGACACGGCGTGCTGGGCGAGCGCATACTGGTTCGTGTCGCCAAGCGCCACGGCAGAGCGCCACGCGTAATACGTCGCCATCGCGAAGGTCGAGTCTTCGGCGATCGCGGCGCGGAAGAGGCGGCTCGCGTCAGCGACGTCGAACTGATCGAAGGCGCGAAGCCCCTCCTCGTAATATCTCAACGCAACCGAAGATCGCGTGCTCACCTCGGCCAGCGATCCGGTGGGCGCGCCCAGCCGAAGATCGGCGGCGATGAGCGACGTTATGCTGTCGAAGAGCGTGATGCGATCGTTGCCGCTGACACGATATCCTCCGCGCACCAACCCGCGATCGATGCCAACGCGGCGTACCTCGAGCCGGAGCTGGTTGCTGGCGAGTGGAATCAGCTCGCCTTCGATGATCTCGCTGGCGCCGGCGCGTCGCGCGGCCTCGGTGACCGCCGTACGCGAGGTATCACCTCCGCGCGGCGTGAGCTCGAGCATTCGGGAGTTCGCCACCACCTGCAAGTCGGACACACGCGCCAGACTGGTGGAGAGCATTTCGCTCAACATGCCGCCTAACGCGGCAGAGTCGTTGGGGACGAGGTCGCGAATGCGACCGACGGCGACGACCGGGTGTTCCGGCGCTCGCGACGCCAGCGCGAAGCGAAACCCCACCACGGCGACCACCAGCGTCGCGAGCGCGGCACCTCCGACCCGTGCCGTGCGACGTGGAATTTTCAGGTGGATCGACGACGTACGGCGGGGCGGCGCCATCGGTATTGCCGACGCAACGGGGCTGCCCGACGACGCGCTGCGACGCGCTGACGTTAGGCTCGCAGCCGGCGCGGCGGTGGGCGCAGCCGGCGACGCGGGCAGCGACAGCTCCTGCGCCGGTATCGGACCGGAGAGACGCTCCGCTTCGCGAAGCTTCGCCAGAATCTTCTGCACCGCCCGATCCGGCTCGGCGTCGAGCTCTCGCTTTACGAGCTCGACGTACGCTTTGCCGTGCGCCAGCGCGGCGTTGCGCGCGCCGTGCGCCGCGAGTGCTTCCATATAGTATGCGGCAAAGCGGCCGTTGAACGGATCGAGACGCGTGAGTCGACCCCAGGCGTCCTGTGCTTCGTCATGTCGGCCATGCTGCACCGCATCCTTCGCCACGAACTCGATGGCACGAATGCCGTCCGACGCGAGTGCGCGCCGCTCCGTCTCTGCCCATCGCTCGAACTCGGGCGCGTCCGCCAGATAGAAGCCGTCGAGAAAAGGACCAACGTAGAGCGCCGCGGCATCCGCCCACTGCTTCTTCGCGACGGCGAGTCGGAAGTCGTCGATGTCACTCGTGATGAGCGAGGTCTGGAGCCGAAGGTCGGGGGTGGTGACGACAACGTCCGCGCCGAGGTCGCGGCGTAGGCTATACAGCGTCTGCGAAAGCGCGTGACGTGCGCGCTCACCATCCGCTTCCGACCAGAGGATCGAGAGCGCGCGATCGCGGCTCGTGCCTTTTGGCCCGGCAGCCGCGAGGATGGCGAGCAGCGCGAGAGGCCGCGGACGCGTCCCACTCGGTGAGTCCCCTTCGGGACTCTCCACCCACAGCCCGCCGAACGTCTTGAGCCGTAACGGTTTGATCGGCGGTGACGTGATGACGTCCTCCGTGATTCTCGCGCTGGCGACCAGTGGCGATCCCGGGCCGGTCGATTCTAGCCCTCAGGACACAGACCAACAAGAACTGCGGTGCGAACTGCCGACACCGCTCATCCGATGTGCACGCGCAACCCTTCGAGGAGCTCCGCTGTCTCATGCCTATAGCCATTTTGGCCATAGCCATGGGATATTTGTGACCCCGTCCAGCGCGTCAGCTTCCCGATCTCCGGACAGCCTCCTGCCGCTCAAGCCTGTGGAGACGCTCATCCTCATGATGTTGTCCGGTGGCGATCGACACGGATATGGCATCCGCCAGGAGATTCTCGAGCACTCCAGTGGCACGATCGAGCTCGAGGCGGCACATCTCTACCGCCACATTCGACATCTCGAATCTGAGGATCTCGTCGAGGCGCCTGCGCGTTCGCGGGCGCCCGCCGGGGCCGACGCGCGACGCATCTATTATCGCCTGACACCCTTTGGGCGACGCGTGCTCGCGGCGGAGATGCTCCGGCTCAAAGCGCTCGTCAGGCTTGCTGAGTCGCGTCACATCATTCCGGCAGGCGCATGATCTCGAGCGACGACGAGTGCGCAGGCCGTGCGCCCCTGGTCCTTCGGACGCTCGTACGATGTTTTCCCGCGCCATTTCGCGAGCGCTATGGTGCAGCCATGCTCGCGTTTCACGGCGAGCGTCTCGCCGAAGCACGCCGCTCCGGAGAATCGCGCGCTCGCGTTTGGCGGCGCGTGATTCTCGATCTCCTCACCGGTATTCCCCTCGAGTGGGTCCGTGAGTACTCCGCTCGCCGCTATGCTCGACTCGCGCGTCACGCCTACGGCCCCAAGGCACCTCGTCTCTCCACGGAGGATCGCATGAACGTGTTGGCCCAGGAGGTGGTTCGGTCCATCCGATCGCTGCGCAAGAGCGTCGCGTTCAGCACTGCCGCCATCGCCACGCTCGCCCTCGGCATCGGTGCAACGACGGCGATCTTCAGTGTCGTCGAGTCGGTTCTGCTCCGCCCCTTGTCGTTCCCCGATCCCGAGCGTGTCGTCGTTCCGGAGTCGTTCAACACCAAGACGGGCGACCACTCATGGATCTCCTACGCCGACTTCATGGATTGGCGAGACGCTCGCGTCTTCGCGCAGGTTGGCGCGTATCAGCCGACCTCCATGGATATTACGGGGGCGAATGATGTCGCGCCGGTGCGCGTCGCAGCGGCTGCGGTTAGCTCGCAGTTCTTCGGCGCGCTCGGCTTCCCCGCTGCGCGCGGTCGCCTGTTGCAGCCTGCCGACTATCCCGTCGATGCCGCGCGCGCGGTTGTGATCTCCGATCGCTTGTGGCGTACGCAGTTCGGCGCTCGACCTGACATCGTTGGCCTCGTCGTCGAGGTGAACGCGATCAAACGGCCGATCGTCGGTGTGCTTCCCCCAGACGCTCGGTGGCCGATCGACGTCGATCTCTGGGTACCGCTTCGATTCAGCACGGAGCAGGACCCCGATCTCCAGCGCCGCGACAACTTCATTTTCAGCGACATCGCCAGACTGAAACCCGGTGTCTCGCTGGCGCAGACGAGCGCCGTCATGGCGACTCTCGCCAAGCGGGTGTCGTTGGAGCACCCCGACATCCGCGGCAACATCACCATGGTGCCCACGCCAGTGCGTGAGAGTCTGCTCGGCTCGACGACACCGCGCGCACTCTGGATTCTCCTTGGCGCGGTCGCGCTGCTTCTCATGATTGGATGCGTCAACGTGGCGAATCTGCAGCTCGCTCGCGCCACGTCGCGTCAACGCGAGCTTGCCTTGCGCACGGCACTGGGCGCCAGTCGCCCGCGCCTCGTGGGTCACACGCTCCTGGAGAGCGGTGTGCTCGCGATTGCAGGTGGAATGCTCGGTCTCGTGATCGCGACCGCCATGATCAAGGGCATCGTGATGATTGCGCCATCCAACGTGCCTCGGATCGAGACGGTGTCGTTGAGCCTTCCGGCGCTCGGCTTCGCGCTGGCGCTTTCATTGAGCGTCGCTTTTCTCTTCGGGCTCGTCCCCGCCGTCCGCGCTTCCCGAAGCGATCCGCAGCTGGCGTTAGGCGAAAGCGCTGGCGGGACGCGAACGAGTGGCGGACGTTCGGGCACGCGGACGCGGCGGTTGCTCGTCATGCTCGAGCTTGCGCTGTCGGTGGTGCTGCTCGTCGGTGCTGGTCTCGCGGTACGGAGCATCGACAAGCTGCGGCGCGTAGACACGGGGTTCGATACACAGCATGTGCTCACGGCCTCCATCTCTCTTCCCGGCATTCGCTATAGAACGCCGGCGTCGGTCATCGCGTTCATGAGCCGTCTGCGCGAACGAGTGACCAGCCTGAATGGCGTGGTGGCGGTCGGCATCTCGAGCGCCAGCCCGTTAGGCGGTGGCGGTTTCTACCTCGGCCGCTCGATGGTTGCCGAGGGCCGAGACCAGACGCCGGCGGGTGAGGTTTCGATCAACTGGAATGTCATCACGCCCGGGTACTTCGAGGCGTTGCGTATTCCCGTACTTCGCGGCCGCGACTTCACCACGCACGACGACAGCGCGAGCCCGCCGGTGATCATCGTGAACGAGAAGTTCGCCAAGGCCATGTTCCCTGGCGAAAACGCGCTCGGGAAGCGCGTGATGTCGTCGCGCGACGAACGTGTCATGCGGGAGATCGTGGGTGTCGTGCGCGACGTCAAATACTATGGAGCCAGCGACAGCCTCCGTGCTCTCGTGTACGTCCCTTATGCGCAGGGAAATGCCTGGAATCAGGGGATCGTCACGGTTCGTACGGCTGGAACGCCGCTCGCGGTGCTTCCCATTTTCCGGCGCGAGCTCAAGGCGCTGGATCCGGGGATCGCGCTGGCGGATGTGATGACGATGGAACAGGCCATGTCGCGCTCCATGGCGAGTGACCGTCTCATCGCGATCCTGCTCGGCGCCTTTGCCTCGTTGGCGTTGTTGCTCGCCGGCATCGGCATCTTTGGCGTCCTGTCGTACATGGTCGCGCAGCGCACGCGAGAGCTCGGAATTCGCGTCGCGCTCGGCGCTCAACGCCGTGACGTGCTCGGGCTCGTCGCCCGCGAAACCGGGCCGATGCTCGCAGCAGGCATCATCATCGGCCTGGCGATCGCACTCGCGCTCGCGCGGTTTATTCGTTCGCTGCTCTACGACATTCAGCCGACGGATCCCATCACGCTCATTTCGGTGGCGCTCGTCCTCGGCCTTGTAGGATTCGTCGCCGCGCTGATCCCATCGCGGCGGGCGACGAGGGTGGATCCTGTTATTGCCCTACGCGACTGACGAATTCTTCCCAAGGCCGAGGGGAGAGGGCCGAGGGCTCAGGGCTTAGGGCTTAGGGCTTAGGGCTCAGGGCCGATGGCCGAGGGCCGAGGGCCCAGGGCCCAGGGCCCAGGGGTGGATTGATAACGCCGTGAGTGCGAAGCACTCACGGCGTTATGTATTTGGTGGTACTGGATTCAGAGTTCTACCCCGGCGGCGAGCAGCGCGACTGCGCTGCGAGCGAAGGGCTGCCCGTGCACCATCAAATTCATGCGGGGCGGATCGCTTTGCGATCCGCCCCGCATCAGTCCTTCCCTGGGCCCTGGGCCCTGGGCCCTGAGCCCTCTCCAATTACTGGCGACACCTCTGCCTTTGTTGCCCCAACTGCGCCGTCGCTTCGACCGTCGCCTCGCGCGGCCACACGTTGTCGCTCGGATCGCGATCGGGGAACCGACACCCTGGATCGAGCAGCACCCGTTGCACTCGCCGGCCACCGAAATCGAGCGACGCCGTGAACGTCTTGCTGCCCGGGAACCAGACGTCCACCGGATACGTGACGATGGCCGTCACGCTGTCGACCATGCGGGCGTTAGGCATCTGACGTATGCGGGCCCCCTTTGGCGCGAGCGTCACCTTCAGCACCACCGGAGAGGGCATCTGGCCATCCTGTCTCACCACCACGTTCGTCCTGCTTCCCGACGTGGTGACCGACTGGATCGATCCGTCAACCGACTCCGTGGTGTAGAGCCAGTAATACCAGAACCAGCCGAGATCCTGGTGGAGCGCGTTGCTCATGAAGAACGCATAGTCCCATGGCGACGGATGCTTGAAACGCCAGGCGCGTGCGTACTCACTCATGGCACGCCACACGGCCGTATCGCCGACGACGCCGCCAAGCATCGAGAGCATCGGCGGCGCCTTGCCGTAGGCCTGATAGCTGTACATCGGACCGCCATAGTTCGCGTCCCACATGAGCGGAGCCTCACGCTCGTTGCCACTGATCTGCCCGTATGATTGTCCCACCGCATCGAGATTTGCCGGCTGCCCCTGTCGGTCCTGACGCGACAGGATGTTCATGTATTGGTTGAATCCTTCGTCCATGAATCCGTACCACGTCTCATTCACGCCGACCATCATCGGCCACCACTGATGGCCGGTCTCGTGGTCGGACGCACCGACCGATGAGAAGATCATCGTCGGATACTCCATTCCACCCTCCGGTCCATCGACGATCGTGAGCTGCGGCCAGGCATACGGCATCCAGAGCTTCGAGTAGAACTCCAGGGCGTGCCTAACGGTTGGCCCGGCGGCCGCATAGCTCTGCATGTGCCCGGGGAGGTACATGATGTTGACGAGCACAGGCCCTTTGCCGGGAATCGTGGCGCGCGTGGCGTCCCAGACGAACTGACTCGACGTCGCCCAGGCAACGTCGGCCACGGAATCCGCCACGAAATGCCAGACGAGCCGCTCACCCATCGCGGTGGCGATGCCAGGTCCACGCTCGCCCGCGCCGACGATGCGCCGCGTCGAATCCGACTCGAGCACGTGCGAGAGCCGCTCGCGCGCCCCTGGCGTCAGCACATCCGCACCATTCTGGAGCGTGCCTGACGAGCCCACGATCCAGCCCGCCGGAACGTCGATGCGCACGTCGAACCGGCCGAAGTTGTTGTAGAACTCAGAGGTTGCGAGATACGGATCCGTGTCCCATCCGCGCAGATCGTCGTAGACGGCCACGCGTGGATACCACTGTGCCACCTGATACAGCGTGTCTCCCCAACGGCCCATGCGCATGCCGCGCTCGCTGGCCGGCACGTTCGGCACGCGGAAGCTCCAGTCGATGTCGAGCGTGGCGATTCCCTTCGCGGGAATCGGCCTCACGAGTTCAATGCGTGCCGATGTCTCGTTGAGCCCAACGACGAAGGGCGACGTCGGAGGAGGAGCGTTTCGTCCTCGGAAGCCACCAGCGGGAGGCACGGTATCGACCGCCATGCCGTCCACCACGATGCGACTCACCTTCATGCCATCGGTGAGCTCGGGCAACGCTTCAGCGCGCGGCACGTTCGGCGCGAACACATTCTGATCGAGACGGAGCTGAATCGCGGTGAGCGCCGAGTCGCTGTTGTTGTGCAGCGTTATGTGCTCGCGCCCTGTGAGCAGAGACGTCGTTGGCTCGAGACGCGCGTCGATCGAATACTCCATCGCGAGCTGCCAGTACTTGCGACCTGGTCGGCCCGTCGAGTCGCGCGTTCCCTCGGCGAATGCGCGTCGAATCGCGTTCGTGATGGGGATGTCGCGTCTCACGGCCCGTTCGGGGAGCCGAGCAGCCGGTGACCGCGAGGATTGTTGGCCGGCTCCGACCTGAGAAAACGTTCCAAGTGTGAGGAGAATCCCGACGGCAGTCAGCGCGAGTCGAGCGGAGCGATCGTTGGTCATGATGAAAGGAATGAAGGGGAGGGGCGGCATGGGCGATTCGTGATTCGAGTCGCTCTGAAGCAGACGCGAGCGGTGAAAAAGGTTCAAGGGGTCAGAGTCGTTGAACAACGATGCATCAACCTTCAATGAATTTGGCCCCTTGAATGGTGTCATACATCACACTGGCAGTTTCTCGCGCATCACCCTATCCTGGCCAATAGCGCCGGCACCGATCAGCTGGCATGCGCTCGGGTCGTCACTCCCCCCACTCTCTACGACTGCCGAGCCGTTCGACAAACCCCACCCGATCCAGGAGCATTGTCTCTTATGGTTCGTCGTTTCCGCATCACTGCGATAGCAACGGCGGTCGCGGCGCTCGTCGCGAACGCGGCGCATGCGCAGACCGCGACCGGCACGCTGAGTGGTCGCGTTACCGGAGCAACAGGTGAGCCGCTGCAAGGTGTGGCGATCTCCGTCGCCAACACGCAGCGCGGCGCAATCACGCGCGCCGACGGACGTTATCAAGTCACGCTGCCCTTCGGGCGACACGAGCTTCGCGTTCGTCTGCTTGGCTACAGCGCCATTCGTGAGTTCGTCGAGATCAGCGCCGGGACCACGACGACGAAGGATTTCGCGCTCGAAAAGGCGGCGACGAGCCTCGAGGCCGTCGCCATCATCGGCACGCGCGGCGAAGAACGGTCGGTGATCTCGGCGCCGGCGCCTATCGACGTGCTATCGACGGCGGACATCCAGCAGAGCGGCCGGACGGAGACGGCGCAGATGATTCAGGCGGTCGCGCCGTCGGTCAACTTCCCGCGGACGTCGATCGGTGACGGGACCGATCACATTCGTCCAGCGACGTTGCGCGGCCTCGCGCCCGATCAGGCGCTCGTGCTGATCAACGGGAAGCGGCGGCACACGAGCGCGCTCGTGAACCTGAATGGATTCGTGGGACGCGGCTCGCAGGCGGTGGATCTCAACGCGATTCCAGCGAGCATGATCGATCACATCGAGATTCTGCGCGACGGTGCGGCGGCGCAGTACGGCTCCGATGCGATCGCGGGCGTGATCAACATCGTGCTCAAGAGCACGGCGCAGGGATCCTTCATGTCGACGGTTGGCGAGAACGTCACGACCTACAATCGTGACGCCGATCCGAGCGTCGCCTATCCCGCCCAGATGAATGAGGTCAAGGCGCGCGACGGACGCGTTGCATCATCGGCACTCAATAAGGGCTTCACCTTCGGGCAGAACGGATACCTGCAGGTCGGCGGTGAAGTTCGCGATCGCCAGGGCACGAATCGCACGCTGCCGGACACGCGTCAGCAGTACTTCACTGGCGACCCGCGCAACAACAACGCTCCGCAGATCAATCACTGGCAGGGCGATTCGTACAATCACGACACCGACGGTTTCCTGAACGCGGGAACGACGCTCGCCAGCGGTATCGAGGTGTACGGGTTCGGCGGCTGGGGCCATCGGCATGGCGCATCGGCTGGCTTCTGGCGTCGCCCCAGCGACGATCGCACCCTGCGTAACATCTACCCCGATGGCTTCCTCCCCTTCATCAAGTCGACGATCGACGATGCGTCCGGATCCGTTGGTCTCAAGGGGACGTTCAGCAACTGGAAGTGGAATCTCGGCACCGTGTACGGCCGCAACTCGTTCCACTTCACCATCGACAACAGCGCCAACGTGTCGTTAGGTCCGACGTCGAAGACGCGATTCGACGCTGGCAAGCTGCAGGACGGACAATCGACCACGACGCTCGATCTCTTCCGAGAAGTTACGATCTTCGGCACCGCTCCACTGCGCATCGCCGTCGGCGGAGAGCTCCGCGGCGATAGCTACAAGATCGTCGCCGGCGAACACGACTCGTGGTTCAACGGTGGCGCGTTCGTCCTCGATGCGAACGGACAACCTACCACGCGTCGCGCCGCCGCCGGCTCGCAGGTGTTCCCCGGATTCCAGCCTGGCGACGCGGGTTCGCACTCGCGGACGAACCAGGCGGTCTACGCCGATTTCGAGAGCGATCTCACCTCACAGCTCCTCCTCGGCGTCGCTGGGCGCGTCGAGCACTACAGCGACTTCGGCTCGACGTCGACCGGCAAGCTCTCGGCGCGGTACGAGCCGGTGAAGGGATTCGCTATTCGTGGTACGGCGAGCACCGGCTTTCGCGCGCCGTCGCTCGGCCAGGAATTCTTCTCGTCCACGGCAACCAACTTCATCGCCGGGACGCCTTTCGACATCAAGACGTTCCCGGTGGCCGACACGCTGGCGCGCATCCTCGGCGCCAAGGATCTCGAGCCCGAGCGTTCGGTCAACCTGAGCGGCGGCATCGCGCTCGAGCCAATGCGTCGGTTGTCGCTCACGGTCGACTTCTATCATATCGAGATCAAGAACCGCATCGTGCTCTCCGACAATTTCACGGGCACGCGCGTTCAGAACATCTTTGCCGCCGCCGGGCACCCGGAGGTCAGCGGTGGTCGGTACTTCACGAACGCGATCGACACCCGGTCGAACGGTGCCGACGTGGTGGCAAGCTACGGCTACACGTTCTCGCCCCGAAGCGTGCTGCGACTCACGTCTGGCTTCAATCGTAATTTCGTGAAAGTGGTGCACGTCGATGCGACGCCCGACAGTCTCAGCGCCTTTCAGGAGACGCTGTTCGGCCGAGTGGAGCGCGCCCGGATCGAGAAGGGGAATCCACGCGACAACTTCTTCGTGTCTGGCAACTACTCGCAACGCTGGCTCGGCCTAACGGCTCGGACGCAGCGATATGGGGAAGTCAGCGTTGCCGGCGCGACGCCGACGAACGCAACGGGGACCCTCGATCAGACGTACGGCGCCAAGTGGATCAGCGACGTGAGCGCGTCGGCCACGCTGCGACAGAAGTACACGCTGACCATCGGAGCGGACAACGTGTTCGACGTGTACCCCGATCGCAATCTCAATCGCGGTGACGTCACCACGGGCAACGGCGGTCTCTCGAACTTCGGCATCTTCCCCTACGCCGGTATCTCGCCGTTCGGGTTCAACGGGAGGTTCGTCTACACGAAGCTGACGCTCGGCTTCTAGCTCTCATCGCGCACTCGCGCAGCGAGTGTCGGATCTGCCTTCCTCACCCGCACACCAGGTGTGGAGCGCAGATCTCGACACTCGTTCGCTTTTGCTCGCTCGCGCGAGATGACAGATTGCTGGTATGCCCGTCTTCAAATCCTCCGCCCAGCTCGCTCGCTGCGACGAGTGCAAGCTCGTCTTCGATCCCGTGTACGGCGGAGCATGCAGCAGATGCCGCCGCCTCCTCTGCGCGCATCACCTCTATGGCGGCTTCTGGCGCCGCGTCCTCGCGCGCATCGTTCCCGTCTCCAACCCGATCTGCGTCCGCTGCCGTTCGGCGGCGGTGTAGGCTGCTCCCATCGTCTATCGACGGGACTTGACAGATCCCTCGACGGCTGGCATGATGCTCCCCATCGTCTATCGATGGGAGCGCGTGGGTGTCCAAACCAACTGAGCTCCTCCCCGGCACGCTCGATCTTCTCGTCCTGCGCACCCTCTCGCGCGGACCGATGCACGGCTACGGCATCGCGCAGCGCGTGCGCGAGGTCTCGAAGGACGTCTTCCAGATCGGTGAAAGCTCCCTCTACCCTGCCCTTCAGCGACTCCTGCTCAATGGCTGGGTGAAGGCGGAGTGGGGTGCCTCGGAGAACAACCGGCGAGCGCGGTATTACACCCTCACGGCGTCGGGGCGGAAACAGCTTGCTGCAGAGCAGGAAGAGTTCGAGCGCATCGTCCTGGCCGTCAGGCAGGTGCTTCAATTCGCTTGAGTGTTCGAGGGAGGCACAGCCATGAAGCTGTTGCGTCGGCTCGCGTATTGGCTCAGGCACCGCGACCGTGAGGCGGAGCTCGCGGAAGAAATTGCCTTTCACGAGGAGATGAAGCGCCGCGAGCTCGTGTCGGCCGGGCTGTCGCCTGACGACGCTGCGTTCGCGGCACGACGCGCCATGGGCGCCGTCACGATGGTACGTGAGGAGGCGCGCGCCGTCTGGATCGCCACCTGGCTCGAGAGCGTCGCGCAGGACGTCAGCTACGCACTGCGGACACTCCGCAGGGACCCGGGATTCACCGCGATCGCGATCGTCGCACTCGCTGTCGCCATCGGTCTCAATACCAGCGTCTTCTCCGCGTTCAATGCGCTCGCTCTTCGCCGCTATGAAGCGCCGGCGGCGCATCGCATGATCACGTTGTACGACACGCGGTGCTGTCAGCGGGCCGGCGGCCAGCCCTATGGCTTCGCGATGGCGGAGCTCGACTATTTCGCGGAACGAGCGCGAACGATCGATGGCGTGTATGCGTGGCGTCGCCTCGAGGTTGGGAACTCTGCCGAGGAAACGAGCTCGATCGCCACCACCGCCGTCAGCAGCAACTATTTTTCCCTGCTCGGCATCCGCATGTCGCTCGGCCGAGCGTTCGTTGCTGACGACGACGCGCTCGCGTCCCCACACGCCGTGGTGATTCTGAGCGATGCCTTCTGGCGGCGACGCGGCGCGGATTCGACGATCATCGGGACCACGCTACGGATCGCGGATGTGCCCTTTACCGTGATCGGTGTTGCGCCCCCGAGCTTTCGTGGAACCGAGTCGGCGCGCGTGGATGTCTGGATTCCACTCAATGCGGCACGGCTCTTCCCGCCATATGATTCCTGGACGCGCCGCGTCGTCGGTCACGCCGATCAATGTTGTACCGCGGCCGCCGCGCGTCTCGTGCCCGGGAGGACGTCGGCCGAGGCGCTCACGGAGTTGACGCGCCTCAGTAGTGAATATCGGACGTCACGGTCCGAGGTGGCGAGCGCGCTTCGCGTCTCGGACTTTACGGCGCTCGCGTCACCACGTGCGTCAGCGGGCGTACGTGTCTTTGCGCTGCTCTTCGTGAGCGTCGCGGTCGTCCTGCTGCTGGCGTGCGCGAACCTGGCCAATCTCCTGCTGGCGCGCGCGGTCCGGCGCCGTTCGGAAATCTCGACGCGCCTCGCCATCGGCGCGAATCGCGGACGAGTCGTCAGGCAATTGCTCACGGAAGCGCTGGTGCTCGCACTCGTGGCGGGTGCAGTGGGCGTTCTTCTCGCCATCTGGCTGCCCGAACGGTTGCTCGTCATCATCGACGCGGGGAACAGCGCCATTCCCGTCACGCCCGATTGGCGCGTTCTCGCGTTCACGCTTCTGCTCTCCGTGACAACGTGCGTGCTCTTTGGCTTCGCGCCCGCCATTCACGCGACGCGTCCCCTTCGGAGCTCGCCGTTCGCGAGACGGACATCGCTTCGGAGCGCGCTCCTGACCACGCAGGTCGCGTTGTCGATGCTCCTGCTCGTCAGTGCCGCGCTTCTCGTGCGCGGCGTCCGTTCAGCCATCGACGCTGACCGTGGCTTTCTGGTGCGCGACGTCAACGTGCTGACGCTCGAGGGCACTCGACGCACGTACGACTCGGCTCGCACGGTGTCGTTCACCTCTCTACTCGTCAGGCAGCTCGCGCAATTGCCGGAAAGCGCGAGTGTCGCCATGTCGAGCGGCATTCCCTTCGAAAGCGTGTCGAAATCCACGGTTCGGTTGCCGACTGAGAACGCCGATCAGGCGAGGGATGTCGTCACCGACGAAGTGTCATCGACATATTTCCGCGTGCTGGGGATTCCGCTCGTCGCCGGGCGCTCCTTCGAGCGGGACGACATCGGCGGAGACGCGATCGTCGTGAATGAGTCGCTCGCGCGGCTTTACTGGAATGTTGGCGAGGCAGTGGGCAAGACGCTCGTCGCTGGACGTCCGCGGCGGATCATCGGCGTCGCGCGCGACGTACGGTCGGACGCAACCGACGCCGTGTATGCGCGCTTCTACGAGCCGCTTCAGTTGCACACGATCCCTAACGTGTTCGTGCGCACCTCGCCGGTGCGCGTCGCCTCTGAAGCCGAGCGCATTGCCCGTCAGCTCGATGGACGCATGCGCGTCGGGGTGCGGCCCCTCCTCGGTTATCTCGAGCAGCGCCTCGCGCACGACGTCGCGCTCGGCCGGCTCGCGACGTCCCTCGGCATTCTCGCGCTGTGGCTCGCCACGCTTGGCATGCTGGGGGTATTCGCGTTCTGGGTGCAGTGGCGGCAACGGGAGCTCGGCGTACGCATCGCGTTAGGTGCGCAACCGCGCGAGGTCGTGGCACTCGTGCTGCGAGGAAGCATGAGCGCGATCGCGGCGGGGCTCGTGCTCGGAGTGGGAGCCGCGGCGCTCGCGGCGCGTTTTCTCGAAAGCCATCTGTACGGCCTGAGCCCGCTCGACCCCTTGTCGTATGGCGTTGTCGCTGCGTTGCTGGGCGTCGCTGGTCTCGTTGCCGTGTTCGTGCCTGCGCGCCGCGCGACGAGGATCGACCCCGCGATGTCGCTCAGGTGTGAATGATCGCGCGTCAGTACGTAACTTCTGCCGCCGTTCGTGCTCGCCGCTGCCAGCGCACCGCTTCAACCAAATAGGCTCATCGCTGCGAGCGGTCCGCTGACAACTCGCGGCGCGCAGACAAGTGTTGAACCCTGCCAGGCGGGGTTCATGATTTGGTATCGCGCGGCGAAAGCCGGCGGCCCGCTTTGAGCTTTGAGCCTATTGGATTCCAGCGGTGCCGATCAGCTGTCAGCTTTCAGCTGGCAGAGCACCACGATCGGGACAATCAGCCTCAAACACGACGTCTGCGATGGAGAAGACATTCGAGGTCAACTACGACACGATGCCGCGCCCCCGACGGGAGGAACGCGGCATCGTGTCGGTGAGTGAGAGAGCCACGGGCCCTACGCGACTGCCCCAACCACCATCTATGACCTCAGGCTCAACGCCAGATCACATCGAAATCGTACCGACCATAGCCACCCTGCGGATCACGCACCCGGATCACCGCCGTGTAGTTGTTGAACGCGCTCGGCTGCTGCACCACGCTCACACTACCACGCCCTTGATTCGCACGGATCTCGACACTCCCGATGCCACGGCCTAACGGCTGGCCCGAGACCGACGTCCGAACGTCCATTGGACGCGAGCCGCTCAGGTTCTGATAGTCGATGCTGCGTCCCTGAAGACGAATCTCCATGTCGCCGTCCACCGCGCCACTCCAGTGGAGCGAGCCGCGGCCGGCGTACGATCCATCGTTGCCGCGGCCGTAGTCGCCATTGCCCTGACCATAGCGACCATCGTCGCCGCGATCGCGGCTCTCGACGCGTGGTCCATTACGATCGTTGCCACCCCAACCGCCATAGCCATTGCCGGAATCCCAATACGCGGCGATGCGATAACGGTCCTGCCCGGCCGCCCCATCACGAACGCGTACGATCGCCGTGTAATTGTTGCGATAGCTCGGCTGCTGCACGACCTGGACGTCGCCGCGCCCGCTGAGCACACGCACCGTCACGTTCCCATCGCTGCGCGGGAGACGGCTCTCGACACGCGAGCGCTCTCGCGTGTTCTCGGTGTTCCCCCATCCCGACGCGCGCGTCCACACATCATTGTCGCGCATCGTGATCTGCACCTCTCGGTCAACGCGACCCGACCACTCGAACAGCTCCCGACCATTGGTGTCGCCACGGCCGTTGCCCCAACCCCGGTTCTGCGCCCACACCGCCGCGGGCGAGAGGATGAGCATCATCACCGCAGGCGAAATCCGAAGAATCGAACGACGCACGTTCATATTAGCCTCACCTTTGCTTGCGCCGCGGTGCGCCACAGTTGCTCGGCCGCTCGCCCATCGAGCTTGGCCAGAGTGTCGCAACGTCCGCGACCGCTGACGCCACTCCTTAAGGCACCGGCCGTGCCTTCTTCGGTGTCGCCTGAGTGATGTGGTGCACGACTCGTGGAAATGCCTGACATGCCGTCACTTGCGAGATCGAGTGCGAGCGTGACAGGGTTTGGTGGTCCTTTGGTGGCACCATTCTCGAAGCTTCGCCGTCCCGCACCAGCGACAAATCCGCGTCCAATCACGAGGACAGCTTTCGATGCCCGCTCGCTACTCCCTTCGATACGTCGCCGCCGCCGCATGCGCCGTGACGTTAGGCGCGTGCGCCGCTCGCGCGCAGCGTCCGCGACCAAGTCAGCTCGGATCCGTCATGCAGGAACTGGCGGGCACGCGCATCGAGATCGTCTACCGACGGCCAGTCGCTCGCGGGCGAGAGCTCTTCGGCGCGCTCGTTCCCTGGGGACGCATCTGGACACCGAGCGCCGACAGCGCCGCACGAATCAGCTTTTCGGGCCCCGTGGAGGTCGAGGGTCATCGTCTCGACGCGGGTGCATATGGCATCTGGACGATCCCGGACTCGACGCAATGGACGATGATCTTCAGCGGTCAGGCGACCGCGTTTCACCTGCGCTACCCGACGGGTGAGGACAAGCTGCGCGTGCAGGTCGCGCCCCGATCCGGCGACCACGTCGAGACGCTCTCATTCGTCTTCCCCGTGGTCGATGCCGATTCAGCGACGCTCGAACTGCATTGGGGCCGCACAGTGGTTCCGCTGCGCCTGAAGGCAGTGCACTGACAAATACATGACGCGCGTGTTCGCTGCGAATCCTGGGACACTTCCACTCGCCGGACAATTTCCGCCCATGGCCGGAAGGGGAGCTCGGCGCTCAACGCTAGCAGCTACCTGCTTATAGCTAGGGCTCGCGTGGACCCATCGCGATGTCGACAGCGAGCCCTAGCTATAAGGAGTGAGCCGGAAGCTCATGAGCCGTGAGTTGCCTTCGGTCTGAAGAGGGGCTCAGCGCTCAACGCTAGCAGCTACCTGCTTATAGCTAGGGCTCGCGTGGACCCATCGCGATGTCGACAGCGAGCCCTAGCTATAAGGAGTGAGCCGGAAGCTCATGAGCTGTGAGCTGGCTTCCTTCTGAGGAGTCTTCTCGAGACACAGCTGCGACTGCGGCACGTCGACCCACACGCCACGCGGCACTCACGCCCAATTGATGAGAGCTTCCCTAGCGACTAGTCTCTCGCGCCTGCGTTTAAGGCGTCAATGAAGAACTCCATCATCCTGTCCGAGTTCACCGCCGAGTGTCCCTGATCGGGTCCGACTTGTACGTCGAAGCTCTTACCCGAGCGCTGCAGCGCTGAGATGAGCTGCATCATGTTCGACGGATGCACGTTGTTGTCGGCTGTCCCGTAGTAGAGCAGCAATCGCCCCTTGAGGTTCGCGGCGTACGTCATCGCGCTCCCCTTGTCGTACCCCGCCGCGTTCTCCTGCGGAATCCACATGTACCGCTCGGTGTAGATCGTGTCGTAGTTGCGCCAGTCGGTTACCGGCGACGAGGCCGATGCCGCCGCGAACACGTCGGGATATCGCAGCAGCGCCATCACCGACGCGTATCCGCCGTACGACGTTCCGTAGATGCCAACGCGGTTCTTATCGACGTACGGCCTCGACGCCAATGCACGCACGCCGGCGGCGAGATCGTCGATCTCCGTCTGGCCGAGCTTCTCGTAGATCGCGTCGAGCGCCTTCTTGCCGCGTCCGGGAGCGCTCCGCGTCTCGATGTTCACGATGAGGAAGCCGAACTCCGTTAGGCGTCCCGACATCGAGAAGTTCTCGCTTGGAATGTTCGAGCCCGATGCGGGACCACCATACACGCTGACGAGCACAGGATACTTCTTCGTTGGATCGAAGTTCGACGGGAACTGGATCGCACCATGCAACATCGACGTGCTGTCGGCGCCGAGGAATGTGAAGTGCTCGATGCGCTTGAGGCCGAGCTGGTCGGCTTTGCTCGCGTCGCTCTTTTCGAGCTCCGCGATCACCTTCCCGTTCGCGTCGATCACGCGCGATACCGGCGGGATGTCGTGCGTCTGCGCGACGTCCACGAAGTACTTGCCATCCGGCGACAGCGTCACCGTGTGATTGAACTTGGCATCGGTGAGGCGACGATCGTCCTTGCCGTCCAGTCGCACGCGGTGCAGCTGCAGCTTCATGTAATTGTCGCCGTCACGTGCCATGTAGAACATGACGTTGTTGTCTTCGTCGACGGAGAGAATGCGATCCGACTCCACGGGATTGTTCGTTATGACGGCGAGCTGCTTCCCGGTGAGATCATAGAGATAATAGTTGCTGAAGCCCGTGCGCTCCGACTGCCAGATGAATCGCTTTCCGTCCTTCAGGTAGCGCATCACGGGACTATTCTCGACCCATCCCGTCGGCCACTCCTCGTGCACGACAGCGCGACACTTGCCGGTATCGGGGCTGCACGCCGTGAGCTCCATGGCGTTCTGCCGACGGTTCGTGCGATTGAACGTCAGCTCACTTCCGTCTGGCGTCCAACCCACATCGTAGACGTAATGTCCGAGCACGTCGTTCGTGAACGGCCTGCCGTCTCGCACGTCGATCTTCGTCGTGCGCTTGCTCGCGAGATCGTAGACGAAGAGGTCGACGACAGGGTTAGGCACGCCAGCCTTCGGATACGCCTCGACGTCGAGCGTGCTCTGAAGCTTCGTCTGGTCCATTCCCAGGAAGTAGTCGGGCACCTGGGATTCGTCGAAGCGGTAGTAGGCGACCTTGGTTCCCTGAGGGTTCCACCACATCGCGGTGCGCTGACCCAACTCTTCGCCATAGACCCACGAGGCCGTCGCGTTCTTGATGCGCGCCGTGACGCTGCCGTCGCTGGTGATCTGCGTGGCGCCCCCGCCCGTGGAGTCGCCGAGCCAGAGATTGCGATCTTTGTAGAACGCGCGGAATTTCCCGTTTGGCGAAAGCGCAAAGTCGAACTGACGTCCACGCGCCGGAGGCGGACGGAATCCCGATGCAACTGGACGGCCGAGACCGAACGCCGTCTGCTGAGCGACGCCAGGGGGGAGCTCGACGGCGGCGCGCTTGGCGACATCGAAACGGTACGATTTACCGTCGTACGCGAAATCGAACGTCTTGCTGTCCGGGCTCCATCGTGGGAAAATGGTACCCGGCTTCACGGCACCGGATGCGTCGCGCGAGATTCTCTGGTACTGCTCGTACCCCGGCATCGTCTTGAGCCGGTCCTGAGCCGCGAGACGCGATGCCGCGAGAAGAATGACGAGTAGCGTGCCGCTCGCACGGGAGCGTCGCGAGATCACCATGAACGAAGTCTCCAACTGGTCGATAGCGATGAATTGTCGCGTAGCGGGAACGATTCCGAGGGCGCGACATAGTATCACGGCAACCACGTCCCTGGACAGCAAAGAGACGTAAGGTCGCTGCAAAGCTCTCTACTTCTACGCGCGAACGCCGCCAGCGTTCACGAACGGGTGAGCCGGGCTGCGCCTGACGCGGCTCACATGCGAAGGTCACCGGTTTGATTTGACGTTGCGGTACTCTGCGTCGGCTCGTCGCTTGGGCGTAGAGCGTCGCGCGACCGCGAGCGTAGGCTCGCGTTGGAACATCGCACGAGATCGTGACGTCGCTCACCGCGTGACGCTGTGCGTCACTCGAAGCTGTCGGACCTCAACCGATGTCGCTGCACCCATGACGTATCGTCTTCTCGCGCTCTCGCTCGCGTTCGCGTCCGTTGGAGCTGCCCGTTCTGCCGTCGCCCAGTCCGCGACCTCTGCCCCTGCGACCGCGCCAGCCACCGCCCCCACCGTTCTTCCGCCCATGGTGACCGTCGCCGATCCCCTGATGCAGGAGATCGACCGTCGTATCGCCGACAGTTCGAGCCTTGCCCGCATGGGCGCGCGGGAGAAGTATCTCCGTCTTCAATCCGACAACCGCTATCTCGAGCAGGTCCTCAAGGATCAGGACAAGCGTATCGAGCAGCTCGAACGGCGTCTGGCGATGCTCAAGGAGCAGCGCGAGAAGGGGCGCGAGCAGGATCTCTCGCAGAAGCGTCCCAACGATGAAGATCAGGAGCTCGCGAAGCGGCTCGAGCGGTTGGATAGGCTGATGCCCGTCGTGCAGTCGGGAAAGCCGGAACGGCCCTAACGCGACTTCGCACCGCGCCGGCTGCCGGTCGCTACCGGCGGCCGGCACCCGGTAACGGCTACCGGTCGCGGCTTCCTGCTTAGCTGACGGCTACACGCCGTAAGTTGGACGACGTTGTGGCAGTCCAGGCAGCCGGCAGCCAGCCTGGTAGCACCGCGGGTTGCCGAATAGCCGTAGCGGGCGGCCGCAACAGGGGGCAGGCAGCCGGGAGGAGTTTGCAGCCGGAGTCCGGCAGCCGACAGCAGGAAGCCCGCATCATTCGTATACTCCGATATCCGCTCCCATCGGAGATTTTGATGCGTCGCCCCTCGTCGTGGCGGGCGCTGGCATTCGGCCAAGCCCTGTCACTCGCGTTTCCACTGCTGCTCGTCGCGCAGACACCCAACACCGCGCCACAGCAGCAGGCCCAGCCACAGTCCGCGAATACCGCCAAGGACCCTGGTACCAAGAAGGTCCTGAACCTTCCCGATTACGGACGATGGAATCGCATCGTCACCCCTTCGATCTCCGGCAACGGGCAGTGGGTGGCGTACGCGTTCCAGCCTAACGACGGCGACCCAACGCTGTACGTCAAACAGCTCGACGGGGACAAGCAGTTCACCGTCCCAGTGGGCTCGGCGCCCCAGTTCTCCGACGATTCGCGATGGGTCGGCTACTTCGTCAGTCCACCCGAGCGCGCCGCGGGCCGTGCGGGACGCGGCGGACCGCAGGGCACCTCTCCGGGACAAGGGCGCTTCGGCGCGGCTGGTGCCGCGACCGCGCAACGGAAATTCGAACTGCTCGATCTCGCGTCGGGTGACAAGTTCGACGTGCCCAACGCCGCGACCTTCAAGTTTTCGAAGGGTTCTCGGTACGTCGCTGTGCGCACGAACAAGGCTGTGGCGACGGACACCACTCACGACGGCACCGACCTCGTGCTGCGCGAGCTCGCGTCGGGGATGACGCGCAACATCGGCAACGTCAATCTCTACGACTTCGACGACGCCGGGCGCCTCTTCGCTTACACCGTCGACGCCAGCGGACGCGTTGGCAATGGGATCTATCTCGTCGACCTCTCGTCGGGCGAGACGAAGCTCCTGAGTGGTGCGAACGCCGACTTCGACGCGCTCTCGTGGAGTGACGAAGGCTCGAGCCTCGCCGTGCTTCGTGGGGACAAGCCGAAGGACAAAACCCAGCGCGAGAACACTCTTCTCGCTTGGACAGACCTGGGCACGTCGAAATCCAAGGCGATCACCTTCGATCCCGCGAAAGACGCCGGCTTCCCGAAGGACATGGTGCTGAGCGAGTTCACGACGCCGCGCTGGTCGAAGGATGGCAGTCGCCTCTTCGTCGGACTCAAGGAACAGGACACGGAGCGAGCGAAGTCGGATTCCGCGCAGGCGAACGTGGACGTCTGGCATTGGAAGGACGCCGAGCCGCAGTCGGTGCAGATCGTTCGTATTCAACAGGAGCGGAGAGCCACCTTCCCCGCCGCCCTCCTCGTCGCCGCGAACAAGATCGTCAGGCTCGGCGACGACGCGATGCGCAACGTGACCTACACGCAGAATGGCCGCTGGGGCATCGGTCGCGATGATTCCGCGTATCGAGGCGAGGTCGCGTGGGGCGGCAGCCACGCGGACTACTATCGCGTCAATACCGAGACGGGCGAGCGTACGCTGATCGCGAAGAAGCTCGTGCGCACGATGGGCATCTCCCCCGACTCGAAGTGGTTTCTGTATCTCCGAGACAAGCACCTCGAGGCGACGAATCTCGAGACGATGAAGACCGTCGATCTCGACAACGGAGAGAAGTTGAGCTGGGTCGACACCGACGACGATCACCCGTACGAGAAGCCGGTGTACGGCATCGCGGGGTGGAGCAAGGATGGCAAGTCCGTCCTCGTCTATGGCAAATTCGACGTGTGGCAGCTCGCGCTCGACGGCAGCAAGGCGACGAACCTCACGCAGAACGTGGGTGACGCGCAGCAGATCGAGTTCCGCGTCGTGCGGCTCGATCGCGTGGGTGGCCGCGGTGGACGTGGAGGGGGCGGCGCGTTCGGCGTCGGCGGCGCGAACGATGACGACGAGGGGATCGATCTCACCAAACCATTGTTGCTCTCGGCGTACGGCGAGTGGACGAAGAAGACGGGTTACTACACGTTGACGTTAGGCAGAGCGCCGCAGCCCCTCGTCTATGCCGACAAGCAGATCGGTCAGGCGCAGAAGGCGCAGAACGCCGATCGCGTGCTGTTCACCGAGCAGACGTTCACCGAGTTCCCCGATCTCTGGGTGTCGAACACCGCGTTCGCGACGCCGAAGAAGATCACCGACGCGAATCCCCAGATCTCGGAGTACGCGTGGGGCTCGAAGCGGCTCATCGATTACACGAACTCGAAGGGTCAGCATCTCCAGGCGACACTCACACTCCCCGCGAACTACGATCCGACGAAGAAGTATCCGATGCTCGTGTACTTCTACGAGATCATGTCGAATACGCATCACCAGTTCTCGATGCCCGTGTACGACGACCGTCCACACATCTCGACCTACGCGAGCAATGGCTACATCGTGCTCCAACCCGACGTCGTCTACGAGATCGGCAAGCCGGGGACGTCGGCGGTGGATTGCGTGGAGAGCGCGGTGAAGAAAGTGATCGAGATGGGCATCGTCGATCCCAAGCACATCGGTCTTCAGGGGCACAGCTGGGGCGGATATCAGTCGTCGTACATTCTGACGCGCAGCAAGCTGTTCGCCGCGGTGGTGACTGGAGCGCCGCCGACGAATCTCATCAGCTTCTACGACGAGACGTACCCGGGCACGGGGACGCTCCAGCAAGGCATCATGGAGCTGGGACAGGTTCGCATGGGCGAGGGCGTGACGCCCTGGACGGCGCACGACCTCTATGAGGATCAGTCGCCGATCTTCCACGTCCGCGACATCTCGACGCCCTTCATGATCTTGCACGGGACCGCGGACAACGCCGTCGATTGGCATCAGGGTCTCGAGTTCTACGGCGCTGCTCGACGCTGGGGGAAGAGCGTGATTCTGCTGTCGTACCCCGGCGAGCCGCATCACCTCGCGCGCAAGGAGAATCAGAAGGACTTCCAGATCCGCATGAAGCAGTTCTTCGATCACTACCTGAAGGACGCGCCGGCACCGAAGTGGATGACCGACGGTGTGCCCCAGACACGCAAAGGCGCGCCGATCGAATAGTAGAGTTCACCACAGAGGACACAGAGGTCACAGAGAACTGTAACGCAGTCTCTGTGACCTCTGTGGTTCAAACTCTTGGCTGGCGCGCCTAACGAATAGCGAGCTTCACCTCGAGCGCCGCATCCGCTCCGGCCTTGACCTCCACACTCTCCTCCACCGGCGCTTTCGCGCGCTCGTGCCAGATTCGCACGTGATACGCGCCCGGTGGAAGCGAGTCGATCTTGAACGCTCCGTCGGTACCGGTGACGGCGAAGTATGGGTGGTCGAATACCGCCACCCATGCTTTCGCCCAGGGATGCTGATCGCAGTCGATCGCGACCAGTCCCGGTGCCTTCGCGATCTCGTCGTTCGGCACCACCTGCCCTTCATCGCTCATGCGAATGATGCCGAGGGTGTCGTTCGTGCCGTCGCGGAGCGCGCGAAGCCGGTACAGCAGCGGGTCCTCGTTACGCACGTTGATCGTGCTCCCGATCGTCGCGGCAACGACGCGCGGCTGCACGAGACAGTGCTCGTGCACGATCTCGAAGCGACGCTCGATCGGTAACGCTCGCCCGCTGCGAATGTCCGTCACCCAGACGACCGCGTTGGCGAGCGTCGGCCCCGAGTGCACCAGCGACTGGTCGGGCACCGTTGCACCACAGGGCGTGCCCGTCGGCGTCACCGTGATCGTCGAATCACTCGGCACTTCGCCGTTGATGAGAACGCGTCCGCTGATGCTCCCAGCCTGCGTTACCGGCGTGACGCGGTACGGCTTGGGCGGCGTCGCGATCGCCCCACCGCTCGACTCCTGCTTCCCCGATGCTCGCGAGGGCGCATCGCCTCGCTCATCGGTGGCCGAGCATCCGAAGAGCAGCGCAACGAGCAGGGCGACACCCACTCTGCAGTTGAGCCGTACGAAATGCGAAGCGCTTTTGTCTGCTGGAATTCTGTCCGTTGATCGATCAAAGACCATGCTTTCGCCAGGGAGGGGCAAGGGCCGCGCCAGGTGACGAGGGCTCCGCGCCGCTCGTCTTGCGAATGTCTGCAACGCGGCCGATTCTTCGCCGCCGCCGTCGTTCGATTCCCGAGATTGCCGGTATCCGATGCTTCATGTCGTGCTGCTCGCCACACTCCTGGGAACCCCTTCCGTCTCGCGCCCCGCGACGGACAGCGTGCGTCCCGATGTCGAAGTGCGTCAGGTTGCTCTGCGGCATGCCACAGAGATTCGGGAGTGCTACGAATCCCGTGGTCTCAAAGTAAACCCGTCGCTCTCCGGAACGGTCGAGGTTGAGCTCATCGTCCTCCCGACGGGCCGTGTCGACAGCGCGTCAGTAGCAGCCTCGCAGCTTTCCGGTCCGGGCAAGCGCGAAGTCGAGTCGTGCGTCGTGGCGAACGTGCGCAACTGGCGCTACGAGCGAGGCCCCTTCGCGAAAGAATCGATCGTCTACCCATTCCAGTTCGTGCGCGATCCCGGAACGGTGCGGACGGCACGATCGAGCTGAGCGGCTCGTGGCCAGTGGCGCCGAGCGCCACCCGATGTCGATCTTGAGAGCGGACGAGCAAGTGCTCCTCCGCTCTTCTCTTTTCGATGCCACGACAACGCGCGTTCATCGTCGTCATCCTGGGTCTCGCCGCGTGCGCGTCGATCCAGCTCCCACTCCCGCCGGGGAGAGCTCGTCCGGCGTGGTGGGCATTCACTGCGCCGTGGGATCCGCGGAGTGACTCGAGCGTACGCGTCAATGCGTCCCGACTCGACGCGATCGTCTACGGATGGATTCCTCTCGACAGCGTTACGGGACAGCCCTTCGATCTCTATCTCGATACGTTGTCCCGATCGGCGCCGCCGAACGTTACGCGCATGGCGCTGGTGACGAGTTGGCATAACGACCGATTCCACCCCGAGACGGTCCGTCGTCTTGCCGGCGACCCCACGTCGCTCGGTCGCGCCGCCGGTGCGATCGGTGCGCGTGCCTCGATGCACGCGTATCGCGGCCTCGTGCTCGATTTCGAGGGGATGTCGGCACCCGATCTTGCCGCGACGCACACCGTCGTCGTCGCCATCAGCGATTCGGCCCGCGCACACGGCGTGCATCAGGTAGCGCTCGCAATCCCCGCACTCGACACGGCGGGATATCCCGCGCAGGCCTTCATTCCTGCCGTGGACAAGGTGCTGGTGATGCTGTACGACGAGCACTGGAGCGGCTCACCGCCAGGGCCGGTCTCGTCTCCGGACTGGGCTCGTCAGGCACTTGCGCGCCGAGTGGCCGAGGTGGGTGCGAGTCACGTCGTGGCCGGGCTGCCATTGTACGGATATCTTTGGCCCGCCGGCCGGCCGGGACAGACGATCGGCTACGCCGAGGCGCGGCGTCTCGCGGCCGAGGGCGGCACGAATCTCTCGCGTGACAATGCGTCGTTGTCGCTCACCGCATCGCGGGTCGGGGAGTGGCAGCTCTGGATCGGCGACGCATCGCTCGTCGGCCGCCTCTCCGAGGATGCGCAGTCGTTAGGTGTCCATGACATCGCGCTCTGGCGGCTCGGACTCGAGGATCCGGCGGTGTGGATTCGACGGTAGACTGTTCAGCGCAGCGTCTCGAGCGCCGCGAGACGCGCACGCGTCTGGCGCGTCCGCCAGTCCGACTCTCCACGTTTCGCCCCCAGCGTCGCCAACGCGTGTCGTAGCAGCGGCGCCGCTTCAGCACGCCGCCCTTGCGCGGCGAGTGCGGTACCGAGTGCGCTCTCCGTCTCTGCGGTTTGCCAATGGTCCGCGTCGAGACGGAGTCGTCGAATCGCGAGCGCCTCGCGCAGTGGTCCTTCTGCCGCCGCACCGTCGCCCTCGGATACGCGCAGCACGCCGATCTCGTGCAGCGTCGTCGACAGATGCATGTGCGTGCGCGGCAGACGCGTCCGTTGCATCGCCAGCACATCGTCGAGGATAGCGAGCGCTTCGGCGCGCTGCCCGGAAGCGCCTAACACTGACGCCAGCTCCACACGCCCGCTCAACACATATGGGTGGTTCTTCCGAAGCTTCGCGAGAATCGTGGTGGCGGTGTCGAACGCTGCCCTCGCAGTCGCGAGGTCACTGCGTTCGCGCGCCACGCTTCCCAATCCAGCTAGCGCCAGCCCCGCATACGGATGAGAAGGTCCGAGCTTCGCTCGAATCCGAGCCAATACCGTCCGAAAGTCCAACTCGGCTGCGTCGAGCGATGAACCCGTCACGTCCTTTCGCTCGCCGAGCTCGGCGCGCGCCAGGAGAATGCGGGCAAAGATCGCGCTTGGCGTATCTTCACCGTGCGCCACACGCCACCCAGCGAGCGCCTGACGATAGATAGCCTTCGCGTCGCCGTAATGTCCTCGTGCGGCGCGAATCGCACCCAGTGTCTGACGCGATGCTTGCACGTCTGGATGAGCGTCGCCGTAGAGTCGCTCGACGCCGGCGACAGCGAGCGTCTGTATCGAATCGGCTTCTCGTAAGCGCGATGCGTTGTACAGCACCCCGCCCAGGTTTTCCATGGACTCGACGATCGCTGGGTGCCCCGGCGGATAGATCTGTTGACGGATGCTCAGCGCCTCGCGGACCAGTCGCTCCGATTCGTCGTACTCTTCACGGAAGCTGAGCAGCGTGGCGAGGTTGCTGAGCGCGGTCGCAACCTCCGGATCGGGACGCTTGGGGGCGGTGCGGTACAGCGCGATGGCGTCTCGAAACAGCGGTTCGGCGCGTTGCATGTCGCCAACCTCGTGCAGATTCGAGGCGCGGGCGAACAACACGGAGGCCGCGCCTGGATCGCCGGGACCAAGCACAGCGCGGCGCATGGCGAGCGCCTCAGCGTATAGTGAGTCCGCCGCGTTCGTGCGATGCGACGCGGAGAGCGCGTCGGCGAGATGTCGCAGCACAACAGCCACGGTCGTGTCCGGACCGGGATGCAGCGATCGCAGAATCGCCAACGACTCGCCAAAGTGCGATTCGGCGGAATCGTAATGCGCGCGCGCCTGATCGAGCTCCCCGAGCTGGTCGAGGCTCGACGCCACGGCGGATGCACTGTCCGTACTCCGCCAGATCGCCAACGACTCGCGCACGAGTGGTTCCGCATCGTCAGGCAAGCCCAGGTTGTCATACACGCGGCCGATTTCCCCAAGAAGCGTCGCCCTGACCTCAGCATCTCCCTGCAGCTCCGATCGGACGCGACGCGCGCTCTCGGCGAGAACGTCCCGCGCCGTCGCCGTGCCGCCTCGGTTCGACGCCGGATCAGACAGACGCAGTGCGTCAACGAGTAGCCGCGATACGCGAGATGCCGTAGCTGCCTGACGGCGCGCGTGATCGCGCTCCTGTCGTGCCACGCGTGCCTGGGTCGCCGTTCCGATGATCCCCGCCGCGAGCGCCGCCAGGACAGCACCCGACGCCACCACCCCGACACGATGTCGGCGAACGAATCGCGACACGAGATACGCCGGTGTCTCCGTCCGCGCGCGCACGGGAAGCCCCGTCAGATGCCGCCGAATGTCCTCACCGAGCGCGCCGGCTGTTGGATATCGTCGCGCCGGATCCTTACGCATCGCGGTGAGCACGATCATGTCGAGATCCGTATCGACCGCGCGTGACTTGCGGCCGCTCGCGACGACCTCACTCGGCCGAGGCGGATCCTCGGTGCAGACGACGCGCTCGATCTCGCTGGGCGTCGGCGACGTGATGCGATAGGGCCGCTCGCCAGTGAGCAGCTCGAACAGGAGCACGCCGAGGGCGTACACGTCAGACATCGTGGTGACCGGTTCCCCGCGCACCTGCTCCGGACTCGCGTAGCTCGGAGTGAACCAACGTGTTGCGCTCGTCGTCAGGTCCTCGGCACTTTCGTCAGGCGTCAAGAGCTTCGCCACACCGAAATCGAGCAGCTTCACGGTCCCGTCGGCGGTCACCAGGAGATTGGACGGCTTCAGATCGCGATGCACGACGAGACGCTGATGCGCGAACTGCACCGCGTCGCAGACGCGCGTCATCAGATCGAGGCGCGCCCGCACCGACAACGCGCGCGTCTCGCAATACTTATCGATCGCCTCCCCTTCGACGTACTCCATGGCGAACCAGGGAGCACCCTCCGCCGTTACACCGCCATCGAACACGCGCGCGATGTTCGGGTGTTGGAGCGTGGCGAGAATCTGACGCTCGGCCAGAAAGCGTCGAACGACCTGCTCCGAGTACAAGCCGATCGAAAGGATCTTGAGGGCGACCGTCTGTTGAAACTGACCGTCGTCCCGTTCGCCGACGTACACCACCCCCATTCCCCCTCGGCCAGCCTCACCCACGATGCGATAGGGCCCGACATGTGAGCCGGTCGCGGCGCGATCGCGCGCGAGCAGTGGCGCAACGAGACTCGCAACTGGGCGCGCGAGAAACGCTCCCGAGGCGCGACACGACCTGACGAGCCGCGCGACTTCATCGGCGAGTGCGGTGTCGTCGGCGCATTCGCGCGCGAGGAACGCGGGCAGATCGGCTGGTGCGAGGGTAAGCGCAGCGTCGAGCAGACGCTGAATGCGCTGCCAGCGTTCGGGGGATGGGCGATCCAGCGATCGTCGCTGCATGAGTCCCTCCCAATTGCCGGAATTGCCGGAACCTTCCGCCATCGTGAGATGAGGGGCTCGGGCGTCGAACGCGCCGCCGGCTTTCCTCCGCCCAACCTAATGCGGTTGGCGCGTTCGCCAATCCTCAACCGTCTGGACTGCCCAGAAGGAGTTTGCGATGAAGCCGACTTCTCTCATCCCTGCGAAGCACGCGCGGCTCGTGACCGCGGTGGTCGCGTCGCTCGCTGCAATGGCGTGCAACACCGAGCCCACTGCACCGGCGGGCAAGGAAGCATTCGCGGTGCGAAACATCGCCGTGTACGATGGCACCTGGAAGGATCCTCAGTTCGGAGTGTCGGACGACGCGGAGGGGACCGGGGCGGTCAACTCCATGAAATCGTCGCCCCACAATCGGAACTGGATCCTGGTTGCCGGGGACTACGACCACATACATGGCGCCGGGCAGCCAACAGGCATCAGCGCTGGGCTCACGCTCTTCTACCTCACGGGAGGCTTCAGAGCACTCGCCGAGGGTCAAGATGTCCCCTTCTACCTTGGCGGTCCTTACAACGCGGTCGAATCGGATCCGTCCCTGGAAACGAACTTCGTCGGCGGCAGTTCCGCAGAGGCGTCCAATTTGGATCAAGGGTTGCTCGGCCCGGCAGCGATGTTCGACGACCACTCGAGACTCTGGCACGAACTGCACGCGGGAACGTTCGCCGGCAACGTGATGAGCCTCGAGCGCGCGGGCGACGTCCTGTACGTCGGCGGGAGCTTCCTGCGGCCTTTCGGCCTCACCAACAGCGCAAACATTTTCCGCTTCCACTTCAGCAACCGCGCGATCGAGAGCATGGGCAGTGGGCTGGTCGGCACAACGTCCGATCTCATTCGAACGATCGAGCCAGTAGACGGTGGTGCCATCGTCGGCGGATCGTTCTCCAGCATCGGTGGTGCGTCGGCGCGAAACATCGCGCGGTGGAGCGAAAGCGGCGGCGAGGGTACGAGGGTATGGCACTCGCTCGGCGCAGGGCTCAACGGAACTGTCAACGACATCCTTGCCGACGGCACCGTGGTGTACGCGGCCGGTCGGTTCTACACCGACGAGACGCACTGGGGAATCTGCGCACGCTTCGACGGCACGAGTTGGACGATCCTCGGACCCACCTATGCCTACGACGGGCAAATGGAAACGCAGAGCGTCGGTCTCTCGCTCGCCAAGTACAAGGGAAATCTGATCCTCGGCGGCCGCTTCGCGAAGATCGGCGACACGAGCATGCACAACATCGCGCAGTGGGACGCCTCGATGAATGCGTGGATCGCACTGGAGGGCGGCGGGGTGGATCTCACGGCGGCCGTGTCGGCCACCGCGCCGGGAGGAGAGACGTCAGGCGGCTCTGCCGAGGTCCGCACGATGGTCGTCGTCGGCGAACGATTGTATGTCGGCGGGAGGTTCGACCGAGCACGCGTTCAATGAGACGACTGTTCGTTAGGCGCCGGGAAGCTCGCCGCGAAGCTCCTGAAACAGCCAACCGCGCGCCTTTACCCAGTCGTTCCGCACTGTGCGTTCAGAGACGCCGAGGAGCTCCGCCGCCTCGGCGTCCCTCATGCCGAGAAAGTACCGGAGCTCGACGACGCGCGCCTGACGATCGTCGAGCTCCGCGAGTCGCGTCAGGGCATCGTCCAGGTCGAGCACGAGCTCCAATTCCTCGTCGGCGATCAAGAGTTCCTCGTCGAGTGTCACCTGCATCGGCGCGGCGCCTCGCTTGACCGCCGCTCGGCGGCGCGCATGGTCCACCAGCACGCGTCGCATGACGCTGGCCACGACGAGGAAAAAGCGCGCGCGATCCTGCCAGTCGACGCGGTGCTGATCGACGAGACGAAGATAGGCTTCGTGAACGAGCCCAGTGGTGCCCAGCGTGTGGTCGGGACGTTCGCGTCGGAGCTGGCGATGCGCGATGGCGCGGAGCTCGTCGTACACGAGTGGCACGAGCCGCTCGAGCGCGTCGTGGCCTCCGGCTCGGCTGTCCACTACACCACCCACAGATCGCGCTGATACTCGGCCGGCGTGATGATCGCGCGCCCGGGCTCGAGAAAGGCATTCACTTCGCTCCGCACGCCGAAACGGCCGGGCAAATAGATACCCGGCTCGATCGAGAAGCCAATCCCGGGGATGAGCAGCCGCTCCTCGCGCGTCTCGAAGTCGTCGAGGTGTGGACCGGAACCATGGAGATCGTGCGAGTCGATGGAGTGGCCGGTGCGATGAATGAAGTTCTGCCCATATCCACGCGACGTGATCAGCTCGCGCGCCTTGGCGTCGACTTCCGAGCCGCGCAGCGTCTTGCCGGAGTGCGCACGCTCGCGCACGAGCGCGATGGCGGCATCGCGCGCGTCGCGAACGGTCTCCCAGACCTTCACCACTTCACTCGACGGCGCGCCGACGCTTCCCATCCATGTCTGATCGGCGTAGATGCCATTCGGCTCCGTCGCCCAGAGATCGATCAGCACGACGTCGCCTTCGCTGATCGTGCTCGATTGATTCGAGGTCGGCTCGTAATGTGGATTCGCCGCATTTGGCCCGACGGAGACGTTAGGCCCATGATCGGTGATGAGCCCCGCCCGCTCGAAGCGTTCTCTGACCCATTGCATCAGCCCATACTCGTGGAGCGACGACTTCGCGCGCGCCCGCTCACCGGCCAGATGCATCGCGTCGCGCGCAATCCCAGCGATGACCTCCGCCGCCCGCTTGTGCGACTCGAGCTGTTCCGGCGTCCACACGGCGTAGAAGCGCGTCACCAGCTCGCCTGACGACACCACCTCCGCCCCTGCCGCGCGCACCATCTCGATCACCCCGGCCGGAATGCGATCGAGATACATCACGGCGTCGCCCGGCGAGTACTCCATCGCCACGCGTTTTCCGTTGAGATGCTTTGCCAGCGTGGATTCGAGCACGCGCCAGGAGCCGTACACTTCCTTCCGCCACGACTTCGGCCACGCGTGCCATGGGCTCTGCTCGATCCCATGCGTGATCGCGACCGGCACCCCTTCACGCGGGATGTAGGCGAAGTAGCGGCGCGTCACCATTCCCTCAATGCCGAGCAGCCCTCCCGCAATTGGGTTGATGCCGCGGAAATCATAGAGCAGCCAGCCGTCGACGCCCGCGTCGGCGATGGCACGTTGAACGTCCGGGAGATTTGCGGAAGTGAGTGCTGGCATGCGCGTAATCTAGAACAGAGGACGTAGGGCCTTGGCCGATGGCCTTTAGGGCCGAGGGCCGAGGGCAAAGGGCAAAGGGCCGAGGGCCCAGGGCCCAGGGCCCAGGGAAGGACTGATGCGGGCGTGGTCGCTTAGCGACCACGCCCGCATGGATTTGATGGTGTGGCGTACTGTCATCGCGCACGCGCGCAGCGCCTGTCGGGATCTGGCGTCCCTCGCTGGCACCCAGTGATGGAGAGAAGATCCCGACACGCTACGCGTGCGGGATGACAACTGGACAGAGTACCACCAAATGCATAACGCCGCGTGCAAAGCACGCGGCGTTATCAATCCTCCCCTGGGCCCTGGGCCCTGGGCCCTAAGCCCTGGCCCTGGGCCCTAAGCCCTGGCCCAATGCCCCGGTCCTTAGCTCTATTCTCTCCGCTATGCCGCCGCCGCAGCGGCGGCGGCTCGATCGAACGCTCGCCAATCAGCGCGCCACTCGCACGTCCCTTCCCCGCGCCCACCACAGCGGACGTGCTCCACCACGCCCACCGAGCCAATGAGCAAACGCAACAGCTCGCGTAGCGCCGCCTCGTAGTACGCGCAGCCGATATTCCCCGGTGCGCTGTTCAGCGTCACGGACCGCGGCACCTCGAGCAAGAGAAAGCTGCCGACGCGTCGCACACTGCCGTTCAAGTATCGCTTCGCGATCTTCTTCGCATGCCGAAACGCGAGTGGCCGCGCCACGAGCGTCGGCATCGCAAGAAGCAGCTGGCGAGTCACCGGCGAGGTCGTCTGATACGCCTGGCGCGCCAGGAACCGTCCCGCCGAGCGAAACACGGCCTCCGCGTCGCCTCGACGACCGATGAGACGCGCGAGCGCCACCGTCTCCTCCTGCGCGGTGCGCTTCCCCTTCTTCACCGCCTCCGCGTGCCGGCGAATCTGCACGTAGATCGTGTCGCTCAGCCCCAATCGCTTGTTGCGAAGCTCGTCCACCAGCTCCGCATCGGGGTCGTCGTTTGGCGTATCGACGTTGCGGACGGCTTCGAGGAGGCTGAGCGGGAGAAGGGCGTCTACAGTTGCGAGCATTACGAATTCAGCGGGCGAACGGCCAAGCTAACCGTCGCACCGACACCCTTCAAGCAGGAACAGGCATCGTACAACGTGGCTTCCTGTCCCATGACGCATCGCCGCGAGCGTTCATCACATACTCACATCCATGACACGAGCGATGTACCGCGTCGCATATGTCATCGATCCGTGCGCTTTGGAGCCTGAGCCTACTGCCCCTCGGACTAGATTCCTCGGACGACATGCGAACTCGAATGAAGGCCGAGCCCGCTCGGCAGCCCGAATGAATTATTGGCGCGCCCTCGCGGGATTCTTTCTCGCGATGGCGATTGCCTCGGGTGCACGCGCCGCGCACGCACTTTCGCCGAGTGGCGCGTTCGCAGCCACCTTGATCGGAACACTCGCCATAGCGGCTGGCTTCAAGTGGGGCGCGCTCCTGATCGGCTATTTCATCGTCACGACGATCCTCACCAAATGGCGCGCGGCCGACAAGGAGAAGCGTACTGCGAGCATCGTTGCCAAAGGTGGCGCTCGCGACGCCATGCAGGTCCTTGCCAACGGTGGCGTGTTCGCGGTTGCCGCGGCCGCGTCGATTCTCCAGCCGACCGAGCCGTGGATCGCTCTCGGAGCCGGAGCGCTCGCCGTTTCCGCTAGCGATACGCTCGCGACGGAGATCGGTACTGCATTGGGAGGTGCGCCGCGTTCCGTGCTGACCTGGCGCCCCGTACCCGCAGGGACATCGGGGGGAGTGAGCGTGGCAGGAACGATCGCCGCGCTGTCGGGCGCTGCGCTCGTCGGGCTCTACGTCGTGCTTCTGGGGTGGACGCGCCATGCCGGCATTGCCGTTGCGCTCGGTGGTATCGCCGGATCGACGCTCGACTCCTTGGTCGGCGCCAGCGTACAAGCTCGACGCTGGTGCGCGCGATGTGGCGTCGTGACGGAACGCACGGTGCACCTGTGCGGTGAGGAAACCCAGCGACGCGGCGGACTCGATTTTCTCGACAATGACATGGTGAACCTCGTCTCGAGTGTGATCGGCGGCCTTCTCGCCCTGGCGTTCGCCGCATAGCGTCCGTCATGGGGAGCCGTGAGCTGTGGGAGACCGAGACGACACGTCTGTATCCGCGCGGGCCGGTCACTCGCAGCGCGGACGTCATCGTCGTCGGCGCTGGTCCCGCTGGCGCGTCGACGGCGACGTACCTCGCACGCGCTGGGCTCGACGTGCTCCTGCTCGACCGCGCCCGCTTCCCACGCGCGAAGCCATGCGCCGAGTGTCTCAGCCCACAGGCGTCGCGACTGCTCGACGATCTCGGTGTTCTCTCCGCCGTAGAGCGATCGGGGCCCGCGCACCTCGAAGGTGTTGCGGTCCGCGCACCCGATGGAACGTGGCTCGTTGGCAACTACAACACTCCGCGCGATCGACGGCATCAGCCGCACCGACCGGTTTCGCTCGCCGTGCGCCGTGAAGTCCTCGATCAGATCCTCGTGAACGCGGCGCGATTCGCCGGCGCAGCGGTGCTCGAGGGCACGCGCGTCACCGATATCGTGCACGATGGAACGGCGCGTGTGGCAGGTGTGCGCGCGCTCATGCGCGACGGATCACGCATCGAGCTGCGCGCTCGGCTCGTCGTCGCCGCGGACGGACTCCGCTCGATGATCGCTCGCCGCGTGGGGCTGGCGCACGTTGCGCGCTTTCCCAAGCGCATGTCGCTCGGGGCGCACTACACCGGTGTGGAAGACATCGGGCCGTACGGCGAGATGCACGTCGAGCACGATGGATTCGTGGGCGTCGCCGACGTGGGCGGTGGTGTCACGACGGTGGCGATGGTCGTTCCGGCAAGCCGCGCGAAGGAGATGTCGGGAAACAAGGCCCGATTTCTCGACGAATGGATTGCGTCGCGACCACATCTCGCACCTCGCTTCGCAAAGGCGGAACGCATCGGCGAGGTGTGGGCCACGGGTCCGTTCGCGTCGCAAGCTCGAAGAGCATGGGCCCCTGGCGTCGCACTCGTCGGTGATGCGGCGGATTTCTTCGATCCCTTCACCGGCGAAGGGATCTACGCGGCACTTCGCGGAGGCGAATTGCTTGCGCAGCACGTCGTCGACGCGCTCGGGCAGATGAGTCTCGCCAAAGCCGACCGCGCACTCCGCGCCTATGATGTCGCACGCCGCCGTGAGTTCAGCGGCAAGTGGCGCATCGAGCGTGTGATCGGTGCGATCGTCGGCGTGGCACCACTGATGAATCGGGCCGCGCGGGCGCTCGCCACGCGACGCGAGCTCGCCGACCTTCTCGTCGGCGTCACGGGCGATTTCATTCCTCCTCGCGCCGTCCTGAATGCGCACTACGTGAGTGCGTTGATTCGGCATGCATTGTTCTCCCCTCGCGTTCCTCCTTCGGTACGCCCACTCGTTCCATGATCGATCCCGATACCTTTCGCGCCACACTCGGGCGGTTTGCGTCCGGCGTCACGATTCTTACCGCCCGGGACCGGCGCGGCACGGATCACGGAATGACGGTCAGCGCATTCTGCTCGGTGAGCCTCGATCCGCCGCTGGTGCTCGCGTGCATCGCGCGCGATGCGTCGATGTACGACGTGCTCCACTCGGTCGATCGGATTGGCGTGAACATGCTCTCGTTCGTCCAGGAGCATCTCTCGCGTCGTTTCGCGGATGAAACCGAGACCGATCGCTTCGATGGGATTGGCTACACGCGTGGCGAGAGCGGCGTCGTGCTCCTCGACGAGGCGCTCGCGCATCTCGAGTGTCGCATCGAGGCACGTCATGAGGCGGGAGATCACGCGATCTTCGTCGCGCAAGTCGAGGCGGCGATGCCGCGCGACGGGCGACCGCTGCTGTACTACCGCGGCGGATACGCGCAGCTCGAGCGTTGAAGGAACAGCCGTGATCACTCCGAGTCGCCGAAATGCCGCAGAGATTCTGGACGACCGCGCCATCGATCCGGCGATCCGACGCCGTTCGAGCGGCGACATCGTCGCCTCCAATCGTTGGCTCGGTGGACGCCGGGCGGCGCTGGACGTGCTCGATGACGTGATTCGCGCCTGCGTGGCCTCGAGCGGAGCGACAGAGCTCACTCTACTCGATGTCGGGACGGGCCTGGCCGACATTCCGCATGCGGCGAAGCAGCTGGCGCGGAGACACGGCGTCGCGCTCACCACCGTTGGGATCGATCGTGAAGTATCACTCCTCGCGTCGGCCGGCTCGCATCTCGATCAGCGCGTGTCGTCCGACGCGCTCGCGCTTCCACTCGCCGATGGCTCGGTGGACATCGCGATGTGCTCGCAGATTCTGCATCATTTCGAGCACGGTGAGGCGGTGACACTGGTGCGCGAGCTCGACCGTGTTGCGTCGCGCCATGTGATCGTGAGTGACTTGCGTCGCAGCTGGATTGCGGCCGGTGGGTTCAAGCTCGCCGCGGCGGCGTTGCGCTTTCATCCGGTCACGCGGCACGATGGCGTCGTCTCCGTGATGCGGGGCTTCACACCCACTGAGCTCGGCGCCGTCATCGACGAAGCAGCCGGAGTGAGGACCCAGGTGCGTCGTCACCTCGGCTATAGACTTACGGCAACGTGGTCCGTGTCGTCCCGCAACGGCATCGCGCTCTGACTCGTCATCCCGCACGGCCGAAGGCCGTGTCGGGATCTTCTCTCCCTAACTGATGAGTTGCTTTTGAAAGCAGATCCCGACACTCCTTCGGTCCGCTCAGTCGTTCGGGATGACAGTCGCATCTCGCTCGGGCCAATGCCTACGGATCGCAGCATGCGCACCGTGGACGAGCAGCTCGTCGCGGCGCCGCTGGAAACGATGTTCGCGCTGGCGAAGAACGTCATCGATTGGCCGAAGCACCTGCCGCACTACCGTTATGTGAAATTCCGCTCGCGCACGCCCGACGGCGGCGGCATCGTGGAGATGTCGGCGAATCGGCCCTTCGGCAAGGTGCAATGGCCGACGTGGTGGGTGTCGGCCATGGTCGTCACGCCCCCTGGCGCAATCGAGTCGCCGAGCATTCGTTTTCGCCACATCGAAGGGATTACCGCCGGCATGGACGTCGAATGGGAATTTTCCGCCGTCGATCGGGGTACGCATGTGAGGATCGTGCATGTGTGGAACGGCCCGCGATGGCCGCTGGTTGGTGGAGTGGCGGCACGGGGAGTGATTGGTCCGGTATTCGTGCACGGCATCGCGTCGCGCACACTGGCCGGCTTGGCAACGGTCGCAGAGCGAGGCATGTCGTGAGAGAGGAGCGCAGGGTCGCAATAACAGGTATCGGCGTGATTACGCCGATCGGGATCGGCAAAGATCAGCTCTGGAGCGGCCTGCGCACGCAGAAATCCGCGATTCGCACCGTGACACGCTTCGACCCGGCGATGTTTCGCAGCAAGAACGCGGGCGAGGTCGATGACTTCCGGCCGCACGACTTCCTCGAGCAGAAGCGCGTCAAGCGGCTCGAGCGCTTCGGTCAGTTCGCGGTCACTTCCGCCAAGCTCGCTCTCGAGGACGCGCACCTCGACCTCGCACGCGAGGACCGCGAACGCGTTGGATCCACCATGGGTTCAGCGTTAGGCGGCGTCACGTACGCCGAGGAGCAGATGCACGTCTTCCTCGCCGGGGGACTCAACGCCCTCGACCCCTCGCTCGCCCTCAAGGTCTTCGGTGGCGCGGCGAGCTGCAACATCGCGATCGAGTTCGGCGTGCAGGGCACGAACAGCACGAACGCGATGAGCTGCGCGTCGGGGACGATCGCCATCGGCGAGGGTTTCCGCGAGATTCGCGACGGCTACGCCGACGTGATGTTGTGCGGCGGCTCCGAAGCGCCTCTCGCTCCCCTCACCTTCGGCGCGTTCGCGATCATCCGCGCGATGTCGACGCGCAACGACGATCCAGCGCACTCCTCCCGCCCCTTCGACAAGAACCGCGACGGCTTCGTGATGGGCGAAGGGGGCGCCGTCCTCGTGCTCGAGGAGTACGAGCGCGCCAAGGCAAGAGGGGCGCGCATCTACGCCGAGATCGTCGGGTATGGGAACTCGAACGATGCGCACCACATGACCGCGCCGCGCCCCGATGGGAGCCAGGCCGCGCGCTCGATGCGACGAGCTCTCGCCGACGCACACATCGAGCCTAACGAGGTCGGGTACATCAACGCGCACGGAAGCTCCACCCCGCTCAACGATCCCACCGAGACGCTCGCCATCAAGCAGGTGTTCGGCGACAGTGTCAAAAAGATCCCGGTGAGCGGCACGAAGGCGTACTACGGCCACGCCCTCGGCGCCTCCGGCGCGTTCGAAGCGGCGATCTGCGCCCTCGCGCTCGAGCGGAAATGGCTCCCGCCCACGCTCAACCTCGAGGCGCCTGACGACGGCTGTGATCTCGACTATGTGCCGCACGAGGGGCGCGTCGCCAGCCCCGAGTACTTACTGAGCAACTCGTTCGGCTTCGGCGGGATCAACGCTGCCCTCGTGATGCGTCGCGCCGACTGAATCGGTCCGCGCGTACCGAGGTCGGGATGCATTGTCGCGCAGACGTGTTTCGACGTTGAGCCTCAGTGACATCCGGGCGCTCAAAGAAACGAACATTGGCGTGGCGGGGTCGCGACATGCAGATTTCGGCGAACTCTCACCGGAACCATGCGAGACTCACTTCGTCACTTCGTCGCCGAGTTCGTCGGCATCTTCGCGCTGGTGTTCGTCGGTGGTGCTGCGATCATGTCGGGAGCGATCGCGAAAGCGCCCACCACCTGGCTCAACGTCGCCCTCGCGCACGGCATCATCCTCGCCGTCGCCGTCTCGGCCACCATGCGCATCTCCGGGCATCTCAATCCCGCGGTGACGATCGGCTTTCTCGTCGCACGACGCATCGAGCCCGTCATGGCTGGCGTCTACCTCGTCGCGCAGCTGCTGGGCGCGATGCTCGCCGCGTACGTGCTCAAGGCGCTCTACCCCGCTGCCGTCGTCGAAGCGACACGACTCGGCGGCCAGTCACTCGCGCTCGACGTGACGATGACGCAGGGGATTATCCTCGAGGCGATCGCGACATTCTTCCTCGTCTTCGTCGTTTTCGGCACCGCCGTCGATCCCAAGGCGCCGCGCATCGGCGGGCTCGCGATCGGGCTCACCGTCACCGCTGACATCCTCGCGATCGGTCCACTCACCGGCGCGTCGATGAATCCCGCGCGGTCGTTCGGCCCCGCAGTGGCGAATGGGTTCTTCGAGGCGCAAGCCGTGTACTGGGTAGGCCCGCTGCTCGGTGGCATCGCCGCGGCGCTGCTCTACGACTCGCTCTTCCTGCGTCGCGACATCGAGCCGGTGGATCACGGCGCGGTGCGTCCGGTATAGTTTCCGACGTGATGACGTCACCGACACCCGATCCACGTCACCCGGTTTCCCTCGAGCAGGCGCGCGAGCACACGATCGACGCGCTCTCCGACCATTTCGCGCACGACAACCTCTCACTCGAGGAGCTCGAGCATCGTCTCGAGCTTGCCTATCGAGCGACGACGCCGGCTGACTTGCGCGCGCTGACCGCGGACCTCGAGCAGCTCGCCGAGCAACAAGCGAAGGCGCCGGCGACCGTTGCGCCATCAACGCTGGTGACGCCCGATCGCGAGAGAGTGACGAGCATCATGTCGGAGACGAAGCGCCGCGGCGTGTGGGCCGTGCCGCAGCGTCTCGACGTCAACTCGGTCATGGCCGACACGACGATCGACCTCACGCAGGCGATCCTCCCGTCCGGCATCATCGACATTCACGTGCGCGCGTTCATGGCCGCGGTGAAGCTGATCGTCCCCCCTGGCGTCCGCGTCGCGAGCCGCGTCGGCGCCTTCATGGGCAGCGTGAACGTGCGCCCCGACGAAGGCAAGGCGCGCCCCGAGATGCCGGTGATTCGCCTCTCGGGTTGGGCGTTCATGGCCGAGGTGCAGACGAAGACGAGGCATGTGGAGGGTGACGCCCCGGAGTTGCCAGAGGAGACCTGAGGTAGGCTCGGCGCGCTGCGCTCGTCTTGCCGCTGCGCTCTTCTTGCCGCTGCGCTCCTCTGGCCCTGTGCTATCGGACGTGCATGCCCGGTGTGAGTACCCTGCGCACTGCTGCGCCGATCCCGGCCGCGAGCACACCGGGAATGAGCGCGATGAACGACTCCGCGTAGTGCCCCATCTGGTAAGGGAGTTGATATCCCGTCAGCCGCGCATACAGATGCGCGATCGGCACGCCGAGTCCCACGATAACGCCCGTGAGCAAGGCGAGTCGAGGCGCCCACATCCCCAGCAGGCCTGCCGCGACGACGATCACCAGCACGCCGGCCTGTACTTCGTCGTTATGCAGATCGACCCACCCGGCCACGATGCCGAGCAGCAGCGCGGCCGCGAGGACGACGAACGCCGGTACGCGAGATGACATGCGATTACCCGAAGATGTGAGCCAGCCAGTGTCGCACCTTGTCGAGCCAGAAGATGCCGGCGATGGCCACTGGTATAAGCGTTAGGCCTATAGAGAAGATGAGGCCGTGTCGAAAGAGGGCTGGACCGACGCCGTACGTCTCACGGCCGAGCCAGCGCTCGACGGCGGACTCTGCGATCCAGCCGAAGGAGTAGCAGACGTTGGCGGCGATGCCGTACGTGAGCACGGCGCGCCATGGGAGTTCGCTCAGGGGGACGCCCATCGGCAGGAAGACACCGACGGTGATCACCGAAAGGGTGAGGAGTCCCGTGGCGCCGACGACGAGATTGAAGGTGAGGCGGCGTGACTCCCACCAGCGGATGAGCGCGACCGGCGAGCGGCGAAGGGTGGGCTCCGGGAAGAGCACGGATACGAGTCGAGACATGCGAATCCTCTGGACGCCGAATGTTCTCACCGACAGGATACCGTCCCGGTCCATTTCTGTCAAGTACTTTTGGCCATAAAGTGGAATGGCTGCCTCGATGCAAGGCGGCGCACTCTTCAGCGTGGTGAAAAAGACCTAGGGGCCGACTGCCAGATACGCCTCGTCGTACCGCTGAATCGACTCCACGATCACCTGCATCGCCCGCTCGCTCTTCTCCCACCCCACGATCTGCACGCGCTTCCCTTCCAGATCCTTGTAGCTGTGGAAGAAGTGCTCGACCTCCTTGAGCACGTGCTGCGGTGCGTCGGCGATGTCGAACCACTCCTGGTGATACGGATCGTGTAACGGCACCGCGAGAATCTTGTCGTCAGGCTCGCCACGATCGAGCATGCGAAGCACACCGAGCGCGCGGACGTCGATCATGCACCCCGGGAAGGTCTCCTCTTTCACGAGCACGAGCACGTCGAGTGGATCGCCGTCTTCGTGCAGCGTACGCGGGATGAAGCCGTAATCGCCCGGGTAATGCACCGCGGAGTACAGCACGCGGTCGAGACGGATGAGTCCCGTCGCCTTGTCGAGCTCGTATTTGTTGCGACTCCCGAACGGGATCTCGATGACCGCGGTGATCTCTTCAGGTGGATTGCGGCCTGGGGGAATGTCGTGCCAGAGATTGATCATGCGCGCAAGCTAGTTGATCCGGGACGGCCATGTCACCGAGGAATGCAGTTGACCCCGAACGCTTTTCGAGAGAACCCCAAGCGCCGCCTCCACGAAACCCCTAACGCCGATCGTCCCGACCGGGGGCTGTAGGTAAACACGGTAAACGCGGTAACGGCGGCAGGGGTTACGTACTGACGGCGTTCGGGGTTTTCTGAAAAGCGTTTGGGGTGGAATGCGTTACGGGCGTCCGGGCGAAGCGTTCTCAGCTCTCCGTCTCAGTTCTCAGGCGTTCAGCTCTCTTGGCCTTCGTACTGTTCCTTCAGAGCGGCCACGACATTCGGGTCGGCGAGCGTGGTCGTATCGCCCAGGGCGCGGCCTTCGGCGATGTCGCGCAGTAATCGCCGCATGATCTTCCCCGATCGGGTCTTCGGGAGATCCGCGGAGAACAGAATGTCATCGGGGCGCGCAATGGCGCCGATCTTCTGCGCGACGAAATCTCGGAGCTCCTCGCGAAGCTCGTGGTTGTGCTTGAAACCCTCGCGCAGAGTCACGAACGCCGCGAGAGCCTGACCCTTGAGCTCGTGCTGCTTGCCGACCACCGCCGCCTCAGCCACGGCGGGATGCTCGACGAGCGCCGACTCGACTTCCATCGTCCCGATGCGATGGCCGGCGACGTTGAGCACGTCGTCGACGCGACCGAGAATCCAGAAGTAGTTGTCGTCGTCGCGCTTTGCGCCGTCGCCCGGGAAATACAGATCGGGTCGATTTACCCATTTCGAGAAGTACGTCGCGACGTAGCGATCGTCGTCTCCCCAGATCGTGCGGAGCATCGAGGGCCAGGGCTTCGTGAGCGCGAGCAGGCCGCCGCCGACTGGAATCGAGTTCGCCTTCGCGTCGAGCAGGTCGGCGGTGTAACCGGGAAGAGGAATCGTCGCACTCCCCGGCTTCGTCTCAGTAAGGCCGGGCAGAGGTGAGATCACGATCGCGCCGGTCTCGGTTTGCCACCACGTGTCGACGATCGGGCAACGCCCGCCGCCGATCTTCTGCTGATACCAGATCCACGCTTCGGGATTGATCGGCTCACCGACCGAGCCGAGGAGACGAAGACGCGAGAGGTCGTGCTTCGCTGGGTGCTGGTCTCCCCACTTCATGAAGGCGCGAATGGCCGTCGGCGCGGTATAGAGGATCGTGACACCGTGGCGCTCGCAGATGTCCCAGAAGCGATCCCGCTCGGGCCAATCGGGCGCACCTTCGTACATCACGCACGTCGCGCCGTTCGCGAGTGGACCGTACACGAGATACGAATGTCCGGTCACCCAACCCACGTCGGCAGTGCACCAGAAGACGTCGTCCTCCTTGAGATCGAAGACGGCTTTCGTCGTGTATGTGACGCCAACGAGATACCCGCCGGTGGTGTGCACGATGCCCTTCGGCTTTCCCGTCGTGCCTGACGTGTAGAGGATGTACAGCACGTCCTCGGCATCCATCCGCTCCGGCTCGCACTTGGGAGACGCATCGGACATCAAGCGATGCCACCAGTGGTCGCGTCCTTCCTTCATCGACGCGAATGCTTCATCGCCTTCGGAGCCGGGGCGTCGCCTCACGACGATCACGTGCTTGATCGACGGACACTCCTCGATGGCCTTGTCGGCGTTCCGCTTGAGCGGCACCACCTGCCCGCGGCGATAGCCACCGTCGGCGGTGATCAACACCTTGCATTCGGCGTCGTTGATGCGATCGCGCAGCGAGTCGGGAGAGAAGCCGCCGAAGACCACGGAGTGAATGGCGCCGATGCGGGTGCAGGCGAGCATCGCGACGGCCACCTCGGGGATGAGCGGCATGTAGATCGCCACGCGATCGCTGCGCCTAACGCCGAGCTTGCGCAGCACGTTCGCGAACTTCTGGACCTCGACGTAGAGATCCCAGTACGTGAGGGTGCGGCGATCGCCCGGCTCACCCTCCCAGACCAGCGCCGCCTTGTTGCGACGTGCGGTCTTGATGTGTCGGTCGACGCAGTTCACCGAGACGTTCAGCTGTCCACCGAGAAACCACTTCGCCTTGGGCGGGTTCCAGTCGAGCACCTTCTTCCACTTCGTGAACCAGTCCAGCGACTCGGCTTGCTCTGCCCAGAACTTCTCCGGATCGCGCGCGGCCTCGTCGTAGACCTTCGTATCGCGCACGACGGCGTTTTTCCTGAAGGCATCGGGCGGCGAGAACTTGCGATTCTCCTGGAGCAGGACGTCGATATCGGTCTCAGTCATTGAAGCGTGGCGGTGAGAGTTGGTCATTCGGATTATATGAGGGGGACGCGGGCCTTGTTAGGGCTGAGGGCCGAGGGCCCAGGGCCGAGGGAAGAACTGATGCCGATGGCGACTTCGTCGCCATCGGCATGTATTTGATGGTGCACGGCTGCCGATCGCTCGCGGCACGTCGCGCTGCTCGCCACCGCGGTAGAACTCTGATCCAGTACCACCAAATGCATAACGCCGCGGGCGAAGCACGCGGCGTTATCAATCCACCCTGGGCCCTGCGCCCTCGGCCCTGGGCCCTCGACTCTCCCGAATGCTACATTGCTCACTATGCCCCATCCTCGCCTCGAAGCCATCTGGATCAAGCGCATGCGTCGCGGACCGATGGATGCCGTCGACACCGCAAGGCTCATAGCTGGTCGCGGACTCGAAGGAAACGCGAACCAGGGAGGACGCCGACAGGTCACGATCATCGAACGCGAAGCCTGGGACGAAATCACGACACAGCTTGGTGCCGAGCTCGCACCCTCGGCCCGGCGAGCGAATCTCATGCTCAGCGGCATCCGGCTCGCGAAAATGCGCGGTCGCATTCTTCGCATCGGTGAGGCGCGACTTCGCATCTACGGTGAGACGAAGCCGTGCGAGCGCATGGAGGAGATCCTCACCGGCTTGCGCGAGGCGATGTACGACGACTGGCGCGGCGGTGCCTTCGCCGAGGTGCTCGAGGGTGGCGAGATTCGCGTCGGGGATCGGGTAGAGTGGGAACCGGTCGAGGTCCAGCAAGCGCTCTTCCGTTGATCCTTTGACCACCTGGGACTTCGTCGTCATCGGCTCCGGCTTCGGCGGAAGCGTCTCGGCACTTCGACTGCGCGAGAAGGGATACAGCGTGCTCGTCCTCGAGCGCGGGAAGCGTTTCGCGGACGAGGACTTCGCGAAGTCGACGTGGCGAATTCGTAAGTACCTCTGGGCACCGCTGCTGCGCTGCTTCGGTATTCTCGAGATCAGCGCGTTTCGCGATGTCGTCGTGCTTCACGGCGCAGGCGTGGGTGGTGGGAGTCTCGGTTACGCGAATGTGCTCATGGAACCTGACGCCGCCGCGTTTGCGTCACCCGCCTGGAGCCGACATGCTGCATGGCGCGAGCTCCTGCAACCGCATTACGAGACCGCGCGTCGCTTGCTCGGCGTCACGACGAATCCGCGATTGTGGCCCGCCGACTCGACCCTGCGCGAGATCGCCGAGGGTTTGGGGACGTCGCACACCTTTCGCGCAACGACCGTTGGCACGTTCTTCGGCGAACCAGGAAAGGAAGGCGTCGAGGTCCCCGATCCATTCTTCGGCGGCGACGGACCGCCGCGTCGCGGATGCATCCATTGCGGCGCGTGCATGGTGGGCTGCCGGCACAACGCCAAGAATACGCTCGTCAAGAATTATCTCTGGCTCGCCGAGCGGCGCGGCGCAGCAGTACGCGCCGAGATCGAGGTGCGAGACATCGTGCCACTCAGCGGAACGGACGATGGCGCCCGCTTCGAGCTGGTCGCGCGGCGCTCGACCGCCATCGTTAGGCTCCGCCGGGAGCGCATACGCGCACGAAACGTGATCGTGTCGGCCGGCGCGCTCGGAACGATGCGTCTCCTGTTTCGTTGCCGAGACATCACGCGATCGATGCCGCACATCTCGACGCGCCTCGGGGATTTCGTGCGCACAAACAGCGAGGCGATCCTCGGCAGCGTGAGTCGAGTACGTGAGACCGACTATTCGCGCGGCATCGCGATCACCTCGATCGTCAAGGCCGACGCATCGACCTCGATCGAACCCGTACGCTATCCCGCGGGGTCGTCCGTGATGCGTTTTCTCAGTGCTCCGCTGATGGTCGGGAGGCTCTGGTCTCGACTCGGCCGCGCGCTCGTCGCCACGGCTCGGCACCCGGTGGATTTCCTCCGAATGTACGTGCTTCCTGGTTGGGCGCAGCGCTCGACGATTCTCCTCGTCATGCAGCACGAGGACAACCACTTGCGCATGCGCCTCGGCCGCGGACTCGCTACGCTCTTCCGAAGAGATCTCGTCTCGACGCCTGACGACGCCCGCGAAGCGACGGTGACCGGAATTGGTCATCGCGTGGCGCGGGAGTTCGCTGCGCGCACCAACGGCATCGCTGCGGCCTCACTCAACGAAAGCCTCACCAACGTGCCCCTCACCGCTCATATTCTTGGCGGGTGTCCGATAGGGCGCGATGCCTCGGAAGGCGTGGTGAACCTTCGGTTCGAGGTCCACGGCTATCCCGGGCTGTACACGATCGACGGCTCGGTCGTGCCGGCGAATCCCGGTGTGAATCCGAGCCTGACGATCGCCGCGCTCGCCGAGTATGCGATGTCCCAAATTCCGGATAGGGTGCGTCACGACCATGAGATCGGGGCGATCGCGTTCGCTTGAGGGGCGACGCATCATCATCACACGCGCGACCGATCAGGCATCGGCGCTCGCCACGCTGCTCAGCGAGCGCGGAGCCGAGGCCATCGAAATGCCCGTCACGCGCATTCAGCCGATCGAAGACGCAAGCATTGATCTCGTGCTGTCACGTCTCGCCGAATACGATTGGCTCGTGCTCACGAGTCAGAATGCGGTGCGGATCCTGTTCGATGCTCTCACCGCTCGCGGAAGCGATTCGACGGTGATGCGAGGATTGAAGTTGGTGGCTGTTGGACCAGCGACAGAGAGTGCGCTCCGCGAACGGGGAATGAGCGTCAGCGTTCAGCCGAAGCGATTCGTGGCCGAGGGAGTGCTCGAGGCAATGGCGGACCGTGGTGACATCCAAGGGTCGCGCGTGCTGTACGCGGCCGCTCTCGGTGCGCGCGACGTCATTCCAAAGGGGCTCGAGGCACGAGGCGCCAGCGTCGATCGCGTCGATCTCTACTCGTCGGTGCCGATCACCGAAGGGAGCAAAGCCATGCGGGCTCGCATCGAGCGCCGCGACATCGATCTCGTGACGTACACGGCTGGCTCCGCGGTGCGCGCCTTCGTGGACGCGGTGGGGCTCGAGATGGCGCGACGCGTCGATGCAGCGTCGATCGGTCCGGTCACGAGCGACGTCGCCCGAGAGCTTGGTCTGTCAGTGGTCGTCGAAGCCAGAGAACCAACGGTTGCCGGCCTCGTTGACGCGATCGAGGGTCACTACGCGTCATATGGGGGCACAGCCAATCGATCGGGGAATCGTTAGTCAGGAATGTGATCGCGGCTGCCGATACTCGAAAGTGAGAACGGGAACCAGGTCATCCACTCCACTTTCGAGCTGTTGAATGCCTCCGACGAATCCAGCACTGCGCAAGCGCTCGAAGAACGCGCGTCCAGCGGTGCTGATCGCTGAAGATGACGCGATTTACGTGAGACTTCTGAGTGACGTTGTCGTAGCGGAAGGATGGACGGCCGTCACCGCGACGGATGCGGCGCAAGCCGTGATGTATGCGACGCGGAGCGATCCATTCGCGGTGCTGCTCGACATCAACATGCCGGCGGGATCCGGAGTCACGGCGCTCGACCGCATCAAGAAGAACGCGAAGACGAGGAATCTGCCGATTCTCGTCGTCACAGGGTCGACGGAGCCGGGGCTCGAGCGTCGCGTTCGCGAGCTCGGTGCGACGGCGATCGTGAGCAAACCTTTCGATCCGAGTGAGCTGAGACTCTTTCTGCGTCAGGCGCTGGCGCATCGAGAGGCGCAAAGGGCCGCAAGCTGATGAGATGGCGTAGTTGACCCCAAACGCTTTTCGAGACAACCGCAAGCGCCGTTTCCACGACACCCCTAACGCCGATCGTCCCGACCGGGGGCTGTAGGTAAACACGGTAAACGCGGTAACGGCGGCAGGGGTTACGTACTGACGGCGTTGGGAGTTTTCTCGAACGTCGTTTTGGGGTGAAGGCGTCAAGTGCGTTTACTGCGCTGGAGCGCTGCCAGCTAAAGCTGAAAGCTGAGAGCTGAGAGCGCACCGCTGGAATCCAATAAGCTCAACGCTCAAAGCGGGCCGCCGGCTTCTCGCCGCGCGATGACAAGTCATGAAGCCCGCCGGCAGGGTTCAACACTTGTCTGCGCGCGGCGAGAGGTAAGCGGCCCGCTCGCAGCGATGAGCCTATTTGGTTGAAACGGTGGCGGTAAAACAGGATTCATAACGCGGGGGATTCTCCGCTCGGCGTCATCATTCCTTCCCTCGACCTGTGCCGACGCCCTCGGACCTCGTTCCCGAGCCTGTGCCGTCGCCGATCGTCAGCCTGTAGATTCCTCGGCACCCAACGTTCGGAGTCACCGGGTGCCGAAGAAGGACGGGACGATCGTCATCGCTACACGATCGAGCGAGCTTGCCTTGTTTCAAGCGCGACTCGTGCAGTCGTCGCTTGCGCAACATGGTGTGGTCTCGGAGCTCAAGACGTACAAGACGACGGGCGATAAGCGACTCGATGAACCGCTCGCGTCGATCGGCGGCAAGGGGCTGTTCACGCAGGAGCTCGAGGCCGATCTCGCGGCAGGGCGCGTCGACTGCTGCGTCCATTCGTTGAAGGATCTTCCCACCGAGTCGCCAGCGGGACTCGACGTCGGCGCACTGCTCTCGCGAGAGGATCCGCGCGACGTTCTCGTGGTCAATCGAATCACCGAGGCGACGTCGCTCGACGATCTGCCGCGTGGCTCACGCGTCGGCACGTCGTCGTTGCGGCGTCGAGCCCAGCTTCTCGCGCGGCGATCCGATCTCGATGTGGTAGAGCTCCGCGGCAATGTTCCGACGCGCATCCGCAAGGTGGATGGAGGAAACGTGCACGCGGCGATTCTCGCGGCGGCAGGGCTTCACCGGCTCGGGGTCTCGCAGCACATCACGGCGTATCTGGATCCACCCGGTTGGCTGCCGGCGGCAGGGCAGGGAGCGATCGCGGTGCAGATTCGCACCGACGACGATCCGATGCGTCGGATGCTCGTACCGCTCAACGACGCGGAGACGTCGTTGCAAGTGACGGCGGAGCGGGCGTTCCTCGCTGCGCTGGAGGGCGGGTGTCAGGTGCCGATCGGCGCGCTGGCGATGACGACCGGTGTGCAACCAACCCTGCACGGTTTCATCGCGGACATTCACGGCCGACGTGTGCTGCGAGGCGAGGGCGCAATCGATCGAACGAATCCCGCCGAGAGTGGTCGCGAGCTCGCGAGGTCGCTGCGTGCGCGTGGTGCGCTCGACATTCTCGATGGGCTGCGACGCGCGGTGCCTGTTCCATCGCCACAGCCAGAGTAGCGGTCAATAGTTTTCAGTTATCGCTCATCGGTCACATCGGGCGGCGTTGCCGCCCTCGCATTCAGTCCCTCTCGGCTCCATGCCATCCTATCCGACCCATCGGCCGCGACGCCTGCGGCGTACCGCTGCGATGCGCCGTCTCGTGCAGGAGACGGTCTTGTCCCCATCGCAATTCATTCTTCCGTTGTTCGTCCGATCTGGACAGAAGCTCCGCCAGGCTGTGGGTTCGATGCCCGGGGTGTTCCAGACGTCGGTCGACGAGATGCTGACGGATGCTCGCGAAGCCCAATCGTTAGGCATCGGTGGCGTCCTTCTCTTCGGCCTGCCCGATCACAAGGACGCGATCGGCAGCTCGGCCTGGGACGAGCACGGACCAGTACAGGAAGCGACGCGCGCGCTCAAGAGAGAATGCCCGGAGCTCGTCGTGATCACCGACGTCTGCATGTGCGAGTACACCGAGCATGGGCACTGCGGTGCGCTCAAGGACGGTGACGTCGACAACGATGCGACGCTCGAGCTCCTCGCCAAGGAGGCCCTGTCGCATGCGCGCGCTGGCGCGGACATTGTGGCGCCGAGCGACATGATGGATGGCCGGGTGGCGGCGATTCGCCGGGCGCTCGATGGGGCGGGGTTCACGAACACGCCGATCATGAGCTATGCAGCGAAGTTCGCGAGTGGTTTTTATGGGCCATTCCGCGAGGCGGCAGGGTCGACGCCGCAGTTCGGCGATCGACGCAGCTACCAGATGGATCCGTCGAATGGCGACGAAGCGCTGCGTGAAGTGCTGCTCGACATCGAGGAGGGCGCCGACATGCTGATGGTGAAGCCCGCGGGCGCATATCTCGACATCATTCATCGCGTGAAGATGGAGACCGGCTATCCGCTCGCTGCGTATCAGGTGAGCGGCGAGTACGCGATGATTCGCGGTGCCGCGGAGCGCGGGTGGATCGATGGGGAGCGCGTGATGATGGAGTCGCTGATCGGGATTCGTCGAGCTGGAGCGGAGATGATCATCACGTATTTCGCCGTCGACGCGGCGCGACTGCTTCGCTCGGCTGTGACTGGCGGGACGTAAGCGCTCCAAACGCATTCCACTCCAAACGTCGTTCGAGAGAACTCCGAACGACGTTAGTACGTAACTCCTGCGCCGTCGCCGCTTCATCCAAATAGGCTCATCGCTGCGAGCGGTCCGCTTACCTCTCGCTGCGCCCAGACAAGTGTTGAACCTGCCGGGCCGGGTTCATGACTTGGCATCGCGCGGCGAGAAGCCGGCGGCCCGCTTTGAGCTTTGAGCTTATTGGATTCCAGCGGTGCGCTCTCAGCTTTCAGCTTTAGCTGGCAGCGCTGCACCGCAGTAAACGCACTTGACGCCTTCACCCCAAACGTCGGTCGAGAAAACTCCCAACGCCGTCAGTACGTAACCCCTGCCGCCGTTACCGCGTTT
>JADMIO011367050.1_pt1 | contig 67863 bp, 63 predicted proteins | sample 8958161 | NCBI WGS metagenome assembly JADMIO01 (sample SAMN16585339, study PRJNA669376) | soil metagenome | isolation source: Crop rotation soil | place: USA: Cullars Rotation, Alabama | collected 2011 | reverse complement strand
GCCGCGACTTCAAGTCACGTGAATTCCAAGCTTCGGATCCCACTGTGCTGGAAAGAATTACTAACAGCGTCAGTTGTAAGTGTAAGAGAAGAGCCTGAACAAAGTATGGAAGGACTTACGGAACCTGTACTGGAACTCAAAATTCTGATTGAACACAATTCAGTTAGCACAACGCGGCCATTTCCCGAATTGGTAGCATTGACATTAATCTGGTTTGATCCTGCATTGTATGACCCGCCGCCACCACCGCCGGAGGTTGCACCAGATTGTCCCACGCCGCCGGAGTAGCCACCACCACCACCGCCGCCATAGGATGTAGTACAGTTGCCATTTCCACCGCTTCCGCCGCCAAATCCACCATCACCTGTCTGGTCGGTACCCGCACAACCATGATACACGATGGCTGTTAGCGGAGTTGCTCCACCTACAGTTAAGCCCGCTGTATTTCCTGAACATTTTGGGGTGCAACTTGCACCAACAAAGTTTTGACCGACGGTCAACCAGCCGCCACCTCCGGGATTAGCACCGTTGCCGCCTGTTCCGGCAACGCCCAGTGCGCCCACACCTAAAGTGCCCGCTGTAAGAGTTGAACCACCAATACCATTGGTGCTGTATCCTGCGCCACCACCGCCACCTGCGGCAATCAATGGTTGAGCAGCACCAGTAACCCATACAAAGGTGCCACCACCACCTCCGGTGTTATATCCGGTTATTTCACCCTGTTGACCAACCAGAATGTTCAGGGTAGAGGTTGTGGTTAATGTGAAATCGCCCTGCATAGATGCACCAAGCCCACCTAAGCCAGTGCTGAGTGTGCTGTTGCCGCCCTGCGCACCCACAGCAAGTAATCTGTAGATACCAGGTTGCACGGTAAATGTCTGTACCCCGCCAACAGCCGTCACGCTGCCTTGTAAATTTGAACTGGTATACGCCGTATTCACCTGTCCCTGTGTTGGTCCAAATCTGCCAACGGCGCCGGCACTGGTAAATGTAAATGTCTGCTGCGCGCTCATCCCACTAAAAATGAAGAGGCTCAATGCAACAAAACCAGATCTTAATAAGTAGTTTTTTTTCATAGGCTATAATTTTAATTGTGAATAAAAAATGATGACTAAGAAATCTTATATAATATTAAAACATTACCCGATAACTGACAATGATTTTAACTACCTCTTGATATTTTCAGCCGAAAACAGTTTTGATGTAAAAACTTTCAGGTAATTATTAATGCACCACATATATCGTGATGTGGACAATTATACCCGGTATTATTAATTTATTGGCGGTGAACTAAAAAAAAAGGATAGGTCGTTTTTAATTTGGGGGTTACACATGTTTCAATGGTCTTAACAGTTGAAACTATTCCTGAACTATGAAAAAGATAATATTTAGCATGTTAACTACCAGTATCGTTTTGGCTTTGGTAAACTGTGAAAAAAAGAAAGAGCCTGCGATCGAACCCGCACAACCTACGCCTTACAATGTCAGAATGACTGATGCTCCGGGACCCTATACTGCAGTGAATGTCGATATACAGGGTGTAGAGATCACCACCAACGGAAACGCAGCTATGCTGAGTGTTACGCCGGGTATTTACAATCTGCTGAATTTTACCAACGGTGTTGACACTTTAATTGCAACGGGAAATATTATTGCTGAAAAAGTGCAGCAGATCCGTCTGATTCTTGGCCCTAATAACAGCGTCGTGGTGGGCGGCAACACTTACCCGCTGAGCACTCCCAGCGCTGATCAGTCTGGATTGAAATTACAGGTGCACCACGTTCTGCAAGCTGGCGTTGTTTACAATGTACTGCTCGACTTCGATGCCGCGCAATCAATAGTTGTTGAAGGAAACGGAACCTATAAACTGAAACCGGTGATTCGCACTGTTGAAAACGCAATCAGCGGTGCAATCAAAGGCAGTATTACACCGTCAGGTGTTCCTGCTACAATTACTGCGGTTTCAGGCTCCTCTGTATTTTCAACTGTAGTCAACGCGAATGGTGATTTTATTGTGAAAGGTCTACCGGCTGGTATTTATACGCTCAGCGTAACGCCCGTTAATCCGTTCAATAATGTAAATGTCAATAGCATCACTGTGACGACAGGACTCACTACTTCGCTAAGTCCCATTAGTATTTAATATCGGAGGAACCGTTTTTTTTTGTTGGAGAGAGAGTTTAAATGCATGCAATAGCTATCGCCTGAACACGAAGTGAAAACGCGAAGACTACGATGATTTTCTTTGTGTGAGGCAAACCACACCCCCCGATTTTTGTTTATCCTGATTTACCCTTGTATCGGGCGATTTGGAGTTAAAATTGTTAGGAAAGGTGATAATTACTTGTAATTTTGTTCAGCAAGTTCTCCCACAAAAAAATGCCAGAGTTTCAAAATTTTTCGATCCTTGTTGCCGACGACGATGTCGATGATCAATTCCTTATTCATCAGGCAATTACTGAAGCTAACCTGGCGCAGGATATTAAAAAAGTTTACAATGGACTGGAATTGATGGATTTACTAAATTGCCGGGAGCCTTTTAAACACCTCGCAGGTTACAAACCTGACCTCGTTATCCTCGATTTAAATATGCCAATGATGGACGGATTGAGCGCGCTCATTCAGATTCGGAACACCACTCATCTGAAAAACATGCCTGTTTATGTCTTATCTACATCCCATGCCAGTTTCGACAGGGAAAGGTCTTTAGCGCTGGGTGCAAACGGATTTTACTCCAAGCCGGCCGAATTTTCCACGCTGAAAAATATTCTTTTGGAAATTTGCGCGAGTAGTGTCGTTCTGCGCTGATCTTTAGGATCCCTTCTTATCAAAATTCTCTTATTTACTGATGCCTGGAAATTGTAAACCAGCGTTTTAGTGATTGTTCGACCTTTTATGCAAGGAAATGGTATCAAGTTTGAAAACCTTTTGCATAGTCATTCAATATGTTTTCAAAAAAAAACCGTGTCAGGCGTATCACGCTCATTACTCTCAGTATTTTGTTTAGCATTTTCCTTCTCCTGGTAATTTTCCTTTCACCCATCGTTAAATACCTGATTGAAAAGTATGACGAGCCTTATACAGGACGTAAGATTACCCTCGATTGGGCTTATGTAAATCCTATCACCGGCTTCGTTTATCTGAATGATCTCAAGTGTTTTGAGCAGAATAAAGACAGCATATTCTTTTCAAGTGAAGGCATAAGTGTGAAGCTGAACATGCGCAAGCTCTTTCAAAAGGAATATGAGATATCCTATCTCAACCTCGATAAACCAAAAGGCTATATCGTGCAGCACACGAAAGAAAAATTCAATTTCAGCGATCTTCTTGAGAAATTTACTCAAAAGGATACAAGCCTGAAAGCGCCCAAGGATACGGCCAGGATCAAATTCAGTCTGCTGGATGTCAAAATTATTGATGGCACTTTTTATCTGACCGAAGATCTCACACCTGTCCACTATTTTGTTAAACATGTCAATCTTAGTTCCAGTGGTTTAAGATGGAACGCTGATACCATTGCCAATAAATTTAGTTTAGAATCAGGCATCGGTGCAGGCACCATTGAAGGGCAGGCCACTTTGAATATGAAAACCAAAGATTACCGTTCGCATGTCATCGTTCGCAGGCTGGATCTGAAGATCATAGAACAGTACGTAAAGGATTTGGCCAGTTTTGGCACTTTCACAGCAATGATCAATGCCGATATTACAGCCAAAGGGAATTTAAAGGATGGACGAAACGTAGACGCCGTGGGCGGAATAGGAATTTATAATTTTCATTTTGGAAAATCTAAAACCGAAGATTTTGCTTCCTTCGATAAGTTTGTGATCAAGATCAATCACCTGAATCCATCCAGGAGAATTTACATGATCGACTCCATCTCATTGGTTCATCCTTTTTTTAAATACCAGAAATACGATCACCTGGACAATATCCAAATGATGTTTGGTAAAAAAGGGGAGAACGTGAAAGAAGTGGCGCAATCTGAAAAATTCAATCTTGTGATTGAGATAGCACGTTACATCAAATTGTTGTCTAAAAATTTCCTGCATAGTGATTACAAGATTAACAGGGTAGGGATTTACCGTGCAAATCTGGTTTACGAAGATTATTCCATCAACGAAAAGTTCCGGGCCGCGCTCGATCCGCTCACGTTGATAGGAGATTCAATGAGTAGTCGCAACAAAAGGGTTCAGTTACGGCTCATTTCTGGCATCAAGCCATACGGAAATATGAATTTGCGATTGAGTATCAATCCGCAGGACAGTTCTGATTTTGAACTGGACTACGACATGAATAAAATCAATGTAAGTCTGCTGAATCCTTACCTGACCACTCTTACATCCTTTCCGCTTGACCGTGGTAGTGTGAGGGTAAAAGGCAACTGGCGCGTACGTGATGGTGAAATAAACAGCGATAATCATTTGCTTGTCATAGATCCAAGGATCGCTGAACGTGTGCGCGCCAATCACAACAAATGGCTGCCAATGAAGGTTGTGATGTTTTTTGTGCGCGAAAGTGGTAACGCCATTGATTATGAAGTGCCTATTTCAGGAAATCTGAAAGATCCAAAATTCCATGTTAAAGACGTGATACTTGATGTGCTGACCAATATTTTTGTGAAACCAGCTACTACAAGTTATCGTTATGAAGTAAAAACAGTTGAAAACGAAATTGAAAAAACCATTGGTTTCAACTGGCAGATTGGTTCCACCGAATTACTGGACAATCAATTAAAATTCGCGGAAAAAGTTGCCGATTTCCTGAAAGACAATAAAACATCCAGTATCAACGTGTTCCCGGTTCACTACACTGAAAAAGAAAAAGAATTCATCGGTTTTTTTGAAGCTAAGAAGAAGTATTTCTTCTTCAAAAACAAAAAGCATGAAATGAGTAAGGATGATTCTATAGCGGTGAATAAGATGTCGGTGAAAGACTCTGCATTTGTGGAACACATGCGATCAGAATTAAAGGACGAAATGATGTTTACTGTGCAGCAACTTTGCGCGGCATATGTAGGACCAGAAAAAATAACTGCTAAATACAAACAGCTTTTGCAGGTGAGAAAGGATAAATTTATGGCTTACTTTTCCGAAAAAGGGGTGCAGGACAGGGTGCATCTCAAAAAGAATGAGAGTCAGGTGCCTTTTAACGGCTTTTCATATTACAGAATTGCTTATAATGGAGAGATACCTGAAAGCATGAAAGAAGCATTTGATGAACTGAAACAATATGACAGCGAAAATCCAAGGAAAAAACTCGAAAAGGAGAGGCAAAACAACCGAAAGTTTTTTAATGCCAGACAAAAGTAAATTTTGTCGCTTTTCCGTAAATGCTGTTTGAAAATAATTTGCTCTGAGGCGGCCGTCAAATCTGAAAAACTCAATTTTAACAAATAAATTATGGAAAGCTCTTAGGGGTATGAGGGGAACATTCGGTCAAAGAAGAAAGATCCCTGATTATGATAGCAGAATTACTCGATTTATACAGACAAGAACAACCAGCTTTTTTGCAAGTTGTAAAGAGTTTTCCTCATGACGATTTAGCCGGTCCTTTTTTAATGTCGCCGGGCAAGAATTATTACGAACAGAAATTGCCACTGCTGGTGGTGGGACAAGAAACGAATGGCTGGACGTACCATGTTGACGAAATTGAAAAACAAATGAGCACCTACGAATCCTATAATGTTGGATCGAAGGATGGCGCTACAGCATTTTGGAACGTCATTCGACGCGTTGAAAATTTACTTGGTAATGCGCCTTATTCATGCGCCTGGACCAATTTGAGCCGTTTTGATCTTTATGGCGGCAAACCACACGGTAAATATCAAAAGGTGATCTCCCAGTTAGATGGACTCATTAAAGATGAGATCAAAATCATGGAGCCAAAGGTGTGTCTTTTTTTTACTGGTCCCGATTACGACAAACGTTTGCGCAACATTATGCCTGACATAGAATTTATCGAGATTCCGGGCTGGAGCCCAAACCAGCTCTGTCTCCTTAAACATCCAATGTTGCCTATTTATACATTCAGAGCATATCACCCGAAATCTTTAAAACTTCGCAGACTGGAAGCCAATTTCATTCAGACCATTTCGGATTTTGTTTGCAGGGGACTTACCATTAACTGATAAACAGTAAATCACTCAAATTACAATCGGTGCAATCAGCCCGCCCGAACGACGTTCAGTCGGGCGGGTGTAATCAGTGGCTAACAATATATTTTGCGCAATTTTTGGTGAAGGCGGAATTTCCGCCTTTGCTGTTTCCGCTTCTATCGAAATTTTAGGCCAAAAGCACCATTCCGTAAGTAATTTTATATCAAGGTCACAACAGATACTTAAATGACCCTAAAAATGAAACAAGCAATGTTAATGGCAATAGGTGCAGTAGTACTGTACCAGGTCGCTCGAAAAAACGGAATCAATTCTTTTGAAGATTTGAAAAAAGTCACGCTTAAGTTAACAGATGAACTCAAAGAATGGGTGAACGTTGATAAATTGAAAGAAGCGCTGGCGCCAAAGGAAAAGTTAGCAACAGTATAGGGTTCGCCCTGCATAGCGAATAATAAAAAACCACTCCGAAAAGGGTGGTTTTTTTGTGCGCCTTTCACTGGCTGTGATTTTTGTCATGAATGATTTAAAGATGCAAATAGGTGGTTTTTCTCGTAGCGCAGCTAAAAAAAATGTGATACATTAGCTGCGTTCAAAAAAGGACTACCACACATCTTCTTTTTTGAATACCCATATTTTCCAATTTTAATGTCTTACTGTTTGCTGGAAATTTCTTTACGGAATTTAACGCTGCATGCTACTCGCAAGGCTTGCGTGACCTGTATTTACCCCTCCCCATTAGGTTTCAGGTTATCAGCTCTGATTTGAATTGTGAAGTAATTACCTACCTTATTTTTTGCAAAGGCGATGTATTGACTCGAAATTGTTATCAATAAAAATTTCTTTAATTAAAAACTCCAATTAATCTCAATGGAATCAAAAATTCGACTGATTGTTGCGGAAACCAGAGCTTTGTTTAGAGAATCTTTTTCTACTCTGCTTTTCTCGTGTCAAGATTTTACGGTAATGTGTGATGTTGCATCCAGTTCGAGTCTCACAGAGGCTCTGGCGACAAAAACGACAGATATTGTTTTGTTGGATTCGGACCTAATATTTGACTTTTTCAAGCATTTTCGGCCACATCAAAACAAAAATCTCCTGCCAAAAATTATTTTAATCGGGGAAGATGAAGATCACGAAGTTGTTGATCAAATTTTATCAGTGAATGCATGTGCTTATATTTCACGAAAATTAGATTTTTCAATTTGTTATGAGATTATCCGTCGTGCACACTCACATGGTCATTGTTTCTCTCATAAAGCTTTTCAGAAAATTGGAGATATGGCAAGGACTAAGTCCTATTCACTGAAGCAAAAGCAACTCAGTAAAAGAGAGCACGAGATAGCGGAGCTTCTTGTGGGGGGTAAAATTGAGAAAGAAATAAGTGCTTTGCTTACAATTGCCGAAAATACAGTACATGCCCATCGTAAAAACATTTACCGTAAAACAGGTTCTCATAATAGTACAGACTTGACAAATTACATGTACCGCAGCAGTCGCGATTGAGGACCCCCTTTTGAATATTTTCCTATCTTCTTAGAGCAAACACGCTTCATTCAATTTCGGTTGATGTTTTAACCGCGAGAAATATTTTTGCGCGATAAAAGACTGATTGTGCTTCTCCAAAAAACACCATTTTAATCATTAAACCTAACCTAAAGGGTATGTCAAAAAAATACCCGTCAGGGTATTTTCATCCCCTAAGCAGGTTACAAGCTATAACAAACACTGTTTCACCAGCTACTTTTGGCGGCAACTCACAACCTAAAAACAAAAACCATGAAAAGAAAAATTAAATTACGGCTTGCAAAAGTAGCGACAGTATTCTGTTGCTTTGCAGGCAGTCTATCAGCTCAATCATCAATTGACGCGAACAACGCTTCAATTTTGGGAACAAACAATTCTGCATTTGGAAAAAATGCGTTACTTAATGCAGCGGCCGGTTCAAACCAAAATACAGCAATTGGCTACCTGGCGTTATACACTTTGACAACTGGAGATGCTAACACAGCTGCGGGCTATGAAGCACTCTATTATTGTACTGGAGATGCTAACACTGCAGCAGGAGATATTGCCTTAATGGGCAATACAACTGGAAACTCTAACACCGCCTTTGGGCATGAGGCGCTCGTGGGTAATCAAACAGGGATTGAAAATTCGGCTTTCGGAGCGAGTGCGATGATAGCTAACTTGACTGGAGACGGAAATACGGCAGTTGGTTTCTCATCTGGTACGGCGGGAACCGCCGAGAATCATCAAACAGCAATTGGTGCTCGTGCCTTAACACACATGGATGATATGATTCGCCTTGGAGGCCCCCAAGTGACCCTTTATGAATGCCAGGTGGCGATGCTTCCACCGTCAGATCAAAGGTTTAAGTCGGATGTCAACTACGACGGTGTGAATGGCCTTGAATTTATTCAAAAGCTGAGACCTGTAGTTTATAATCTTGATACAAAAAAACACACTGAAATCAATACGCATAATTTTCCGGAGAAAATGAAAGCTGATTTTTTGAAAGAAGATTTTTCTGCTTCTATGGCAATTCGACGCACAGGTTTTATTGCCCAAGAAGTTGAAGAAGCTGCAAACGCCGTTGGATATAACTTTAGTGCTGTTTCCAGGCCAGGTTCCGAATCTGGTGTATATGGCCTGCAGTACGAAATTTTTGTCGTTCCACTTACAAAAGCCATTCAGGAACAGCAGGCGCTTATCAAACAATATCAAAAGGAATTGCTGGAGTTGAAAAATGAACAAAGTAATATCCGATTTGATTCTCACGAAACAAAAATAGTGCAGACTGATTTTTCCAATTCTGAGAAATTGAAATTTATTATAACTCAAATTACTGCAGGCAAAAATTATATGCTTGGTGTTTTCGAGCTTTCCGGAAAAGAAATAAAGAGTGAGTTATTGATTCCCGAAAAAGGTAGTTTCGAATTTACAATAAATAGACCAAGCAATTCAGGCCTGTATTATTGTAAAATTATAAGTGAGGGTGAAGTTCTTGCGACCTTACCTTTTGTCAACAAATAAATTACTAACTCTAATAATCGGAAATTATGAACACTATAAAAATAACAGGTTTTAGTCTTTTGCTACTGCTTTTAATAAATTCAAAAGTGGCAGCACAAAATGCCTCGGAATACAATAACCTTCTAAGCATAAATGGCTTTGGAAATACAGTTTTTGGCAAGTTTGGCCCCCCATTTCCTGCTGGATCTGGGTACAATACTGTAATGGGAAGATTAGCAATGACCTCTGGCGCAGTGGCATCAAATAATGTTGCCTTAGGCCACAGTGCATTGTTTAACGCAACGACTGGTGGTGCAAATACAGCTGCTGGCTTTGAATCTTGTCTTTCAATAGTTACGGGTAATATCAATGCTGCAGCCGGTTATCGATCGTTATTTGGTACCACCTACGAGTCAAATGTTGGTTTGGGTCATAATGCAGGATTTTCGAATACCAGCGGTGATAATAATACTGCCATTGGTAAAGATTCTGATTTCACTAATGCAACTGATGTTTTTCAAACAGCAGTTGGTTACCAGGCTTTGACAAATCAGAGCTTTATGATTCGAATGGGTAATACTGCAATTACCGACTATGAATGTCAAGTTGGATTGACGGTAACCTCAGATAAGCGGTTAAAATACAATATCAGTGAAAATGATGTCAAGGGACTGGAATTCATACTTCAGCTTAGACCAGTAACGTACAATTTTGATAGCAAAAAACAGACAGAGTTTTTAACAAGAGATTTCTCTAAAGAAAAACAAGAAAAATATTTAAATCATGATTTTTCGAACGAATTCGAGGTCGTACGAAGTGGGTTTATTGCACAGGAAGTCGAAAAATCTTGCATTGTAACTAACTACGAATTTGATGGCTTACATAAGCCAAGTTCCGACAAAGATTACTACGGATTAAGTTATGAAAGTTTTGTTGTGCCTCTCACTAAAGCTATTAAAGAACAACAATTACAATTGGACATAATTAAAGATGAGATTTTGAGTTCGAAAGTAAATTCAACCCTTATTTCGCTTGATAATTATCGTGTCAATGATGAGACTGGGCTAATGTCTGTGACCCGAAGAGAATCAGATCTTTTTGTAAAAACTTTTGGCCTTCATTTTGAAGCATCGACAAATATTGGAATGTATGGAATAGACGGTAGCGTGATAGAAGTAAAAGAAATAAAAACCCCTACAGAAATGGAAAACGTTACATTTTCCTTAACCCCTAAAAGTTGTGTAATTGCCATAGTTCAAAATGGAAGGATTATCATGTCCCAAAAAGTCAACTAAACAATCATTTTTTTCTAACTTAAAATTATTACTCATGAGAAAATATATCAAATCCGATTTTCACAAAGGATTATATCGATCAGTTAATTGCAAATTAGTTCTTCTAATGCTATTTGCAAATTTCAGCATGACCTCCCAGGTCAATTGTGCTAGTGATGATGTTGATCATGTTCCAATTCAGGGTCTTAACGGTTGCGGCTATGGAAGTGGGATTCTTTTAGTTCCCGGAGCAAGCTGCCAGCAAAATGTTGGCGCTGGGTACAATGCTCTAAATTCCGATGCCACCGGAGGGCAAAACACAGGCATTGGTGCATTTTCATTATATACAAATGATGGAGATGAAAATACCGGAATTGGTTGGAAAGCTTTGTATGCGAATACTTCCGGATCACACAATACAGCAGTTGGTTATCAAGCCCTTAAATCAAATTCGACTGCTGATGACAATACAGCTTTAGGCTACAATGCATTATTGACAATAACAACTGCTCAGAATAATGTTGGCGCAGGTAGTTATTGTGACATCGTCAACGGGGTGAATAATCAAGTTGTCTTGGGATATAACGCTTTTCCTTCACTCACCACCGGTAACATTGTTACGCTTGGCGATGCAAACACTAAAAGACTAGAATGTGAAGTGCATTTAACAGTTACCTCAGATGCTCGGTTTAAATTTAATGTGAACGAGGATGGTGTAAAAGGGCTAGATTTCATCAATCGTCTTAAACCGGTAACATATAAACTTGAAAGACGTAAATATGCTGAGTTTATTTCCGAGAGGATGCCTGAAAATGAACGTAGAGCTTACCTTCAGAGGACGGGTGTGAAAGTGGATACAGTTGTATACACAGGTTTTTTGGCTCAGGAAGTGGAACAAGCATGTAAACTTTCAGGCTATAATTTTGATGGATTGCGCATACCAAAAAATTCGTATGAGCCTTATAGATTAGCATATTCACAATTTGTTGTTCCTTTAGTGAAAGCAGTTAAGGAGCAACAAAGGCAAATAGAGGATTTGAAATCCCAGATTGGCAATGCTGAGCGTGCTAAAAGCGTTGGAATTAATGATTTGGTAAAGAATACAACCGCAACCATGAGTTCTAACCGACCTAATCCGTTTTCCAGCGAAACGACAATAAACTATGATATTCCGTCTGATTTCACAAATATTTCTATCATAATATCTGACCTTAGCGGAAAGATTATTTTATCAAAACCTATTTCGAGTGCTGGGGCAGGCAGTATTACAATTTCTGCTGAAGGTCTTTACGCAGGAATTTACAATTACAGTTTGAAGGCCAATGGCCAGCTATATATTACCAAACAAATGGTAGTGTCAAATCACTAGTTTTAAAAAAATGAAAAACCCAGGTGAAAATCACCTGGGTTTTTTTATGCTAAAAAATTACTATCTTCACATAAAGATAAAGACTTGAGGATCAGAAATTTGAAATATATAATTTTATTTCAATGTGTTTTCGTTGCAAGTGGTTTTTGCCAAAACCAAGCGGCAAATTGGCGTTTTACCGATGGTGTAACTTTAAACTTTTCAACCACGCCAGCCGCAGTTGTTTTTGACTCTTACTCAATATCTTTACAAGTTGCATCAATGATCAGTGATCCATCGGGTAACTTGCTTTTATACTCATCTAATTACGCACCATCACCATTAAATAATTCCAGTCACACACTAGTTCCCAATGGAGTTGGGACTGGTGGGCAAGGACACATTTATGCACATACTTTTTTCGTTAAACAACCCGGCAATTCAAATATTTACTATCTATTTAACTATTTATCTGGAATTAGTAAATATTCAGTGATTGATAAAAATTTAGCAAGCGGGCAGGGTTCGGTTACAATTAAGAATGCTTTGTTAAATTCAAACATAGACATGGCAAGAGCGGCCGTGAATCATTGTAACGGTGTTGATGTGTGGATTGTCGGATATAGTCCCAGTAATTCTACCTTTTACTCATACCTGTTAACTAGCTCAGGAGTTATAGGTCCAACGCTATCTGTTGTAAGTAGTGTTCTGTCGGGTGTGAATATGGATATTAAATTTTCGCCAAACGGAAAGAAGTTAGGTGTTGCTGATTATGGCGGTAACAATGTTTTTATGTTCGATTTTGATGCGTCAACCGGGATTGTTTCAAACCTTTTGCCTTTAGTTTCGTTCCCAACTGATTATTCAGTCCGTTGGTGCGAATTCTCACCAAATAGTTCTAAGTTTTATGTTCAGGGGCAAACCCCAAGTCTTATCTTACCACTCGGAAAAATTCTTCAGTTTGACCTTTGTGCAGGGAACAATTCACTTATCGCACAAAGCCAATATACAATTTCCAACAATTATTTTGGAAATATACAACTTGGCATTGACGGAAAAATTTATGTGGCAGGAGGTACACTTGGAATACCTGGCACATGGTTGGGTATTATCAATAATCCGGATCTTGCGGGCGCCGCTTGCAATTATGTTAACCAAGGAGTCAACTTTGCGCCCTCACAAGCTGCCCCGTTTTTTCTTCCACGCTTTGTTAGCAGCTATTTTAATCCTAAGCCTTCAAATCCCCCATTTACTTACACATTAAGTTATAACCAGAATTGCAAGGCAGTAGCCTTTACTTCTTTGTCAACACCTTCATTAACGGGTTGCCAGGTGACGACTTATAGTATTCTCGGGATGCAATGGAATTTTGGTGATCCTGCCAGTGGATCTTCAAATACATCTTCCTTAACTAGTCCAGTCCACATCTATTCTAACGCGGGTTCATATACCCCTCAAGTGGTTTATTATTATAGTTGTGGAAAAAGTAACGACACGATCAGGCAAACCATTACTATCTCTAGTCCAACCATTTCTGTGTCCACCACTTCAATTAATTGCGCTAACTTAGGGTCGGGCACTGTAACTGCTGGGGCTACGGTTGGGCCTTATACGTACAGCTGGGCTCCTATTGTTCAAAGCGGTTCTGTTGCAACGGGACTTGTGCCCGGAAATCATACAATTTCTGTTTGGGATCAGTCATTGAGTTGCGGTTCTAATTATTCGGTTTATTTTGCCCCTCTGGTGCCACTAACTGGTTCGATTTCGGCATCTCAAAGCATAACTTGCAATGCAGCAAATACGGGTACAGGTCAAGTTAGCGCGTTGGCAGGAGGTTCAGGTTCTCAAACTTATTTTTGGAACAATGGTTTGCAAACAAGCGCCGTCAGTTCTCCAACAAATTTAAGTGCAGGTAGCTGGACTATTACCGTCACCGATGCGCTCACTGCCTGCCAGATTAATTCTGTATTCACCATCGGTCAACCTTCACCATTAGCTCTAAACCTTTCTGCCAACACATCAAGCGCTTGCGTGGGCAACAGTATTGCTTTAATCGGAATAAATTCGGGCGGCACACCCGGCTATACTTACACCTGGACCAACGCCCCATCATCGGCATCAATAATAGTGAGTGAAACCATTGCTGGCACTTATGTTTATTCTTGTTCGAGTAGGGATGCGAACAATTGTTTGTCATCAATTACAATTGCCTTGGATTTTATTGCACTTCCTGTAATTTCTGTTTCTGATGTTTCAGTTTGTCCTTTGAAGTTTGGTACCTTGACTGCGAGCGGGGCAACATCTTACACATGGAACGCTGCTTCACCTGGTAGTACTTTTACTGACGCGCCTTTGAGCAATACTCAGTATACAGTTGTTGGAGAAGCCAACACTTGCACATCTATGGCAACGGCGTCCATCATTTTGTATCCGTCACCAGTGCCTACTGTTCTAACGAACTCACCACGCTGTGAAGGGACTTCCGTTTTTATTAATGCTTCGGGAGGTAACGCATATCAGCTCACCGGTCCGGCAGGCTTTAATTCTTTTTTACCAAATAATACCGTTTCAAATTTGGCTTTGGGACATGCAGGGGTTTACAATGTGATTGTCACCTCTGTCAATAATTGCACGGCTGCTGCTTCAGCAACAGTGGTAGTTGATCCAACGCCAACCATATCAGCTGCGGGTAGCACGGTGTGTACTACGCAGACGATGAGCCTTTTTGCGAATTCCATTCCGGGGACTTCTTTTGTCTGGACTGGGCCAATGATTTTTAATTCCTTTCAGCAAAATCCAACTGTGCCAAATCCAGTTCTTGCAAGAACCGGCACATACACAGTAAACGTTACTTCAATGCCAGGCTGCACCAATTCAGCTGTTGCGCATGTGTCGGTAACAACACCACCTTCTTTGTCATTGTCACTTTCGAGTAATTCATTGTGTTACCAGGCTTTTAATGGATCACCAAATACGATTACACTTTCTACCAACGGAGCCAATACTTACATCTTGTTTACACCCAATTTGATTGGATTCTCAGTGCCCACTGGCACCTCAACAACTTTGAATGTCAATCCACCTTTTTCCACATCAGTTACTATTGGTACTGCGACAATTGTCGGATCTAATGGTATTTGCACTTCCGTGGGAACAAAAGTGTTCAGTGTCATTCCAAATCCAACTGTGGGAGTGAATTCATTTACGCCAGTTATTTGTGCCGGTCAACATTATACATACACCAGCAATGGCGCTGATTCTTATGTGTGGACGGCCACAACGCCTAATTATACAACCTATTCAAACGGTGGAGTAGCCGTGACGCATCCCAGTGTGAATTCTGTTTTTTCAGTCTATGGTTCCAGCCTGGGTTGTAATTCTGCTTTGCAGACAAGTTCTATTACCGTTAATCCAATTCCGACTTTGACTTTGAGTGCGGCATCCAAAAGCATTTGTTTGCATGAAAGTGCTCAACTGAGTGTTGCTGGTACTGGTACTTCATTTACATGGATGCCTGCGATAGGTTTGAGTAATACTAGTTCTTCTGTTGTGACCGCATCTCCTTTAACTTCACAAAATTACACAGTGTTAGTTTCAGCCACTAATTGCACGAATTTCGCTAATCTATATTTAAATGTATTGCCGTTGCCCACACCAATTATTCAATCTAGCACACCTTCGGTGTGTCTTAATGGACGAATTTCACTAATTGGGGGTGGGGGAGTTTTCTATGACTGGCGGGGTCCGGATCATTTATTTTTTCAGGGACAGGAGCAAAATGTTACGGCGCTGAACTCTTCTTATGCCGGTAATTATACTTTGACTGTAACAGATATCAATGGTTGTAAAGCATCAACAGTTACCAGTGTTGAAATTCTTCCTTTGCCAAACGGTTACTTAAAAGACTTTGATGAAGAAGTTTGTGTGCCTTATTGCAACACGTTTAATTTTATTGCGGCAGACAAAAAACAAAAACTTAAATCCAGTTGGATGATCAATGATAAACCATTGAACGGAAATACATTTTCGCATTGTTTTAATACCGCAGCCACGTATAACATCACAGGCAGTTTTACAGATGAAACCACCAATTGTAAAAACACAACTAGTTATCTGCTCAATGTGCGTCCAAAACCAAACGCCGATTTTATTTTCTCTCCAAAACAACCGATAGAAGGAGTTGATGAAGTCATGTTTACCAACAACAGTTCAGGAGATGAATCTTTATCTTACAGCTGGTATTTCAATGATAACAAAGGTTTCAGTACCGAACATAAAAACACCACTTACCTTTATAATGAACCAGGCGAGTACAAAGTGGTTCTGGTCACAAAAAACAACTGGACTTGTGCAGATACAATCATGAAGATCGTAAAGGTAGAATCTGATTTTGCGATGTATGTTCCGAATGCTTTCACCCCGAATGGTGATGAGCGTAATGATGTTTTTTTACCGGTTGTCCGCTCAGTCAAAAAATATGATTTGAAAATTTTTGATCGTTGGGGAAAAATGATTTTTCAGACTACCGATCCGAATCAGGGATGGGATGGGACATACAACGGCGTGATATGCAAGCAGGATGTTTACATCTGGAAAATTCATGTTGTTTCTCTTGATGGAAAGGAGAAATTCGAGACAGGGAATGTGACTTGTTTGCCATCGGAGTAGGGCTCCCATGTTTAACCGCTGAGGCATAGAGGAAACACAGAGATTCGTAGAAAGAACTTTCCGCGTACCTCTCATCGAAAAAGAAAAGACAAAATTTTCTGCGCCTCTGCGTTAAAAACGGGCTGGAAATGAGGTAACCTTCTGACATCCTCGCGTCGTGAGATAATGAGCAAAGCTCATTCTGCGTCGTGAGCCGATACTTTAGGCATACAGAATATTAAATTGTTTAATCGTTGCGTCGTTGCGTTAAGCGCCGCAGGCTTCATGAAGAGTAGGGCAACGCACACAGTATAGTCCTGAAATGCTTCGCAAGAGACATAGGGGCCCTTCGGCTAAGCCTCAGAGACAGATGTTTTGGGGTGGTGCATTGTGGTCGGCGGGTGCAAATCTGTGGTTAACATGGAAAAAGTGAGGACAGCTCACACAACTAGAGATCGTCGCTAAACGAGACAACTCCCGGAATAGCTATCAAATGCGGGTTCTCAGCGAAATTGCCGGTGAAAGGGCTTTTCACTTTATACCTTTATAAAAAAAATAGACATGAATAGCCTCAATTCGATTTTACTCATAGATGATGATCAGGATGATCAGTTTTTCTTCGCGACAGCAATGCAGCAGGTGGATGAATCAATTCAAATTCATACAGCCTGTAATGGCGTTGATGCACTCGATAAATTGCGCTTTGTTAAACCAGATTTGATATTGCTTGATTTGATCATGCCCCGCATGAATGGAGTCATCTTTCTTAAAATGATTAAACGTAATCGTCACCTGTGTCACATACCAATCATCATTTACACCACCGACCTGAGCATTTTTCAGGAAGCAGAATTGTTGCAGAGTGGAGCGGAACGCGTCATCATTAAACCTCTTACCTTAGAGGCCACAGTGGAAAAAATTGGTGAAATGTTACATCTGAATCATTATCAGGCATCAGCATAATCAGTTTGAAGAAAAGCAAAAAAAAAAGACCCACACTGTGAGTCTTTTTTTTTGAGCTGCCCGGATCATTATTTTTTATCGCACTTAACAGTAAATTGGAAAGTGATTTTTTTGATGTTTTTATCGTCTGCTTTTTTGTCTCCGCCACCGTTGTTCTTGCTGTTGCCATAGCTGTTCGATTTTGTTCCCCCACCGCAATGGCCGGAGTTGTACTGAGTAGAATTATCAGTAACAATATTCACGCTCACTTTATCAGAACCAGAGTAATTGTCGGTGGAAGCATATTCATAAACGCTTTCACCTGAGCCTGGCACAATACTGATTTTGCTGAGTATGGCATGTTTGGCATCTGCAGAAATGCTTGGCTGTTCTTTACCGGCAGGCAGTTGATATTTATAAGATTCTCCCGCTTTAACAGCCACCTTTACGATTTCCTCGGACACGTTTGTTTCTTCGTTATCCATGTCCTCTTTTTGACAGGACATAACTGTTGAAACAGCCAGGGCCAGAATAAATATCTTTTTCATGGGATTAATTTTGTAGAGTAAATGTACAACAATGAACACACTGCTGCATGGGAAGTTTGATCAAAATAGTACTCAGAATTGTTAATTATGACCGGATTGGAGGTATGAATGTTAAAATTCCAGGCCTTTACCTTGTTTATTGCTAGTCGCCTAAGGTGGTGAGGTACAGAGCCACGCCGAACATTTCATCCCCTTCTATGTAAGCAACAATCTTATTATCAAAATCATAAATTTTATTTTCTTTGATATAAGATGGTCGCGTTTGGCGCTGTGCTTTTTTATCTCCCAACTCAATTATTTTTTTGTCGACAGTTAAGTAACCCAATTCGCCTGTAATGTCTTCTGTTTGCGGCGGATGATTTTTAAAGGAGCATTTCACCTTATTGGCGTCGATAATTAAAATGAAATTAAAAGCTGTGTCGTTTCTAAAGGCAGTTGTTTTATCGTGCGTAACCATTTGGCCAGTTGCATGATCTACAATGCGATAACTGTAATCATCTTTAGCGCCAGTGTAAGTTGCATAATAAAGTGTGGTTTGCCCGCTCATCAGCGACACAAATAAAAAACACATTGCAACAGCGAAGCATTTCATCCTCATCTAAAATTAGGAATTAATTTTTACGACAAATTACTGGTATCAAATTCTCATCGGGAAGATGATGGGCAAGAAAAAATCAAATAAACCAGATAAACATCAGGAGCAGCCACATATACATAATCCTGCAGATGAGGGCCTCGATCACAATCTTGTAAGAGGCACCGGCGAAGACCTTGATGAATCATACATCGACAAGCAGGAGGCACGTTATAAAAGGGGAGAAGACAACGAAGACATGCCTGAGGACGGAGGCTGAAAATAGATATTCTGAATTTTTCGTATATTTACTTCGATTGACCAGATTGGTCGGTTAAATAGAGTTTTGGCACACCCGAAATCAACAATTTTATGACCACGAAAAAAACAGTTTGGCTGTTTATTTTAGTACTATGCTATTCTTTGTCAATAGCTCAGAATCACAGTTTTACATATCCCAGTCCTGTCTGTACTTCTGATCCTAATCCTGCACCTGTGACCTCTTCAAATTTTGTATCCGGGGGACATTTTACTTCAAGTTCCGGGATCGTCTTTGTAAATGCTCAGACCGGGGTTGTGAATGTTGCTACATCCATACCCGGCACCTACACGGTTACTTATACTGGCGCTATTTGTGGCTGCTTTACAAACGCTCCTGTTTCCTCAACCATCACTATTTTGGGTGCGCCCTCAATATCTGTTGCCGGCTCAGCATCGGTTTGTGTTGGTTCGGCCGTAACGCTTACCGCGGTTGGCGGATCCACTGCTTATCTTTGGAGCAGTGGCGCGAATACGAATACTATGACTAGTATTCCTGTGGTTAATACAACTTATACGGTCATTGGTACAGCCGCGAATGGTTGTACTGCTTCTGCTTCCAAACAAGTGACGGTTGTGGCTTTGCCCAGTATAACGGTTACCGCTAATCCAACTGTATGTCTCGGTTATAATTACGTCATGAGTGCATCAGTCACTGGTTTTGCGACCTATACCTGGACGGGTCCCGGACTCAACTCAAATTCTCCTACTGTTACTACTAATCCAACTGTTAGTGCTACATACACAGTCGTTGCTTCGGCTAATGGATGCACCAATAGTGCTGTCAATAACGTATCGGTAATTCCTACACCAAGTTTGATTATTCTTGGCAGCAATACCGTGTGCGCGGGTTCACGCTCAATGCTATATGTGCAGGGGGCTGTGAATTATACGTGGAGCACAGGAAGTCACGCCGACAGCACCGCAATTCAGCCAACTCAATCCACTACGTATACAGTGGCAGGTTCAGATTTTAATGGATGCGCGTCAACAGCATCCATTTTTGTGACGGTTTTTTCGAATCCAACGGTTGCTATTTCCGGGCCAAGTGTTGTCTGTAGCGGCAAAACCATCGTGCTTACTGCTTTTGGTGCCAGTTCCTATACCTGGAATAGCGGTGCGCAAACGCAGAATGTAACGTTGAGTGCCCTAAGCGATACGATTGTCAGGGTAACCGGAATGAGTACGCAAGGTTGTTCCTCTACAGCCAGTTTGCTTGTTGGCGTTTCACCAAGTCCAAGTATTACTGTCAACAGCACGAGTGTTTGTGCGGGAAAACAAGCCACTTTAATTGCTACACCTGTATCTACGCAGACGGACGCGGTATCTTACCTTTGGAGCCCCGGCGGCGCGAGCGGTGCTACGTTTACACCTTCACCGGCATTTACTACACAATACACGGTCACGGCCAGTATCGGCTCCTGTATTTCAAGAGAAGTTTCGAATGTTCAGGTGAGTCCGGCAATCACGCCAACTTTGACATTCAGTTACACCGCTCCATATTGCACGGCCAACGCGCCATACTCGCCGGTGCTCGGTAAAAATTTCGCAACTGGTGGCACCTTTGCCAGCTCCAACGGAGCGCTGAATGTGAATGCTCAGACGGGCGTTGTAAATCTGGCCAGCGCCGAGCCTGGATTTTATACGATACAATATTCGGTTGCGGCACAAGGATGTACACTTGGCGGCATGTCGAATACATTTATGCAGGTTTTTAAAACTGTCAATATTACCATGCCTGAATCGATTGAAGCTCAGTATGGAGATGTCATCATCCTCAACAACAGTGGTGGAGCAAATAGTTATTACTGGACACCACCTACCGGACTTAATTGCACCAGCTGCCAGGCTCCTGCCTTAACAGTTACGCAGGATATGCTGTATTGTGTTTCATCAACCCAGGCTTGCGTGGTGGGAAGCTGTATCCAGGTAGATCTGATTTGCATCCGCACCGGAGATTTTTCGGTGCCCACAGCTTTTACACCAAATGGCGATGGTAAAAATGATAAATATTGCCTGATGGGTTGGGGAGAATGTAACAATTCCTTTAACGTCAAGATTTTTGACAGGTGGGGGCAAATGGTATTCGAATCGAATAATTCTAATTTCTGCTGGGATGGAACGCTTGATGGGAACCCATTGCCCAGTGGTGTATATGTATACCGGATTGATGCGCAGTTCAGCAAAGATCCGTCGATGACTAAATCCGGAAACATAACTTTGATCAGGTGATGCGTTTGTTTAAATATATGCTTGTTCTGTGTCCTGCGATGATGTTCGCGCAGGATCTCCATTTTTCACAGTATATGGAACACCATGCATTGATCAATCCGGGATTGACGGGAACTGAAGATGTACCGAGAGCAGTGCTTGGTTATAAAAGTCAATGGAAAAAAGCCGCCGGTACACCATTCAAGACTTATGGCGCCTCATACGAGACTAAGGTACTTGGTGGTAGCTGGAAAAAAGCTGATAAACTTCCAAAAAAATACAGAGAACAGAATATTGGTCGTGTAGGTGCCGGTGCATCTGTTTATAAAGATAAAGCTGGAGAAGGTGCCATGAGCCTGACGCAAGTGAATGTGTCGACTGCGGCCTTCCTGCCGGTAAGCCATTGGAGTTACCTGTCACTGGGTATTCAGGCTGGAATGGCCTTTAGAAAAGTGGACCAGACCGATTTAATTTATCCGAACCAATACGTGCCCGGTGGTTATGACGCCGGAATCAATAGCAACGAAGAAGTGCCCTGGCAACGATACAAGTATTTTGACTTAGGTACAGGGCTGGTCTGGACCTACGCGCATGAGGACAAAAAATTTACTGAGTCGAGAAAAACCACCGCGAGATTCGGTGTGGCTGCCTATCATCTTACACAGCCAAATCTGCGCGTGATAGGCAACAGGGAAGAAAAATTGTATATGAAGCTGGTCGTTCACGGAGATATGCTTTTTGCCATTAAAAAATCACACCTTATGCTGAATCCTATGTTCCTTTTTCAATACCAGGGACCAGCAAAAGAGCTCGTTGCCGGTGCTGTTTTGAAATATTATCCTGATGGTACCACAAGTCCTGTTTATACTACTAAACCTAAAAAATCCTGTTTCGACTTTGGTTTGCATTACCGCGCTGGTGATGCTATTATCATGCAGTTTATGTATGAACATCTCGAGCATTACGCATTTGGTCTGAGTTACGATTTAAACGTATCAAAATTGCGCACTGCTAATAAAATGCGGGGAGGACCGGAATTGATGGTACGCATTACGCCGCAAAAAGACTTTCAACGTCAGAAAAAATAGGCCCTGAACAAGGTTTCGCCTGATCAACTATACTTCCTGCCATTTAATCGAATGCAACATGCCTTAGCTGCAGGTGTGTTTACTTTTGTTTCTTTAAACACTTCCATCATGAGACTCATAAAAAATAACTTTACTGTACTGCTGGCTGACGACGATCCCGATGAACATGCCAAATTTATTAAGGCGATCAGTGCCGCATCGGACGCCATTAAAATAGACTCTTCCTATAATGGCATGCAGCTGGTAGATCATTTGCAAAGATATGATGGCAAAAAAGCACCACTACCAGACGCTATTATAACTGATCTGTACATGCCCTTCGCTGGCGGCCTGCAGGTTTTAAAACAGATCAAGGTACATCCAAAATTTAAACAGATCCCGATTCTGGTCTTCTCAAAAAACTTCGACAATACCATTCAATCGAAAGTGCTTGCTTTTGGTGCAGCAGAATTTCACAAAAAACCAGCGGATTACGATTCGCTTGAAAAACTGATCGAGCATTTGCTGACTAAGATTTCTTTGAAGAGTGTTGCTTAGAAGACGAAGTGGAAATATTATTCTCGCACTTATTCTCATTCTATTGGTTCAAGATGCCTGCGGCGCTACCGCAAAGACCGCGAAGTAAAACGCTGAGAACGCTAAGTAGAACCACATTGCGCTCATTGCGTCAAACTTTGCGCCTCCCGAAAGCTTTCGGGACGGTTAAAAATTTCATGTTCAAACCCGTTGGGTTGAACGATTTATCTGTGTCCCATTATTCTACGGCGTAATCTGTAAAGATCACCTTCCTGCAGTTTTTTGAATTCTGATTGTGTGACTATTGTACTGCCATTTTTCTCTCTCACATCAAAATTGAAAACAAATTCAGGATTGGCTGTATCCGCCACAGAAAGTTGTCCAAACCGCATGTCACTGAACTGTATGCCGCCCTCAATCGGGCGCAGGGAGTAGTAGTCTTTGGAGAATCTCCTGAGTAATTGAACATCGTTTACGTTTTCATAGGGAGATAGCAGTGAGTCGTTGCGTTTTATTCTCTGAAGCTGGATATGTTTTGTACTATCCAAAATTGAATAATAGCCTGTACGGTAGTCATTGCCTTCTTTAATAAGTACAAACCAAAGTAAATTATTTAAAGGACTGGGAATGCCCATGAACTCACTATCGTGAATTTCCTGCCTGACAATTTCATCGTTGATGATTTTGTTGATGTTGAGTTTAATGGTAATTGTTATCAGCAGGTAAACGAGACTCAGACCGAGCGCAACAGCGGCGATTATTTTCCGGGTCTTATTTCTGTCTTTTTTTAGTATGAGCAGGACGATAGTTCCCAGCAAAAGTGGCAACATGAGTGTTGGATCAAGAATAAACAAGGTATTAAAACTCACCCTGTAATGTGAAAATGGTTCAAACCAGCCCGTGCCATAGGTCGTAAAGGCGTCCAATGAAATATGCAGAAAGAGGCCGTGCGCAATGAGCAGCATCCATGTTTTGTAATCAAGATCTTTAACACGGAACAGCCATCTGAATATCCAGATCAAAACGGGAACGATCAATACGCAGAAAAAGATAGAGTGGGTGAGACCCCGATGGCTCAGCAGACCTTCGGCAGGACTGTGCCAGAAGTTGGCAATCATATCAATGTCCGGCAGGTTGTTCACCAGGGCGCCAATGGCCATCGCTTTTTTGCCGATCTTTTTCCCGGCGATGAGTTCACCAGTGCAGGCGCCTAAAACTGTATGTGTAATTGTATCCATTTCAAGGTTCTTTTTTACCGTCCGGCGTTTGCAGGTACCATTAGTAAAAATAACAAGGTTTTTGATACCGGACGTTTGTAGAACCATTACATTTACCAAAAAAAAACAACAAGATGAGCAGAGGATTAATCACTGTTATAGTATTTGCGGTTATAGTATTATTTGGAGGCGTTTGGGCCTGCAATAAAAGGAACAGCTTTGTGGGATTGCGTGAAAACGCTAAAGCACAATGGCAACAAGTAGAAAGTCAGTATCAACGCAGATCTGATTTGATTCCTAATATCGTTGCAACGGTAAAAGGAGAGGCTAATTTTGAAAAAAGCACTTTGGAAGGCGTTGTGAACGCACGCGCCAAAGCCACTCAAATGACCATCGATCCTGATAAACTCAGCGAAGAAAACATCGCTAAATATAAACAGGCACAAGGTGAACTCAGTGGTGCTTTATCGCGTCTTTTGGTAGTAAGTGAAAATTACCCGAATCTGAAAGCCAACCAGGCGTTTGCTGATTTGCGTGTGACGCTTGAAGGCACTGAGAACAGAATTTCAGTTGAACGCATGCGTTACAACGATTTGTCGCGTGAATTCAATAAATCTATCCAGATGTTCCCTGGCAACCTTCTTGCAGGTGGAATGACGCCAATGCCATATTTTGAAGCAGAAGCAGGTGCGGAAAAAGCACCTAAGGTTGAATTCTAAGCCAGGTATTGATGTCCTTAGCTAAGAACTTCTTCACCGCAAAAGAACAGGACTTGCTGGTTGAGGCCATTGCGAAAGCTGAGTCGCACACCAGTGGTGAGATTCGCCTGCACCTGGAAAGTTTTTGTCTCGGCAACGAAATTAAAGCTGCGCAGAAAATTTTTGGCCGCCTGGGTATGCACAATACCAGGGAACGCAATGGGGTTTTGATATATATCGCTACCAAAAGCCATAAAATTGCTGTGATTGGAGATGCGGGTATCCATGAAAAACTCGGCGCTGAATTCTGGGACAAACTGGTGCACGATCTCATTGAGAAATTTAAAATGGGACGTAAAGCAGATGCATTGGCTGAATGTATTGTAGAATGCGGACAAAAACTTCAGCAATTCTTTCCACGTCAGCATGACGATAAGGATGAACTCAGCAATTCCATTTCTTACTAGCATGAAAAACATTCTTTGCATAATTTTTTTAATGCTGGCTGGGAGTATTGTGGCGCAAGTTGCGCCGCGACCTGATCCACCTAAATTATACAACAACCTTTCAAAAGAATTCCCCGACTTTTTGAATTCATCTGAAGCAGCTGCTCTTGAAGAAAAGCTGGAGGTTTTCAGCAATGAGACTTCTAACCAGATTTGTGTTGTGATTGTTGATGACCTTAATGGCATGGACGCAAGTTCTTACGCTATTGAACTGGGACATTCATGGGGTGTTGGTCAGGCCGACAAGGACAACGGCATTGTGATATTAATCAAACCAACGGGTAGCGCGGGTGGCCGGGATTTGTTCATTGCAGTTGGCTACGGACTTGAAGGTGCCATTCCTGATCTCGCAACAAAAAAAGTAAGAGAAGAGGAAATTCAACCTTATTTAAAATCGGGAGATTATTATACGGCGCTTGACCGCGGCACTGACGTGCTGATGCAGATGGCCAAAGGTGAGATCAATATCAAAAATTACACGAGGCATAGAGGGGGGAATGGAAATTCTCCGATAGCTGCTATCATCATTATCATTTTTGTGATCATTATTCTTCGCAGCATGTTTGGCGGAGGGCGTGGTGGAAGTACACTTTCAAGTGTTGGCCGTGGCATGTTCTGGGGTAGCATGTTCAGTGGAGGTTTTGGTGGTCGCAGTTCCGGCAGCAGCTGGGGCGGTGGTGGCGGCGGATTTGGAGGTTTCGGTGGTGGTGGTTTTGGCGGCGGTGGCTCCGGTGGTAAATGGTAATCGTTTCGCGCAGCGAAACGATTAATTATTATTTATCCGCTATTTTTTATTGTTCCTTATTTCGCGTTCTGCGTTGCAAAGACTTTTACAATCAATTTTAATTTTCAATTATCAACTATCAATTCCCCATCGGTACGACTCATGTTCGATACCAATCAGATCAATTACGCGATCAACAACAGTAGATGCTAACTCTTCAATCGTTTGCGGTTGAGAATAAAACGAAGGTGAAGCGGGACAAACGATGGCACCAGCTTCCGTTACAGTTTTCATGTTGTTAATGTGGATCAAGCTCAGTGGTGTATCACGCGTCACTAAAATCAATTTTCTTCTTTCTTTCAGTACAACATCGGCCGCGCGGGTGATGAGGTCGTTGCTGACTCCGGTTGCGATGCGCGCCAGAGTTCCCATACTGCATGGACAGATAACCAATGTGCCATATCTTGCAGAGCCGGAAGCAAAAGGAGCGAAAAAATCATTTTTGCCGTAGAGTTTAAAAGGATACTTCTCGTAGTCGGTATTGCCAAGTTCGTGTAACCATACATCTTTGGCGTTGTCGCTGAAAACGAGACTTACTTCTGCAAACTGATCACGAAATTGCTGGAGCTTATTCAACAACAATTTGGCGTATATGCTGCCACTGGCTCCAGTTACTGCGATTGCTATCTTCTGATTTTCTTTTTCCATCAATAAACAAATTATCACATTTCAATCTCTCCGCGTTCTTTGCGGTTAAAACACTTAACATCTGATCTTCCCCTGGCACATTCGTTCCGCACACAGAGGCAGAAGCCGCAAAGGTGGCAAAGGAAAAAAGCAGGACTGCTCAAATGCAAAATAATAAAGTACGCAATTTACGCTCCTTCGATGCAATTCAACTCGCGCTCCCCACTTTCATCTTCCCACTCCCATCTCCCAACTCCTTTAGTCCAAATTGATCCTGTATGCTAAAAACAAAGTCAGGATGTTGTTGTACAAGCCTTCATTAAAAAGCTGGGCCACCGGACTTGAATAGTAAACTGTTGAGTTGACCCCGTATGGACGCACTGTTGCTATAGAATTAGAGCATCTCAGTTCCATGCGCCAGTGTTCTTTGATCGTTTTTCCCAATCCGATGTTCACGCCATATTCAAATTTATTGAAAGGGTAATGGCCTGTCATGTCGGTGTAGTTGATGTTTTCATTATAACCTGCGAGATACGCCACCGATGGTCCCAGGGTAATGAACCAGGACTTAATAGAGTAGCGCAGCGACAATGGCATGTCGATGTAGTTCAGGTTAAGGCGGTAATAATCATAGTTGCCTGTTTTGTTATTTGGCAGGTGCTTAGCGCCTTTCTGAGAGAAATAAAATCCCAGCTGAAGGCCGGTCTTTTTTCCAAGACTTGCTTCTACTGCAGCACCGACGAACAGTCCGAATTTGTTGTAACCATTGTAGCTGTCGCCATGCACCTGGCAACCATTGATACCAACTGCTGGCTGGAGATTAAACACTCTGTCCTGCTGCGCTTTTAAAATGGAGCAACAAAGAAAGCAGAACGTTAAAAAAAGAAGATACGAACGCATTTATTTTACATCAAAACTTATAACCAATTCCAAAACCAAAAGTACTCAAAACCTGAAGGCGGGGACCAGAGAATTCACCGGGCTGGTCATACAAACCGTCTTTATTCAGGTCACGTTTGATAATGATATCGTCATCATATAACATCTGGCAAATGAAGCTTGCTGTAAAAAGTTTTGTGATCTTTAAAGTGACAAGATTATTGAAGACTACGTCCACATTTCCTGGGTGTGACCTGTAATTTGTAAAAAGATCCAGGTATGAATCCCAGTTCAGATTTTTAGTAAGGTCTTTTTTGAATTTTACTACCATTCTCGCACCTATTTCAAGTCTGGCTTTTGTGCCATGTTTTGTGATAACGCCTGTGGTATCATATTCTGCTGCCGGAACGCCGAATGCGCCCGCGTCCGCGAGATATTGTCTGTTAACAAAGGTGATCTTGGCTGCAATGGGTGAAACCAGCAGTGAAAAGTAGGAGGTAGGTTTATAATCCATACCAAGTGCCAGCTGCACATAGCCCGGACAGTTGATATCACTATTTGCCTTACCGACAATAGAATCTCCTTTATAGGTATAGCCTGGTGCAAACTGTGTTCTATAGTCACCCTGGAATGCATAATACCATTTCCCGCTTGCCAGCTCATTGAATTTTGTCAGAGCAAAAAGCTGATCGGCATTCTTGCGATAACCCTGGGCGTAGCCCTGTCTGACTATACCGTATTGTGCATCGAACTTGTTGGTCCACATGCCAGATGCATTCTTTTGGCGAATAGCTTCCAGGTTGAAAATGCCCGTGAGTGCCGCATTGGCCTGACCACCACCCTGCCAGTTACTCAATTCGGTCTTATTGAAAGTAAGACCAAAAAATCCCGATGTTTTCCAGGTGGTGTCGCGTGGTACGTCAGTTTGAGCCACTTCGTCTTTTTTTGTGTTGTCCTGACCAAATGCAGGGATCGCAAGGCTCAAAAGTAGCAGAGGTAAAAAATATTTCATGATACTGGGATTTACTTAGTTGAGTCCTAAGTTAGATATTTCGGGGAAAACGTCAGTCCAGAGAGCTCTGAATTTTTAAACGCGGAGACGCAGAGGAGAATCGCTTGCACAATAAGAGGTCGCAGAATGAATGACAGCCAATGACAAAATTGGGTGCCGAAGTGCCGGCATTTTTGTGTTGGTGTAAAACAGCCAGGTAAATGGCGTTCTAATTCACCGCATCATATTCCTTTACGATACCATAAAGTGTATCCCGCTGAACCGGCACACGGCCAACAGATTTGATCATGTCCACCAATTGCTGTGTGCTGAGTTTTGGATTTTGTTCTTCAGATCCCGCCATGCTGTATATTTTGGTGGTATCATCGATCGTGCCGTCGAGATCATCTGTTCCAAAAGCAAGCGAAAGTTGCGCGGTATTACGGCCTATCATGGCCCAGTACGATTTAATGTGCTGAAAATTATCGAGGAAAATTCTTGCTACAGCATAATTACGTAAGTCTTCAATCACGCTGACTTCCGGCACATGGGCCATTTCGTTGCCTTTATTTCTGAATTTAAGCGGAATGAACGCGTTGAATCCTCCGGTACGATCCTGCAAGTCACGCAGTCGATTCATGTGGTCAATTCTATGAGCGAATGTTTCAATGTGTCCGTACAACATTGTTGCATTGGAGTGATTGCCCATCTTGTGCCAGATTTCGTGAATGCTCAGCCATTCTTCGGAAGTACATTTGCCACCGGCGATCTGATCACGGATATCTTTGTCAAAAATTTCAGCACCCCCGCCAGGCAGACTATCGAGTCCTGCTTCCTGCATCAGTCTGAGGCCTTCCTCATAAGTGATTTTCGCTTTTTTGAAAATATAATGGAACTCAACAGGCGTTAACGCTTTGATGTGAAGGTCCGGCCTGTGTTGTTTTATTTTCCTGAATAAGTCGGTGTAAAAAGCCAGATCCTGTTTGGGCACTACGCCGCCAGTGATGTGGACTTCGGTGACTGCCTGACCATCGTAACCTTTAATAATGTCGAGAATCTGATCCACGGAAAGCTCCCAGCCTTGTTCGCGGTTTTTGATGAGACGGGAGTATGAGCAGAATGCACAACTGTAAACACAAACGTTTGTAGGCTCTACGTGAAAATTGTGATTAAAGAATACCTTATTGCCGTTCTTTTTTTCGCGCACAAAATTGGCCAGGGTCCCCAGGAAGCCGAGTTCCGCTTTTTCGTAAAGTTCAATACCTTCTTCAACAGTAATACGTTTACCCTCCAGCACCTTTTGAGCAATCCTTTTTAAAGACTCAGAATAACGCGAACTGCTGAGCAGCGCCTGGGGATTATGTTCCGCAACAATCATAAACACAAATTTACGGACTATTGATTAATAAATCCCTACTATCAACGGGGTGGCGCACTTGACAATAAGTTTTTTTATATTTTATTTAGTCCGGAATTTTGTGTCGTGAAAAAAGCTGTCTTTTTTTGCATCCTCGTAATTTCGATATCCGGAACACAATGCGCGTACAAAATAGCTGGCAATTTTGATCAAATAGCAAGGTCAATTGACACGATAGCCGTGCTTCCAACCGCTTTCAAGCTAACTGACAACACGCATGTACTTAAGAAACACCGCAACGATACCCTTATATGCAGTAATTTGCACCGGGAACTCGTGAGCGAGCTGAACCTGGCGCTGAACGGTAAATACGTTTTGCTGACAGATAGCGGATTTCGCATGATATCAGATACGCTTAGGAAAAGCATCAGCACCGATTTCAGGTATATTAATTACAGATTGAGGTTGAAGGACAGGTTTGTATTCTCCAATTCTTACTTACAAAAGAACAATGCACCCGGCTATCCTTATGTGCTCATCAATTACATGGAAGGTAAATACAGCATTTTCAAAAACAAAAATGCGAATCGGTCAGCCGCGGGGGCAACATCAATACTGGCTTTTCTTTTTACATGGAAGCCCACCACAATGGAGCTGGAGCGTTCGCAGATTCACATGCAATCCGTTTTATACGACACAAGACATCAAAAAGTGCTGTATCATAGCACCAATGATTATCGGGCAAGTGTGAAGAATCCCTTTGCGTTTAAAGATTTTGTGAAAAAATCGGTGCGGAAGCTTGGTAAAGAATGAAAGGCAAACACATTTCGTGTTGCCTGACACTAGCTAGTCGGCGCTCGCAAAGTCTACAAGCGACTGTTTTCGCACCTTCAAATGGCAAATCAACCATTTTATTCTACGGGCAATAAAAGTAAGACACAATAAAACCGGCAGATTTTTGGTTTCTTGAAATTTGAAAATATTACCTGCTAACTTTTTCCAGCCACTTTGTCTTGATACAAAGTGGCGCAAAAATCAAGGCTTACGACAAATTACTCGAAATACTACGGATCGCTTTTCTGCCAGGGCAAACGTGACGTGCACGTTTGAGCCAGGTTGTGCGCTGGAAAGGGCGCGTATGTTTAGCGCCCCGATAAAAGAAAATACAGTTTTAAACGGGCTATATTTTCTTTATCGGGATCTACTGCAAGTAAGGCTGCTATTACTAAAACCAAAGCAGCCAACTTGCAGTATGACCTTACTTTTTGCTTAATACACCAGAAAAGCGATCCTTGATTTCATACGTAATTTCTCGAAGGCCGATTGCGAGACGTATCCCGACGAAAGAAAATGTTTTTCCTGTTAAATAATTTGCATTTTCTTTGTCGGGATCAACAGTAAGTACAGCTGCCTTCAGTTTATTCCATTACGCAGCTTACTAACTTTACGGGCGGTGTTGGGTTGCTAAAGAAAAACCGTCAAACCCACTTTTTGAGGGTCGACTAGACATTGCGTGAGGGATGCGAAGGGTTTAGCTCTTTTTTGCGCAGCGGAGTGGAGCAAAAAAAGCCAAAGCGAAGCGGCGCCTGCAGCAGCCCGACCCTGAAGTAAAAAAACGAGGAAAGTGGGAGAGGTTTTTTTACTTCGGGGACACGCCCTTAAGAGACATTGGAGATTGCATCATTGAAAAAAATAAATACATTTAATCTAAAATCCTTTATGATGGAAATTAAAGCCAGAATCAAAGTGAACTCCGGAAGCCGGTCGATTGTTAAGTTGGGCTTTATGTTTAAAGCAACGCTTATTTTATTTTTAGTAACTGGTTGCATTACCTTTGGCGTCTCTGCAGCAAAGAGTTCTCTGCTTGCTTGTGTCTTGTTAGTTTCGCTTGGCTTGTTTTTTTTCTATGTTTTTTTTAAGATGTTGGATGCTGCGTTTTTTAGTGAGGAAATAATATTGGGTGAATCTGAAATCAAGTATCTGAAAAAAACTATTACCGGATACGATGAAAAAACTTTTCTCTTTTCTGAAATCAAATCTCTTGGCTTTGCTGGCTACCAGGCCTATACGGCCCATCCGATGGATAACCCGACAATTGATTTCACCGGACTGGGAGCCGGGGAGCGTGAATTGCAATACGTGATTGACGCCGGCACGCTTGAAATTGTAACTGATGCCGGGGCATTCAGGTTCGGGAAAAATCTGCCTTCATGGGAAGCTGAGGAAGTGATTGCGAAACTTCAGGAAATAACAGGAAACAGATTTTTGAGGAAGGACCAGGTGCCGCCGATTGATGAGCCGCCATTTGAAAATGAGGAGGGTGGAGAGACTGATGAGGTAAAAGCTTGAAGTAGACGGAGAGCTCATAGATAAACGGAAGCAGACGTGACACGCGAAAGTCATATTTATTTTTCTTTTTTCATTGAACTGAAACACTTATTTTCGGCGGCTTGTGATCTTAAAATTTGTTTTTATTGAATGAAATCCGCTACTGTTATCTCCCTGATCCCGTTAACGATCCTGTTAAGTTTTTGCCGTAAAAAAGAACCAGAACCAGGTGCTGTATCTGGTCCTTCCAGGCCTCTGCCTGTTGTAAGCATGACCACGGCTGTTTACGCTGTTTACAATTTTGCCGGCGCCAGCGCTGAGGTTATTTCTGAAGGCGATGCCCCGGTAACTTCCCGTGGATTTTGCTGGGACTCATTGCCCTATCCTAAAATAAGTGGCCGTACCATAAAAGCTGGCAGTGGACTGGGGAAATTCGATGCAGAAATTTATGGGCTTAAAAGTGGTCATGAATATTATGTCCGTGCTTATGCCACCAACTCGGTGACTACGAAATACGGACCAGAATTCAAAATCAAAACATTGAGCAGTTGGGAGCGTTTCAATAGTCCGGGGAATATCTTTACTAACCTGTACAGTGATAATGTAGATCTCTATGCTACAGATGCGAAAGGCGTTTTACGTTCAATAAATGATGGCGCCAGCTGGAATTATATTACTAACGGTCTTCAGTTGCCAAATTATACTAATGTTTTTTTCCACGCAGGTGCTACTTTTATTTTTTGTCAGCCTAATATTTACCGATCCTTTAACCAGGGTCAAACCTGGGAAACTCTCAATCCCGGACTTCCTTCGGTAACTGGCAGATGTGCTGTAAGCAAGGATAATTTGATTATTTGCGGGTCTTACCTTGAAGGTGTATTTATTTCCAGCGATAATGGAAATTCGTGGCAGGTTAAAAAAACCGGTATTCCTGACAACACTTATTTTTTTAGTTTATATGTGCATGACGGAATAATTTTTGCGGGTACAAATAACGGTATCCTTATTTCATCTGATAATGGAGAGACCTGGCAATTGAAAACCCCGGTTAATTCTACGATTCAGCCAACCTGTTTTGCTTCAGCAGGTAAGAGAGTTTATGCTGGTATGGGAAACCACGGGGGACTTTATTATTCAGACGACAAGGGTGAAAGCTGGCAATATAATGTCAATTTTTCGAGCCTGACTATTAACTGTATGCAGCAAACCGGCAACTCAATCTTTGTTTCCACATTTGCTAATGGCTTATATGTATTTGCGGACCCTTTTCAAGCGCAGTCCGTCAATTATGGAATAAATGGTGTTTCGGGCAATTTTCTCATGACGCGTAAGGGCGATCATTTGTTTGTTATGAATACATATGAACCCGGAATTCTTTATAAGTTAAAAATCAATTAAAGCTTTCGTTGCTATATACTTTCACCCGAATGGTAAATAAAAAACAAAAGGGCTGACTATTAATTAATCCCGAATCGATTGCCTGTCGGCAATCGATTATTCCACCCACAGCACCATGCCCTTCAGATACTCCCCTTCTGGGAAGTTAGGCGTGACGGGATGATCAGCAGGCTGATACAAATAATGTAAGATCTTGATATTTCTTTTTGCTTCGAATGCAGCTGCAGCAATAGTGTTATAGAATAAGAATTTATCCACCACACCACTGCAACTGAAAGTGAAAATTATACCGCCTGGCTTGATGAGTTTCATGGCCATGGCATTCAGTCTTTTGTAACCTATCACTGCATTGTGTTTGCTGTCGCGGCTTTTTGCGAAGGCAGGCGGATCAAGAACAATGACATCGTAAACACTGGCTTTGTCTTTTAAAAAGTCAAAGGTGTCGATGGCAAAACTGCTATGGTTATTCAGATTGTTGAGGTCTGCATTCACCTCGCAAAGATCGATGGCTGACTGACTCACATCCACTGACTCCACAATTGTTGCGCCAGCATAGGCAGCGTAAATGGAAAATCCGCCTGTATAACAAAATGTATTTAATACAATTTTATTCTTGCAATAGTGTGCCAGCAGTTGTCGGTTGTCGCGCTGATCAATAAAGAAGCCGGTTTTTTGTCCTTTGATAAAATCTATTTTGAAAAGGTGATGATTTTCTTTGACAATAATTTCTTCTTCTTTACCGTAGAGAAAACCATTTGTGACAGTCCCGAAAGCATTCGGGCTAAAATGTTTGGAAAGGGTTTCAGCGCTTTTGTCGTAAATGCTTTTGAGTTGTTTGCCGAGAACGTCTTTCAAAGCCTGGGCAATGTGCTCTTTCTGCATATAGACGCCGCCGGAATGGGCCTGAAATACAGCATGTCCGTCGTAATAGTCGATAACCAAACCCGGAACGCCGTCACCTTCGCCGAAAAAAAGCCGACAGACGTTGGTGTGTTCGTTGAGAATGCCCAACTGCTGTCTGAAATGCCAGGCCTTATTGATTTTGTTGTACCAAAAGGCAGCGTCGATAGGAACCTGTTCAAATGAAATGATGCGAATGGCAATACTTCCTCCGGCATAATAGCCCGTTCCCAGGTATTCTTTTTGACTGCTGAAAACCTCTACCAAAGCGCCTTCCGCCAGGTCCTTGTCCTTTTTAGCGATGGCCCCTGAAAAAACCCAGGGATGATGACGTTGCAATGAAAACTCTTTGCCTTTGTTGAGGTAAACTGCGGGGTATGACATAGGGTGTAAAGTTACCTATAAATTGAAAATTGAAAGTTGATAATTGAAAATTAAGTTTACTTCCCACTTCCTGCTCATTCTCACTCTCCCATCTCCCCACTCCCCAATATTTTCTTTTTTTTAAACCCTACTTCTCCCTGTTTGAATTTTTATTTTTTACATTTAGGCAAATCAAATCCCCTTTTATGAAAGTCAACGACGTTTACAAACACGAATTCAGTTTCTCACAAGATGAAGTAAGCAGATTTGCTGAAGTAACCGGAGACAAAAATCCAGTGCATTTGGATGCTGCGTATGCTGCAACGACAATTTTTAAACGTCCTGTGATGCATGGCATGCTGGGCGCGGCTTTGTTTAGCAAGGTTTTCGGGACTCTGTTTCCGGGCGAAGGAACCATTTATCTGAAGCAATCGTTGAACTTTATGCGTCCTATGTATGTGGATGTTAAATACGAGGCTGTTTTTACCGTGAAAGAAATCATTGCTGAAAAAAACAGAGCTGTTGTTGAAACCGTGATCCAGGACAAGGAAGGCAAGATCTGCACAAGTGGCGAAGCTACGGTGATGAATACAGGCAAAATAAAGTAATTTATGGTTTAACCGCAGAATTCGCAAAGGAAAAACGCAAGGAACGCTGAGTAGAACAAATTGCGTACTTAGCACTAATCCCTGCGATCCTTGCGGTTAAAAAATCACAGATTTCGCACCAGTACAATGCGTCGATTAGTATTTTGAACCTACTTTTTACTATTTAATCATCTAACAAAAACAAATATGGATAATCTGAACAAAAGAATCGTCCTTGTTACCGGCGCTACTGGCGGGCTTGGTACAGCAATGTGTAAGGTACTTCATAAAAACGGATTCCACGTAGTAGGCAACTATCACACTAAGGAAAAGGCTGATAAGTGGTTAATTAACATGCAGTCAGAAGGATATAATATAAGACTCTTTCACGGCGATGTCAGCAATTTTGAGAGTGCCGGGGAAATGATCGGGAAAATTGAAAGTGAAATTGGCCCCGTTGACACACTGGTTAACAATGCCGGCATTACACGCGACGGACGTTTGCTGAACATGACAACGGAAGACTGGCACGCAGTCATTAATACCAATCTCAACAGCGTATTTAACTGCACCAAACACGTGCTGGCTGGTATGGTAGAAAGGAGATTCGGAAGGATCATTAATATTTCTTCGGTCAACGGACAAAGAGGACAATTCGGTCAAACCAATTACAGCGCGGCAAAAGCGGGTATGCATGGTTTCACCAAATCGCTGGCGATGGAAGTTGCAAAATATGGTATCACTGTCAACACAATTTCTCCGGGCTATATTGGCACAGATATGGTCATGGCAGTTCCTGAGAAAGTGCTCACGCAAATTATTGCCCAGGTGCCAATGGGCAGACTTGGCGGCACGCATGAAGTGGCGCACCTGGTGAGCTTCCTCGCGAGCGAAGAGACGAGTTTTATTACCGGAGCGAATTATAGCATTAACGGTGGACAGCACGTCAGCTGACGCTGACGATTTATTATTTATTATTCCGGTCCGTAGGACTCCTTCGGAGGTTCCGAGTTTATTATTTCGAGTTTATTGTCAATTATCAACTTTCGCTAGTTTGAGAAGAAAAAATTCGTGCTAATTCGTGCAATTCGCGACCCAAACTGGGCTACGGCCATGTTTTTTATTCTAAATAAAACACCTATTTTAGCCGCTTAACTTATAAAATTTTACATGCAACAAGCTAAACAAGTTGGACACCCAAAAGGACTCTGGTTTTTATTTGGAACTGAAATGTGGGAACGTTTTGGTTATTATCTTATGTTGGGAATTTTCTCATTGTACATGCTTGATGGCTGGAATAATGGGGGAATGGGATTCAGTCCTGGCCAAAAATCAGATATCTACGGAACTTATCTCGGACTGGTCTATCTGACGCCATTTATCGGCGGTTTGCTGGCTGACAGGATTTTGGGTTACCGCCGTTCCATTATTATAGGTGGGCTCATGATGGCTGCAGGTTATTTTTTACTTTCTGTGCATTCTATCGCCTCTTTTTATACTGCACTTCTTCTGATCATTGTTGGTAATGGTTTTTTCAAACCAAATATCTCTACGCTTGTTGGAAATCTCTATAGTACAGATGAATTGAAAGACCAAAAAGATTCAGGCTACAACATCTTTTATATGGGTATCAACGTTGGTGCTTTTATCTGCAACTTCGTTGCTGCTTACATGCGTATCAATTACGGCTGGGGGCATGCGTTTGCAGCGGCTGGTGTTGGCATGCTCATTGGTGTTGCAGTATTTTTGATCGGGACCAAACACATCAAGCATGTGGATATTGTTAAGCCTTTGAGAGATGGTGACATGAAAACGGGTAAGATCCTTGGTCTGACGGTACTTCCAATGTTCATTTTTGGAATTATAGGTTATTTCCTGAAGGGAGTTACCAGCGCCGAAAATCCATCCGGCAATTTTTTGGGTTCAGATACAAACGATGCATTCATTATTGGTTGTCTTCCTGTAATTGCTTTTTTCGTCTACCTGGCGTTTAAAGCTGAAGCAAAAGAAAGTCGCGCAATTAAAGCCTTACTGGCAGTATTTACCTGTGTGATTTTGTTTTTTGCTATCTTCCATCAAAATGGTGACGCCTTAACAGTGTGGGCGGAAGATCATACCGACCGTGAAATGCCAGCGAGCATTTCAAAAATTGCTGACGAAATGGGAATGGCTCAGGTTGTGGTTAACAACGAAATTGTGTCTGCGGATCAGCCTGCATTTGATGCTGAAATTGAAAGATTGCGTGAACAGGAAAAAGCAATGCCGAATGTAACAGCTGAAGATTTGAAAGCGAAAGGCGAATTTTCCAGCAAAATAGGACAACTTGAGAAATCAAGAAAGTACTTTGAGACATTGCCGCCAGAAAAAGTCCCTGCACAGGGCGAAAATCTGAAACTGTATTCAACTGAATTATATCAGTCTATCAATCCTTTCTGGGTTGTATTTTTAACTCCGCTAGTTGTAGGTGTTTTCGGGTTCATGAGAAGGAAAGGCAGAGAGCCAAGCACACCAACAAAAATTGCAATTGGTTTAGTTATTACAGCACTCTCAGCGCTGGTGATGGTAGGTGCTGTGGCTGCAACACACGATCTTACAGGAAAAGCCAGCTCATTCTGGTTGATAGCTTCTTACGGTGTAATTACAATCGGTGAGCTCTGTCTCTCGCCAATGGGTTTGTCCCTGGTATCAAAACTTTCTCCTCCACGTATCACTGCTTTAATGATGGGAGGTTTTTTCCTGGCGATCTCCGTTGGGAATAAACTGGCCGGTATGTTGGGTGGATTGTGGGAGTCAACCGAAGATAAAAAGAACTTTTTCTATTTGAATTTTGGACTTGTTTTAGGAGCAGCCATTATTCTTTTCATGATGCTGAAGTGGTTGAACTCAGTCATGAAAGAAAACAACGTACAGTAATATTTTTTGTTGGATATTAGAATCAGGACCCCACCAGACTTAGTCGAAGTGAGTCCTGATTTTTATTTAAACCCCCAACCAATAAAAAATAAAAAATAGTTTAATTGTTAGCATATGACAGAAGACGCATCAGTACAACAGATCAGAGATTTTAAAGGCAAATACCCCAAACAGCTATGGTACCTCTTTTTTAGCGAGATGTGGGAACGCTTCAGTTTTTATGGCATGAGGGGCATGCTCGTGTTCTTCATGATCAATAAAATGAATTACAGTGATGTGGACGCGAATTTGCAGTACGGAGCATCACAGTCCTTCGTGTATGCTTTTACTTTTATAGGTGGCATGTTTGCTGATAAAATTCTGGGCTATCGCCGTTCATTGTTCTGGGGAGGATTGTTAATGATCATTGGGAGTCTGGTACTGGCCTTTGATCCCGCGCATAATTTTTTCCTTGGTATAGGATTAAATGTTGTGGGCACTGCTTTTTTCAAACCGAACATTTCTTCAATGGTAGGAAGACTTTATCACGATGGCGATCACCGCAGGGACGCAGGCTTTTCTTTGTTTTATGCAGGCGTTAATCTTGGCGGACTGATTGGCGGATTTTTTTGCATCGCGATTGGAAAACGTGCTCTGTTTGCAGACCTGATCCCGAAAGGACTTGAATGGAACGTAGCGTTTGGATTAGCCGCTGTAGTAATGATTATCAGTCTGCTCACCTTCGTTAATACTCAGAAAAGTCTTGGCAGTATCGGCAACTCTCCTTTGGCACATCTGCCTGAAAAAAAGCGCAAGACGATTGAATATGTGACTTATGCGGGTTCAGTGTTGCTGATTCCGTTTGTTATTACAATGGTCTCTCAGACATTTTATACCGACTGGTTCATGCGTATTATTGGTCCGGCTGCATTGCTGTATCTCATCTTTGAAATGCGCAATTACACATGGAAAGAAAATCAAAAATTGATCGCGGCCATATTATTTATGTTTTTTTCCATTTTTTTCTGGGCATTTTTCGAGCAGAGTGGGGGATCGCTAAGCATTTTTGCTGCTAATAATTTATCTGATGAGATAGGGGGAATTAAGCTGGATCCAAACAGTATGAACAACTCTGCGAACTCTTTATTTGTGATCATTTTTGCTGCTCCGCTTGGAATTCTGTGGTTATGGATGAACCGGGTAAAACTCGAACCCAATACGATCGTTAAGTTTGGACTCGCTTTTTTGTTTTTGGCAGGAGGCTTTTATGTGTTTTTTCAAACCAGGTTATTTTCCAATGAAAATGGTGTTACTTCACTCGGTGTTTTTACGGCCGGCTGGTTTGTAATCACGATTGGGGAACTTTGTCTGTCGCCAATTGGCATGTCGGTCATGACCAAACTTTCACCATTTAAGCTGCAGGCAGTCGTGATGGGTATGTGGTTCCTGGCAAGCGCTTATGGACAGTATTTTGCCGGACTTTTAGGCGCAAACATAGCATCAGCCTCTGAAAATGCCAATAATATGGAGAAACTGATGGTATATACCGAGGGGTACAGGCAGCTTGGTTTCTATAGTCTTTTGATAGGAATTGGAATCATCGCAGCGTCACCGCTTATTAAGAAATTGATGCAAGGGGTGAAATAACTGCAAACGCTGAATTTCAGGGGCTTACCTGCGCTTTGACTTCGCTCAGGCATCACAGCGCAACATAATCACGATTGCTATCGGCACGCCAGGGCGTCAGTTTATTTAGAACTGAAAATGCAAAGTTTCGAGCGCCAATAAGGCTTACCCCGGTTAATTTTTTTCGTTTTTTTGACAAAACGTCGAACCTTAGTGTCGTATTTCCGTATAACTTTGAAATTCAGAGAATAACACACACACAAATTGAAGAAAATTCAAATCAGGGTACTATTTAATTTCTTGGTACTTTTTACACTTTCATTTACGATTCACGGAGCAACAAAAACCTGGAATAACCTTGCGGGCGGCTCTTGGGCGACAGGTACCAACTGGACGCCCAACGGTGTGCCAGCGAATAATGATGACATCGTTATTCCGGCCCTGACAAGCGCGGCTAATACGATCCAGGATATCCCCACATTTACAATGAACAGTCTCACTTTTACCGGCTCAGGTGGATGTGTGCTTGGTGCGAATAGTTCCGGCGACATTATCACGATCCGTACCACCTGGACCATTCCTTCTGGTTACACGGTAACAATTGGCGTACCTGGCGGCCGGGCGGTTATTACAACCTCGTCGACTTGTAATGCCACTTTTAATGGTTATTGTGCCTTCGATGCTGGTTCCCAGAATAGGAATTTTACAGTGAATGGTACGCTTACCATTAATTCAAGCGGTATGTTATATGATCCTAATCCTACTGCAGGATCTGACTTTTATGCCAATGCAGGAGCTGTACTCAGAACTCAAAAATCACAAGGCTTCACTACCACTTCTGCACCAAATGCAGCTGGCGTGAATTTCAATGTGGCCATTAGTTTTGGTGGAGCTTATGCTTACGCAGCCGGTGTTCATTATATTTATAGCGGAACAGGCGCCCAATCAACGGGTGCCGGCCTCACACAAAGTACACCTGCCAGCTTAACCGCCAGTCTTTCCAGTGGGCAGATCCTGACAATGTCTGCAGCTACGGCCATTTCAGGAAGTCTGATTTTAACTTCAGGCCTGGTGAACCTGAATGCAACTACCATGACTTTGGGGATTTCTGCTGCTTCACCTGGAACGCTTAATTACACGGCAGGACATTTATACAACGGTTCGTTATCCCGATGGTTTACGACTACTGCGGTGACAATTCCAAATAATGCCGGGCTGTTTCCACTGGGAACATCGGTTGGAGATTACAGGCCCATCTGGGTGGGATCCAGTACTAATCCTTCGGCAGCAGGCATTATTACGGCGGTACACACTGCTACTTATCCAGCCGCGCTCATCTCTGCATCACATGCTGATGCCAGCGCGGGCTTTACCGTTATTGGAGTTTCAAATGCTGTCTGGACACTCAGTTCCGCTTCAGTGGCCATCGCAGCGTCCAATTTTGCTGTGCGATATGGCGGAACCGGTTTCGGTACCAATATACTTGCCAATGTTGACGCATCGCTTGTGTCTTCTGTTATTGGTACACACGGCGCCGCTACAAATGCTGTTACTACACTTGAAGCAAACAGAACCGGACTTTCTATTGCCAACCTTGCCAATGCATGGCGCCTGGGTACAAAGAACTCGGCCGTTTCGCCACTACCCGTTGGTCTCGCGGAATTCAAAGCTGTGGTGCAGGACAAACGTGTCAATTTGAACTGGACCACTTACACGGAAAAAGACAATGACTTTTTTACCGTTGAAAAATCTAAAAACGCGATTGACTACCAGACCGTGGGTACATTAGAGGGTGCTGGTAATAGCGACTATCACAGGAACTACGCCTTGTGTGATGAGCATCCGACCGATCGTTTGAGTTATTATCGTTTAAGACAAACAAATTTTGACGGAACTTCAACTTTATCGCCAATCATTGTTGTGAATTTTGAAGGAGAATCGAGTGAACTGGAGGTTTATCCAAATCCAAATTCAGGAACTGTTTATTTCCGATCTAAAGCTCAGACTTCACCAGAACGCGTTGAGGTGCTTACTTTCGATGGCAAACAAGTTTATTTTTCTGATGCGGTTGGTAGTGAATTAGATCTTTCGTTTTTGCCAACGGGTATGTATTTGCTGAATACTACCGTGTCTGGCAGGGTGAGCACACACAAGCTGGTGTTGGCGCAGTAATTTTCTTATTTACTATTCTCATTCCCATTCCTGGCAATAGCTTTGCTTGTAAGCAGTCATGAAAAGACTGTTGATTTCCATTTGTTTTTTTTTCGTAATATCTCTCAACGCTCAAAACGAATTTTGGGAATGGGCCATCAATCCATCACAACCCAATGGTCAATTTGTGTACAAGCCGGATATTTCCGTTGATCCTTTTGGAAATGTTTTTGTGTTGTCAGAAAGCAGGGGAATTTATAGCAATCCTATGTTAACGAATGATTCAGGGGCATTTATTGCACGGTACAATCAATATGGACAGTTGAGCTGGACAAAAAAAATTATAGGAAGTCCCACTGCGATTTGTGCTGACGAATCAGGAGATGTCTATGTTTCAGGATCTCATTTCACTTACAATCAAACACCCACAAATAGTCCGGGCGCTTTTCTCGCTAAGTACAGTTCAACAGGAAATCTTTTGTGGGAATACACAAGCCCGAATCGTTACACTCAGATTTCCGCTATTGCTTTGGGAGTTTCGGGACGAATTTTTGTGACTGGATGTAAAGCAGATGTGATGGTGCTGGGAACATTTACTTTAACAGGAGAACATTCCTTGCTACTTGCTTGTTTTTCTCCTAACGGAAATGTTCTATGGGCGAAGAGCGGGGAGGTTATGAATGATACCATTTTATATGGTTGGGGTAATCAGATCGCACTCGATCAATATGAGAATGTATATACTACTTACCAGAGAGCAACTTGTCCCAACTGGTCCTGCGGCGAGGGAGGATTTATAAAACTCGATCAGAATGGTAATCACATCACTCATAAAAAATTCAGTGGGTACAATGCAGTGTGCAACGGCATTGTTGTCGAACCCAATGGAGACGTTATAGCAAGCCACTGTTTGTCAGCCTGGACTTCAGGCGGCACTTATGTGTTGAGAAGATACAAACCGGATTTCAGCAGTTATTATTGGGAAAAGGTCGTCTCGGAATGGCAATGCAGGCCCCTGTCAATGGAATCACGCCCGGCATTTACCAGCAATGGAGATTTATTTATAGCAGGGGGAGCAGGATCTCAGTGCAATCCCACTGTGCAAAAAATTGGGTTTGGCACTGATACAATAGTGACTGACAGTCTCATGGATATTGTGTTAGCGCGTGTTGACCGAACTACGGGTGACTATACTGGTGTCTGGCACATTGCCGGTGCAATGACCGATAATATTGAGCAGATCTGTACCGATAAATTTGGCAACTGTTATGCAGTAGGAAATTTCAATTTGAATTACATTTACAATTCCAATAAGCCTTGTGACACGCTTTGTTTTGACGCTACCTGTCTGGGCATGAGTAAACCAGCAAAGCAACTTTTTGTCGCAAAATTAAGGGTGTCGGCCAGTTTGTTTCCTGATGGGGTGGATGAAGTAAAAAATCTGGCGTTGAATTTGTTGTCGCCTAACCCAACTGAAGGAATAATCATTTTAAAAAACGACGTGAGACCTGAATTTATTGAAGTGGCAGACATTAACGGACGTCGTTGCGGACATTTAGCGGTGGGGGACGACGGAAGAATTAATTTCAGTGAGTATCCTTGCGGTGTGTATGTTTTTCGTGTTCCGACTGCCACAGGTTTTGTTTATGAGAAGGTTGTGAAACTTCGGTGACGTCTTTTTTGCCGCGAATCACGCGAATTTTTTAATGGACTATTTTTTGCGGGATCGAAAGAATTGTTTTGCTTTGATTCAAACTGATTCAGCCACGATGCGACAACATTAGACTTGTTTTTTCATGTGTCTACTTTTCCTCTGACGAATCAGTGTAATATGTTCTATTCGCTAAATTAACGGCAACCATGTAGAAACTAGGCTGTTCCCGACCACAAACGACTAACAAATGCCTAAATTCGGATGTAATCATTTAAATACCGAGTCTGGTTTTTTCTTTCTTCACCTTTGCATCGTCGATCTTAACCCGAAACTCGGAATAAAGAACTCGAAATAATTAATCCCGAAGCAGAAGGACCTGAAAATCATTTGAAGTCCTTCGCTTAGAGGAAAATAAAAAATAATAAATAAATAATCGCAAGATGATGAACATGAAAAATCACGTACAATTAATTGGACGTCTGGGAGCGAATCCCGAAGTAAAGGTGCTTGACAATGGCACAAAAGTAGCGCGTTTCTCAGTGGCTGTAAATGAAACCTACACCGCTAAAAACGGAGAAAAAGTATCAGACGTTCAATGGCACTCTATCATAGCCTGGGGCGGTTTGGCCGGTGTAGCTGAGAGACTCTTGTACAAGGGCACAGAGGTGACTGTGGACGGAAAACTCTCTAAACGTATGTACACCAATAAAGACGGGCTCAAGATCTCGACAGTAGAAATCATCGCCAGCGAATTGTTTGTGATGCAGAATCAACCAAAAGGTCAGGCGGCTTAGTCTGAAGCACGTCAATAAGTAATCCCGGGGCAGAAACAAGTTTGCTCCGGATATAATAAATAACAGATAATAAAAAATCGTCATTCCAGACCGCATAGTGTCAGGAGCACGGCTGTCTGACAAACACAATATCCGAAGCCAATTTCCGTTATTTTTTTATGAAAAAGTATTTGATCTTTCTGGGAATTCTGGTTTTTCTGCTTCTTCTTTTCAGGCCAGTATCATTGTCAAGAAATGACAGTATTCAAATAAGCGGGATACTTGAAAGTACTTCGTATGATAAAAATAATCATGATCTTTCAATTAAAATTGTTGGCGACAATCGCGAATTTTATATCAACAGAGCTTTAGAAAAAGGGATACAGCCGATTGAGTTTGGAAGAAGTCTTGACAAAAAGCTTTTAAGATTTTCGTATGTAGATCAATGGACATTTTTAGATCCGCTAAGTCAGGTCAGACATATAACGGAACTTTCTATTGGCGATAGTTTAGTTTTTTCGGAGTTTAAATAGTATTGCATGTAAACACGAAGGATACTTTTAAATTCAACTAACCAGTTACCCCAAATAAAGAACGAAATAAAATGGGCTGTCACAAAAGTGGCGGTCTTTTTTTGTTTCAATTGATAACTGAAAATCTCCCCACAAAGCCACCAGTAGCTGCATTTTTAATAAAGTAAGTGCCTGGCACGAGTTCATGAATCTCAACTGAATAGCCATTTGTAGATTCAAGTTGCACCACGCGAACAATCTGACCCAATGCGTTCACAATGGATAAAGTCTGATTGCTATTTGAGCTTAGGCTAACGACGTCCGAAGAAGGGTTTGGATAAACAAGAATTTCTGAAGCAGAAGTAGCAACAGATTCAATTCCAGAACACAAGTTCACATTCAGTGATATTGTGGTGGTACTCTCACAGCCATTATTGTCAGTGCCCGTCACAGTGAACTGGAGTACAGAACCAGATGTTACAATGGTGGACAATACCGGTTGCGTAAATCCTGTATTCCAGGAATAGGTAGCTGCACCTGTTGCAGTGAGTACAATTTTTTCACCACGGCAAACTTCCGTCTTTTTAGTTGAAATCCCAACATTTGGCGCTGGCAAAACAAGTACCTGAACAGTTTCTGAAATAGGGCAGGAGATACCACTCGCAGAGGTATGAGCATTGACCGTGTATACTGTGGTTGAATTTGGCTGTATGACATTAACTGCTCCTGCCGGTAAACTATTCCATGTATAAGTACTGGCACCAAAAGCCGTCAGCGTAGTGCTTAATCCCGGGCAGACCACAGTATTACCGGATACTGCTACGCCCGGGGTAACAATAAGAATAGGGACAGAAACAAGAGTGCTGCTGCAACCATTTGAGGTGCCCTTTACAGTATATGACGAAGCAATTGTTGGTGTAACAACGATCATGTTGCTTGCTGATCCTGTACTCCATGAATATCCTGCGGCTCCTGTAACTGTTAGTGTTGCACTGTTGCCAAGACATACTACACTATTGCTTATGCTTAGTGAAAGTGAGGGTAAAGGTATAGTCTGCACGATTGCAGTTTTTGTTGAAACGCAGCCGCTGCTATTGGTACCACTTAAAGTATAGACAGTAGTGGACTGCGGGTAATGGAGAAATGTAGAATTGTTCGAGCCTCCAGGTGTCCATGTATATGAGGATGCGCCGCTTGCTGAGAGGCTTACAGACATGGATTGACAAACTGAGTTGGCGCTTGTCTGAAGTCCCAATGTTGGTGATGGCACTATAGTAATAGCTGTAGTGGCAGTGTTTGAACAGCTGAGGTATTTTCCGACGACAGTATAAACTACATTGCTCAAGGGTGTGACCGTGATGAAATTTGAATTTGAAATGATTGGTCCAGGTAACCAGGTGTAGCTTGTAGCAGTGCTATTCACATATATCTGAACCGGGTTACCTTCGCAAACCGGGGCCAATGTATTCACTATAATTGGTAAAGGAGATACAGAAACCGAAACGACGGCAGATGTAGTGCCACATGCATTCGTTGCTGACACTGTATAGTTGGTAGTAACAGTTGGTTGTACATTATTTTGTGTTAATGGAGGCGTCCAAATAAACGGCCAGTTACTTTGGGCATTTAGTGCGGTGCCTCCTCCAAGACAAATTGTGGGAAGCACGGCGCTGGCGGTAAGTGTGGGAGTATTCGAAACGACTACGATCGAGGCGGTATTTGTTGCGGAACAATTGCCCCCTCCGCCCGCGGTGACCGCATAGAAACCGTTTTGTGTAGCTGTCACGAAAATACTCTGAGTCGTTACGCCTGTGTTCCAGATATAGGGTCCGGGAGCTGAAGTCGAAATCGTCATTGTTTGTCCGGTGCAAACCTGGTTAACAGGACTGACAATCATTGGCGCGTTTGAAACCTGCGAACAAGTTTTGACGCTGATATCGTCCAGATAAATGCCATCGATATTATTCAAGGCCCCGTCGCCTGAATCAAAATTAAATTTCACCTGGACAGTCTGACCTGCATAAGCAGACAAGAGAATGTTTTGCTGTGTCCAGATTTGATTGAAGCCAAGCGTGAGTAACGACGTTGAATAGCCACTTGTTGCAATCGGAACAAAAGTGCCGCCGTTCACCGAAATCCAGACGCTTAGTACATCATAGTAACAGATTCCTTGTATACTCGGAGTTTCAGCGCTGGTGGTATCTCCTCCCAATTCATTTGCCATTGTGTATTTAAAAGACAGCATGCAGGTACCAGTAGGAAGTGCGATCGTAGGCGTAACCAGGTCGCATTTGACGATAGAGAAATTATTTCCAAAAATGCAGCCTGTCCCCTGGAATATCGCGTGGCCCGGTCCAGAATGACCCGTCCATGAACTTTTCAGGCAAGATGAACTCCATGCCCAGGTAGCGTTATAAGTATTTGTGACAAGGCATTGACCAAGGCTAGAATTAAATTGTTCCTGGAAAATAACGGTTTGCGAACGCATTGAAAACGCGCATGACAAAATTATCACGAATGTGACTAGTCGCTGCATTGGCGTATTAAATGTAGTGAAAAAATCACACAATTGATTTCAGAACCATACCTGAAGTTTGCGGAATTGATAGGTGATAGTTGATAGTTGAGAATTGATAGTTGATAGTTGAAAATGGTGCGCTTCAGCAAGCTCAGTCTGCCACAAAGGAAAACGTGTCCCGTCGTAAATGAGGGGACATTTTCCGGAAAGGCGCAAAGGTTTCCAATACTTGAGGTGACCAAAAATGCAATTCTTGATGGCAACGCGCATGCCCGCTCAATGGCTCACAGGTTCTTTGCCGTATAATTTCTTGAAGGCCGCATCAACAGTACTTTTTTACCGATACTCGTGCAGTGTTTTCAAACCGACTTTTTGAGGTTCGACTAAATAAATAATAAGTAATCATTACTGCGTTCCTGAATAAAGTGGCGAGAGCACGACACTACTATTAAGACGTGTTTCAATATCATTGATTACCTTTTGATACGCTTCACTTCCCACCGAGCCATACCTTGTACGGAACTGCTCGGTATTGAGGTTTTCAGGTAAGTCCGCAATAGCAGGCAGAAAACTATTTGAACCGATTTTTTGTCCCAGGAAATTTTTCATGGCATGCGCGTCCATTTCAGATAAAGTAGCGGCTTCTGCAAAACGCACACCCGCCCGATCGGCAGCAATATCACAAAACGAAAATCCGCTTCCTCCGCTCAGCGCATCCAGCTGTTCCTTGATCAATCCCCCGGCGTCGCTCACCAACGGATGTTCAAGCACCACCAGCGATGCACTCACACAAAAATGTCTCGGCCAATCTGAGCGCTCACGCAGCGTTGTACCCGAACGCAATAAGGTGGCCTCCTGTATTAATTTACTCTGCGGATCCAAACCAACAAATTTCGCTATCTCCTCATCGCCTAAAGCGATGCCCAGCGCTAATATCGTTGCGCGGTTACAATCAGTTGCGTCTTCGTTTGTTTGTTTGGGTTGTTTAAACGCTGCAGATAAGAGAGCGCCAAACTTATCTTCTCCCTGCGGAATTTTGGCACTCGCGTCAATCAACTGCTGTAAGCATTTTTCGGTGGACAGTGTTAAAGCCGCATTGCTTCTGCCTAATAAAACCCAAAATGTAAGTCCAAGCACGGCAGGGACAGCAATAAAAATGAATTTCCATCGCTTATAGAGAATACTCAGGCCAAGCCACACACCAATAAAACAAGCAATGATGCCCACGAAGGTAGATATATGAATCAGAACGGGCCAGTGTCCCAGCTTATATGAACGAATGAGTATGACAAGGCCAATTAAAAGCAAAGGCAGCAGAAATATTTTACGCAATCGCTTTTTTAAAGAGTTTTCGGGTCTTACAAATATGGCTGCGAGGATGCCGATTGACACATAAAAAACAAATTGAATCCCAATCACAGACAAGAGGTAGGATAACTTCCAGCCCAGATTAAATGTCCGGTGAACAGATTCCGCCAAATGATGTGGCGGGAGCAGAGGAGCGGGCACAAGAAACAAAGCCAGCAAAATAATTACACTTGCTAACAGCTGATATATCAATCTTTGATTTATTTTTGCTGACATACAGTATTCAATCCTGAAGTGATTGATCAAAATTAGAATAAAGACAGACAGGAGCAAGTAATTTTGCGATTCGAAAAATTGACAGATGTTTTGATAAAATGCAAAAAAAGCCTAGGTTAGATAAAATTCTCAACAGCCATAAAATAGCGCCTATCTCCCGGAATTGGTTGTATAAGCGATAAAAAGTGGCGGGTATAAGGGAGTTAGCGCACATTTCCGTCGCAGCTGTACCCGTTCAACGAGACGTAGCCGAACTAAATTTCTTTTTTATTCCGCAAAAAGTAAGGTGTAAAATGTTGACCTGTGTGGACAAGGTTAACTTTATTCAAGCTTTTTTGAAAAAAGTTTTGCGAAAGCAAAACGCGGGGGAGACTTCAGTGATTGTTGAAAGTGGAACGGGAGATTGCGCTGAAACTTTCATAAGAGCGCTGAAGTCTCAATCGCAAAAGCTTGAATAAAGTTATCGGTAAAATTTGACAAAGTCAAGTCTTGACGTTTGCTAACCAGGTCGACATTTTACGCTTTTATTATAAATGGAACGCGAAATAAAAAAACGCTTTTCAAACTGACGCCAATAAGTTGATATTGGCGCAATTCAAAAAGCTGAAATTTATTCCGGGACCTGTACCGGCTGGACAACGTTGGTCCCTAAGGGGACCACTGCAACGTAAACGGGCGCTAACAACGTGCTAGCAAAATGCCCGCCTTTTTATATATTTGCCTCCGCTGCGCTTCGGCGGACAAAAATAAGGCGGCGGGCACTTCGCCAGCACGCTATCCGTTAGCGGCAACCATTTGACAGACAAACATGAATGAAGACATAGACATCGACGGACAATTTATCCCAGTCGTGACAATACAGTTCGGGACCTGGATTGGTTTCATTCTGTTTTCTGTTGCAATTCCGGTGTCGCTTTATCTTCTGTACAAGGTGACATCGACTTCGGACGAATACGGACTTTTCCGACTTAGCAAAGAAAAGACTCCAGTTAAAAAACTGACGACAGCAATTTTGAACTCAATAATATTGGTAGTTTTTGGTGGCGTGTGGGCAGGCTTTACTCTTGGACTCATGAAATCAATTTGCGTTTTCAAAGGTGACCTGACACGTTCGGGACTTTATTTGGTTCCTTTGTTTATTCTCGTAATCGTATACGGAAACGCTAAACGATGGGAAAAACTAAAACAGACAGACGATGAAAAAAGAATTTCTAAATAAAACGTTCACTCCTGTTTCCTTGACAACACGACTGAAAACTGGCGACTGGCTTCGGACAAAAAAAGCTGACGTCTATGAGTTTTATCAAATTGGTATTTACTCGGACAGACCAAAAGGATACGAAATAAAATTAAACGGTCGCGACAATTTGTCTCGCGGACTTGTTCCCGTTTTATCCTTAGAAAATATGATTAAGGACAAATGGGAAATAATGGTGGACTAAATGGCAGCCGCTAACAGCGGCTAAGCAAAATGCCCGCCTTTTTTTATATTTGCCTCCGCTGCGCTTCGGCGGACATTAATGAGGCGGGCACTTCGCCTAGCCGCAAACCGTTACCGCGTGTCATTCCCATACTCCTTTTGAGATGCAAGGCTGACTCCATCCACACTTGCGCGCCTGACTTTACCAAGAAGGTAACTAGTTGACGTGTATACAAACCAGTATGCTCCATGCAAAACAAAGATTTTTTTATTGAGAAAAAATCTTTGTTGCGTAACCATGCTTTTAACAATACAAATCCTTTAATCGAGTTTTCGAATTGCTGATGATCCTGATCACCGTGTGGTGTGATAATACACACATCAATTGTGAGTTTCGAAACATCGATACCCACGTAGCTTTGAATTTCCTTTTCTTTTTTCATACTTTTAAATGTGTTTTAATTAACCGAGGTTATGAATCGTCCCGAAACCTTAATAATAGGCCGCTATGCCTTCATATCTATCTGGGGCTTTCATAACCGGAAGGCAGGGTCCGCAATCGTTTTATAGGTCGTGAGCCTTGTTAGCGCATTGGTCGCCCTGCCTTCGGTTAATTAGATTAATAGCATTAAATTTATTTTGAAAATCTTTGGAGCACAAGTCAAAGGTTAGCGGTAACCCCATCAGACATTTATGAATACAGACCTAATTAAATATTACAAGGACAGAGCAAAAGAATATGAAAATATTTATTTAAAACCTGAACGACAGGACGACCTGAAAAACGTAACGTCGCTTTTACAAAATATGTTTGCAGACAAAACCGTTTTCGAAATTGCGTGCGGCACGGGTTTCTGGACAGAAAAAATTGCACAAACTGCAACCGCGGTTTTTGCAACTGACATAAACAAAGCCGTCATCGACATAGCACAACAAAAGCAGTATGCAAAAAACAATGTGACGTTAGGACTTGCGGACATTTTTAATCTTCCAAACGATATCAAGTACGAAAGTTTATTTGGCGGTTTTATTTGGAGCCACATAAAATTGCAGGACCTTGACAAGTTCTTAAGCACAGTAAACAAAATGACTTTACCAGGTAGAACGGTAGTGTTTATTGACAACAATTTTGTTGAAGGCAGTAATCATCCAATTGTAAATACAGACCAAGACGGTAATACATTCCAGTCAAGAAAACTCGAAGACGGAACAACGCATCTTGTTTTGAAAAATTTCCCTACTGAAAGCTTTTTGCGGACAGTACTTGCAGACATTGCGACCGACTTCAAATTTATAAATTTCAAATATTATTGGGTGTTGACTTACAAGACCCGGACAGAAAAGAGCAGCCGCTAACAGCACCTATTTGCAATTTTTTGTATGTTACTGCTCAAATGTTTAACTTGTATTTAGCAAAAAACTGCAAGTAGCCGCCAAACGTTACCGGCAAGCCTCTGGGACATAGGACATGAAAACAAATTTCAACTCGACATTTAAGAATCTTCTGGACAAGTACAATTTGCCCTCAGACCTAAATTTAAGTATTGACCTTCCAATTAAAATTCAGGAACTACTCTTGGACAACGTTATTAAAAATGAATTCGGTGCATGTTTTGCAAAGTTCTGGACACCGGCGTCGACGGACAGACAAGAAAGCCAATCATTTCATGAGGACAGCGAAAATCATTTTCATGTCGACACTTATGCAGACATTTACTCGGACAAGAATGCCTTCGAAATAGGTATTAAAACTATGATTGAGCTTGCAAAAACTTTGCAAAAGAAAAATATAGACAACGTTCAATTGACTTATTCTTTTCAATCTCCTGACATGGGACGAACTGAAGCAATAAAAAATAATTTACATGATGATGACGATGACGAATATTTTATAAGCGATCGCCTTAGTTTTCATACAAAAAGGGACGGGCAAATTATTGTTTCGGACGACTTGTTCGACAATAGACATTGCGCCTTTCTGACAATTGACCTTTGATTACAGACGCAGATGAGGCCAGCCGCTAAGAGCAAACTGGTGCCGCTCGGACGAGAACACACTTCGACTCCGAACAGGGTAACATTTCAACATGCGCCGCCTGTTTTATGTTTTTGCGTGCTTTGAACATCGACAATTGTGGGAAGGTGTTTTTTTTAAACTAAAAGTTGAATTTATTTCATAATAAAAATGAATATTCAACGTTTAGTATTGATGATCCCAAAAGCCCGTTACCTGTTTTTGTTTTTAATGATCTTTCAGGGCATTTATGCACAAAATAAATTTACGATAAGCGGCTATATTAACGAAAAAGGCAGTCAGGAAAATCTTCCAGGCGTTGCAGTTTACATTCCTAAATTAAAACTAGGTACAACTTCCAATAATTACGGTTTCTTCTCGATTACATTGCCTAAAGATTCAGTAGAAGTTATTTTTAGTTATGTAGGCTTTAAAGCCGAAAAACTGAGTTTATATCTTGATAAAAACGTGACCTATAATATTGAAATGGGCGCTGAAGATCTCGAAGAAGTGACAGTAACCGCTGAACAAACAAAAAAGGCGAGTGAGGAAACTCAAATGAGTAGCGTTGACATCCCTATCGAACAGATCAAACAAATTCCCGCTTTAATGGGAGAAAAGGATGTTCTAAAAGTAATTCAATTAATGCCGGGTGTACAAAAGGGAAGTGAAGGCACTACTGGTATTTATGTTCGTGGCGGTGGTCCTGATCAAAACTTAATTATTCTTGACGAAGCGCCAGTGTATAATGCGAATCACTTATTCGGTTTCTTTTCTGTTTTTAATGGTGATGCATTAAAAAGTGTGGAGTTGATTAAGGGCGGTTTCCCGGCGCGCTATGGCGGCAGACTTTCGTCAGTAATCGATCTTCAAATGAAGGATGGGAATAAGGAAAAAATTCATGGGGAAGCAGGTATTGGTTTAATCGCGGCCCGTTTTACAGTGGAAGGACCAATTATAAAAAACAAATGCTCCTTTCTTGTGTCCGGGAGAAGAACATTTATTGACGCACTTATTTATGAATTTCTTCCGAAAGACGGCAAATTGGGATATTACTTTTACGACATGAATGCAAAAGTAAATTATGTTTTTAGTGATAAAGATCGTTTGTATTTGAGCGGATATTTTGGAAAAGATAAATTTTATTTAAAATCAAAAGCTAATAATTCGGAAAGCAACGCCGGATTAATTTGGGGAAATGCCACAGGTACCTTAAGGTGGAACCATTTGTTCAACAGTCGTCTATTTTCAAACCTCTCTCTCATTTTCACCAATTATCAATTGGGTATCGAAAACCATGAAAAATATGGCGGTGACTATTACAATTTGAAGTATGAATCTAACATCCGCGACTTTGGAGCAAAATACAATTTTGATTTTATGCCCCATCCAAATCATTACATCAGGTTTGGTATCAATTCTACCTGGCATCATTTTGTTCCTCAGGCTTTAGTTGTCAAATCTTCCGATCCGCTTAACGAACTCAATAGTATATCGCGGGCAATTGAAACCTACGAAGGCGGAATTTTTATTGAAGATGATTGGAGAATGACTTCTAAACTTAAAATGAATATTGGTTTCCGACTTTCAGCTTTCTCAAGCAAGGGCGATAATTTCTTTAATCCTGAACCAAGAGCGAGCTTAAGATATTTTTTAGGAAACGATTTTTCACTGAAAGGCTCTTATGCCAGGATGAATCAATACTTACATTTATTATCCAACACGGGAATTGGTTTACCAACAGATCTTTGGGTTCCCGCAACCAATAAGGTAAAGCCACAACAATCGCAGCAAGCGGCTTTAGGTTTAGCAAAGGATTTACCCGAAAAAAATCTAACAATTACGGTTGAAGGGTATTACAAATGGATGAAAAATGTATTGAACTATAAAGAAGGCGCAAACTTTTTGAATGTAGTTGACAATGGCAATACCGAAGCACAAAACGATTGGCAAACCAAAGTTGTTTCAGGCGACGGTTTAAGTTATGGCGCTGAGTTGTTGATCCAAAAAAAAGCCGGGAAATTTACCGGGTGGATCGGTTATACTTTGTCGTGGACCTGGTTACAATTTGATTCGTTGAACTTTGGAGAAAGATACCCGGCGCGTTATGACAGAAGACATGATATTTCGGTAGTTGGCATCTATAAATTAAAGGATCACATTACACTTTCCGCTACCTGGGTGTATGGAACAGGAAACGCCATCACCTTGCCAATTTCTTCTTATGGGGTGGAGAACCATACGGTTCCCGGTGCACAACAATCTCAAACCGGTAGTATTTGGCCTTACAGCGTAACGGGTGATTATGGAAAAAAGAATTCTTTCCGTATGTCTCCGTATCATCGCATGGACATTGGCATCCAGTTCCATAAAAAATTAAAGCGTTGTGTCCGCACTTTTGAATTTAGTGTTTATAATGTTTACAGTCATCAAAATCCATTCTTCTATTATATAGATTACGATCCAAAAACAAAGAAGAACAAATTGATGCAGGCATCATTGTTTCCAATTTTACCAAGTGTTTCATGGAGTTATAAATTTTAGATGCTTAGATTTTTCATAATATTAAATTGCGTTTTTTTGTTTCTCTCATGTGCAAAAGAAGCGAACGTGAAATTACCCGACGCAAAACCTTTGCCTGTGATTTATTCCTATATATGCCCTGCAGACTCCGTCATCCGTTTAAAATTAATGTCGTCTTCGCCTTTATACAGCAGCAATCAAATAGAGATCCTGGCGCCGGTTTCCGATGGAGATGTGAAGATCAGCAGTGGGCAGGGAACAGCACAACTTATTTTTAATCAAAACACCAGGTACTATGAGTTAAAAACAAGCGCGTATCCTATTGTACCAGGGCAGGTTTACAAAATGACAGTTACAACAAGTAACGGCGATGTAGCAACTGCGGAAGCACAAGTGCCATTAAGCGCCGTCCCAATAAATACGGTAACGGTAGAAACCATTACGCCAAATTTCGGTACATATGATCAAATCAGAGTTTCTTTTACCGAAGAGACAGGCAGAGTGAATTATTATCGAATAGCCGCATTGCATGCTTTTGCTCACACTGTTCAATCGGATACAATAGCAAATGATACGCGCATTAATGAACTGTATAGCGATATGAACCATGATGGCGAGAACGTTTCAATGGACGGAAGATTTTTTCTGGGACGTGATTCTACTGAATATTATGCTACTGAGTATTATGATGTTTTTCTTTACAATTGTAGCGAATCGTATTACAATTTTTATAAGTCGCTTAGAAATGACCCAGGATCTGGAATCAGTTTTCCTCCTCCCGCTGAGCCAAGCCTGATATACACCAATGTAAAAGGTGGCTTTGGTTGTTTTGGAGCTTATACACGCAGTGAGCTTAGGTATAAAAAGAAATGATTGTAGCGCTTCGTTCAAAACATTTTCTACTGAGAATAATAGTACGAAGCCGCCTCGCGGAAAGAACATTACGTAAGCAAACGCTGTTTAAAAGGCGCCGCTTCGCGGCGGGACAACGGGGCGCGTTTGCATTTGTTATTTTAGCATCGGGAAGAATAACGTAATTTTAAACATGGGCGGCAGCTGGAAATTCGCCCGGCAGCTGTGCGCAAAACTATAAGGGTAATAAACGGACTTCATGGACAAAAAGTATGGGACTAGACAGCGTTGAACTACTGGTTGAATGGGAAAAATATTTTAATATTCAAATCCCGGATCCCGAGGCAGAAAAAATTCTGACCGTACAGGACGCGGTAGACTGCGTATCACGACATTTGCACATCCTGCGCTACGAAACAACTCTTCAAGACGAGGTATTTAATCGCGTTCAGACCGCGCTGGCAAATATTGATTTGAAAAATTCGTACACGAAAGACGACTTCTTTTGCAGAAAAGTTCCTGTTAACGTTGAAAAGTTCTGGACTATTTTCGAAAGTGAGCTAAAACTTAAAGTTCCAAAGCCTCCTAAAGACTCTGAGGATCGATTTTTCGGTAATAAAATATTTACCGCGTCGCTCAGAGAAGATTTCAAATATACTGAAATGACTTTCGGACAACTGACGGATGTAATATGCGCTACTAATTCTGAAAAATTCGTCAACAACAAAAATATTAGGTCGAAATATGAGATTTACATTGCGATAATGACAATGACGGTTGAAAAGATTGGTATTGACCCTTATAGCTTTCGACCTGAGAAAACATTTACCGGAGACTTCGGAATCGACTAATAACAACCCGCAGACTCTTAAAAAAATATAACTACAACGCCTATTAGACAAATGACAGTTAGACCTACTTTTTACTACTTGACAAGTTTTTTAGCGGCAATGGTAAGTTGTGTCGGTTTTGTTTTCTCAGCATTTCAGCTATATGGCGACGACGATTACGTATACAATTATTTAAGGTGCGGGCCAAATGGTGACTCCGTGGCGATTCCAATCATAGGTTCAATTATGGTAAGCATGTTCTTCTTTGCCGTTCATATTGTTGTTCATCTTACTTTCATTCGCGTTACCTGGACAAAATCCGCTGACAAAGACTTCAAAATCAGGTTGGGTTTTTACAGAGACGAGAAAGTTGTTATTTGGATTACCAAACTAGCCTTTTATTTATTCGCGGTGTTTCTGGTATACGACTATGCCAGAAGTTTCTATAAATTTTACTTTTTTGAATTTCTTTCATGCATCGCTATGATAACAACAGTGTTATTTTATAGCATAACCATCTCAAATTTATTCGGGACAAAAAAACAACAAGTCGACATTAAACCTGACAACGATTAAAGAACGTGTGAAATTGAAGGGCACATACCTGAACACAACGTGTGCGACCCTCACTGCCAATAATGCTAAACTGTTAATAGTCATTTTTGAAAACATGACAAAAATAATTTCTATCGGCGTGTTAGTCTTTTTAACAGCTTGTTTAAACTCAAAATATCCCACACATTCAAAAAAGCATGAAGGCGTTGTAATGACGTGTGTAACAGACTCGGTAACATTGATGCGTGACACTATCATAAAAGTTAAAGCTGGCATTTTTGTTACTGACAAACGAACCTGCATCAATTGCAGATTTTATAATTGCCCGGACAAGCCAGAGTATTTTGAATTTGCCCAGGACTGGCCCGGCCGGTTTATATTCGACTTCAAAAAGAAACAATATTATTTTATGAATAATCCCAGACCTTTCGATCCAACAATCAAATACGGTGATGAACGTTTTAGTGTTCGTTATGACCTGGACTATGGTCCATTGACGTATGATAAAAAGAACAAAACAATTACAATTAAGTCGGTTAAATACAAAATCAACAGGACCTACTTCTATGAATATTCACAGTTAGACAGCGTGCTGACTCTTACACGTAAAAACGGTTACTAAGAGCGCCTCCGGCATACTTTTTTGACCGGATGGTTTTTGTCTCTCAGGATATTTTGTATTTTAGGATTATGAAAAACCCCAAACATTTTCTAACGCTATCAGCAATCATTTTCCAATTCCTTACAGTAGCCCAAAACATTAACCAGCGCTGGTATTTCGGCGCTTATGCCGGGCTGGACTTTTCAACGAGTCCTCCAACGGTTCTTACTGATAATATGCAGGGGCAGCTGGAAGGCTGCGCAACAATTTGTGACGTCTCTGGCAATCTCTTGTTTTACACAGAAGGAACTATGATCAGGAACAAACAACATGCAGCGATGCCTAATGGTTTTATGCTGATGGGCAACCCGTCTGCAACGCAAGCTGCACTCATAGTACAAAAACCCGGTAGCTCAAATCTCTATTATGTCTTTAGTGTAGATGTAAGCACCACAGGTCAAGGTGTGAGCGGATTGCATTACTCTGTTGTTGATATGAGCCTGGCGGCTGGTCTTGGATCGGTGACAGCAAAAAATGTTTTACTTGATTCAACAACGACTGAAAAAGTATGCGCTGTAAGACATTGCAATGGTCAGGACATTTGGATCGTAGCGCACGACTGGCACAATTTCGATTATACAAGTTTCCTTCTGACCAGTTCAGGCATCAGTACCACAGCTGTTGTGTCATCTTCTGTGGGCATGTCGCCGCCTTATATCGACTCCTGGAATTTTCAGACAGGTTGTATGAAAGCATCCCCTGATGGCACGAAGTTAGCGGCATGTCGTGGTGATTATGTTGACTTGTGTGACTTTAACGGTGCTACTGGTCAGGTTTCCAATGCCCTTTCATTAGGCAAGGTACAAACCGGCGTATACGGCTGCGAATTCTCTCCGGACGGTGGCAAACTTTATGCAAGTGAACCTTATTCCACCACCAACAATTCACTTTACCAATGGGACCTTTGTGCGGGATCAGATGCTGCAATGCTCGCATCAAAAACTATTATCAGCAGTGGAAACAGTTTTGCTTTAGGCACTTTGCAGCGCGCCATCGATGGAAAAATTTACCTGGCTTGTGTCAATCAAAACGCCCTTGGAGTTATCAATAACCCTAATAATGCAGGTGCTGCCTGTAATTTTGTGATCAACGGACAAACCATTGCTCCAAAATCATGTTATTATGGTCTCCAGAATGTCATCAATGATTTTATAACAACAACTCCAGCGCAGTGTATTGGCAACAGGGATTGTAATACTGTTTCAATTAAAGAGCTAAACACAAACAAGACCAGTATTCAAATCGGACCAAACCCTGCAACAGATAAAATACAATTAGAAACAAATATTCAGGGCAAACTCACTATTTTGAGCCAGTTCGGCAGCATTGTATATGAGTCGGAAATTGAAAAATCAACAACTGAAATCGATATCTCTTTTCTACCGGCTGGCATTTATTTTATGAATCTGGTGAGCGATCAAAAATCCACTGTTTACAGGATTATTAAATCAGAATAAGCACAAATGAAGACACACTGCTACATCCTGACAAATAATTTTTTCGGGATGAGAGCAAGTAGGGCGGCTTGTTGGCATTTCAGTCGCACCTAACTTGCTCTGGATATAGCCGGCATAAGGCAGCAAGCGTTAGGTGCAATTGTGACATGAAGAGAATTCTTATATCTGTTTTGACTTTAGCACTAGTTAACTGCGAGTATGTTGACAATTCGCTCAAAATAAAGAATTCAAGATCTTATGCAATTACGGCGCAAACGTTTGACAAAGGCAGACCAGAATTTAATCTTCCACCATACTATCTTAGAGCTGATGTAATAATCAAACCGCAGGACGAAGGTGGAAATTTTGGATTGTTTTGTCTGCACTGGCCTGACGTGGTTGAAAGACTTCCCAATAAACAGCTCCAAATTGTAATTTTCAGAGTTGACACAGTAAACAAATACAAAGACAGTTTGACGATGTATCAATTATTCAACCTGAAAAATTATGACGCATTGAAAACCTACTCGTTTGACGAGTTAGAGGGTCAAAATTGGTTGTTGACATATTAACTGCTGCACCTAACAACACCATTGCGCAGCTGGAGGAAAGGCAGCTTCGCAATATGCGCCGCCTTTTTTAAATTTGGTAGCGCTCCGCGCCGGGACAATAGTTCAGTTGGCGCGTTCAACATTTTGGCGGACGTAAGAAATTCGTACATTTAAAAATTGGCTGCATTGTGAAATCGGCGTCAGTTTGCCAAACGATATAAGCAACCAGCCGGACGACATTCCGAAAAAAAACGGCATTGAAAAAAATCATATCGACAATAATTATTCTACTTTTTTGTTCAGACTTCCTTGCTCAAGACAGTTTGAAATCTAAAAAAATACTAATCGTTGCGACAAATGTAAACCTGCTTGGTAAAAATGAAAACGGGACATTTTTAATAGAAATAGCGGAGCCCTTTCAGTATTTTATCGACAGTGGCTATGATGTAGATGTTGTGACTCCTAAAGGTGCTCAAACTGCAATTTATCCAAAAGAATATGCAGGACCCGGATTGGGAAAGATCCAACGAAGCGAATTGTTTATTTCTAAAACGAAGAACTCCCTTTCTCCAACTGAAGTAAAATACTCAGACTATGTTGCCGTTTACTATCCGGGTGGTTATGGACAGTTCTTTGACGTCGTAAACAATGAATTAATTTCTTCTCTGACAGCTAAAATTTATGAGCAAGGTGGGATAGTTGGAACAGCGGGACATGGAGCAGCATCACTCACCAATATTAAATTGACGAGTAATAAATATTTCGTGGAAGGAAAGAAATTAACCTGCTTTCCGTGGTCCACAGAAATACACAACATGAATATTTCAGAGTATGGAAAATTGTTGCCTTTTAATATGGAAGAAGTTTTGAGGAAGCTAGGTTCTAATCTTATCATCTGCCCCACCGGAGCTAAGCCAACCAAAGACTGCACTAACATAGTGGATGAAAAAAACCGAATTGTGACTGCTTCCTATGCGGGTGACGCAAAATGGGTGGCCGAAGAAATTGTTAAGTTGCTGACAAAAAAGTAATCGGACACCGACAAAAAACCGTGTGCCACGGTTAACCGACAGAGCCGCTGAGCCGCCAGCCTGGGCAGAACAGCAATTTCCTACGCAATGCCTGTTTAATTTAAGACGCCTTCGGCAGGACATTTGTGGCGGCGTTGCATTTAATTCTTTAGCTTTACTGAGACAGACGTCCTTTTAGCAATCGGCGGCACCTGGAGGAGAGACCGGCGGCTGTGGGCAAAACGTCACCGGCAATTTTTTATGAGGCGTATTTTAATCATTTTGACGGTCGGACTTCTATCATTCGGACTTGGATGGTTGGCAAATGATATGTGCACCTTCGCTGGTGGCGTAATTGAAGGCCTGCACCGGTCGGACAGCGCGACAAAACAGAATAATTTACTCGGTGACAGGTTGAAGGTTGTAAAGACAAACAGTTCGAAAAAGAGAACCATTCGGGACTATTGCACTGGCAAGGAATTTGTTCGTTGGGCGCCTCAACACCTGGACACCACAAATTATATGTGTGAAATCACGCTGCATGAAATAACTGCATTATATTGGTATCACGGCCAGTGTGCATACGACTATTTTACTTACCTGACATCGGACACAACGATAGACGTTCTTTGGTCGTATCGGACGGACTGTATTTTAAATATGGAATTTTTAGAAAGCTCTAACGGTATAAAGAAGCATCCGAAACGTGGCGACACATTTGCGACAATTATATTAAAAAATGACACGACTCTAAAAGTGAAATACAATTTTCCTGAATGGACAATGAAAATTAATACAATTACTAAAGACTCGTTATTTCCGACCTACTATTTTTTAAAACGCGACAGCTGACACGGAGTAAAAACCGTTACCAGAAATTTTTACAAACATGACAATCAAATTTCTTTTCGTTTTGGTGTTTGCTTTGACAGTTATCTCGTGCTCTCTGTCCGACAATCAGTCCGCAAAAACGAAAAGCGAACAAACCGATTCTTTATTTGATGCAAAACAAAATCCCCTTTTTGTCCGGGTTGACACAAGCCGGGTAGTGGAGAGTGATCTTTTTTATCAATTTATTCAGGCAACAGACTCAACAGCATATATTAAATGGGGTAACCACACATTCACAAATATTTCAAAGACCGGGGTTTACAGTGCTTATTTGGAGAAGGGGCGAATATACGTCCGTTGGTTGAATGAGAAATTTATGGTTTTGGGTCGTGGGACTGGCAGCGACACCTGGATTGATGTAGTTCTGCCCTTGAAAAAAGATGCAGATTTGAAATTCTATGATAACTGTATGGCCTATGATAAAGAAAATGGCATTGCTGTACGCGAATGGTGTTGCCAGACCGACACAGTGCTACTTGCTGAAAACATACTGACAGGGAAACAACAAGCGCTCGGAAAAGACTGGAAAAAATGCCGCGCCGTTTCGTTCGTTCACTATTGCATCGACAGCATCAGTGTTTCAAATAAAATCTTGTATGTTGAATGGGTATTGCCCCATAAATTAGACGGGCGTACCACCAAAGAAACTAAAAAAATAAAGCTGGACCTGTGAAAACTGCAGGGTGACACTGCTTCAGTCAATGAAGAAGAATTTAATATTAATCTTCCTTCACAAGTTTAACCACCTCACTGAGCCCATTATTTTCTATTCTGATAAAATACACGCCAGTTTCTAAATGTTTAGTATTAAAGGTCGAATGTTGATTTAAAAGTGGTTCATCTAAAACATCTTCTCCCAGCAAGTTTGTAATCTTCAGCCGGACATTTTCATTTAAACTGGCAAATTCAATATTTAAAATTTCCTTTGCAGGATTGGGATAGATCTTTATTTCCTGGTTTGATTTGTTTGTTGCGACACCTGTAAGAGAAACTGTATTGTTATTAATTTTAAAAATAACGCCTGCATCCTTTGATCCACCAAGCCAGGTTGTACCGTAAAGATATGTACCATCAGTAACAAGTGAGCCTCCGGGGTTTCTGCCTGAGGTTCCTCCAAGGTCATACATCCTCGTATAACTTGTGCCATCAGTTTTTATTTTAAATATTGTACCGGCGTAGTCGCCATAATAGGCGCCGTTTGAGCCTCCATGTTGGGTCATGCCATACAGAAAGTTCCCATCGAAAGTCAGGCCACTTCTTTCACCTGGACCACATCCATTTAAACAATCAAAATCCAGCAACCTGGTAAATCCTGTGCCGTCCGTTTTTATTTTGAAGATACTGCCATTACCATATTTGCCCCCGTCTGTCATGCCATATAGAAAACTGCCGTCATAAAATAGGTCACCTTCAGGATAGCAATCTCCTCCGTTTGTACAATCAAAGTCGTAAAGCTTGACATACCCTGTACCATCGGGCTTTATTTTAAATACCGTCCCCGCACTGCTGCCTCCATTTGGTGTCACTCCATAAAGGAAAGTGCCGTCCGAAATGAGGGCGCCAGTAGGATAACTGCCATTTGTACCATTAAAATCGAGTAGTGTGGTGTATCCTGTTCCGTCGGTCTCTATTTTAAATATCGTTCCGTTGCCATAAGCACCGCCTTTATTAGTCATTCCGTACAGAGAAGTTCCGGCAATGAAAAGTGCGCCTCGCGGCCAAATTCCGGTCCCATTAATGCCTTTAAAATCAAATAAGTTGACGAATCCTGTTCCGTCGGTGTATATTTTAAATATTGATCCCTGACTACTTGTGCCGCCTTTATTAGTCATGCCATACAAATAAGTTCCGTCGGTAGTAAGAGAACCGAATGGTGTGGAACCATTTGTGCCATCAAAGTTGAGCAGCCTGTTGTATGCACTGCCATTGGGCATAATTCTAAATACTGTACCACCACCGCCCGTGCCACCATCTGCAGTTGTTCCATACAGAAAAGTACCATCATAAATTAAAGAGCTGGTTGGAGCCCATCCATCGGGACTTCCTACAAAGTCGCGTAATTTGACGTATTGTGCGCTTGTGACTAGAGAAAACAGAATTAAAATGCTCGATAGTTTTGTTTTCATTGTTTGAGTCTTTAAAGATTATTATAAAAGTAAGATAATTTTCTGTCCTGCAATTGATCGACAATGCGAAGGAAAACTGTGTATGGCTCACTACCTGCAAGCAAAATGCATCCTATTTGCAGATCAGAGTCTTTTTTTTGTCAGGAAAATACTGAGTCTGATCACATAATTAAACTTGGGTGAGAGCTTAGATAATTTAATTTTTGTTATCTTAGTTGATAAGCGCAGAGCATGAAACTCCGATACTTAGTAATTGTAACCATCTTATTACTGGGAACTTCCTGCAAAAAATTCTCTGAAAAGAGATCTTTTGAGAAGACTAAAAACCTCATGATCAATCGTTGGGATCTGGACAAGTTCTTTTTGAATGGTAAGAATGTGACGGGAAGTTTTGTGAGATTTTTCGCTCTGTTTACCGAAAAAGACGGAACTTATGAGATGGGCATAAATGGCACAGGTTTCTTTGAATTTCAAGAAGCCGGCACCTGGGAAATCTCTGCTGATAAAAAGTTTCTTATCCTTCATTTCAAAGCAGCGGGGCCTAATAATGGTTTAAACGGCACAGGTCCACAACAGGCGGGTGATGAAGAGTGGGAGATCCTGTTATTAAAAACCGGGATACTGCATTTAAAGCAAGTGCAACCAAATGGAGATATCTGGGAGGTACAGCTTGAAACTTACCATTGTTGTTAAACATTCGGCTCATACGTTGTCGCGTAACTTTGTCAAAAATCACATTCATAATATTTATATGCTGCCTGCTTACATGGAAAGGTTCTGCCCAAACACAGTTTCCGACAAGCGACTCCATTCTTGTTTTCTGGCAACCGGAAAATCATATCGGGTATGAAGACTATAGGTATCCTTCGCCTGTTAATGACATCTATGCTGAAATCGCGCTTTGGACCGTATTGGATTTGCCTCAAAACGCAGAAGTGCTGAGACCACATCAAATGAAAATATATATTGCGCCGGTTTGTAATCGGTATATGTCACGGGCCAATAAAAATGACTCAAGCCAAATAGCGATTGACAACATTTATTTCGACATTCTTGAATTATCAGCGCGAGAGGCCAGACTTAAATTAAGCAATCTGCCAGATTCTGCTATGAAAGTCAAAGATTTGTCAGAAACCTTCAAAGCAATAGTGCGTGAAATGCATGAAAACAGACTCAGAATGAATAGAAAATTTATTCGTGAGCTGCGCGAAAAGAAGGTAGGGACATTACAGTCCTGGCAACAAAAATTGAATCAAGACTTAGGCCGTAGGGAAAAATGGGCAACTCAGCCCGCAGAATGTTACAGGTTTTTACAAAACCATCCGATAGAGGCAGGCTATTCGGAAGACCTGAATTCGAATGCTGTACTGCTTAACAAAACTGAACAGGTTCTTGGTCGTGATACCTGGCATGCTGAATTCTGTCAGATGTCGCGGTTTCGAAAGTAAGTGAGGAAGAAGAACCTTCTTTGAAATAATTTTCTCACATTTACGTAAAGAAGATGATGATATTTCAACTCGAAGAAATTAAGGCTGCACATTCAAAAGTTAAAAGTGGAGCGGATTTTCCGAAATATATCGATGACTTGAAAAAGCTAGGTGTCTTGAGATATGACAGTTTTGTGGGCGATGGACATACAGTTTATTTTGGGGCAAATAATTATCAGATTCAATCTCCTGCAAAGTACGAAAACCTTAAAGTTGAAAATGCCGGCAAAGTTCCGGAGTTCAGGAATTATCTGAAGATCCATCAGCAGGGGCAAACTGACTACCCAACATTTTGCAGACATTCAGCAGAAACTGGTGTTGAGAAATGGACAGTTGATCTTAATCGGATGATCTGTACTTACTATGATAAGTCAGGTAACAAAATGCACGAGGAAAAAATTCCAGGTTTGACTTAAGTGATTGATAAAATAAAGCAGCCCGTCAATGAATAAATCCCAGGCCAAAGTTTTCCTTACTATTATTTTTTTCTTCAGCTTTCTTGATTTCAGTCTGGCCCAGGGTCACGAAAGTGTCATGCGAGAAGCCGCTATCCGATTTATGATTATCCAGGCAGTTACAAGTCTGACCATAATTTCATTTTTTCTGCTGGCAATTTTTCGAAACAGGTATCTCGGCATTGTCAGTATTGTCAGCGGCATTGCTCTGATCATTGTCTGCACCGACAAAATTTGTCGGTATCTCATCTCCGATAATATAGCCGAGTGGTGCATCAGCTTTGCTTATCTGCAAATTCCCTTCTCGTTTATTTTGGGATGGATCTATCCAAAGCAGCCGAAAAGCTCAGCCGTACGTACGGCTGAAGAAATAGCTCAGGCAAAAAATAACAGAAGGGAATCTGTTGTGAAATTCGTTTTCATTTTTAATATTCTCATGTCCATATATGGCTCCATTAGATTTTATTCAAGTGCCGACATTGATCCTTCTCTGACGCTTATTATCATCCTGAATGCATGTTCCTTTATTTTTACTATTGCAGCAACTTACCTGTTCTTTACAAGAATGCAGGCGGGATGGATCATGGGAGCAGCCTGGCTTTTTTCGATTACAATGACAATCATCACGAATATCTGCTTTACAATAAGAAACACATTTATCTATCCAATTCAACTTTCTCCATTTGTAATAATTTTTTCGGTAATTAATCTGAGTTGTTACATCATTTGTTTGTTTTTTATTTGCTCAGCTTCGTTAAGGGAGACTTTTAGAGTCCAGCGAAAACAAGTAACTGTCGCAATTATCGTCGGACTCGTGTGGGCGGCCTTAGCTTTTTACGAGCAGATCCTGGCGGCCGGGGTGCGGGCAAATATATACATGAAAGAGAGGATGGAGGAGAGGTATTAGATGAGTGTTTTTTGTCGGGACTTAATTCACTCCTGTTCGAAACATGCAAATGGCGATTTTTTTATCAAAAAAAAAAAGACCCCGTATAGACGAGGTCTTTTTTCTTGGTCGGGACTTAAGTCCCGACCAAGAAGAGTCTTTTTTATTCTTTAATTAATCTGACAGTCCTGTCCGAATCCTGAGTTTGAAGTCGCACCAGGTAAATGCCCGCAGGTAGTGTGCTGATGTTTACTGACTGATTCCCAGCTTGCATATTGCCATCAAGCACTATGCGACCTGCAAGATCGGCGATTCGCCAGCTACCTTCAACAGGCGATTCTATGTTCACCTCAGTACTTGCCGGGTTAGGCATCAGTCTGAACATTGCGGTATGCTGTTCTTCCTTAATTGATGTGCAGGCACTGACCACGGCGGTAATTGTAGCAGTTGATGAACAGCCTTTAGTGTCAGTTCCGGTAACCGTATAGGTCAATGGCAGATCAAACTGCGTGCTTGGAGTGATGGTGCCACCAGTTGCACCGTTGCTCCATTTGTATGTAGATGCCCCGCCCGCGAAAATTTGTAGTGCCTCCCCGCGACAAACAATCAAATTGGAAGCGCCTACAGTAATAACAGGAAGTGGATTTACCACCACGGATACAGTTCCGCCAAGCGGACAGTTGTGAGCATCAAGAGCACCGACGCTATACACAGTATTCGAGACAGGATAAACTGTAATATTCTGGAATGGAGCGCCATTTGTCCAGCTATAAGACACAGCCCCGTCTGAACGCAGATACGCAGGTGATCCCTTGCAGACTGCTGTGTCAGCAGACATTATAAGTTGATTGGTGTTGACATTCATTGCCACAGTGCCGGTATTATAGCATCCATGTGCACTAACGCCCGCTACAGTATATATTGTAGTTGACACCGGGGTAGCTACTACTATGTTTCCTGAACTGCTACCGGGGCTCCATGTGTAAGAAACTGCGCCGGTCGCTGTGATAGTACCTGTGCCGCCCTGGCAGAGCACTGTAGGGAATGATGCTGCCTGAAGAACTGGTAAGGGATTCACAGTAACAGTAAGTACAACTGTGTTGGTGCATCCGGTAGTCGTTGAACTGAGACCCATTAATGTGTATGTTGTAGTTGCGCTTGGGCTCACGGTAATACTTTCCAGCACATTGGGATCCTAAGCTTAGAATTCCACGTGGACAAGTTGTCG
>JADMIO011826979.1_pt1 | contig 67866 bp, 52 predicted proteins | sample 8958161 | NCBI WGS metagenome assembly JADMIO01 (sample SAMN16585339, study PRJNA669376) | soil metagenome | isolation source: Crop rotation soil | place: USA: Cullars Rotation, Alabama | collected 2011 | reverse complement strand
CCGCGACAACTTGTCCACGTGGAATTCTAAGCTTAGGATCCCAATGTGCTGGAAAGTTTGGTTTGTCAAGACATTGTATATCGTAATCTAAAATTACGTTGGCTAGCTCCCGTAACTTCCATTTATCCTGCATCATCTGTATCTCGCCGGAATAATTATCCCAGCCGTTCTCTATCATCATCTGTTCGGTATATACAGCCCAGCCTTCTATCATAGTACCATTTTGAAAAACGGAACGCAAAACATCCGGTGATTTTTTATTGTTGTAAATACCTTGCATACAATGGCCAGGCACTGCTTCATGGATAGATAATATTTGTGATGCCCAGTTGTTCTCTTCTTCCAAAGCGCCTTTCTTTTTTTCAGGAGGATAAGCCGTGATGTCATCAATGTTGTAATACGTATCGCCCTGCTTTTGATACGGCGGAGTAAAATCAGCGCTGGCAGCAGCAAAGCCACGGGCATATTCGGGCATCAATCTTACTTTGATAGGATAGGTGGTATCAAAATCAAATAATTTCTTCTCCACCACAAATTTTTTCAGCTGGTACACCTGGCTTACGAGGGAATCAAAAAAATGTTCGGCCGCCGGGTGCTGCATGGAAATTTTATCGATCACTGACTGAATGATCGTGATGGTATCTTTTGGTTTTGGCTGGCTGGCAAAATATTTCGGCCACATACTGTCTGCCAGGTGATACATGTGATCGTAATACATTTTCTTGTCTGCTACTGCCCTGTCATATATCTGCTGTGGTGTAAAGTCAGTAGCAAGATCATACGTGAATTTTTCTTCAAACAATTTTTTACCGATCCTGTAATTGCGGAATGCATAATTTTTGTCTGATAATATTTGCTTCAGTGAAGCGACATAACCTTTGATGGCAGTTACTGTTTTGGCAACATTGGCAGTTAATTCTGCTTTTTCAGCATCAGTTAAATGAGATGCATTGATGGAATCAGTAAGGCTTTTACCAAAAACAGACAAGCCTCCTTCGTTTTGAGATGCCGCTAAATCCGTATGTTCTTTAGTAGGATTACGAAGCGTTTTAAATGCAGCGGCATAATAAGCATCCGCATGCAGCAAACGCTTTGATAATGTTTTCAGCTTTTCCTCAAGCGGCGCCCATGGCTGGGAAATAATATAGTAACACTCACCGCTGATATTAAAAACGGAAGGATCCCATTCCTGCTGTTTAAATACAGAGCGATACCATTTATCGCTTGCCAGTTGGTGTTTAATGATGTTAAAACTTATTTTATTGTTGTCGCTTAGTTTATTAAAATCTGTTTTATTCAATGAATCTGTCCATTGATCGCAGAATGCAATATCGGCCGCATACGCCGCACTGTCAGGAATCACCAAATGATCATAATATTTACCGTAGCCGATAAAAACAGACTGGGCAGGATACTGCTTCCAGTAAGCATCCAGGAAATGATCTTCAAACGAGGCGAATGTTTTATCTGTATCAACCGTATTGTTCTCCGTTTTTGTATTGCAGGAAAACAGGAAGGAGGCAAAGGCAACCGTAAGGAATATGCTTCTCATAAAATTATTTTGGAAGTGTAATTTATGGAAATAAAATAATCCCACGCAGAGATGAAAAGGACGCAGAAAAAGCAACCCTCGTTTTTCAAAGTAACCGCCCCACAATTTTTGTAATCCAGCTCTGCGTACTCTGCGCCTCTGCGTGCCAAAAAACAAGGATCAATGTCCCAGGTAATTCCTCTCTCCTGCCGTTATAGTAACATTTATATCATTTTCTTTGGGAGGAATGGGACAGTTATACCCGGAAACATACGCACAATAAGGGTTATACGCTTTGTTAAAATCGATGATGTATACATTATCCTTGATATCCTTTTGTACAAGATCTATATACCTTCCCCCGCCGTAAGTTTCCAGCCCGGAAGTTCTATCAGTAAAAGGAATAAAAAGATAATCCGCATAACCCGGTGAGGCCATTAGTTGCTTGGATTGATAAATGTTCAACGTTACAGCCGTATCATTCAGTACAAAAGAAAGGGTGCCATATACCCTGTAGGATGATTTAATTGTACCCGAACTACCCATTAAAAACCATTCGCTGTTCTCTTTTCTTTCAAAACCGGCGGTTACCCTGTACCGCTCGTTCAAAGGATAGAACTGTAGTTTCTCTTTATCCTTTCCTTTTACCACTTCATGTTCTTCCACATATTTTTTTATGAATCTATCCAGGGAGTCTTTGTAACCCTGCGCCTGTGCGGCGCTGAAAAGAGGGAAGAAAAATAACAATACAAAAAAATATTTCATCGGCGCAAGATAAACTTTTCATATAAAAAAAGTGGTTGCTATGCAACCACTCTATACAGGGAGAAGTAAATTTTACTCTCCAGGATCTTTATTAACCTGATCTGCTAAGGAGCCTTTTTTTCAGGTTTTTTCTTATCGGTTTCGGGTGTAGGCAATGCGATATATTGACCGTCTTTCAGCTTCACTTCACTGCCGTCTTTCTTTCTTACCGTACCATCTGTCTTTACCACAGTACCAGACGGGAATACCACTTCTTTTTCCATTTTAGTTTCTTCCCCGTTCTTTATGATCACCATCTCTCCATTCTTCATCATCGCCCTGTCTGATAATTTTTCTTCGGGCGCTTTTTGCGCTGTATCTGTATTTGGCTTTGGAGCAACCGGCTGGTTCCAGTTGGTGGCTGTATCCGTATTCCATCTTTTTGTATTCGTATCCAGGCTGAATTTATCAGGCACCGTATCGTTGATATTCACCTTTGGGATAGAATCCGGGTTTTGCGCCACGATGGTTCCTGCACTCAATAATAATCCAAATAATGCGATTGTTGTTTTCATGATCTTTCTGTTTTTATTTCACGATTTAATGATAGATACAAGCTATGTGCTTGAGCAGCATAAAAAACAAAAACTACGCCTGCCTTTTTTTAACCTGTTAATCGCTGCCAAAAGGATATATTTTCCCCCAAAGTGGGGAATTTTTATACTGAAGCATGCGTAATAAGGCCGCAGTTTTTTGGATTGCTAATTGCATTTAACACAATAACTGGTAATTAAATAAATTCAACAGATATGGCACAGATAACCAATTTAGAAAACGAACAAGCCTTTGCTAAAATGAAAGAAATTGCAGAGGCTATCGGTACCTGTATGTTTTGCACCAAACTTTCCAGCGTTCCATTTAATTCGAGACCGATGAGTGTAGGTAAAGTGGATGAAGAAGGAAAGTTCTGGTTTATGAGTTCAGCCGAAAGTAATAAGAATATGGAGATACAGCAGAACGATAATGTACAGCTTATTTTCTCCGATCCTTCCTCTGCAAGATTTTTAAGTGTATACGGCGAAGCGGATATTTTTACTGATAATAAATCCATTGATGAAACCTGGACGCCGATTGCAAAAGCATGGTTCCCGGATGGAAAGGAAACCGCCGATCTTACCGTAATAAAAGTAAACGCAGAATATGCTTACTATTGGGACACCAAAGATGGTAAAATGGTATCTTTATTAAAGATTGCAGCGGCGGCCATTACAGGCAAACCTATGGATGGCGGTATTGAAGGTGAATTAACAGTAAAAACCAAATAGACATTGATATGAAAAAAGTGATAATTGCACTGGACTATGATCCTTCTGCTGAAAAAGTAGCAGAAACAGGATATAGCATCGCAAAAGCAATAGGTGCAGAAGTAATACTTGTTCATGTTGTGGATGAACCAGCTTATTATTCAAGCAACGCCTACTCTCCCATTATGGGCTTTACCGGTTTTTCCGGCCCTGATATGCTGGCGATGGATGACGGGCTGTATAAAGAAGCAAAAAGATATTTACTGGAATCAAAAAAACACCTGGCAGATGACAGCATTGATATTTCTGTGCTGGATGGTGATTTTACCGATGCCGTTTTGAATGTGGTACACACATTAAATGCCGACCTGCTGGTAATGGGTACGCATAGCCGCAGGGGCATCGACAGGTTGCTGATGGGAAACCTTGCGGAAAAAATGCTTCAACACATCAACATTCCGCTGTTGGTTGTGCCCACACACCCGGAAGACAAAGCGTAATATAAAACAATTTACAGTTACATAGTTTTTGTAACTTTCACAGCGCTTTTAACTGTGAAATGAACAAATTATTTCCTTCGTATAATAATACAGGCTACAGGATGACGCAAACCATGCGGTGGTTTGGCCCGGGAGATCCCGTACAATTGCACCATATAAAACAGGCTGGTTGTACCGGCATTGTAACCGCTCTTCACCATATACCTAACGGTGAAGTATGGACGGTGGAAGAAATAGCAAAACGAAAAAAGGAAATTGAGGCCGCAGGTCTTGAATGGAGCGTAGTGGAAAGCGTACCGGTACATGAAGCCATCAAAACCGGTGCTCCTGGTTCGGATATATTTATCGGCAACTACAAACAAACAATTAAAAACCTAAGCAGTTGCGGCATACAAACGGTCACGTATAATTTTATGCCGGTGCTTGACTGGACAAGAACCGATCTTTCCTACACTGTTAGTGATGGCAGCAAAGCGCTCCGTTTTGAAAAAGCCGCTTTTACAGCATTTGATATTTTTATCCTCCAAAGAAAAAATGCTGCGGCCGGTTATTCAGCAGCTGAATTACAAAGAGCGGAACAAAGATTTACTGCGATGAACGAAGAGGAAAAAAAGTTGTTGCAAAAAAATATTATTGCAGGGCTTCCGGGCAGTGAAGAGAGTTTCACGATAGAACAATTTCAACAGGCGCTTGCGGCCTATGAAAACACAGACGCTGCTGCACTTCGTAATAATCTTATTTATTTTTTACAGCAGGTCATTCCTGTTGCAGAAGAATGCAATGTAAAAATGGCCATCCATCCTGATGATCCTCCCTACCCTGTGCTGGGTTTGCCAAGAGTGGTCAGCACTGCAGCAGACATCGCTTCACTGGTGGCTGCTGTTCCGTCTGAATATAATGGGTTGTGTTTTTGCACCGGCTCTTTTGGTGTAAGAGAAGATAATGACCTGCCTGCGATGGTACGGCAATTTGCCAACAGGATACATTTTATTCACCTGCGAAATACAACACGAAATGAGTGGGGAGATTTTTTTGAAGACAATCACCTGGAAGGCGATACGGATATGTATGCGGTGATAAAAGAACTGGTGCAAGCCATGCAGCTCAGGCAATGCTCCATTCCTGTACGGCCCGATCATGGTCACCAGATGCTGGATGACCTGGATAAAAAGACCAATCCCGGTTATTCTGCTATTGGCCGCCTTCGTGGGCTGGCAGAAATAAGAGGTGTGGAGCTCGGCATTTTAAGAAGTACATATAAATGAAATTTTTTTATGAAAAGAAAAATTGCTGCCACGTTTGTTGTATTGATCATAATGGTACAAGTTCGGGCACAAACAGTTAAATGGCAGTCGCTGTTCAATGGCAGAGACCTGAAAGGCTGGAAACAGTTAAATGGCAAGGCAAAATATACAGCAAAGAATGGCGAAATAATCGGAACTACCGTACACGGTGAGCCGAATTCGTTTTTAGCAACGGAAAAAGATTATGGCGATTTTATTTTGGAATTTGAATTTAAAGCAGACAGTTCAATGAACTCCGGTGTGCAGTTCAGGAGTGCCAGTGAAGAAAGTTACAGGAATGGCCGTGTACACGGATACCAGTACGAGATCGATCCGTCCAAACGCTCTTACAGCGCAGGTATTTATGATGAAGCCGGAAGAGACTGGCTATACCCGTTAGGTGTAAACCCGGCAGCGCAAAACGCCTTTAAGCAGCATCAATGGAATAAAGCAAGGATAGAATGTATTGGCAATACCACAAGAACGTGGATCAATAATATTCCAGCGGCATATTTGATCGACAGCATTACCACCAGAGGGTTTATTGCATTACAGGTACATTCTATCGGGAATGATGATAAAGAAGGCAGGCAGGTGCGCTGGCGCAATATCCGTATTCAAACAGGAATTATAATGGCTTCACCACCAACAGATCAAATGATCGTAAATCTTATACCCAATGACGTTTCCCCGGCAGAAAAGAAAAAAGGTATTTCTTTATTGTGGGATGGAAAAACAACCAACGGATGGAGAGGCGCTCACAAAGATAAATTCCCGGAAAAAGGCTGGGAAATAAAAGATGGCCTGTTAAGCGTATTGCCTTCCGGTGGCGGCGAGTCGGAAAATGGCGGCGACATTGTTACCACCAATGAATACAGCGCCTTCATACTGCAGTTCGATTTTAAATTGACCGAAGGCGCCAACAGCGGCGTAAAATATTTTGTTACGGAAAAAGATAGCGCCAAAGGATCTGCCATTGGGCTGGAATACCAGATACTGGACGATGATAAACATCCTGATGCAAAAATGGGCGCTATAGGCAACCGGACGTTGGCATCATTATACGATCTCATTCCTTCCACCAAAGAAGAATGGTCAAGAAAACCCATTGGCCAATGGAACCACGGGATGATCATCGTATATCCCGATAACCATATAGAACATTGGTTGAACGGCTGGAAGGTAGTGGAATACCAGAGAGGCGTTCCCTACTTTTATGCATTGGTGGCAAGAAGCAAATACAGTACATGGCCCAATTTCGGCATGGCGGAAAAAGGGCATATTCTTTTGCAGGACCATGGCAATGCTGTTTCGTTCAGGAGCATCAGGATCCAGGAATTAAAATAATCAAACTCATTATTCACAACATATCATTCAACATCATGGCTTCAAGAAGAAAATTTGTAAAACAGGCAGCTTTTGCAAGCGCCGGTGTTATGCTGTCAAAACTGGGCTGGTCTGCACAAAGCTATAATAACATTATTGGCGCCAACGACAGGATAAGGGTTGGCGTGGTTGGATTTTCTGACAGGCATAAAGGCACACACATGCCCTGCTTTATGGATCATTATAAGGAACTGAATTTTGATCTGGTTGCAGTATCGGATATATGGAGCAAAAGAAGGGAGGAAGGAGCTGCTGCATGGAAGGAAAAAATGAATCATGATATTGTTGCCTGCAGGAACAACGAGGAGATGTACAGCAAGAAATTAGTAGATGCCGTTTTTATCGGCACTGCCGATTTTCAGCATGCATTGCATTGTATTGAAGCCGTTAATGCCGGTTGCGATGCTTATGTGGAAAAACCTTTTGCAGAAACGATGGCAGATAACCGGGCTGCTTTAAAAACAGTGAATGCAGGCAACCGCATCATACAGATAGGATCACAAAGAAGAAGCGGCGCCAATTACCATGCGGCAAATGAGTATGTACGTTCGGGTAAGTTTGGGGCCATTACCATGGTGGAGTTAAGCTGGAATGTGAACCAGCCCGGCCGCTGGCGCAGACCTGCACTACTTTCTCAACTACAGGAAAACGATACCGACTGGAAAAGATTTTTAATGAACCGCCCTTTTGAATCTTTCGACGTGAGGAAATATCTGGAGTTCCGTTTATTCTGGCCATACTCATCCGGTTTGCCAGGGCAATGGATGAGCCACCAGATAGATACAGTGCACTGGTTTACCGGCCTGCAGCACCCACGTAGTGTGGTCGCTAACGGTGGCATCTATATGTGGAAAGACGGGCGGAAGAACTGGGATACCATGACGGCTGTTTTTGATTATGGCCCTTTGAATGATATGAGCTCAGGATTCCAGGTAAGTTTTTCATCCCGTATGCATAATGGAGATGAAAACCCCAAAGAGATATATTATTCCAATGGCGGTGAGCTTAATCTTAATACCAATAAGATCTCTCCCAGGGGCGGCCTTACAAAAAATTTTGCTGATGCCATGGGGATGCAGCCTTTCTTACTGCCGGAGGGAGAACTGCCCAATAAAGAGAAAGCGGTTGCTTCAGCCAATACCGGTGGTGATATACTCACCTCTAACCATATACGCAACTGGATGGAATGTGTCAGGAGCCGCAAACAACCCAATGCACCTGTGGAAGCCGGTTACAGCCATTCCATTGCTACTATTATGACCAATGCGGCGGCGATAACAGGACAGAAAGTAACTTTTGATGATGCAGCACAGGAAGTAATGGCCGGCGGAAAAGTGTTCAAACCATATTAAGTTGTATTTTGTAAAAAATTGTTTCTTCTTGCTGTATAAAAAAATATTGCTGTTGTGTTGTATTGGTGCTATGCACAGTACAAACAGCTTTTCTCAAACAAAAGAAAAAGACCTGCTGTCTGTTTCCATCGGACCGGCTTTTGCCATGAGTAAATTTGCCGGCAGCAATGCAGCAGACTCATCTGCCGGCCTGGCAAAAACGGGTGCAGCCATTGCCATTTCCTGGTCAAAAATGTTTTCGCCATATATTGGTATTGCGGTGCAGGTGCAGGGGCAACGTAATCCTGTTAATAGAACAGCTCTACAAAAGCTTTATGAAGACCAAACCGGTTATTCCAACTGGAACGTTGACAAAGCCGGCTGGCTGTATGGTGCACTGATGGTTGGCCCCCAATCGCAAATGCCCATTGATGAGGCAAACAAAATGCAGTTCATTGCAAGGATCATGGCAGGTATTGCGTATGCTAAATCTCCGGGTATATCTGCCCAAAGTAAAACTGCCAACACTGCCGGTGACGTTCAGCAAAACAAAAAAACAGCTACCGGTTTTATTTTAAGTACTATGGCAGGTTTAAACTACTCTGTGAACAATTTAGTATTGCTTACGGCAGCGTTATCCTACAGTGGCACTAATAAAATGACTTTTAAACAGGTTAAAACAATTCTTACCACATCACAGGGTGAGCCGGGTACAGCGGAATATGCAGTACAGCGGTTTGCAACTATTACAACTGAAAAGCAAAGTATCAGTTCGCTGAATGTACTTGTGGGTATTGCATTCAGGTTGTAAAAATAAGGTCGACCACCTTTAAAAGATGGTGACCTTAACAGCATTTAGTCAATAAACTTCTCGATCGTTGATTTTATTTTTTTATCGATCTTATCATCTCCTACTTCCTTCGCATTGTATTCGTCCAGCAATGTAAACAGGTACTGGTGCAGCACTTTGCCATCCACTTTAGTTTTCAGTTTTATTTTTTTGTGATCGTCAATATAAGCTGACCATATATTTTCCACTTTTTCCCAATACACTTTATTCTTTTCCCAGTATACCTTACCTGCATCACATTTATTAACGGCAATACGTTTATAGCTGTTGATGCCTTTTTCTTCCACCAGCAATTTGTCAACACCATCAGTGCGGATGATCTTTTTATTATCCTGTTCATGCACATAGCCGCTATCGGTAATGTGTAGCCTGTTCGTCCTGTTTAAAATATTGTAATCGCTGCGTACAGAATATTCCCGGCGGGGCAAAGGCGCATCTGTATTGTTCTGCCATAGTACTTCACCATTCACCATAACAAACTGGCTGTATCCCTGGTATCTCGGTTCATCACTTACTTCCCACACGGTTTGTGTCCATTTTCCCTTTACCTGTTCCGGCGCCAGTTGTTCTTTTACCCATGTTTTGGTATCAGTGTATTTCCAGATAACAGGGTTTTCATAAGTCCAGTCTTCCCGCCAGTGTTTTACAATAAATGAATCTGAAATGACCAGAAGGTGCTGAATTGAAATTTTTTTATCGCTTATCTCAATCGGTATGGCAAGCTCGGCACCACCGTTTATTTCTTCCCTGTCGTGATATTTATAATCTTTGTCCGGGCTGAAAGTTTCTGCATACTTGAACTGCACTTCAAAACAGCCGCAAAGTTTTTGTACGATCTCACTGCCGTTTTTTTCCTGGGCATTTGCTACTGATGACAGGAACAGGACAGCGCAAAAAAATATTTTTCTCTTTATCATTATCCATGTTTTTAAAACGCAAATATGGTGGTTGTAAAAAAAATACTGCCGCTGTATTGGGAAATAGATTTACGCAAACGGAAAATAGGAGTAGATTTATCGCAGCGAAAATTACAACTGTTCTGTTCAAAGAATGTAATTGATAAAAGCATTAATAAAGTTGCTTAAATTTTTACTGCTGTTTTTTACTAAGGTTAACCTTAGTAAAAACCTGTCATAACATGATCGACCTTATTCCCATAGTCGCCTGCCTGGTAAATTAATTATGTACAGTAAAAGCGGCTAACTATGACGAGAGAGTTAACCGCTTTTTTGCTATTTAAAGAAATCCCTTATTTTATCAGTTTGTATTCAAACACAGGTCTTCCCCTTTCACCGCCATCATTCACACCCATAGATATAAATTTCAGTTTATAATAATTTCCCGCCGGGTCTTTTATCACATAGAAACGGTCTGTTCTTACGCCTGTTGCCGGTTGTGTGCTTCTCCAGCTGCTTCCAATAGCCCATCTTTCACCGCTGAATGCAGATGACGTTGCGGTAATACTATCCAGGTTAAATGCAGTATAAGCAGCATTACGTACGGCATCTGTAGTGTATATCCTCGAAAGCGCCTGTACACCTGCCAAATGGTTGATTGCTATCAGGTCAGAAAAATTATATGGCACCATGCCCGTACCAAAATTGGTTTGATATACCGAATAACCCCAGGTAAAATCCCAGGCGGTTTTTTTAGGTTGTACGTTCACGATAGCGCCGCCATCAAAACTTATATACTTAAAATGATAGTCAGCATCTTTTGGAATATCAACACTGGTAAAGCCTGTTGTTTGTGTAATAGTTCCGTACTGCAGCGTATAACCGCCACCGGCACTACGGGTTATCTTCGCTTTTATCCATGGCCTTGCAGGTGTAGCGCCACCGGTGCCACGATTGATGATAACAACTTTGTTATCTGCGGCTGTTGCTGATATCTCTGGTATTACCGTTCCTGTAACAGAACCGTTGATCGCATCAAAATAGGCAAGTTGAGCCGGCTGGGGATCCATCTGGCTGGTAGCAAGTGTTAACCCAATAGTATCTGCTTCACCAACTGTTGCAAGATCTGTTCCTATCAATGTGGTGGTTGATAACACTGCAGCGCCTGCACTGGTGGTGTTGTTGAGTATCACCCTGAAATCTGCACCGCAGTAAAAACCAAGATCCCACGAAGAACGTTTTACGGAATCCGCTTTATCCGTGCTAAGGTCAACATACGCCGAGTTAACTGCACTGGCGCCGCCTGCCCCGCCGCTAAAAGTTACTGTAGTTCCTTCTGAAGGGGGGATCACGGGAATAACATCTTCATCTTTTTTACATCCTGTCATAGCGCCTATAACAGCTGCTGCCAATAATAACTGCGGTAACTTATTTTTCATCGTTTTCTTTTGTTTAAATGTTATAATAAATGATCGGTAATTATTTTTTTGTCCATTGAAAGTTGATGCCGAAAAAGTACGAACGGCCATAGGCGTAATTGGTAGCGCCGCCATCACTATGTGCGCCACCTGCAGCTGCTGAATTATTTAACCGGGTAACATCAAAAATATTTTTTACGCCAGCCTGCAGGGTAAAATATTTCAGCAGTTGCTTGGATGCTGTAAGATCTGCCCAATGAAAAGCCTGCCGTTGAGAGAGCACTATATCACTGTTTGCGTCCTGTGTATAGGTCGGTATCTTACCGGTAAATTTATAAAACAAGCCTATGCTTACTCCTGGCCTGTTAAGCCTGTAAGCAAGATTGGCATTCACTTCCGGTGACCATGCAAATTTTGACCGGTCACCTTTCAGTGCATCATCTTCCTGGTACTGGTTGTAATAACCGATATAAGAAGCGCCGATGCTAGCAGTAAAATTTTTCCATGCGATGGTATTTTCAAAAGTGCCTCCAATGGTTTTGTATGTATCCCGGTTGAAATAAGAGAAAACATCATTGCCGCTGGCATCTTTAAAAGCATACAGGTCAATAAAATTGTGATAGTCGTTAAAGAAACCGGTAATGCCTGAACTGATGTTCACTTTATTGATTGAAAAAGCTGTATGGGAAAGCGATGCCATAAAGCTGTTCGATGTTTCCGCCTTCAAACCAGGATTACCTTGTATGCTGTGGTTAGCATCAAAAAAATTAAAATACAGTTCCCGTAAAATAGGCGCCCTGAAACCTTTTGCATACGAAAGCCGCAGATCAAGTTTTTTATCGAGTGCGATCTTTGCATTTACAGATGGAATAATGGGTGGCGCATCATATACTGAATTTTTGCTCACCCTTATCCCCGGCCTGATGTTGATTGCTTTTGTGGGTTTTATCTCTGACGATACAAAAAATGAATAATCTGTTATGGAAGGTGTGCCGGTTATCCGCTGCCCGCTTGTTTTATCATACTTGATATCAATGCCCGGTTGCACACTCACTTTTGATGAAACAGTCCATGCAGCGCTGCTCCTGAAAAACATTGTTTGAAATTTTGACACATCATAATAGCCGGGAGAAGACATATCAGGCGTATTGGTATTATCGCTGTAATTCCTTTTATACGATCTTGTATTGCGCTTGTAGTCCTGGAAAGACGCAGCCGTATTCAGTTTCAGTCTGCTGCTGATAGTCCAGTCTGCCTGCGCCTGGTGCGTATACCGATTAGTGATATAGTACTGCTGAAAGCTGATGTAATTATTACTGTTCATGGGATTTGCGGCAAACAATTCTTCATTGATGTAATCAAGCCTGTACCAGGCGTTTACCAATTTATTCCTGTAACCAAAAGTTCCACCCCCAAACAATTGCTTTTTTGGTTTAAAAACTTTTGCAGGAAATTTTGCCGTATCTGTAAACCCGCCAAAATCGTTTCTTGTAAAATAGCCTGAAACCCGCCAATGTTCATTGTTCCAGTTTATGGTAATATTTTCATTGTGTATGCCATCATCTGCAAAAGCATTGTAGGTGTCAGCCACTGTTTCCTCCTGCACCCTCACCAGTACAGATAAATTATCCCTTCCCTTAACGTTCTTTTTGGTGATAATATTGATAACACCTGCAAGGGCATCAGTGCCATACACCACGCTCATCGGGCCTTCCACAATTTCTATCTTCTCGATCGTGTTGATATCGATCTGTGTAAGGCTTTGTTTGGTGGCATCCCGGTCAACAATTGGCACACCGTCAATCAATATCTTCACCCTGCTGCTACCCATGCCTAAAATTTTGGTGTCACTTTCTCCCAAAGTATTATCATTTGAAAACCTGATACCAAGCTCACTGTTCAATACAGTAATCACATCTGTACCGCCACGCATTTTGATCCGCTCACTATTGATCGTCTTTACTTTATAAACAGAATTTTTAAGCGTCTGCGGCAGATGTTGTCCTGTTACAACTACTTCATCCAGCAAAGCAGTAACGGTATCTGCAGCTTTTCCAGGTTGTGCATTTGCGTATACAGGTGCCAGTATGTAGATGATGATACATAGTTGAATAAGCAGTTTAAACATACTACGGCGTATTAATATTTTGCAAAAGTATTTGCTCATACTACTAACCGGTGTAGCAATCGGGAAAACGATTTACGCAAAAAGAAAACTGACTTTAGTATGACAAAAGAAAAAGCCCTTCAAAGAATTGAAGGACTTTTACCAAAACAAATTTGTATATCGTTCCGGCATGCTGTATGAGAAAAAAAATAATTATAGTAACGGCATCGCTGCTTTCACGACAATACAAACTTCTCATATTAATTGTGATACATAGTATAGCAAACGGGAAAAAAGTTTACGTAGAAAGGAAAATTGCAGACTCATCAAAGAGTTCTGTAAGAGAAAAAAATATCATTTAATTAAAAGCGATGATAAGGTAGTTTTATCTTTTACCTTGTTTTATTAAGGTTACAAAGATCACTATCGTTTTTATAAAAAGAAGAAAATTATATTAAACACTTTTTTGCATTTACCAGGAATATTGGCACGCAATTAATAAGTATAGTTACCAGACAAATGAGATCACTATGAAAACACTCTCTTTAATTTCCCTGGCAGCTATTATATTGTTCAGCAACTGTACAGAGCAAAAAGAAAAAGCACAGGTAAAAAAATCAAAAAAAATAATCGAAAGAAAAAAGCCGGCCACACCTGTCAGCTACCGCTTGGTCAACAGCAAAGAATGGATCAAACCGCACCAGGCCAACACTTCATTGCTGCATATGGCATGTACCATTAACAGGGCAGACATAGCACATATACAAAAGATGGACAGCATTATCGTATCCAATGACAGTACAGCAGACATTGCTTACTTTATGCCGTTCCCGGTTTCTGTAGCAGCATTAAACGATATTGATAAGATCATCTTCTTTTCTTACAGCACACAATCATTTGCAGCATACGAAAACGGGGAAATGATTTACACAGGCGCCACCAATATGGGTAGAAAAAATGACCCTACCCCTACCGGTTTGTTTTTCACTAACTGGAAGGCAGAAAAAACAACCAGTACTTTTAATGACGAATGGGAGTTGAAATGGAATTTTAACATAGCAAATAAACTGGGCGTTGGATGGCATGAATACGAAATGCCCGGCTATCCTGCCTCACATTCCTGCCTGCGTTTGATGGAAGAAGATGCGAAATATCTATATACCTGGGCTGACCAGTGGGTGCTGAATAAAAAAGATGAAGTGGAAGTACAGGGAACGCCGGTGATCGTTTTTGGCAGCTATGATTTTAACGGGCCAAAGCCCTGGAAAAAAGTATTGGCTAATCCGCATGCACTGGATATTACTGAAAAAGATATCGCAGCTATTGTATCTCCTTATTTACCGCAGGTGATGGCAGCACAGCAAAAACGAACAGCAGTAAAATAAAAAGCCGGGGAAAAAGACTTCTCCCCGGGAACGAATGCTTGCTTGCTTATGAAGCTATTTTACTGTTAATAGTTTATCATTCTTTATAAATACATTTATCTCAAAAAGCACTGCAGATCTTTAAAATCCCGAAGTGATGTGGATGATTATAGAAAAATCGTTCAGCCGTATCTCCGCCCACTCTCTCCGTTGGATGAGCCGTATTAGTGTCGTATCAGAGCCGTATCAGAGTCCAGTCAACAAATGTTCAGCCGCAGATGAGTGCACTCAAAATCCGCCATATTCATTAAAAGCTTTAGGTGACGGCGTTTATAGTCTTTACTCTTTTACCAATACTATATATTGATACGGCTGAAGAGAAACTGAATTGGCTACTGTTACTGCTGCGCCGCTGAATGCATCATTCCAGTTGGTATTGGCAATAGCTGGCGGCACTCCATACGTAACAGCACTGTTCCTTACGTTAGTGATCACCAGCACTTTTTTTGTTCCCAGTTCTTTGGTGAAGGCGCATACATCTGCATTGGTATAAGAAACGAGCGTTCCTTTTCTCACAGCATCATTGCTGTTACGGAAGGCAATGATCTTTTTATACTCTGCCATAACCGGCGCATTCAGCGTCCAGTCAATGTTAGCGCCGGTAAAAGGAAAAGTTAACCGGTATGGCGTAGCCACCTCCTGCCCGGCATACAGCATCGGTATGCTTTTCATATATGCTGCTACCACAAAAGCGCCCATTGATCCTTGTTGCCCGCCGAATAATTCTGCCGGTGTGCCATCAGATCCGTTCACATCATGATTGGTTGTATACCGCACCACCTGCTGACCATTTGACGCACTCACATATTCGGAATTATTAAGGTTATCGATAGTTGTGGCCGGCTGGCTGGCATATACCGATTTTAAATTACCAAAGAAACCAAAGCCGAAATTATAATCAAAGCCAACAGTAAAGTTCGATGTGCGTCCGCCTTCTGCCATCAATAATAATTTGTGTGTAGTGATATTCCTTAATGTATCAACGGCCTGTTTCCAGAAATCCAATGGCGGGCCATCGGCATAGTCAAAACGGTAGCCGTCAACGTTCGCTTTGTATATCCAGTACTTCATGCATTGTATCATCTCCAGCCGCATGGCAGCATTGTTAAAATTCAATTGCGCCACATCATTCCAGCCTGTACCCGGCGGACTCACTACAGCCCCTGCAGCATCCTGCAGATACCAGTCCTTATGCGGTGTTATCCAGGTATGGTCCCACGAGGTATGATTGCCCACCCAGTCAAGTATCACGCTCATATTCCTGCTGTGGGCGCCATCCACAATAGCACGCAGGTCATCCAGTGTACCAAACTCAGTGTTGATGGTTTTATAGTCTTTTACACAGTAGGGAGAATTGATCCCTCTGAAAATACCCACCGGGTAAATCGGCATCAGGTATATAACATTCACGCCTAATGCCTTTATTGAATCAAGCCTGGCCAGTACACCTGCAAAATTGCCGGAGTTACTGAATGTACGCATATTCACTTCGTATATAACAGCATCTTCCCTTGCAGGCACATTACCGAATGGTGTGCCATACTGCACGGTGGTTGAATCTGTAACAGGCGGTATCACAGGCGGGGTAACGGAATCTTTTTTACCGCATGAAAAGAACAGCCAGGTAAAAAGTAAAGAGAGCATAGTGGTGGATAGTTTCATTTTTTATAAATTTTCCCAAATGTAGCATAAGCAGTTTAGCCGCAATGCTGTTTATACTTTCATTTTAGTTTTTATGCAATGTGTAAGTATAATGCTGGGAAATATGTAAGTCCAGTGTAATGGTATAATTGCCTGCTTCGGGAACTGACAGGTTCCATAACCCGTCCCTGTACCCGAAAAATGGATTGTCTGCATATTCAATTTTTCCGGTATTATTATCCAAACCGAAATCAATTACCCATGCATTATTCGCCCTGAATTTGAATGAACCTGCATTAGTCATATCGCAGGTTACAGTCCATACCTGGTTAGCCTCGTCATATGTCATTTGTGTATCATTGTTCCAGCCTCCCGGTGTTGCATCGCCAATAATGCTCCAGGTTGTTTTAGTGGCTGTCCATTTATTGGTGTTAAGATCAGCTGTTAATTCGTAATAACCGCCATCCGGAACATTCAAACCGGCAGCAGCGCCATCAGTACTGAACGTGCCATTGCCACCATCACCATAGTTGGTATGGTCCCAGTCAGGCGCATTGGTGTACTTAAAATATTTTATACCGGCGCCGGGCATATATACGTATCCTTCATACATGCCCGGCCGGCCTGCAACGGGATTTAATAATGGTGCTGTTGCCGGGCTCCAGCCCTGGTATTCGCCGGGAATATATAAACTGGTGGCATAAGAAGTGATCGTTACAAGCGTGGTATTACTATACACCGGCGCCACGGATGAAGCTGCACCTGTATTTTGCGGCACATCCGCTTTTATCCTGAAAACAATATCGCTGGCAGTACCTGCAGCGAGCCCCATGCTGTTTAAAATATTATTCAGGTCTTTTACAATAAAGCTGTAAGAGGAAGATCCATTGTCAACAGGGTAATTTTTTGCATTGGCCCAACCGTTAGCACCGCTGGTATCAGCAGGGATATCCAGCTGTAAAGTGTAACGTATAACTGGCTTTTCACCAAAACTGGCTTTGCCCCAATTGAATGTTACTGCGGTATTGTTTTCTTCAGCTGCCGACAGTGTTACATTACCAGCAGAAGAGCTGAGCCCACCGGTAAAGATTCCCGGCTTTATAAAGAATTCATCGCCTTCTTTTTTACAGGATGAAAGCAGCAATGCAGACATAACCAAACAAACAAGGCAATTATTTATTATCCTATTCATATCATCAAGTTTAAAAAAATTAAAAAATCAATACCCCTGGTTTTGTTCAAGATTGGTGTTGGAAATAATATCCGTGGAAGGGATCGGGAAAAGTTTATAATTATCACTCACTCCTGTACCGGCAGCCACACCACCTTTCCACGGCCACAAATAAGTGCCGGAAGTAAACCGGTTGAACCTGATGAGGTCAGTCCTTCTTGTACATTCCCAGTACAACTCCCGCTGTCTTTCATTCAGCACATCGTCCAGCGAAAAGCTGGTTACATTACCAGAAGCATTTTCGTATCCCCTTTCCCGTAAGTCGTTAAAATACTCCAGCGCCTGGGCTTCGGTGCCGGTTGTTGCGCCACGCTTTACCGCTTCTATGTACACTAAGTACATTTCAGCCAGCCTGAACAAAGGAAAGTCAGTATTTACCAATACACCATTGGGTGAATAAGGCTGAGTACCATCAGCAGTAAGGTTGCTGAATTTAGCAACACCCAATCCATCGTTAAAATTGAGTACAGAACTAATTTCTAAATTCCCCAGGCCAAACATCGCCCGCTTATCAGCATTGCCACTGTAATCACCAAATACCTGCGGTAAGTTTTTTGTTGTCCTGTTGCCAGACCAACCACCTCCCGGTATGCCATATTTCTGGTTGTCTGTAACGTCTGTGCCGTGTCCTGAACAGATAAGGAAAGTAGTGCCGCCATAGTTTTGCGAATTGGTGGCGTCGTACGCAATCGATAAAATAATTTCGGGATTGTTCAAATTGTTATCTGATACAAACAGGTTCTTGTAATGAGGCATTAAACTGTACCCTGCAGCGATCACTTTAGATGCATACGTTACAGCATCATCGTAATGAGCAGTACCGGTATATACTTCTGCATTTAAGTACAGCCGTGCCAGTAAGGCCCATGCAGCAGCCTGGTCTGCCCGGCCATATTCGTTCTGGCGTGCAGGCGTAAGATCATTTTCAATTGCTTTTAATTCAGATTCGATATAAGTGAATAATTCACTGCGTTCAATCTGCGGGGGAATATATTTTCCTATCGGGTCGTTCTCTGTAACAAACGGAGGATTGCCATACACATCCATCAGTACCCAGTACTGGAATGCCCTGAGAAAACGGGCTTCCGCCCTGTAATGGCGCACATCGTCTGCATCAGCTCCGGTGATGCCACGACTGCTCAGTTTATCATCGGTTGACTCCCGGATAAATTCATTGCACACTGTTATCTGGAAAAGGCTTCTTGAATACAGCGTATTCACAAACACGTTTCCTGCCGTCCAGCTAAAGTTATGGAATGCCTGCAGGTTAGCATCGTTCCAGGCGCACACACCTTCATCTGTAGTCAGCTCCTGCAGGTTCCACCATGACCGTAAAAAGTCAGTTGTGGCCCTGTCACTTTCTGTTCCGGGAACTTCCACATCTGATGCTGCTACTCCATTGCTGCTGATAAGGGAATAACTGCCATATACTTTTGCCAGTACCTGTTTATAGCCTGACGGTGTGGCGTACTGTATGTCGGCAATATTTGAATTACTTGGTTTCCTGTCAAGGTCTTTTGTACAGGAAGTAAATACAGCACTGCTGAATAACAGCGCATTTGTAATTATATTAAAGGATCGTTTCATTTAATTAAAAATTTTCAGGTTAGAATTGAAGGTTTACGTTCAAAGCAAAAACCCTTGGCCTTGGGTACAACGAATTGTCTATTCCGTTTCCTATTTCAGGATCGATACCGGTGTACTTGGTTACGGTAAACACATTCTGGCAAATGGCGCTCACACGGATATTTGCTTTCTTATTCATCACCCTTCCAAAATCATAGGTCAATGAAAGATTATCCATTTTTAAGAAGGATGCGTTTTGTATAAAGTAATCAGAGTACTGCTGACCGTAAGCAAAACCGCTCTTTTGTACTTCAGTTAATGTATTGGCGAGATAACCCAATGTATTGAACATATTGGCCTGTGTAGCACCGGTAGCCAGTTGATTGTATACATAATTACCAATATTTGCCCTCAGCACCGCTGCCAGCGACCAGTTCTTATAACTGTATTGCGTGGAAAAGCCAAGTACATATTTAGGCGCAGGTGATTTATACCTGTACTGGTCTTTCTGGTTGATAACGCCATCGCCGTTCACGTCAGCATAAACACCTTCAATGGCCTTACCGTCGTTGCCATACTCCTGGTGGTAAACATTGAATGAGTTAGGCTGGTAACCCACACTGTGCATCTGGATATCACCTACCGGCGTACCTGCATAAGAAGAATCTTTTGTGGCGGTAAGGTTGGTGATCTTGTTATCATTGTAAGCAGCATTAAAGTTCACTTCCCATGCTGCATTCTTTGTTTTTATCACTACTGCATTGATAGAAAATTCAACACCTTTATTTTCAATATTACCCACATTGGTCAATATAGTGCTGCTGAAATTGGAACCTGCAGGAATAGGCACCCTGTTCAGCAGGTCTTTTGTTTTTTTGAAATACAGGTCAACTGTACCGGTGATACGGTTATTGGCAAAACCATAATCAAGACCGATATTGGTTGACTGTGTTTGTTCCCATTTAATACCGGCATCGTAGGCAGAAGGTGTGCCCATGCTGTAGTAATCATCACCAAACTGCACCATAGATGCATTGGAACCTAAAGAATAAATAGAGAGGTAGGAATAATTGGCAATGCCATCCTGGTTACCGGTAACGCCATAGCTTACACGCAATTTAAGATCGGATAATGTTTTGGATGAAGCCAGGAATGCTTCCTGGTTAATACGCCAGGTAAATGCCACGGATGGAAAAGTGCCCCATCTTGTGTCTTTCGAAAATCTTGAAGAGCCGTCCGTACGCAATGACGCAGCCAGAATATATTTATTGTTAAACGTGTAAATTAAACGGCCGTAGTATGAGATCAACGTGTTCTGCTGAATGTCAGACGGGAAGGATGGCTTTGAACCAGGCACTGTATCACCATTGGCCCTTATAAAAGGAAAACCAAAGTTGGTGGATTTATTATCGTAGTAACCATAACCGCCGGTAAGATTGATATTACTTTTTATTGAAGCGATCGTTTTATTATAGTTGAGGTAAAACTCGCCCACTTTATTATTTACTTTATTGGCATATTTATTTTTCTGTCCCTGGTCAAGAAAATTTTGTGCTGCATAGGCAGGTACATCAATGGTGCCATCGCCTTTGGCAATATCATACCCCAGGTTCAGGTTAGCATGCAGTTCAGGAAGAAAATGAAACGTATAATCGAACTGCACATTGCCGTAACTGCGTTTTACCGTGCTTTTATTCTGGTACAGGTCCAGCAGAGCAACAGGGTTACGTGGCGCCAGTTTATTCAACACCACTTCGCTGGTACCCGGATCAACCGCATACCATTCGTAGTAATTGCCAAAATGATTGGTATCATGCACCGGCTGCGTGGGGTCAAAATAAGCCGCAGCGCTTATGGCAGCGCCATTGGCAAACCTTGTATTGCTTACTGCGCCTTTCAGGTTCACATCTATTTTTAAATGCCGGTCGAATAAATAAGGCGTAATAGAAACACCGGCAGACATACGTTTAAGGTTATCCGTTTTTAAGATACCATCCTGGTTTAGGTAACCTGCAGAAATGCGGTAAGGCATATTTTTCAAAGCGCCGGATATGCTCAGGTTGTTATCCGTAGCAACAGCAGCTTTATATATTTCCTTTTGCCAATTGGTACTGGCATCTCCCATCAGCGATTTGAACTGTACACCGCCTACTATGCCCGTGCCAAATGAATCAACATATTTCCTGAATGCATCAGCACTTAATACATCTGCCTGTTTGATAATTTTGGAAACCGACAGTTGCGTAGAGAAATTAATAACAGGTTTGCCGGACGATCCTTTCTTTGTGGTAATTAATATAACACCATTGGATGCCCTGGAACCATAAATAGCGGTGGACGCCGCATCTTTCAGAACAGTGAATGTTTCAATATCATTTGGGTTAACAAGACTGAGCGGGTTGGAAGCCCCGTAAATGTTAGTGGTGGTGATGGGCACACCATCAATAACGATCAGCGGATCATTACTGGCATTTAAGGAAGCGCCACCACGGATACGGACAGTGCTGCCTGCACCCGGTGCACCACTATTGGATGTAACCGATACACCGGCTACCTTGCCTGCTATTAATTGCTCCGGTGTGGTAATATTTCCTTTTTGAAAATCTTTGGAAGAAACGGTAGCAACGGAACCCGTTAGTTCTTTTTTGCGAACAGTGCCATAACCTATCACCACCACATCACTTAATAATTGAGAACCTGGTACAAGGGAAACAGCCACCGTGGTTTTACCAGCAATGTTCACTTCCTGGCTAATAAAGCCAACATTGGTAATAATGATGGTGGTGGCGGAAACAGGCATATCGATGGAAAACTTACCGGTGGCATCAGTTGATACAGCAGTTTTAGTTCCTTTCACAATAACAGTAGCGCCCGTTACCGCAGTGCCTTTATCATCCTGCACAGTGCCGGTGAGTGTTTTTGCCTGGCCTGTTACCTGCTGCACTACAGCACAGAGGAAGCAAACCAGGGCGGTTAAAAAGAGTTTTCTTTTCTTCATTGGATGTTATTTTGGTTTTGGTAAAATTTGAATGTGGCAAAAGCATTTGGGGAACAACAGGAATGTTGGCCCAAAAAAGAAAGGCAACTTAAATAAACGGGAAAATTTTTCATACAGCAATCGTTTATTGTAAACAGCCGGCAATTGCAATCGTTACTGCCGTTCTGCCACACAAAAGAAGAGTAAGATAAAAGCGGAAAAAATTATTAGCCGGGCAATAAAGAAAATAGAACGAAAAGCAGGCAGGATTAAGGATTCAATAAATTGATTATCAAATACATAGTAACACATTTAAATATCTACCATATATATGAATGAGAAGAGATTTTAGACTTACAGGCAATGAAAAACGGTTATATTTTATAGAAAAGAGGATAACAGTATCTCCTTTTAAATAGATTTAATATCCATTATCTTTTTTTCAAATTCGTCTTTCGGGTACTTTGAACGGTTGCGTATTTTGGTTTTGTACGCATAAATTGACTTTACAGAGTATTCTAATATTTCGGCAATCTTTTCATTTTCTTTAATGCCCAGTCTTATCAAAGCATAGATACGCAGGTCGGTATTCAGCAATTCACCTTCCAGCAGTTTCACTTTTTGTTCTTCCTCAAACAGCAGGTTGAACTCATCCACGAAATGAGGAAAGAGTTTTAAAAACGCCTTGTCAAAGCTTTTCAGCAGGTCTTCCTTTTCGTTGGTGATATTGATCTCATTTACGATGTATTTGATCTCGTTGAATTTGCCATAATGTATCTTCTCCTCTATCATCCGCTTAAACCGGTCTATTTTATGAAAGAATTCTGCATTGATGGTAAAGAAATAACCCACGTATTCGTCCTTGATCTTATTGGCATCTTCCAGTCTTGTGTTCACATCAACCAGGTTAGCGTTTACACTTTGCAGTTGCCCGTTCACATCCGATAAAGTGTTATGGGCATCTGAGATCACTTTCTGCGCCAGTTTCAGTTTTTTGTTTTGCCGGAAGATGGTGATGAGCAAATACGCAAACAATACCAGTACAAGCGACACCACCGATGCATACAGAATTAAATTCCGCCGCTGGTTATCGATATAATTCACTTCACTGCTTTGTATGATAGGCATAATGGTGCTCAGCTGTACCTTCCGCTGCCTTGCGCCGTAGGAAGACGCATCATCGATCGCTTTTTTTATATAAACAGAAGCGCTTTTAAAATTGCCCTGTTTAAAGAGCAATTGCGCCAGGTTAAGAATGGCAAATGTTTCCTTTGTGGAAGACCTGATATCGGCCATCGCCGCCTTGGCCTGGTAAATGATCGCTGTATCCACCTGGTCTTTCCTGAAATAAATATAACTCAACGTAGAAGCAGCCACTGCCAGCTGGTGATCGGTAAGGCCCGGCCTGTCCACCAGCGCTTTGAATTTAATAAAAGCTGTATCAAGCGAACCGGCTTTCATTTGTTTAAGACCGGAGTAATAAATATTTTCAAATGATTGCGGCGGGTAAATGGCCAGCGCTGAATCTAAATATTCACCGGCCTTTTTAAAATAAACAGGATAGTAAAATTTATCGTTGTTATAATCTGCTGCATCATAATAATAGCGGCCCTTTAATAAATAGTATTCCGCTTTTAAACTATCCGGCTGGCCCTGTATATTGATCCCGTTGCTGGTAACATTGGTTTCGCCATACATACCGGCCGACAACAATACAAAGGACAGTTTCACTTTTGCCTGTGCAATCTTAAACGGGTCATTTAAAGTATCGGCTAATTCCTCTAATTTTTTGGCGTATAAAAAAGCAGTATCAAATTTGAATATCTTGTATTCTTCGTATAATTCAAGACATATGTTGTATTGTGCAGCGGGGTTGTTCACAATCGTTTCCAGCGATCGTTGCAAAGTGACGATCCTGCTGAATTTCTGTACATCATAACTGCCTGTATTGGCAATCGTTTTATCCAGTTCATCCAGTATCGCTTTTTTGTCCTGTGCAAACAGCCGGATGCACCCATTCATGGCTAAAAAGCAAATGATACAAGCAATTCCCTTGTTTAAAAAGATCCTGTTTCCCATTCAATGTTTCTTAAACATCCATATAAAAAACGGCTAAGGTATTGTTTTAAACCAAGCAAATATCCCTATTCGGCATCGTTTGCGCCTTTTTTGGGTCAATTCCCCTATTTTTGCCGACCTAAAAATTAACAATATCAGAACATGGACAAACTATTTTACGTAGTTCCGGCATTAGGCGTTGTGGGCCTTCTTTACACTTTTATAAAATTTGCCTGGGTATCCAAACAGGATGCAGGCAACGACCGCATGAAAGAGATCAGCAATTATATTGCTGAAGGTGCAATGGCTTTCTTAAAAGCGGAGTACAAGATCCTTACTTATTTCGTGATCATTGGTGCTTTATTGCTTGGCGTAATGGGCGCCAGCAACGAGAACAGCCACTGGAGTATTGCACTGGCATTTGTACTGGGTGCCTTCTTTAGTGCACTGGCTGGTTTTATTGGTATGAGAATAGCCACCAAGGCAAATGTGCGTACTGCACAGGCAGCCCGTACAAGTTTAAGTAAAGCGCTGCAGGTTTCTTTTACCGGTGGCGGTGTAATGGGGCTTGGCGTAGCAGGTTTGGCCGTACTTGGTTTGGGAAGTTTGTTTATTATCTTAAAGATGATCTTTGCTCCGGACGCTGGTGTTGACAGCCATGAAATGGAGCGTACGATTGAAATACTGACGGGTTTTTCTTTGGGTGCGGAATCCATCGCTTTGTTTGCCCGTGTGGGTGGCGGTATTTATACAAAAGCTGCTGACGTTGGCGCTGACCTTGTGGGTAAAGTGGAAGCAGGTATTCCTGAAGATGACCCGAGGAACCCGGCCACTATCGCTGATAACGTAGGCGACAACGTGGGTGACGTGGCCGGTATGGGCGCTGACCTTTTTGGTTCTTATGTAGCTACTGTATTAGCAACAATGGTATTGGGAAGGGAAACCACTGCAGTGGATGCATTTGGCGGTTTAAGCCCGATATTATTACCAATGCTGATCGCTGGTTCAGGTATTATCTTTTCTATCATCGGCACCTGGTTCGTCCGTATCGGTGAAAATGCAGGATTAAGTACACATAAAGTACAGAACGCATTGAACATGGGTAACTGGGGTTCAATTGTATTGACAGCTATTGCCTGTTTCTTCCTTGTAAATTATTTATTGCCAGATACCATGACGCTCCGTGGTCATGAGTTCACCAAAAACGGCGTGTTTGGCGCTATACTCGTTGGCCTTGCAGTAGGTACTTTAATGAGTATCATTACTGAATATTATACGGCTATGGGCAAAGGCCCGGTTAAGAGTATCGTTCGCCAGAGCGGTACAGGTCATGCAACCAATATCATTGGCGGTTTGGCGGTAGGTATGGAAAGTACCTTGCTGCCGATCATTGTATTGGCTGCCGGTATCTATGGTTCTTATGCCTGTGCAGGTTTATATGGCGTGGCAATAGCTGCTGCCGGTATGATGGCCACCACTGCCATGCAGTTGGCCATTGATGCCTTTGGCCCAATTGCTGATAATGCCGGCGGTATTGCTGAAATGAGCGAACTACCAAAAGATGTTCGTGAAAAAACCGACATACTCGATGCCGTTGGTAACACTACAGCTGCTACCGGTAAAGGCTTTGCGATCGCTTCTGCTGCATTAACAGCGCTGGCTTTGTTTGCAGCGTTTGTTGGTATCGCTAAAATTGATGGTATTGATATTTATCACGCTGATGTACTGGCTGGTTTGTTTATCGGTGGTATGATACCGTTTATCTTCTCTTCTTTGGCTATTAAAGCCGTAGGGCAGGCAGCCATGGCAATGGTAGAAGAAGTCCGCCGCCAGTTCCGCACAATTCCCGGTATCATGGAAGGTACTGGCAAACCAGAGTATGATAAATGTGTGGCTATATCTACAGATGCTTCTATTAAAAAAATGATGTTGCCGGGCGCTATTGCTTTAGTAACGCCGATCATTATAGGTTTTGTATTTGGTCCGGAAGTACTGGGTGGTTTTCTTGCAGGCGCTACCGTTAGTGGCGTACTGATGGGTATGTTCCAGAACAATGCCGGTGGCGCATGGGACAATGCTAAAAAATCATTTGAAAAAGGCGCTGAAATAAACGGTGAAGTGTATTACAAAAAATCTGAACCGCACAAAGCCTCTGTAACAGGTGATACTGTGGGTGATCCTTTTAAAGACACTTCAGGCCCATCAATGAATATCCTGATCAAACTGATGAGTATTGTATCGCTGGTAATTGCACCTACCATTGCAAAGATCCATGCGGATAAGATTATGAAAGGAAGGGAAATGCAACTGAAAGCAATGCAAAAGATGATCACCGGCACAAATGGTTTTGAAGAAAAAACAACCGCCGAAGTAACAACTGTTTCCGCTGCACAGCCTTCAGAAACCAAAGGAACAGTAAATGCAGATGGAGATTTTGTATACGACCTTGGTGCTATGGGCGCTTTAAAATTAGCTGATGGTGTGGAAATAAATGTGGGCGGTAATTCTGCAGAAAAGAAACTGCATGATTTTATTACAGATGCTTCTAAAGCTGTTGATAAAACCACCTGGTTCACTATGGACAGGCTGTATTTTGAAAGCGGTAAAGCTGTATTAAAACCGGCATCGCAGGAGCAGTTAAAAAATATTGCGGCGATCTTAAAAGCTTATCCAGCCCTTGAATTAAAATTGGGTGGCTATACCGATAATACAGGCGATTCTGCAGCAAATGTTGCTTTATCGCAGCAAAGGGCAGAAACTGCTAAAGCGGAACTGGTAAAGCTGGGTGCGGATGCCAAACGCCTGGCTGCAGAAGGTTACGGTCCGCAATATCCTGTTGCCTCTAACGAAACGGCAGAAGGAAGGGCGCAGAACCGGAGAATTGATATAAGGGTGACAAAAAAATAATCCAACTAATTTTATAGCAAGGCTGCCCACACGGGCAGCCTTTTATTTTGCCCGGTAGTCTTATTAACTGCACCCTGCAAATTGATATTTTATGTCGTATATTAAAATATATTTGTCAGAATTAAACACGTACATGTTTTAATGAGAAAACTAACGGCATTTATTGTTCTGCTGCTGACTGCTGTAGTTTTTTCGTCAAAGCTGCATGCACAGATATGCAGTGGCACCCTCAACACGGTTTGGAAAGATGATTTTGGCCATGGTACCGATCAATTATCACCACAGGGAAGCCCGAATATAACAAGCGGCTATACCTATGAAGATTTCGGTGTACATGAGGGTCACTATGCACTGGTGAACATGTTTAATTATTTTGGTTCATGGCACGTAATACCGGAAGACCATACACCGGGAGATGTTGGTGGGTATTTTCTTGTAATTGATGGCAACACTGCAGCGCCTGTTTTTTATGAAACTACCGTAAGCAATGTCTGTCCCTTTACGCAGTATTCCTTCTCCACTTTTGCCATGAATACTGATCTTCCTTCGTTTCCATCTGATCAAACTTTCACCTTTATTATTTCTGATATGGCCGGCAATGTGCTGGCCAGTTGGGATTCACCTCCTGTTGGAGTAAATAACACCCCTGTATGGGTGCCGATGGGATTTAGCTTTAATTCAGGGAACAATACTTCGCTTAAATTGCAGGCAATGTTTACTGCCACCGGCTATAATGATTTTGCTTTTGACGATTTTGAATTTAGTGTATGCGGCCCTACCCTTGCCATCAACACCACTGCAATAAACAATACCTGTGCAGACAGCATTCCTTTATTTGCCGTATTGGGAAGCGGCTATGCCAACCCGGTATATCAATGGCAGAAGAAAGATGCAAGTGGTGTGTTTGTAAATATACCCGGTGCAACACAGGCAAATTATACAGATCATTTACCAGGCGATAGCAATGTGTATACAGTAATTGTCGGGGATGGAGGTCTCTCCTGCCCTATTAAAGACAGTATCCAAGTAACTGTTGATACAGTAAAAAGGAGCACACTTTCAAAAACAATTTGCAGGGGCGATAATTTTGAGGGTCATACAACAACGGGTACTTATATTGATACATTAACTGCATCCAATGGCTGCGATAGTATAAGAACGCTGCAGCTTACAGTAAATAATTGTACTACTTCTGTTGGATGTAATAACTGGTTAAGTTTACCTAGTAATCCTTCTTTCGTAAATGTTGGAGACCTGGATATTCCAGGGAACAAAATAACTGTAGAAGCAGTTTTTTATCAAACAGGTAATTCGCCTTTGGAAGGTGACCTGGTATCAAAACATAATTCACCTGCCGATGTGAATTATTTGCTGCGTCCAAATTACGCTTCTATAACCACTGATAATGGTTTTGTCCAGACACCGGGGGATGTTTGTGCAGCAGAATTAAATAAGCGGTACCACGTGGCAATGGTGTATGACGGAACTACATTAAAATTTTATCGAAACGGATTTTTGCTATCGCAGGTCAACGCTACTGGTAATCTTTTCCAAAATAACTGGCAAACACAAATTGGATGGTATGCACCGCAGTTCTGGAATTCGAATTTTATCGGTTTTATTAATGAAGTAAGGATTTGGAATACCGTCAGAACACAGAATGATATAAAAACATATATGGATGCCCCCCTGCCAAATCCGGCAACACAAACGGGGCTGGTCGCTTATTATACATTTGACGACCTGGTTAATAAACAGGGAAACAGTGCATGGAACGGGCATCTTAATGGTACGGCAACAATCAATAATACTGTACCCGATTGTACTTTTTCTGCTGACTCATGTATGTCTCGTGTCAATACCGGCACCAGCGGCATTATAAATAACTATGCAGCAGTAGCCACCATTGATATCTGTAATAATAAGATAACTGTTGATGATGCCACAAAATTCAATATTGGCGATACCATCGTCATTATGCAAATGAAAGGCGCTGCCATTGATTCTTCCAACAACAGCAACTTTGGTACGGTTACCAATTACAATAATGCCGGGTTGTATGAATTTAACTATGTAAAAAGTAAAACGGGCAACACCATTGAATTCCTCAACACGTTTCTCCGGCAATATGATGCGGTATCAGGAAAAGTACAACTGATACGGGTGCCATATTTTCAATCTGTCACAATAGCGGATACACTTACCTGTATTCCCTGGGATGGCTTTAAAGGCGGTGTGCTGGTGGTTAACAGCGCAACAGATGTAAATCTCAATGCGCCAATCGATGTAAGCAACAAGGGTTTTCATGGTGGTGCAGTGGGTGGCGGTTTCAGTTGCGGCAATATCGACCAGTGGGGTGCCCCTGTTGGCGTTGGCGGCACCAAGGGGGAGGGCATTACAGAATACATTCTTGGTTTTGAAGCAGGCGGCGCCAGGTTGGCTAATGGGGGCGGCGGTGCTTATGCGGCCAATACAGGCGGTGGCGGTGGCGGTAACCGGGGCGCTGGTGGCCTGGGCGGTTTCCATTCCAATACCTGCCCGGCGCCAACACAAAGTATCAACGGCCAGGCATTGGATTATTCAACCGAAGACAGGATATTTTTAGGTGGCGGTGGTGGTGGCGGCCAGCAGGATAATAATGCACCTGTGGCCCCAGGAGGCTATGGTGGCGGCATCGTTATTATAAAAGCAGCTACACTTAACGGTAATGGTCAAAAAATCATGGCTAACGGCGAAACGATCACCACTGTTGTAGAAGATGAAGGAGGTGCAGGCGGTGGAGCTGGCGGCAGCATATTGCTGTTTGTAAATAATTATACCGGCACGCTGGATGCTGAATTAAGAGGCGGCAATGGCAGCTCAAATTATAACCAGATCTATCCTACAAGGTGCCACGGACCGGGTGGCGGTGGTGGTGGCGGGTATTTAGGTCTTTCTGCAAATGCAATTCCGGTGGGAAACCTTACAGCAATAATGCCGGGTGGAAATGCAGGAAGGGTGGAAAACCAACGCAGCGCCTGCGCCGGAAGTACGAATGGTGCAACGAATGGTGAAGATGGCGCTATTGACCTCAATCTTGTTATAACAGAAGCAACCGTTCCGTTTAAAAAGAACATTGATTCTGTAAGAATAAAAGACAGTCTTGTTAATTGTAAAACCTTTGACTTTAAAGGGCTGGCTTACATTAACACAACAGCAATAAAAAAATGGCAATGGTATTTTGGGGATGGAGCAATTGATTCGGTTCAAAATACATCACATACATACTCGAATGCGGGCACACACCCGGTAAAACTGGTGGTAACAGATAATAACGGCTGTACAGACAGTATATCGAAAAGTGTTATCACCAACGGCATCAACTTTGATTTTATATTTGAACAGGACGCCTGTAATCCGCTTTCCGTAACGTTTAAAGCCATTGGGGACTCCACGCCTGAAATATTTTGGTCCATAGGGTCAACAGTAACCAATACACGTAATCCCGTGCATGTATTTTCCGATACCGGTTCTTATTTGATACAATACAGTACCGGCAATATCAATACCGGGTGCATTGATACGGTTAAGAAAGTAATTTTCATCGGTTACCGGAACGCTGATATTGTACTTACACCTGATACCACGATCTGTTTTGGAACAGGCAAATTATTAAGAACCAATATTGATTCTTCTTTACGGTTCTGTTGGAGCCCAAACAGTTTTCTTAATAATGCAAACTTTGCCAATACTACGACCAACACACTTTCAACGGTCACTTATAATTTACTTGCGGCAGGTGAAGAGAATAATTTAATTATTAATGGAGATTTCAATAATGGCAATTCAGGTTTTACTTCCGGTTATACACTGAGCAGTGCAGGCTTGTTAAGCCTGGGCGAATATGCAGTCAATACTTCCACGATCGATGCAGGCCTGGGCGCTACAGATTGCAAAGACCATACAACAGGAACAGGAAATATGCTGATAGCGAATTCTGATGCTGCCGGTGAAATGATATGGCAGCAACAGGTAACGGTAACGCCTAACACAAGTTACATTTTTAGCACTTGGGTACAATCACCCAATACGATAAGCAGGGCAATGCTCCAGTTATTTATCAATGGCAACAAAGCGCTGGATAGTGTGCTTGTTCCTGCCTCCAGTTGTACCTGGAAAAAATATGCCGTGCTATGGAACAGTGGCAATAAGACAGTGGCGCAATTAGAGATACGGGATAAAACACAGCCCGGCACCATTACAGGCTTCGATAGCTATGCCATTGATGATATCCACTTTTCGCCTTATTCTGTAAAAAGAGATACCGTAAAAATCACTGTTGATACACCTTTTGTAAACACAAGGCCTGATACAGCGGTGTGTGAATCGGTACCGGTATCATTAACCACAGTTGGCGCCATACGTTATACATGGACGCCAGGTACAGGACTTTCCAACGCTTCCATCGCCAGCCCGGATGCAACACCAGCTGATACAACAAAATATTTTGTGACCGGCACCAATGCATTTGGTTGTGAAGCGACGGACTCTGTTACCATTTCAGTAAAACCAAAGCCGGTTATTACAAGTACCGGCGATACCATGATCTGCAGAAACACCCCTGCCAGGTTATTTGCCACCGGCGGTGGCAGTTACCTGTGGTCGCCTGGAGCATTACTGGATAATGCAACTGCTGCAAATCCGTTAGCTGCTGCCACTACTGTAAACACAAAGTACATTGTAACCGTAACAGGAACGAATAACTGTATTAATAAAGATTCATTTACAGTAAGTGTAAAACCCATTCCTGTATTTACTGTATCAGCCGACAAGTCTGTTTGCCTGAACAGCAAAGCGCCCTTATCTGCTACGGGTGGCAATTGGTATTTATGGAGCCCGGCCTTTGCTGTAAGCAATGCCAATATTGCTGACCCGGTGGCAATAGCTGTTACTACAACTCCATATTCTGTGTTGATAAGAGATACACTTTGCGGAGATGATACAACGCTAACCACCACCGTTACAATTTTACCATTACCCACGGTAACAGCTTCAAAAGAAAATGACATCAATTGCGCCATTGGTTCAACCGTTTTGCGTGCAGCAGGTGCATTGCAATATCAATGGGCACCGGCAACTGCATTGAATGATGCCACAAGCCCCACACCTGTTGCAAGTCCAATTAATACCACCACCTATACTGTAAATGGAACCGACAGCAATGGATGCAGTAATACAGCCGCTGTAACTGTTCTTACAGATTACAGCGTTAAGGTAAGTTACTCCATGCCCAATGCTTTTTCGCCGAATGGTGATGATAAAAATGATTGTTTCAGGGTAAAATACTTTGGACTGGTGCAGGATATCCAGCTTAGTATTTTTAACCGCTGGGGACAGAAAGTGTTTTTTACCACTAACCCCAATGATTGCTGGGATGGAACTTATAAAGGCCAGCCCTGTGATGCAGGTAATTTTGTGTATTACCTGAAAGCAAAAACTACTTGCGGAGCGGTTGAGAGAAAGGGAAATGTGTTGCTGGTAAGATGATGCAATACCTAAGGCTTTAACAAACTATCCTTAAGTACAACGCATGAAAAAATTTGACTTTATCAAATCAAAATATCTGAGTCTTGGTGTAAGTGAAGACAATATCGATTTCGCCATTGAATCTGTTATTGATGGAGCAAAACGGGAACATATCCTTGAAGCAATGACAGCTGATTACAGGGGAATGTCTGAAAGACAGTCAAACCAAATATTAGAAGAACTGTTTGAAGCGAATGGCGGAGAGTTTAAAAAAGAAAACAGTGGCGGCTATTTGTACGGAATACTATTCACCCTCGTAGGTGTAACAGGATCAGCTTTTCTTATTTCCATGCTGGTATCAGGCGAATGGACGATTAAATCTATAACACTGGCGATAGCAGGTGCTTCATTTGGATTAGCGAAAGGGCCAATGCTGATCATTAAAGCATTTCGTGGAACTTACAGGGATAATGATGACCCTTTTAAGCAATAATATAATTAATAAAAAATCCATCTCTAAAGTGAGATGGATTCCAAAAATATAACCGGTAGTTTTTATCCTTTTTTATCTACCACAGGTGCAGCATCCCCGGCCGGTTTCGCTTCTTCCGGTCTCTTACAGCATTTAGGCAGTTTTTTATAAGCGTCTTCCTCAGCGGTTACATCATCAGCGTCGTATCCTGCATTGGCAATCGCCGTTTTTATTTGTTCGATATTGTTACGGTCTTTTAAAAAAGTAACCGTAGTGGTTTTCTTTTTCAGGTCCACTTTTACAGCAGTGATACCCGGTTCTCTTTTAAGTAAATAGTTTTCAATTCTTGTTTTGCACATGTCACATTGTATGGTAGGTGTTTTGATCTCTACTTTTTGTGACTGCGCCAGTCCCATTGTGATAAATGCAACAAATGATACTACAGTTAATGCTATTGATTTCATTGTTTTAATTTTTATAAAGTTAGGCATTATCTCCCCCACTCCGAAGGGTTTTTACGCCAGTTTAACAAAGTTTCCTGGTCAGCAGCTGATACTGATCCTTTTTCAATAGCTGACTCTATCAGTGATGGGTAATTGGTTAATGAATAATATGGAACACCTGCATCAGCAAAAGCCTGGGTAGCCACATCAAAATTATAAGTAAAAATAGACACCATGCCTTCCACGGCAAGCCCTTCTTTTAGTAAAACTTCCACCACCTGCAGGCTGCTTTTACCAGTGGAAATAAGGTCTTCCACCACCACTACCCGTTGTCCTTTTTCATAAAAACCTTCTATTTGATTTCCTAATCCATGCTCTTTTGGTTTAGGCCGCACATAAATGTAAGGGAGTTTTAACTGGTCGGCTGCCATAGCGCCCCAGGCAATACCGGCAGTGGCTACCCCGGCAAGCATGTCTGCATCGGGAAATTTTTCAAATACCATATTACACATTTCGCTTTTTATAAATTCCCTGATGTATGGAAAGGACAACACCTTACGGTTATCGCAATAGATAGGACTTTTCCAACCACTGGCCCAGGTAAAAGGCTGTGCAGGATTTAATTTTATTGCATTAACTTGTAACAGCTTTTCAGCCACTGCTTTTTCATTTGTCATGGCGCAAATGTAGGCCAGCATCAACTCATTTTAAATTTTATTATGCACATCAAAATTTACTTTGACGATAAACCGGTTTACCTGTGTGATGATATCAGCCAGGAGCTGAACGAAATACTGCATCATCCCGATGCGGTATTTATTGATGAGATTTCCAATGCAGCTATTAAATCGTTGTTGCATGAAATTGTAAAGGAGGAATTTCATGCCGGTGTGTTGTGGAACAGCGACCTGGAAAAACTGAAGAAAGCCTTCTTTAAACATTTCACACAAATAGAAGCGGCAGGTGGTATTGTGCAGAATGATAAAAAAGAAGTATTGTTTATTTTTCGCCTCAATAAGTGGGACCTGCCAAAGGGTAAAGTGGAAAAGGGGGAAGATATTGCCACGACTGCGGTGAGGGAAGTGGAAGAAGAAACGGGTGTTACCAATTTAACACTGAAAAAAAAGATCGGGGAAACCTATCATACTTATAATGCCTTTGGTAAACATTTTATCAAGACCACTCATTGGTTTTATATCTCCTGCCCGTCTAACCAAACAGTAAAGCCACAAACGGAAGAAGACATTACGGAAATAAAATGGGTGAAAGTAAAAGACATGAAAGAGCCTTTGGGAAATACGTATGCTTCGATAAAAGATATACTGGAGAAATGGGGGAAATAAATCCTGTTTCTCGTTTCTGGCTGTGTGTTTCTTGTTTCTCGTTTGCGGGCTCTTTTAATTTTTATACTGTCTGCTATTTATTCAAAAGTTAGCGCCTGACAAACGAGGAACGAACAACGACTAACGAGCAACAAGAAACGATTAAAACGCCTTCTTCAAAATAGCGAGAGTCAACCTGCTGATACAAATAAGCTGTTCCTTATCATCGTAAATTTTTATATCCCATACATGCGTTGTACCGCCCAGGTGTAAAGGTTTGGCAATACCGGTAACAAAACCACTTCTTGCGCTGCGTACATGGTTGGCATTTATTTCAAGGCCCACGCAAATAAACTTATTGGGATCAAGTACCAGTTGCGATGCCACACTGCCAATGGTTTCAGCCAAAGCACAACTGGCGCCGCCATGCAATAAACCATAGGGTTGTTTGGTACGCTGGTCAACAGGCATTTTTATTTTTACATAATCATCCCCGAGTTCTGTCCATTCCATTCCCAGAAATTCGGCCATGGTACCCGGTTCTATTGCGCCCAGGTCAGATAATTTCAATGATTTGTTATACCAGATCGACATAGAATATTTTTTTGTAAGGTTACTGAATCGTTTTAATAGAATCGTTCACAATTTTGGGCAGGAACTGCGACACATCGCCGCCATTCTTTAATACATCCCTCACCAAAGTGGATGCCACAGATGTATATTGAGGTAAACAGGTAAGAAATACCGTTTCAATATGGCCATTGATGCTGCGGTTCATATCGGCAATGGCTTTTTCATATTCAAAGTCGTTCACATAACGGATGCCACGCAAAATAAAATTTGCCCCTACTTTTTTGCAGCATTCAACGGTCAACCCTTCATACACCACCGCATCTACTTTGGGTTCATCAATATATAATTCTTTTATCCAGCTCAATCGTTGCTCTTCGGTAAACATCGGGGTTTTATTGGCATTGCGGCCAATTCCTATCACCACTTTATCAAACAAAGGCAATGCCCTGTTGATAATGTCTGTATGTCCCAGTGTAATGGGATCGAATGTTCCGGGAAAAAGGCAGACTCTCATGAGGATTTTTATGATGATTAGTTGATGATTGACATGATTTGTATGATTAGCGGAGCCTTGCCTATTGCGTATTGCCCATTGCTAATTACTCCTTCCTGCTAAAAGATACAACACCGCCATCCGCACCGCCACGCCGTTTTCCACCTGGGTTAAAATAATAGATTGTTTGCTGTCTGCCACATCACTGTCAATTTCCACCCCCCTATTGATGGGACCGGGATGCATAATTACAATTTCCTTGTTTAAACCATCGAGCAATTTTTTACTTACACCATACGCCAGGTTATACTCTCTCAAAGAAGAAAACAATACCTGATTCTGTCTTTCTAATTGTATGCGTAACACATTGGCCACATCACACCACTCTAATGCCTTTTGTAAATTGTATTCCACTTTTACATTCAATGCCTCGTGGATGTATTTTGGGATAAGTGTTGGCGGACCGGCCACCATTATCTCTGCCCCCATTTTAGTGAGTAAATAAATATTGCTGAGCGCTACTCTTGAGTGCATAATGTCGCCGATCAGAACAATTTTTTTTCCTTCGAGGCTGCCTAATTTTTCTTTGATAGAGAATGCATCCAGCAATGCCTGCGTGGGATGTTCATTGATACCATCACCTGCATTTACAATGGCTGCCGGGATATGTTTAGATAAAAAATGCGGCGCCCCGCTTGCACTGTGCCGCATCACCACCATATCCACCTTCATCGAAAGAATATTATTCACTGTATCCAGCAGCGTTTCACCTTTGGAAACAGATGAACCTGATGCAGTAAAGTTGATGGTATCAGCGCCCAGCCTTTTTTCTGCCAGCTCAAATGAAATTCTTGTACGGGTGCTGTTCTCGTAAAATAAATTTACAATGGTTACATCCCGTAATGATGGAACTTTCTTAACAGGTCTTTGTAAAACTTCTTTGAATTGCGATGCCGTTGATAAGATAAGAGAAATATCTTCCGGCAGGAGATCTTTAATGCCTAAGAGATGTTTAGTAGATAACTGCATTAAAAAGCAAAGCTATGGTTTATGAATCAATTTAAGAGATATGTTTTTTGCTGCACGGATTTATACAGATTATACGGATTATTGAAATATCCTTTGAATCCGTGTAATCCGGTTTTTAAAATCCGTGTTATAAAAAACTTCGGTCAATATAACACTACTTCCTCCCTGTTCCACTCCACTTTCACCTTCTGCGAACTCACGGTATCGATCGCCTTACCGCAATAATCAGGCTGTATAGGCAGTTCCCGGTTAAAACGGCGGTCAACCAGCACACAAAGCTCCACTTTTTGCGGACGGCCAAAATCCTGCAACGCATCTAGTGCCGCCCTGATGGTACGGCCGGTGTACAATACATCATCTATCAGGATCACATGCCTGTTCTCAATGGAAAAAGGAATATCCGTTGTATTGGCTTTGTGTATCTCACTTCTTACATCATCCCTGTAAAAAGTAATATCGAGTATACCGTACTGTACCTTTTCGCCGGGAAATAGTTGCCGTATATTGTCAACAATATGTTTACTCACCTGCACACCTCTTGGCTGCAGGCCAATAAAAATGATATTATGCAGGCTGGTATGATTTTCCACCAGTTGGTGCGCCAGCCGGAGCATGGTGAGGTGTAATTGCTGTTTATCGAAAATGATCGTCAAAAGAAAATATTTGTGTGCGAATTTATTCCTTTCTAAAACAAAGAAGCCAACTTTTTAAAGCCGGCTTCCTGTAAACATTTTTATTCTTCATTTAAAAACGGGTAACGGTAATCTATAACCGGCACAAATGTTTCTTTAATTGTTCTTGCACTTAGCCAGCGGTACAGGTTGAGCATGGAGCCTGCTTTATCATTGGTACCGCTTGCCCTTGCCCCGCCAAACGGCTGCTGGCCAACTACTGCACCGGTTGGTTTGTCGTTAATATAAAAATTGCCGGCGCTGTTCCGTAACCTGTTTGTCGCCAGCTCTACTGCATACCGGTCTCTTGAAATAACCGAACCGGTCAATGCGTAAGGTGAGGTGCTGTCGACCAGCCTCAATGTTTCATCAAATTTATTTTCGTCATAAATATACACAGTGAGCACCGGGCCAAATAATTCCTCACACATGGTCACATAATTGGGATCAAGCGCTTCAATAATGGTTGGCTCAATAAAGTAGCCTGCTGTTTTATCACACTTACCTCCTACCCATACTTTTGCTTTCGCATCTTTTTTTCTTGCGCCACGGATGTAGCTTTCCAGTTTATCAAAACTTTTTTCATCGATCATTGCATTCACAAAATTGCTGAAGTCTTCTACCGTTCCCATCCTCATCGTTTTTACTTCGGCCACCAATTTCTTTCTTACTTCTGCGGCCATATTAGATGGGATGTAAGCCCTTGAAGCCGCACTGCATTTTTGTCCCTGGTATTCAAAGGCGCCCCTTGCCAAAGCTGCCACCACTACATCCGGGTCAGCGCTTTTGTGTGCAATTACAAAATCCTTTCCGCCGGTTTCGCCAACAATACGAGGATAGGTTTTATAGATGCCCATATTTTTCCCTATCGTTTCCCACATCCTGTTAAACACGCCTGTACTACCGGTAAAGTGTATACCAGCAAAATCCGGGTGGTTGAAAACAACTTCACCAATGGTTGGTCCGTCTATAAAAACAAGGTTGATAACGCCATCGGGTAACCCGGCTTCTTTTAAAATACGCATGAACATTTGTGCGCTGTACACTTGTGTATTGGCGCATTTCCATATTACCACGTTGCCGCACATGGCAGCGCTGGTGGGCAGGTTGCCACCAATGGCCGTAAAGTTAAAAGGGGTTAATGCAAAAACAAATCCTTCCAGCGGGCGGTATTCCAGCCTGTTATTTACACCAGGACTGCTGATGGGCTGCTGCCTGTATATATCGCTTAAAAAATGAACATTGAAACGGAGAAAATCGATGATCTCACAGGCGCTGTCGATTTCGGCCTGGTAGCAATTTTTGCTTTGGCCCAGCATGGTGGTGCCGTTCATGTAAGGGCGGTATTTGGTGGCAATGAGGTCGGCTGCTTTTAAAAATATATTGGCCCTGTTCTCCCAGCTCATGGCAGCCCATTTATCTTTTGCCCTTAAAGCCGCATTGATGGCTTTGGTTACATGCTTTGCTTCGCCGGTATGAAATTTTCCCAACACATGGCTATGTTCATGCGGCGGGCGGATGTCCATAGTATTACCGGTTCGTACTTCTTCTGCGCCGATGTACATGGGCACATCGATGGTCTGACTTTTTAATTCGGCCAATACTTCTTTTAATCTTTTCTTTTCTGCACTGCCGGGTGCATAACTCAATACAGGTTCGTTGGCCGGTATTGGATAATAAAAATCTCCGAAGTTCATATAGCGTGTATTTATTTACAAAATTACTTTTCCAGCCCCAGTTTCAATTGCTCCAGTTCCTGTTCTTCATCTTTTGTCACTTCTTTTTCAAAGTCAAACACGGGGCCGTTGGTTTGGGCATAAATAAACCTCATCACTTCTTCCGTTACATCTTTGCCACCGCCGATATTGGTGAACAGTGCTGCCGGTGTGTATATAAGCCCCCATGGCAGCCCCCACCAGCCAAAGAATAAACTAATCAACGTCCAGGGAAGGCTTTTTACAAACCGGTTCTCGTTGTGTTTAACAAAATAAATGTCTGTTCCCCTTTTAAATGTCATTACAATAACCGATACAGCATAAGAGTAAATAACAAATTTTCCTCCTTGTGCCACCTCGTCCTGTAAATCCCTTACAGAAAGGTTTTGAATTCCATTGATCTTCATGTTGGTTTAAGTTTTTGTGTTAAGTTGAATAATTGGGTAAAGATATATTGCTACTGTTTACATGGGTTGGGTTTTGCCACGATACTTCGATAAACTCAGTACACTAATTAACACGAATGATTTTGGTCACAGATTACACGGATATACACAGATCAAGACTTGGTTGAATTACCTGTATAAACTTATCAAAACAAGAACTGCCTGCCGCCGACTTCCTTACTTCTTATTTTACATTTCTTATTCCTTATTTCCTTCCTTAAGCTTCCGCTTCTTTTTCACTCATTAAATAGGCCTTGATAAAGCCATCCAGTTCTCCGTCCATCACCGGCCCCACATTGCCTACTTCATAATCGGTGCGGTGATCTTTGATCATTTTGTAGGGATGAAAAACGTAGCTCCGTATCTGGCTGCCCCATTCTATCTTTTTCTTTTTGCTGTTGGCCGCATCCCGTATCTCGTTGCGCTTTTGCAACTCAATTTCATACAGGCGGCTTTTCAGCATCTGCATGGCCAGTTCCCGGTTGCCAAGCTGGCTGCGGTCCTGCTGGCACACCACCACAATGCCTGTTGGGATATGCGTCAGCTGCACTTTCGTTTCCACTTTATTTACATTCTGCCCGCCGGCTCCGCCGCTACGGGAGGTTTCCATTTTTACATCAGCAGGATTTATTTCGATCTTGATCGTGTCATCCACCAAAGGATACACATTCACCGATGCAAAAGAAGTGTGGCGCCTGGCGTTACTGTCAAATGGAGAGATGCGAACGAGGCGGTGTACACCGCTTTCCGCTTTTAAAAAACCATAGGCAAAAGGACCTTCAAATTCGAAAGTGCAGGTTTTAATGCCTGCGCCATCACCGTCCTGCCAGTCGAGCTCCTTGATGGTCCAGCCCTGTTTTTCGCCGTACATACGGTACATGCGGCTGAGCATCTGCGCCCAGTCCTGGCTTTCGGTGCCGCCTGCCCCGGAATTGATCTGAAGTACTGCCGGCAACTCATCTTCCGGCTGGTTGAGGGTGCTTTTAAATTCGGCATCTTCCACCAGTTGCAGGGCTTTGTCGTAGGCTTCTTTTGTCTCTTCTTCGGTGGCATCACCGGCTTTCCAAAACTCAAAAAGCACGGCATAATCCTCCACTGCGGTGTTGGTATCCTCAAAAAGTGTTACCCAATACTCGTTGTTCTTAATTTCTTTTAAGATGGAAGTAGCCCGTTCATTATCGTCCCAAAAACCGGGGCTGAGAGAAAGCTGTTTGGATTCTGCTATTTTATTTTGTCGGTTAGCGACGTCAAAGAAACCTCCTCAAGACAAGAACACGGTCTCTTATAGCTTTTAAATTTTCGATTGTCATAGGGTGCAAAAGTAAGGGAAATACAATTTATGATGTACAATTTATGATTTTTGATTTGAGGCGGGGGCTATGAGTGGTAGAACCCTGGTGAGCTTCAGTTCCGGCTGTTTGCTGCAAGTACGGCGCAAAGCCATTCACTTGTCCTCACCGGGCTTTTTACTTCCACCCGGCAGCCCTTAAAGAAATGAAAAAAGGCATCATCCTTTTGATTAATAAAGCTTTTAAACAATGAGGTTATTAATCAAGTTTTTACCTTTGTGCAATTTTACATTTTGATATGCCCGGACAAGCCCCAAAAGATCATCTCAATTTTTTTACAGCAAATGATAAAAAAGCAAATTTCTTAGCTGAACCAGGAAGCTATTTATTATTGACAGGAATAGTCATACTCATTATTCCAGTTTTCTTTTGGGGGCAAAGTGTAGTAGTTTATTTTGACAAGCCTCATATAACTATTGCAGGAGATATTTTTATTTACAGCATGTCAGTCGTACTGTTTATTTTTTGGATAATTTATACGTTCGCATTAAAACTCACGTGGAATAAATACCTAACCTGGACGCATGTAATAATCACTTTAGGAATTATTTTCTTTTACCTGATAACAAGTTCATGGTTTTTAAAGTCAAGGGCGCAAAATGAAGTTCAGGCCAGTATTCTCAAAGTGCTCATGATAAATACGCAACATAATTTAAGGGCAACTTCTCCATTGGGCATACTTTTTATCGTTGGGCAATTTGCTTTTTTGACTAACGTGGCAAGAGGGTTTGTATATAAAAGGCAAGGCAACAGATACGGTATATAAAGCGGCAATACCTGCGCCGCAAACCACCCTCCATTTGTCGCCATCCGCCCTTATTTTTCTCCAGCCAGCATTTTACCTTTACCGAAACAAAATTCTCCATCATGCTCACACTTAACTACTCAACAAGCATCCAGGCTTCCAGGGAAAAAGTATGGGAAATACTATGGAGCGATGCCACTTATCGTAAATGGACCGCTCCTTTTATGGAAGGCTCTTATGCCGAAAGCACCTGGGAAGAAGGCGCTAAAATATCTTTTCTTGCTCCTGGCAAAGGCGGCATGTTTGGCATTATTGAAAAGAAAGTGCCCAATACCGAAATGAGTTTCCGGCACCAGGGCGAAATAAAAGACGGAAAGGAAGAAATAAAGAACTGGGAAAATGCGACGGAACGTTATTTTTTGAGCGACAAAGACGGCGGCACACAACTCGATGCAGTGCTCACCATGGATGATGAGAATAAAGATTTTGCCAAATATTTCAACGAGGTTTTTCCCAAATCGCTGGCGATAGTAAAAGAACTGGCAGAAAACTGACCATTCTTACGCCAGGAAGTTAAGAAGGCTGATAGCAGGCAGCGAATATAGGCATTGGAATGTCTGCTATAGACCAGTGGTGTTCTTGAAATGCCACCGGATCATTAAAATCTTGTACAAATGCGCCATTTGAGCCTGGTATTGCTATGCTTCAGCCTTGTTTATTTTACCGCTTCCTGTACTAAGGAAAATAATACCGCCGGCGATATGCCGCTGGTACAGCGCATTAACAGCGCTAATGGAGACTCTACCGGCAGTTGGGAGTTTGTGTACGACAGCAGCCAACACCTGCAGGCTGTAAAATTTGAAAACAATAATGGTCATAAGTGGATCTTATCTGTGGCTGCCCCGGAAAATGACACGGCGATAGTTACCAACTGGTATCACCAACCCGATGGGTATGAAACAGTTTCAGCAGACACCCTCGTATACAGGGATGGGAAGATCGTACAAAAACTGCAACGTTATTTTAGCTGCAAATATGTGTATGATGCATTGGGTAGACTGATCGCAGATTCAACCGGTGGCTGGCCATCACGGAACGAATACACAACAGCGCATGATTTTTTGTATGATGAGCATAGCAATGTAGTATCGGCACACACTTATTTTAATTCAGCTGGTGTAAACAGTGTATCCGAAGTAATGACCGCTTCTTACAACAACAACGAAAATCCTTATTACAAACCCGGGCCGTTTTTTTATATCCTCTGCAACTCTGATATTGCCTTAAGCATGCATAACAGAACTGCGGCCAGGTATGAAAACCCCGGCTATCCACTCCCCCGTATTGAGCAGTATTCATATGCGTATAACAGCGGGTTTTTGATAAGTATGACCATTAACGGTGCAGGGGCAAATACAATGAACTATAGTTTTTATTATTAAGCTTTACGGAAATCAATTGTTCAACCCTGGCATGGAACTACGACGCTGCCGGGCAGAAAGCTGCTATTTGTAACGATATGCCAGTAAAGGAAAAATGTCAGTGGCTGTTTCCTGCAATGGTTTTATGTATTACCCCATCATCTTCAAACTTTATTTCTTTCGGGATATAAACAAATTTTGAAGTGTCCGGCACCTTGTTCCAGCCCATAGGTGGTGTGGGCGCCCAGCTATGAAATCCTGTTTTGGATTTTACCGGCGCTGGTATTGTTTGTGCCGATGATGAAAGAACATGCCATGAAAAACAAAAAATAATAATGCGTGTACAGGTCAATGTTAGTAATTGTTGAAACAGTAGCTATACCGGCATAGAACACAAGTGATGCAGGTATCGCCAAGAATGACTCTAACTCCTGGTGTATCGCTTTTACTTGAGTGGCTGGACTGATGTGTACAAAAATCATTTCCTCCTTTTTAAATCAAAAGATTATCAGTAAATACAAAGAGAGGTGATCTTATCACCTCTCTTTTTTTATCTTTCAATATTCAACTTTATACTACTCTTCCACCCTCTTCCCATCCATCACCACATTCCCACTACTCTTCATTTTAAACAAAGGCGCCGGCACGTTCAGCACTACTTTATTCATAAAAATATCTTTTGCATCAGTAGATACAAAACCCTTTTTAGCAGTAATGTTCATGTTATCCATATAAATACTGTCTACAGGCATTTGCGGCAGCCCGGTAATGGAAATAGCTGTGGCAGCGCCTTCGCATTGCACATTGCTGATATGGAAATTGGTAAAGTGGGGTATCTTATCATCCACCGCTTCGCCGCCATTATTATTTGCGGCCGCCTTACCGGCAGGCATATCTTCGTAGTAAGTAGTAAATAAGATCGCTTCTTCTTTAATGTTCTTCATTTTAATATTGTCGATATAAATATCCTTTACCAATCCTCCCCTGCCCGGGTTGCTCTTTACACGGATGCCGATATCCGAGCCATCAAAATCGCAATCTGTTACATAAATATTTTCCATGCCGCCATCGGTATTGCTGCCGATAACAAAACCGCCATGCGCCCGGTACACCACGCAGTTGGCGATCAGTATATTTTTTAACTGTGCCTCGCCTGCTTCTTTACTGCCACGGCTGCTCTTCATACAAATACCATCATCGCCCACGCTTAAAGCCGTATTATAGATCACTACATTTTTACAGGCGCTGATATCAATACCATCACCATTTTGCGCCCACCATTCGTTGAACACCGATACACCGTTAATGGTAAGATCACTGCAACGGTTAGGGTAAAAAACAAACTTGGGTGAGTTACGCAATGTAACTCCCTGTACCAAAATTGTTTTGCACTGGATAAAATATACCATATAAGGACGGAGAAAATCCCTTGCCTTTATATAATCATCCGCTGTGGCATTCTTTTTATCCTTGATGGTCTTTACGTACTCTTCCCCCTTCATTGCATCATAAGTAGGCCACCATATTTTTCCATCTTCACTTAGCACACCGGATTTTTTTAATTCCTCCCACACGGCAGCAGTTACTTTATTCTTTTTTACCGGTCTCCAGCTTTCACCGGCGCCATCAAAAGCGCCTTCACCGGTAATGGCGATATTATCGGCTTTATATGCATAAATGGGAGAAGCCACTACAAAGGTTTTTCCATCCCCGTTCATATTGATGATGGGATACTGTATACGGTCTGGCGTAAACTGCACCAGCGCATTTTGTTCTGTATGCAGTTCCACATTGCTTTTTAATTCTACAGGACCTGTTATCCATTTACCGGCTGGCACCACTACTTTGCCGCCACCGGCTTTGCTGCAGGCTTCTATCGCTTTGGCAAAAGCGGCTGTGTTCAATGTCTTACCATCTGCAACAGCACCATAGTCTTTTATTGAAAATACCTTATCGCCGAACGTTGGTAAAGGCACCACCGGCATTTTAAAGGGCGCCTTAGCAGTGTAGTAAGCAATATCTTTTTCCTGTGCAGAGATAGTTACTGAAAAAAAAAGGATGACGAGGCCGGTAAAAATTTGTTTCATAATTGTGGTTTGCAATCCGGGTCAAAACTAAAGTACGGGTTGTTAAGTAATTATAAAAGTTACGGGAACGTTGCCGTGGAGAACCCCACAGCGACACGGCGGCACAAAGTAAACAAGTAACTTCCCCCTGTGTCTTTGTGCCGTTGTGAGCATCTATTAAAAAAGCAAAAAACGCCCGGTTCTCTGCGCTCTTTGTTTGCTCGTGGAAACTCACTACCTTTAAAAAATATGAAAAAGATATTCTTTATCGTTTTTGCTGTAAGCAGCATCACCGCTTCTGCACAATTGCCCAAAGTAGAATTATACGATCTTATAAAAAAGTTTTTATACGACAGCACCGGTTATGAGAATGTAGGCGATTGGGCTGTGGGCCAGCCAAAAAAATTTCCTGTTAAATGGAAAGAAGACAGGCTGATCATGAGCGATGATACCGCCATCAATTTTTACAGGTCGGGCACAGCGAATATTGCCATTAAAGGAAAAACTTTTACACAGGCAATGAACAAACCCGCCGCCTGGAATATCATGGTAAAAGGTCCACGCATGGGTTACACTTCTTTCAGCATTATCAGCACGCCTTCCAAGGAGTTGCTTACAAAATATACCATCGACAGCCTTTTTGGCAACAAGCCTTTTACAGCTAAGCTGCTGAAAAGTTGTGATGCAAAAGACCTGAACGGCTACTATTACTACGAAGTAAAACTGCCTAAAAAAGATATCGCCTATATCAAATTCAGCTGGCTTTCTATCAATGGCAATAATGCCATCAGGATCGATTGTTATGACAGTTACAGCAAATACGCAGTGAAATTAGATTGCAAATAACAACTGCTATTTTAAAGAATGTAATCTTCCTGAATACCTTTCATATTTTTTCTCATTCATCAATCCTGCAGTAAAAAAAGCTGCAAGGCCGCCGCATACCAGGTTCACCAAAAATGAATTGGCGAATATGATCGTAGTGGCTTCTTTGGCATGTTTAAAAACAGACTGAGAAGGTCTTGATCCTGCAAACACATAAAAATTAAGCAGGTAAATGATGGCAGCTCCCGCCAGGGAGATCAATGCCGAAATAAAACTTAATCTTATCCCTTTACCCGTCAGCACCAGCATATTAAGCCTTGCATGAGAGGTTTTGTTAAGGAATAAAACGTAAAGGATGGCACATACAAAGAAAACTGCATTGGCAGGATAGAGCCAGGCATAATTTCCTGTATGCAAAAAAAACTGGAAACAAACCAGGTAAATAAAGGACACGAATAAAGACGCTTTGATTGGGGGAGTAAAATTTATCATTTGCACAGGTTATTTTTTACCCTCAAAATATCAAACCTTGTTCCAACAGGAATTATACTGTTCTGCCGGGTATTGAATATGTGTTATTTAAGGAATACGTAGACAAATTTCTACAAACAGCTGCCTATTGTGATTTTTAGCAGCACAATTTCCCAACTGTTTATTTTCAGGCCCCGTCAACACTTCATTGCACAACGTTCATCAACGCACAGCAGCGGCATGGTATTAGTGTAAATTATTTCCGTAAACCAAAGCCGGAATTAAAATCAAACAGCAAGTGTCACAAAAGAAAACAGCATCAAAAGATATATTTGAGATCCTGCCACAGGCCATTGCAACATTGAAGAAAAATATTTTTATTCCTTTCTTCGGCTTTAACCGCATTAAGGAATATGCCAATGAAAAAGCGCCGCTCCGTTCAGAACTGTTTACAGAAGAACAACTGGCGCAATATGCAGTCACCTTAGCGGAAAGTCATACTGCTGTAAAAGAAGAGAATGAAGAGCACCTGTTAAAAAGACTGGCGGAAAATGAAGATGTGCTGCTGGATGTGCATGGCATGCTTACACAATCGGTAAAACAAAATAACCGGGTGGTGCCGGCGGGTGAATGGCTGCTGGATAATTTTTATTTGATAGAGGAACAAGTGTACACCGGCAAAAAACATTTGCCTAAAGGATACAGTAAGGGTTTACCACAGCTCATCAACGGCGACTATGCAGGTTTTCCCAGGGTGTATCAAATTGCCGTGGAGATGATCTCTCATACCGATGGCCGGGTGAATTTAAAAAGCCTTGTGCGTTTTATCAAATCTTACCAATCGGTTATTTCATTAAAGATCGGTGAGCTGTGGGCCGTACCCATCATGCTGCGGCTGGCATTGATAGAGAACCTGCGGAGGATCTCCATACAAATTGCGGTGGATATTGAAAGTAAGAACCATGCTAATTTCTGGACGGATGAGCTGATGGAGACGCTGGAGAAGGATCCCAAGAACCTGGTACTGGTGATCGCAGATATGGCAAGGGCCAATCCACCGATGGACAGTTCCTTTATTGCCGAGTTTACCCGTAAGCTGCAGGAAAAAGGCACTGCCATGGCCTTACCACTCAACTGGCTGGAACAGCAACTGGCAGATACAGGTTACAACATTGCAGAAATGGTACACCTCGAAAACCAGAAGCAGGCAGCCGACCAGTTATCTATCAGCAACAGCATTAACAGCCTCCGTTTTTTAAACACCAACGACTGGCGTGCTTTTGTGGAAGAGACCAGTTTGATAGAAACGATCTTAAAACAGGATCCTGTTTATCCTTTAATGGATTTTTATACCCGTGATAATTATCGTCATTCGGTGGAACGCATCGCTAAAAAAAGCGTACTATCCGAACCAGAAATCGCCTCCAAAGTGATTGAACTATCGGCAAGGAATATCCCGGATGATGACAGGAAGAACCATGTTGGTTATTACCTCGTGGATAAGGGGCTGAAACAGGTGGAGAAATTTGCAAGGGTAAAATTATCTTTTGCAGAAAAGGCAAGAAAGGCATTTAACGTACTGCCGCTTTCGGGATATGGCGGCGCCATCTGGATATTGACACTGGCGCTTTCCTGGTGGCTGATGATAAAGCTGCATGAGGAAGGAGTAAATAAATGGATGATGATAGCTGTGGCGGTGTTTTGTGTTATCAGCATCAGTCAGCTGGCATTATCGATCATCAATTGGGTGGCTACTTTGCTGGCCACACCTTCGCTGCTGCCCAAGATGGATTTTTCCAAAGGAATTCCCGAAGCCTGCAAAACAATGGTGGTGATACCGACCATGATCGGCAGCGAAGAAGATGTGCACGAACTGGTGGAAGATATGGAAGTGCGTTTTTTGGCTAACAGGAACGAACACCTGCATTTTGCCCTGCTCACCGACCTCACAGATGCCAAAGAAGAAATACTGCCGGAAGATGAAGCATTGGTAAAACTGGCCGTACAAAAGATCGAAGCCCTCAACCGTAAGTACGGCAGGATAAAGAACGATATTTTCTTTCTTTTTCACCGCCCCAGGAAATGGAATAACAAGGAAAAACTATGGATGGGCTATGAACGCAAACGTGGTAAGCTCGAAAACCTGAATGCCTTATTATTATACAACGAAACGGATGCTTTTTCTTCCATAGTGGGTGATAAAGACACTTACACAGGCGTGAGATATGTGATAACACTTGATACGGATACACAATTGCCCCGTGATGCCGCCATCAAAATGATCGGTACTATGGCCCACCCGCTGAACCATCCCAAATATTCAAAGAAAAAGAAAAGGGTCACCGATGGCTATACCATTCTGCAGCCACGTGTTTCCAACACATTGCCCGGGCAGGACAGTTCGTTGTTTGCCAAAATACACTCCAATGATGAAGGCACCGATCCTTATACAAAAGCAATTTCAGACGTATACCAGGATCTTTTTAAAGAAGGTTCCTTTATCGGTAAAGGTATTTATGATGTAAAGGCTTTTGAAAATGTTTTGCACCAGGCTTTCCCGGAGAACAGGATATTGAGCCACGATCTTTTAGAGGGAAGTTATGCCCGTGCAGGTTTGCTCACCGATGTACAGTTGTATGAAGAATACCCGGCGCAATATGGCACCGATATACAAAGAAGACACCGCTGGATACGTGGCGACTGGCAGATAGCGACATGGATATTTCCATTTGTGCCGGGAGGAAATAAAAGATGGCGAAAAAATCCAGTGTCCATTCTTTCCAAATGGAAAATATTTGATAACCTGCGAAGGAGTTTGGTGCCCATTTGTGTTTTACTCATCCTGATGTATGCATGGCTCTTCTCTCCTTCTGCCTGGTTCTGGACGCTGATCGTAACTGCAGTGATCATTTTGCCCTCGATTATTTCACTTGCAGGACAAATATTGGTAAAACCAAAAGATGAGGTATGGAGACAGCATATTATTTTTTCCATCCGCACTTCTGTCAATCATTTTATACAGCATATCGTTACATTGATCTGCCTTCCATACGAAGCATACATGAATGCTGATGCCATTGTACGGACCTTATGGAGAGTTTATTTTTCAGGAAGAAATTTATTGCAATGGAATCCATTTGGCAAGGCTGGTAAGAACCGGTATGGCAATATCGGTGGCGAGTATGTGAGAATGTGGTTTCCTGTGTTATTATCCGTTTTTCTTTTTATTTACCTGCTGTTATATAACCCGGTTGCTTTTGCAGTGTCATTACCCTTTCTTATTTTATGGTTTGTTTCGCCATACATTACACGTACCATCAGCTTCCCTATTATTACAGACAAAGTACACCTGGAAGTAGAAGAAGTTGCTTTCCTGTATAAAACAGCAAGAAAAACATGGCTCTTTTTTGAAACATTTGTGGGAGAGCATGACAACTGGCTTCCGCCTGATAATTACCAGGAAAATCCTGTTGAAAGAATAGCGCACCGTACATCGCCGACCAATATAGGGTTAAGTATGCTGGCTAACCTGGGCGCTTATGATTTTGGCTATATCACTGCAGGCAAAATGATACAACGTATCAATAATGTAATGGCCACGCTGGATAAAATGGAACGCTACAGGAACCATTTATTCAACTGGTACGATACAACTTCGTTACAGCCTTTAAACCCAAGATATATTTCCACCGTAGACAGCGGAAATTTTGCCGGGCATTTAGTTACATTGAAACAAGGCATTGCTAAAATCAAAACCGACAGGATAATTCCGGAAAGATATTTTGAAGGTTTGCTGGATACGATACGCATTGTGACCGGCGAACCCGGCGCTTCTGCCCAAATAAAAATATTAGAAACTGAAGTAGAAAATATATGCCGCAACAAGCCTGCTGACCTTAATGAACTTAAAATACATATTGATAAACTTCAGTCGATCGCATTACAGCTAAATACATCTCAGCAGGAATGGGTAGGTAAGATAGTGATGCAGGTAAATATGCTTGCAGGAGAATTATCACAGCTGGTGCCCTGGATAAATGACAAGTCAATTGCAGGTGAACATGGTATACCAGCTTTTGCAGAATTGTTCGATATTAATAATTCATTGCTGGTATCAGGTAAGAGTATACGTTTATCCACTGAACTTGTTACTGCACAAAATATATTGAACGACATGTTTGGTAATATTGAAGCGATACAAATGAAATGCGATGAATATGCAGATATCGAATACAATTTCCTGTATGATAAATCGCAGAACTTACTGGCCATTGGTTTTAACGTAGATGAACAAAGAAGAGATAACAGTTACTACGACCTGCTGGCATCAGAAGCAAGGCTGGGTGTTTTTCTCGGTATTGCACAGGGAAAAATACCACAGGAAAGCTGGTTCGCTTTGGGAAGACAATTAACAAATTCAGGTTCTATGCCTGTGCTGTTATCATGGAGCGGTTCTATGTTTGAGTACCTGATGCCGATGCTGGTAATGCCTTCTTACGAAAACACATTGCTGGATCAAACCTGTAAAGCAGTGGTGCAAAAACAAATTGAGTATGGTAAAAAACGTGGTGTACCCTGGGGCGTTTCCGAATCCGGTTACAATATGGTGGATGCAGCGTTGAACTATCAATACCGTGCCTTTGGTGTTCCCGGTCTTGGTTTTAAACGTGGGCTTGGCGAAGACCTGGTGATATCCCCCTACTCTACTTTAATGTCTCTGATGGTGGCGCCGGAAGAATCATATAAAAATTTGCAGGTATTAAAAGAAAATGGTTTTGAAGGAAGGTATGGCTTTTATGAAGCGGTGGATTATACAGCATCGAGGCTACCACGACGCAAAACAAACGCCATCATACAATCCTTTATGGCGCATCACCAGGGCATGGCATTTTTATCAATGGCATATTTGCTGCTGGATAAACCCATGCAAAAAAGATTTGAAGCGGATGTGCAGGTAAAAACAACTTTATTGTTATTACAGGAAAGGATACCAAGGGTTACCACTTTCTATTCGCCAACCGTACATGTGGCCGATGCCGCAAGTATCAGCCTCGGTAATGAAACGCCGATGCGTATCATAACTACACCGGATACCCCGGTACCGGAAGTGCAGTTATTGTCCAATGGCAATTACAGCGTGATGGTGACCAATGCCGGTGGTGGCTACAGCCGCTGGAAAAATATTGCCCTCACCCGCTGGCGGCAGGACAGCACCTGTGATAATACCGGTTCATTCTGTTTTATCCGTGATGTGGACAATGATGCGGTATGGTCAAATGCCCATCAACCGAGTTTAACAAAAGCCGATACTTATGAAGCGGTATTCTCACAGGGAAAAGCAGAATTCAGGAGGAAAGATCTTTCATTGGAAACACATACAGAGATCGTAGTGTCGCCGGAAGATGATATTGAATTAAGAAGGGTGCATATCACCAACCGTTCCAGGAAGCCAAGAAACGTCGAGATCACCAGTTATGCAGAAGTGGTATTGACCATTCCTGTAGCAGATGAATTACATCCGGCATTCAGTAAACTCTTTATTCAAACCGAGATCATCAAACCAAAGAATGCCATTCTTTGTTCCAGGCGGCCCCGTTCTGAAAATGAAAAGCCGCCCTTTATGTTCCATTTGATGAAAGTACAGAATGCGATAGTAAAGGATATTTCCTATGAAACAGACAGGAGCGCTTTTATCGGAAGAGGAAACACGATCCATGCGCCAAAAGCATTAACCGGAACCGTTATGCTGTCCGGCGCAGAAGGCGCTGTGCTCGACCCGGTGGTGGCGATCAAATACAGCATCACCATCGAGCCCGGCGAATCTGTTATAGCAGATATGATATATGGCATTGCAGATACCAAAGAGGGCTGTAGTAATTTAATAGATAAATACCAGGACAGGTATATGACCAGCCGTGTGATCGAACTGTCATGGACACACAGCCAGGTGATACTCCGCCAGATAAATGCGATGGAAAGCGATGCACAGTTATATGCAAAACTGGCAAGCTCCATCATCTTTCCCAATAGTTCTTTACGTGCCGATGCTTCTGTTATTATAAAAAATCATTTAAGCCAGTCCGGTCTATGGGGCTATGCCATTTCCGGCGATCTACCGATCGTACTGGTAATGATTGAAGACTCTGAAAATATCGATTTAGTAAAACATATGGTGCAGGCGCATGCTTACTGGCGGCTGAAGGGATTGATCGTCGACCTTGTTATTATTAATGATGATCATGGTGGGTACAGGCAGGCCTTACAGAACGAGATCATGAGCTTTATTGTGCCCGGCATTGCAAGTGATATTAAAGATAAACCCGGTGGCATTTTCATCCGCTCTGCCGACCAGGTATCCAACGAAGACAGGATACTGTTTCAAACGGTGGCGCATATAGTAATTTCAGATAGCGCCGGCTCCCTGGAAGAGCAGGTGAACAGGAAAGGTAAAACAAAAAATAATATCCCGTATATCGTTCCTACCCGTACGGATGAAGTGATTGATACACCGATTGCTGTACAAAATGATCTTACTTTCTTTAACGGAACAGGCGGCTTTGCCAAAGACGGAAGGGAATATGTCATCAATACATCTGCGAAGCAAACCACACCTGCACCGTGGGTGAATGTGCTGGCCAATAATAATTTTGGCTGCATCATTACAGAAAGCGGGCAATCTTACACATGGATAGAAAATGCACATGAATTAAGGTTGACGCCCTGGAACAACGATCCTGTTTGTGACCTGCAGGGCGAAGCATTTTATATAAGAGATGAAGCAAGCGGAACATTCTGGTCTCCTGCCCCGCTGCCCTGCAAAAGCGATCTGCCCTATGTAACAAAACATGGTTTTGGTTACAGCCAGTTCATTCATGCAGAAAATGGTATTGTATCGGACATGTGTGTGTTCACCCATTTGGAAGAAAGTATCAAGTTCATCTCCATTAAATTGAAAAACCATTCCAAACGCAGCAGGAAGTTGTCGGTAACGGGTTATATGGAATGGGTGATGGGTGACCTTCGTTCCAAATCTATCATGCATGTGATAACGGAAGCGGATACCGCCAGCGGCGCAATACTGGCCAGTAACAGGTACAACACAGCGCTTGACGGCAGGGTGGCATTTTTTGATGCAGATGATGCTAACAGGAACTATACAACAGACCGTTGTGAATTTATCGGCAGGAATAAAACACTAAGTGACCCGGATGCAATGAGAAGAGTAAGGTTATCGGGCAAAACAGGCGCTGCACTCGACCCTTGCGCTGCTATCCAGATCAATATTGAACTGGGTGATGGAGAAGAAAGGGAAGTTATCTTCAGGCTGGGCGCAGGCAAAGACAGGAATGATGCAATAACAATGGTAAGAAAATTTGAGGGAAAGACAGCTGCACATAATGCCCTGCAGCAGGTAAAAGACTACTGGAAAAAAACACTCACTAACCTGCAGGTACAAACGCCTGATGCAAGCATTAATTTTTTAGCGAACGGCTGGTTGAATTATCAAACACTTGCAAGCCGTATTTGGGCCAGAAGCGGCTTCTACCAGTCAGGTGGCGCTTTTGGTTTCAGGGACCAGTTGCAGGATATCCTTTCACTGATGCATGCAGAACCGCAGATCGCAAGAAAGCAAATACTATTGTGTGCATCAAGACAATTTAAAAAAGGTGATGTGCAGCACTGGTGGCATCCGCCGATGGGCAGAGGCGTACGCACCACTTGTTCCGATGATTATTTATGGCTGCCCTTTGTTACCTGCCGCTACATTGAGCATACCAATGATGAGCGCATACTGGATGAGCAGATACACTACCTTGAAGGAAGATGGCTCAATGCAGGTGAAGAATCTTACTATGATCTCCCCATCCGTTCTGATGAAACGGGTACTTTGTATGAACATTGCGTAAAAGCAATACAAAACGGCTTTACGTTTGGTCTGAATGGATTACCACTGATCGGCTCCGGCGACTGGAATGATGGCATGGATAAGGTGGGCGAACATGGCAAAGGCGAAAGTGTATGGCTGGCATTTTTCCTGTATGATATTCTGCTGCGGTTTATTGATACGGCTACGGCAAGAAATGATATCGCATTTGCCAATGAATGCAGGGAACAGGCGGAGAAATTAAAGAACAATATCCATCAAAATGCCTGGGATGGCGAATGGTACAAACGTGCCTTCTTTGATGACGGCACACCATTGGGGTCGCATGTAAATGATGAATGCAAAATAGATTCTATTGCACAAAGCTGGTCGGTGCTGTCAAAAGGCGCTGATGAAAAAAGAGCCGGTATCGCTATGGAATCTGCGTATAAAAATTTAGTAAAGAAAGAAGAAGAGATCATCCAGTTGTTTCACCCGCCGTTTGATAAATCAGGCATGAACCCCGGTTATATCAAAGGTTATGTGCCCGGCGTAAGAGAGAACGGTGGCCAGTATACACATGCGGCAGTCTGGCTTACCATGGCCTTTGCAGCATTGGGCGACCGGAAAAGAACCTTTGAATTATTACAGATGATCAACCCGGTGAACCACGGCGACAGTACGGAAACGGTGAACACTTATAAGGTAGAACCTTATGTAATTGCAGCGGACGTATATGCACAACCGTTGCACAGGGGCCGTGGCGGATGGACATGGTACACCGGTTCTGCAGGATGGATGTATCAATTGATCACCGAATGGTTTATCGGGATCAAAAGAAAAGGCGATACACTTTCTTTCAGGCCATGCATACCCGAAGAATGGAACACAGTAACAGTTGATTACCGTTTTAAAGACACGATGTATCATATTACGTATGAGCAGCGGGAAGGTATAGATCATATACAGTTGCTGGTAAACGGCATTGAACAGCATGAAGAATACATCAGTTTAAAAGATGATGCTGCAGAATATGACGTAAAAGTTATCTTTTCGCAAAAGCTGATCGGTAAGGCGGTGTATGAGTATGATGAATTGTAAAAGATTGTCAACCTTCTTTGTACTACAGGTAGTTAAAAAAAGGTTGACAACCTTATTCGTTTAAGACGTTCCAACGTTTTAAACGACTTAAACGATTTTGAACGACTTCCAACGATTATCTTTCTCTGGAAATAATTTTTCGTTTCAATTCATTTGTTCTCTAATTTTATAGGTAAGAACCATATCATTCACTCCAATCTTACTTATGAAATACAAAATGGAGCAACCGGTGCATAGTACCATCAGCACAACAAAATACCAGTGCATTATTGAATGGCGCAATGGAAAATTCGTTGCAGATGAACCTGTAACATCAGGCGGGCAGGACACAGGGCCAGACCCCTACACGTTGCTGTTATCTTCTTTGGCTTCCTGTACCCTCATTACTTTACGCATGTACATCGACAGGAAAGGCTGGGATATTCCTTCCATTACGGTGCAAACCAATTTGTACCAGGAAATTAAAGAAGAAAAACTCACCACCATCATTGACAGGGATATACTGTTTACTACTCCGGTGCCGGAAGAGCAAAAGCTCCGCCTCCAGGAAATCGCCAAACATTGCCCCATTTCAAAAATTTTGGAGAACGACATCAAAGTGAGGACATTTGTTTTCAGGGATGGCGATACCAAGCAAATAAAATATGCGAACGAAGAAATAACCGTAGTATGGAAACCGGAACTGTGCCAGCATTCCACCCGTTGCTGGACACAAATGCCGATGGTGTTTAATCCAAGAATAAAAAAATGGATCAATCCAGATGGGGCGCCGCCTAATAAGATAGAACAACAGGTAAAAGCCTGCCCATCGGGAGCGCTGGAATTTCATTACAACAAAGACAAAGCAACACAATGAGTAATGTAGGTTTAATTATAGAAGAACGCCCTGCCGATATTGGCAATTTTTTAGTGGGCAGGTTATTGCCCTTCAGGCAGAAACGGATGGTGGGGCCCTTTATTTTTATTGACCATATGGGGCCCGCAAAAATGAACGATCACCAGAACATGGACATTGGCCAGCATCCGCACATCGGTTTATCCACGCTTACTTATTTATTTGAAGGCAATATCATGCACAGGGATGCACTGGGCACTGCAGTGGAAATAAAACCCGGCGAAGTAAACTGGATGACGGCAGGCAAAGGCATTGTACATTCAGAGCGTACGCCTGATCATTTGCGGCATTCAGAAAAAACAATGCATGGCTTGCAGATATGGGTGGCATTACCAAAAGAACTGGAAATGATGGAGCCGGAATTTTTTCATATCGATAAAGAACAGTTACCGGTATGGGAACAAAACGGCGCCCGTTTTAAATTAATAGCCGGTGAAGCATTTGGAAAAAAGTCGCCGGTGCCGGTATACAGTAAATTATTTTTTCTTGAAATAAAAAGTACCACCAAACAAACGGTTACTATCGGCAACGACCTGTTTGGCGAAGCGGGCTTGTATATTTTAGAGGGCAGCGTGGAGAGTGACGGTAACGTGTATGGGCCAAAACAACTGCTGGTAGCTAAGGATACCAAGCTGTGCAGTTTTGTGATCAATGAAAATACAACCGTGTATATTTTTGGCGGAGAGCCTTTTGCGGAAGAACGTTTTATCTACTGGAATTTTGTGGCCACTTCTGTTGACCGCATAGAAGAAGCCAAACAATTATGGAAAGACCAGCAATTTAAAATGGTGGAAGGAGAAACGGGGTTTATTCCGCTGCCGGAAACGACGGCACATTTGAAAAAATAAGCAAAGGCCCATGAAAAAGTTTATTGATATTTCTGACAGAAAAGAACTCAATGATCATCTCTCAAAACTTAAGCCCGGCACTATTCCGGTATGGGGCTCTTTTACAGCACAGCAAATGCTGGAACATTTAGTGCTGACGGTGGAATATACCAACGGCAAAAAGCAAACAGGCTGCACCCTGGCAAAAGAAGACGCTGAAAAAAGAAAGCAATTCATGATCTACAGCGATGTTGAAATGCCAATGGGTATTAAAACACCGGTAAAGAAAGGTGATCCTGCTGCTACAACATTTACAAGTATGGAAGCAGCAATTACTGCACTGAATAAGGAACTGGATGATTTTGAAAAATATTTTAAAACTGAAGGTATAACCTCCGTTCATCCGGGCTTTGGCGAATTAACCTATCATGAGTGGCTTGTTTTTCATGGCAAACATTTTACACATCACTTTAAGCAGTTTGGAATATTCACTTAGTATATAATCTCTTCTCCATTTGCTTTAATCAATAATACTTTTTTAGAAGACTCCTCCACCCTTCCAATCACCTGCGCATCTATACCGAATGACTTGGCTGTATCGATCATCAACGCTGCATCTTTTTCATCACAATAAATTTCCAGCCTGCAGCCCATATTAAATACTTCATACATTTCTTTCCAGTTGCTGCCGCTATTGTCTTTTATAATTTGAAACACCGGTGGCACGTCAAATAAATTATCCTTTACAATTTTAAAATCACCAGGCAGGTATTTCATGCATTTCGTCTGTCCGCCACCGCTGCAATGTATCAGGCCATGTATCTTGTCAAAATGATCTTCTAATAGTTGTTTTAATACCGGCGCATAGGTTCTTGTGGGAGACAGCAGTAATTGACCGATCGTGTAAGATCCGTTTACCACATCTGTTAACTTATTCTTACCGATATACACCACTTCATCAGCAAGGTTATTATCATAACTCTCTTTAAAGTTGGTTGCATAGAACTTGCTCAGAGCATCATGTCTTGCACTGGTTAACCCATTGCTGCCGATACCGCTGTTATACGCCGTTTCATAATTTGACTGGCCATAACTGGCAAGGCCAACGATCACATCACCGGGTTGTATCTTCTCATTGCTGATGATTTTGTTCTTAGGCCAGCGGCAGGTCATAGTACCATTTACCGCTACTGTTCTTACCACATCACCTACATCAGCCGTTTCACCACCGAGGTAATGAATGTGTACACCAAAATCTTTTAACGTATCAAACAATTCCTGTGAGCCGCCGATGATCTGCGACAGCACTTCGCCGGGGATCAAATGCTTGTTGCGGTCGATCGTACTGTTAAAAACGATATTGTTATAAATGCCAACACAAAGCAGGTCATCCAAATTCATTACAATCGCATCCTGCGCTATACCTTTCCAAACAGCAATATCGCCGGTCTCTTTCCAGTACAGGTAAGCCAGGATACTTTTAGTACCGGCGCCATCGGCATGCATCACATTCACCCAATCAGCATCATTCCCTAAATAGTCAGGATAAATTTTGCAAAAAGCGTTGGGAAAAAGTCCCTGGTCAAGATTTTTGGTTGCAGCATGTACTTCTTCTTTTTGGGCGGAAACTCCTCTCTTGTTATATAAAGACATCGTTTCTTGTTTCTTGTTGGTGAACTGTTTCTCGTTACTTGTTGCTCGTTGAGCCGTTCCTCGTTTGGTCTCTGCGATTGTAATTCCTGTTATTTGTTCGCAAGCTCTCAAAAACGAGAAACAAGCAACAAGAAACACTGAACGATTTTTGCGGCAATTTACAACTCAATTAATCAACGGGCCGTAACAAATTATCAATTAGTTTTGCACCACTTTATTATGAGGGTACATACTGACATACATCACCTGCCGGCTTTTACAAACGCAGTGGTTACCATCGGCACTTTTGACGGGGTACACAAAGGCCACCAGCAAATACTGAACCTGATGATCAATGAGGCCAAAAGGGTAAATGGCGAAACGGTTATCATTACATTTCATCCGCACCCACGCCAGGTGATCGCTGCCAGCCAGAACGAGCTGTTTTTGCTGAATTCGTTGCAGGAAAAGATCGCTTTACTGGAAAAATACGGGATTGAGCATTTGGTGGTCACTCCTTTTACAGAAGCATTTTCTCTACAGCCTGCGGAAGAATACATTGAGAATTTTTTAGTAAAGACCTTTCATCCGCATACCATTATTATCGGCCACGACCACCGTTTTGGCAAAAGCCGAAGCGGCAATTTTGCTTTGCTGGAAGATAAAGCCAAACAATTTAATTATGTGGTGAAAGAGATACCGGGTTTTATGCTGCAGGAAAATACTATCAGCTCCACCATTATCCGGCAGGCGCTGCAGAAAGGCAATATTGACACGGCAAATGAATACCTCGGCTATCCATATTTTTTCAGTGGAACGGTAGTGGAAGGAAATAAACTGGGCAGAACGATCGGCTATCCCACAGCCAACCTGCAGGTAACAGAGGAAAAAAAACTCATCCCGGGTAATGGAGTATATGCTGTAAAAGTGGAAGTGAGCGGGCATTCGTCATTCAACACTCCAAATTCATACTTTGGTATGATGAATATTGGGGTACGCCCCACCGTGGAAGGTGTGAACAGGATGATAGAAGTAAATATTTTTGATTTTGATAAAGACATTTATGGCAGCACTGTAACGGTGCATATTTATAAACGCCTGCGGAATGAGCAAAAGTTCAACGGGTTGGAGGAATTGAAGACGCAGTTGGGAAAGGATAAGGAGATGGCCGGGTTAGCGCTGAATGGATTTTCTCTTTAATTTGAAAGAAGCTTGCTGATTACAGTATTTACCTGATGAAACCGATCGTTACGAATTGCATTTTAATACACCTTAAATATTGTTCATTGATTGCCAGCATAGTTAATTGCGTTAGGCAACATTTGTAAAAAAGGAAGCGCTTCTGAATATTTTAATTCTTCATATTCCAAGCCCAATTGCCTGATGTTGTTGTAATAAGTTTGATGCTGGTCGTAGTAATTTCTTTCGCTTTGCACAAACCAGGCATTGTTGCCAAGTTTTTGCGCAAGGAACCATTTTTCCAGCAGCCGGGACGCTCTTCCGTTGCCATCTTCAAATGGGTGGATTTTTACAAATACCAAATGCAGCAGTGAGGCGAAAAAGAAAACCTCTTTAAAACTTAAATCTGTTTCCAGCAGTGTTTCCATATCAGCATACAGTTTTTGCATTTCGGTTTTTACCTTACCGGGCGCTGCAGCTACATATTCAATCTTACCATCTTTAGTTACTACAAACATAGCTCCTGTTCTAAATTTTCCCTGCTGCGATTTATGCAAAATATGTTTAGTAAGTTGTGCATGTGCCTGCTCCAAAGTTTTCGGGGTGAGTCTATTTTTCTGTGCAAACAAATAAGCATCGTATAAGTCGTCAATCTTCCTCGTATAGTCAGGCTGATATTTTGTACCAAAAAGTTTATGCTTAATAAATGAATCCAGGTCAATATTCTCACCTTCGATCTTGGATGAGAAAACAGCAGAAACAGAAGTATAGAAACTGAAGGTATCAATGCTGAGTTCGCTATCGTGTAACTCCTCAAAGCTCTTTTGCAACGATTTGTCAAAGCTGTTCTTATACTGCCCTGATAAATCTGTCGGTATTATTTTCAGATCAATTTTTTTCATGCTGTTTATTAGATACTATATTTAGCTGAAGCTGACCAATATGATTCCGGTAAAATAAACTCCTTTATTTTGCAGCCAGTTCCTACCTCATCATCTTCACGACCATCTCCTTCAGCAGCGAACCATCGCTTACATTGGTGCTGTTGATGCCAATGCTTTTTAAGTTGTATTCATGCAGCAGCAACAAAGCTTTTTCCACGCCTTCATAACCGTACAACTTCACCGTATTCAGCGCTTCTTTAGCTGCATAAGGGTTGTTATAGAAAAGCGACTTGATGCCATTCTCGCTTTTATCCGCCATACCAAAAATGCTGTACAGCTTACTGAAAAAATTATACAGCGAAGGCAACACTAATTGTATCGGCGCCGCTTTGGGATTGCTTTCGTAATACTGGATTATTTTAATGGCTTTGGCCATGTCTTTTACTGCCAGTGCATTCTGCAGTTCAAAGGCATTGTATTCTTTGCTGATACCGACATATTTTTCGATATCGTCTTCAGTTATACTTTTTCTTTTGCCGAGGTTAACGGTTACTTTTTCCAGTTCGTTGGTAACACGGCTCAGATCGTTGCCTACAAATTCCACCAATAAAGCGATCGCTTTGGGCGTCATTTCAAATTCCTGCTGCTGCACATAATCTTTCACCCACTCCACCATTTTATAATCCCTTATCTTTTCAGAAGTAAACACTTCTCCTTCTTTCTTGATCGTTTTGTAGAGTTTCGTTCTTTTATCAAGCGTTTTTTCTTTATAACTCACTACAAAAATGGTGGAAGCCAAAGGATTTTCTATATACCCTTCGAGCTTGTCGATGTCTTTCATCTGCTGGGCTTCCTTCAGCAATACCACCTGCTTTTCTGCAAACATAGGGTAACGCATACAGGCATTCACCACATCACTCCAGTTGGCATCTTTTCCATAAAACACACTCAGGTTAAAACCGGCTTCGCTTTCCAGCAATATCTTATGTTCGGCATAGTTCATCACGAGGTCGATATAGTAATCCTCCTCTCCTTCTAACCAATACAAAGGCTTATAACTTTTTTTCTTCCAGTCGCCGATAATTTTTTCTGCTGACATATTTGCCAAAATTAAGGTACCGGGATGATTTTTAAAGGAAGTCAAGTTTATAAAACTTGACTTCCTTCTACCATAACCACCGCCAGGATTTTCAACGGCTGGCTGGGTTAAAAAACGCAATTATCAAAATAGAGGCTTAATTTACGCCGGATCAATTTTTTACCGTTGGCCGAGCTAAAAAACAAATTTGTTTATCAATTGCTGACCGCCGCATCGCAGGTGCTGTTGCCATTGCTCACATGGCCTTATATCACAAGGGTATTAGGACCGGAGAATCTTGGCAAAGTGAATTATGCTGATTTTGTTTCCCAGGTCTTTATCATTATTGGCGCTTTTGGAATACCACTGTATGCCATCAGGGAAACAGCCATTGTAAGAAACGACCCGGAAAAAAGAGGAAGAATTGCTATAGAACTCACTTTAATTTATTCTGTACTATCGTTCCTGTCAGCTGCTGTCTTTTTAGCGGTAACGCACAATAAAGCAGCACAAAACACCAACCTGTACCTTCTTGCAGCCGCCAATATCATTATCATTTCGTTGTCGTTCGACTGGTATGTACAGGGCATGGAATATTTTAAGTTTGCTGCTATCAGGAGCCTGTGTATAAAGACCGGCATACTTATTTGTATCTATTGCTTTATAAAAAACAGCAGCGACTACACTTTATTTTTTGGCATATTCACAGCCGGACTCTTGTTAAATGCGGTATTCAATGCAGCCAAACTGTTTACTGAAAATAAATTAAAAGCGGGCAGCCTGAATATCAAAAGACATTTTGCCCCGCTTTCCCTGTTTTTTCTTACTTCTTCCGCCATTGGTATTTATGAATATTTTGATACTATCATTCTTGAATATATAACGAAAAGCAATGAGCAGGTTGGCTTATACACCACGGTATTAAAAATAACCCGGATCGTTACACTAATTACAATAACGGCAGGCTCTGTTATGCTGCCTCGTATTTCCTATCTCATTTCAACCGGTAATAAGGAAGACGCCAAAAGATATTTGGAAAAGTTTTTAAGCTTTATCGTTTTTGCAGGTGTACCGGCCGGTACCGGTATTTTTATTTTTGCGCCGGAAATAATACAGGCTATTGCAGGCGACCGGTTCATACCGGCCATACCCCTGCTGCAGGTACTGGGCTTTTCGCCTCTTATTATTGGCATTGGCACTGTTTTTAATTACCAGGTGCTGGTATCATTCCGGCAGGAAAGAAAATTTCTTTTAACTGCAGTTGCCGGGTGCGTAGTAAGCATTTCACTGAACTTTTTACTAGTGCCTGTTCTATCTGCAAAAGGTGCGGCGGTTGCCACGCTTGCAACTGAAACAACCGTAACGATCATAAGCGGCATGATGGCGCTTAAACTGATAAAACTTCACATCAGCTTATCATCCATTTTATCCTGCTGCTTTATTTCACTTTTATTTTTTCCTGTTGCCTTTGCATGCAGGCATGTTTTTCAATCAGCATTACCTGTGGCATTGTCGGGGATAATATTGTGCACCATCATTTATGCGGCAATGCAGCATTTTATTTTTAAAAGCAGCACCACAAAAGAAATACTGGGCTATGCAAAAAGTATTTTCCCGGGCAAAAAATGATCAGGATCGTGCCGCATACTTACTGTAAACCGCTGCGATCATTTTACCTACAGTATCAAAACAAAATTTCTCTTTTGCCGCAGCTGCGATCTTTTCTTTATTAAAGTCATTCCTATGCCGGTAAAAATTTTCAAATGCGGCTGCCAGCGCTTCGGGGTTATTGCCTTCAGCAAAAACACCATTCACACCTTCTGTAATAAACTCATCAAACACCGGGAATTTACTTACTATCACCGGAACGCCGCATGCATTTGCTTCGATCAAAACACAGCCGAATGTTTCGTACCTGGAATACAGCACCAAGGCATCTGCGGCCTGCAATGCCGGGGCAAGTTCAGGCTGTGTTACTTCTCCTTTAAAAACAATTTCCTTCTCAAGCCCTTTCTGTTTTACCAGATCTACCAGGCGCTGGGGAGGCGGGCCGAAAACCTGCATCAAAAACCGGCCATTCCGTGACCTGTAAATTGACAATGCTTCTATCATTGCCTCTGCATTTTTCTGGTATCCCAGCACAGAAATATGTACCAGCTGAAGGATATCATTTTTTGCATACTCCACAGGAAAAAATACAGTAGTATCCACCACATTAGGTATTGTAGTATATTTTACTGCTGTGATATGCTTATTGATCACATCACCGAGATAATTACTTACCGGCAATAACAGGGATGCATTACGTAAAACCGATCTTGTAAACATCCTGAATAAAAATCCTTTTTTGTAAATATTCGGACGGGCAATTTTAAAATAACCTGTCCACTGCTCGGTAACGATATAAGGGATGCCGTATTTCTTTTTAAGTTCCATGGCAAACAATCCCGCCTTCATTGCTATATGCACATGCACAATGTCAGGTTTGCCTTTTTCAGCCAGTAACTTTTTAAACAGTTTTTTTTGCAGGAACAGGTATTTCCGGGCAGATGATATTTTTTCAATTGCCTGCCCCCAACGGCTGCGTCCATAATAAATGATATAAGTGGTAATGTTTCCTTCTGTCCTGCATTCAACTTCGGAAGATCCGGGGTATAAATTATCATCTTTAACAGCTGTAATAACAGTAAGGCTGCTTATAAAAGGCGCCACGGCCTTTGCATGACGTTCGATAAAATCGCCATTAAAAGGCTCCGTCCTGTTAGGATACCAGCTTGCCAGCCATAGTACATTCATGGCGTTAAAGATATTAAAAGGATTTTATTGCAGGCGAAGCGGATATATTTAAATAAATCCCTTGCAATTTTTAGCGCCGCATTTACAGGGCAGCATTCCTTCATGGTGTGTAATACCGTAGTTGCAGGTAAGTTCTTCGTTCTTTTTAATATTTCTCAACGCATAAAACTCCACATGGTTATTGATGGTACGCATATAAGTATTGGGGCCGCAACTATGGTTTATGTACCGGAGTTCATTGCTGTTAATGCTTGCATCAAGCGCTTTGCCATTCCACAATTCAACAATAGCAATGCTTTCGTTGAGTTTGCTCCGCCGGTCAGCTTCTTTTTTTGAAATGACAACACCACCGAGTGAGCCTATTTTTCTTTTTGCAGGGATCAATTCATTGGCATAGGTGCCTGTGCCATGTATCTGGCTTTTTTCATTCCGTACAGAAAAATTGACCGGGAATTCAGTTTGCTTTTTCATTGCTGCAACATACTCAATATTGCTATAATAAAAATGATGCCCTGTAGAAACAGGGCATCTTTAACGATTGCTTGCCATATAAAGAGGTAATAAAATCTTTTATCAGGCTGCGGTAAGCAAAAAATGATCAATTAAAAACCATACACTACAGCAAGCAGTGCAGAGATGGTACTTTTGCTTGGGTCGCCATCGCCGTTCTTACTGAATATTTCTACATTGGCATTATCCAGCCTCACTTCTGGTATTAATGTAAAACCACCTACTTTATAGTTACCGGAAAGGGTGGCAGCGAATACATTAGCACCAATTTTCACCGCATCTTTTTTATCGCTGAAATATTCAGCACGCAGGGTAAGGCCGAATTTACTGCTTGTTGCAAGGTTTGCATACAAGGCAGAGGCCCACCATTTTTTGGATACATTTGCTGTGTCATCCTTTACCATTTGTATTGTACCATCATAGCCCAGGCTAAATTTATCATTCACTGTATAAGAAGCGGTTAAACCAATCTGGTTTAATGATGCAGCAGAGGGCATTTGTTGTTTTGCACCAAAATAGCCTGCGTAGTTTAAGTAAACAGCGTATTTATCAGCTACTTTGCTCAACTGGAAAAGGATCGTTTTAGGAGCGCTTCCGTCTTGCGGTGCGGTTACATCTATGGGGTTAGCAATACCAACCATAAGGCCGGCGCCACCACCTAATGTAAAATCAGCTTTAACGCCGGTATGAGAGAATGGCCCGTTGGTAAACATGTAAGACATGCTGTAATTCTTATTTAACTGTGGGTCCAGTAATTCGTATCCTACGTGTGTACCAAACTTACCAAAAGTAAATTTAACTTTATCGGAAGGAGAATAGTATATATATGCCTGTTTAACTGCCTGTAAAGTACCTTCATCAGCATAAGAAAATTCTTCTGCCCTTGTACCAAATCCCAGGTCAACAACCACGCCTGTTTTTCCGTGGGTGTATTCGCCTTTGATGGAAGCCATACCCAATTGAAAAGTGTTGCTTGAATTGGTAAAACTGGTAAGGTTATTTTTAAAACTTGAGCCTTCAGCCCCGGGATTGAAGCGGTAGTAAGCGTCTACCGATCCTGAGATCTTAAGTGTTCCTTTTGTGGAGTCCTGTGCATGCACACCGGTAAAAGCGGCACACAATACAAATGCAGTTGCTGTGATTTTTTTCATCATTGGTTTTGGTTTAGAATTGACAAATTGATTTAAAAGCACAGGCAGCATTGTACCACCTGCACTATATTTTAACGGCAGCAACGTCATGTGAAATTTTGTAACAGCAGCGGATATACGTGCTGTTGAAAATTGAAATACACCAGGTCAATTTTCGACCAAAAGAAACCAACCCGGTGTATTCAAAGCATTTACTAAGACTATAAAAAGATATTAAGAGCAGGGGAACTAGTAAGCCGGCTTCTCTTCAACAAGATTGCCATTTTTTACCAGCAGGGTACCCTGTACATATTTCTCATCATGCTGCGAAGCATCCAATCCTTCTTCTTCTTCTTCGGCAGTTACCCTCATTGGTAATATTAAGTTGATGAATTTGAAGATGATGAATGATACGATAAAGCTGTATGCTACAGCCAGCGCCATGCCTTTTAACTGTATCAGGAACTGTCCGTCCAGTACCAGGGAGTTAACGGCTTTGCTGCCAAACACACCAGTTAGCAACATACCCATCATACCACCAACACCATGGCAGGCAAAAACATCTAAAGGATCGTCCAGGCCTGTTTTGTGTTTCAGCAGTTCTGCCACTATATTGGAAACCATCGCAGCGATGGTACCGATAAATATACTTTGCGGCACACCTACAAAACCTGCGGCAGGTGTAATGGCAACCAGGCCTACTACTGCACCGATACAAAAACCCAGTACAGAAGGTTTTTTACCCCTGATCACATCAAAGAACATCCAGGATAAACCAGCAGCGGCTGCAGCTGTATTGGTAGTGGCAAAAGCATACACGGCTAAAGAACCGGAACCTACGGCGCTACCGGCGTTGAAGCCAAACCAGCCAAACCACAGTAAGCCTGTTCCAATTAAAACATAAGGAATATTAGCGGCGGAACTTGCCGTGGTAACTTTACGTGGCTTTAATACCAGCGCACCGGCAAGAGCGGCGCAGCCGGCGGAGATATGTACCACGGTACCACCGGCAAAGTCAAGTACGCCCCATTTGAACATGATTCCATCGGGGTGCCATGCCATGTGGGCAAGCGGTGCATATACCAGTACTGCAAACAGTACAATAAATAATGTGTAAGAGCTGAAACGGATACGTTCTGCTACCGCACCCACCACAAGGCCGGGAGTAATAATAGCAAACATCAGCTGGAAGAAAGAAAACAATGGTAATGGGATTTTCCAGCACAGTGGGATCCGAAGCTTGGAATTCACGTGACTTGAAGTCGCGGCC